>FTJN01004079.1_pt1 | contig 51814 bp, 42 predicted proteins | sample 1658361 | NCBI WGS metagenome assembly FTJN01 (sample SAMEA3914819, study PRJEB12502) | metagenome | biome: forest; material: soil | place: Canada | collected 2010-06-26 | depth 0.3 m
GCGCCCTGTCGGGCGTGACGGCCACCCAATATGGCTCGATCGCCCCAGCGGCCGGCCAGCAGTCGGGCGCCATGGTCGGCGGCAATCCGGACCTGGATCCGGAAACCTCGAACACCAAGTCGTTCGGTCTGCAGTTGTTGCCCCGCTTCGCGCAGGGCCTCAGCCTGTCGGTCGACTATTTCGACATCGACGTGAAAAAGCTGATCACCACGGTGCCGGCCAGCATCGAGCTGAACCAGTGCCTCAACGCCGGCATCGCCTGCGACCTGATCAAGCGCAACGCCGCGACCGGCTCGCTGGTGACCAGCGGCTACGTGATCACCACCAGCGTCAACGCCGGCTACCTGAAGACCTCTGGCCTGGATTTCGCGGCCAGCTATTCGCATGGCCTGCCGGAACTGTTTGGCAAGGACATGGGCCGGCTAGGCCTCAACTTCGCGGGCACCAAGACCAACAAGTACGAGGTCCAGATCCTGCCGGGCCTGGCGCCCTACCGCTGTGACGGCCGCTTCGGCGTCACCTGCGGCCAGCCGATCCCGGAATGGCGTCACCGCCTGGTCGCCGACTGGACCTCGCGCGGCGGCGTCAACCTGTCGACCACCTGGCGCTATATCGGCGGCACGACCAACGACAAGTCCAGCACGTCGATCTATCTGGCCGGGACCTACCAGCCCTACGACCTGAAGATGCCCAGCGTCAGCTATATCGACTTCGCCGCCTCGATGGACGTCGCCGAGAAGGTCACCGTGCGGGTCGGCGTCAACAACGCCTTCGACAAGGATCCGCCGCTGACCGCCAGCACTGGCGGCCAGACCTCGAACGGGGCCTTCTTCTCGGGAATGTACGACTCGCTGGGTCGCTACATGTTCGTCGGCGCCACGGCGCGCTTCTAAGAATCCGCGCGGGAAGCGTCCCCCGCTTCCCGCGTCGGCTAGGCCAAGGACAGTCATCTTATGCCGCTTCGCACCATCGTCCCTTCCTGGCGCTCAGCGGCCCTTGGCCTTTCGGCGCTGCTCGCGACAGGCATGATCGCGGGCAGCGCCCTCGCCCAAACCACGCCTGTCGCGGCCGCCGCCCCGGCCGCGCCGTCGGACAAGGTCAGCATCTTCTTCGACAACGATTTCCTCGGCCCGGGCCAGAGCAACATCCAGTCGCTGATCCCGCTGCTGCGCGACCCTCGGGTCAAGCTGATGGGCGTGGGAGTCGTGACCGGCGACGCCTGGATGAAGGAAGAGACGGCCCACGCCCTGCGCTTCCTGGAGATCGCCAAGCGTCCCGACGTGCCGATCCATCCCGGCGCCGAAATGCCGCTGATGCGCACCCAGGCCGAGATGGCCAACTGGGAAGCCCGCTACGGCCGCATCCCGTTCAAGGGCGCCTGGAGCACGCCGCGCCCGGGCCGCACCTATCACCCGCAAGACCCGGCCCTGATCCCGCCGATGCCGGAGGGCGCGCCGACCCTCAAGGCCTCCGACGAGGACGCCGTCCATGCCCTGATCCGCACCGTTCGCGCCCACCCGCACCAGATCACCATCGTCAGCGCCGGACCGCTGACCAACATCGCCCTGGCCCTGCGCATCGCGCCCGACATCGCGACCCTGGCCAAGGAGATCGTCATCGAGCCGGGCAAGCTGGACACCGCCGTCGCGCGGGTGATCGGCAACACCGACTACGCCACCGACTTCAACTTCCTGTTCGACCCGGAAGCCGCCCACATCGTGCTGACCGCCCCCTGGCCGAGGATCACCGTCATGGGCAACGTTACCGCCGCCGCCCATGCCACGCAGGCGGTGGTCGACCGCATCGGCGCGTCCGGCACGCCGGTGGCGACCTACGTCAAGACCTACGCCCGCATTGGCCAACCCCTGTGGGACGAGATCACCGTCGCCGTGGCCATCGACCGCACCTTGGTCACTCAGGAGCTGGTGGCGCGGATGGACGTCGACACCCTGCCCGGCCCCTCCTACGGCCAGCCCGTGGTCTGGAGCGCCGAGATGGCGCCCAACAGCGGCGAGCGCGAGGTCCACATCGTGCGGGCCATCGACGTCGACCGCTTCGTCGAGGCCTTCGTGGCGCAGGCCTCGAAATGAGCCGCTTCACCGCCTTCCTCGACCGTCGCTTCGCTCTGACCGCGCGCCAGACCACGGTCAGCCGCGAGATGATCGCCGGGCTGACCAGCTTCCTGGCCGCCGCCTATCTGATCGTCGTGATCCCTTCGCTGCTGTCGACCGGCGGCATGGACCGAGGCGCGGCGACGACCGCCGCGATCCTGGTCATGGCGCTGGGCAGCATCGCCATGGGCGTCTACGCCAACCTGCCGTTCATCGTCGGCCCCGGCATCGGCGGCTCGGTGATCCTGGGCGTGACCCTGGCGCATCTTGAGCACGTGCCGTTCGCCACCGGCCTGGCCATCGCCATGACCTCGGGCCTGCTGTTCATGGTCCTGACCCTGACCGGCGCGCGCGAACTGGTGGTGCGGATGATCCCGGCGCAGATCAAGCTAGGGCTGGGCGCCTCGATCGGCCTGTTCATCGCCATGCTGGGATGCCGCGACGCCGGCATGGTGGCCCTGAACATCAAGTCCAACGCCCTGACCCTGGGCGACTTCTCCCAGCCCGGCCCGGTCATCGCCCTGATCGGCCTGGCGGTCGTCGTGGCCATGCAGGCGCGCAAGATCCCCGGCGCGGTGCTGGCGGGCATCGCCGCCGCCGCCCTGGCCGGCATCCCGCTGGGCCTGACCCACCTGCCGCAAGCCGCCGTGTCCCTGCCCCACGCCCTGACGCCGGTGGCGCTGAAGATCGATTTCATGGGCGCGTTCACGCTGGCCGCCCTGCCCTATGTGTTCGCCTTCTTCGCCGGCGAGTTCTTCTCGACCCTGGGCACCACCCTGGCCATCGGCGCCAAGGCCGGACTGACCGACGCCGAGGGCAACCTGCCGGGCATCGAAAAGCCGTTCCTGGTCGACTCCCTGGCCGCCGCCCTGGGTCCGTTGATCGGCATTCCGGCCGGCACGGCCCTGGTGGAGTCCGCGGCGGGTGTCGAAGCCGGCGGCCGCACGGGACTGACCCCGGTCACGGCGGCGATCCTGTTTCTGCTCACCCTGTGCCTGCTGCCGCTGGCCATGGCCATTCCCAAACAGGCCACCGCGCCGGCCCTGATCCTGATCGGCATCTCGATGCTGGGCACGATCCGGCATCTGCGCAGCGAGGCGATCACCGACATCCTGCCCGCCATGGCCATGGTGCTGCTGACCCTGATCTCCAACAGCTTCGGCACCGGCATCGCCGGGGGCCTGTTGGTCCACGTGATCGTTCAGGTCCTGGCCGGCAAGGCGCGCGAGATCCCGATCGGCCTGCTGATCCTGTCCGTCCCGCTTGGCTACTACTTCTACACCGCCGCCACGCACTGAGTTCCTGCTTTCAAGGCATCATGACCACCGACCCTAACCAGAGCATCGGCAACGTCCCCGCGTCCCCGCTCGGCCGCCCGGTCGACGCGACGCAACGCCAGTTCTTCCGCGCCTTGCCCAAGGTGGAGTTGCACTGCCACCTGCTGGGCGCGGTGCGACGCGAGACCTTTACCGACCTGGTCCGCCAGCGCGGCGCGCCGATCACCGAGGCCGAGATCGCCGCCTTCTACGCGCGCGGCGAAAAGCCGGTCGGCGTGCTGCGCGTGCTGCGAGCGCTGGAGCGGCACCTGCTGCTCGAGCCCGACGACTTCCGGCGCATCACCTACGAATATCTGCAGGACGCGGCCGCCGAAAATGTGCGCCACGCCGAGTTCTTCTGGAACCCGACCGCCACGATCCGCGACACGGGCCTGGCCTATGGCGAAGTGCAGGCCGGCATCCTGGCGGGCCTGCGCGAGGCCCGGGCGGACTTTGGGATCAGCGCCCTGCTGATCCCCAGCATCGACCGCGAGGCCGAAGCTTCCAGCGCCGTCGAGATGGTCGAGATGATGCTGGCCCACCGCGATCCGGCGGTCGCCGGCGTCGGCATCGACTACCGTGAGAACGACCGGCCGCCGGAGCTGTTTCTCGAGGCCTATGCCCTGGCGCGTCGCCACGGCCTGAAGGCCACGGCCCACGCCGGCGAGTTCGGCATGCCCTGGACCAATGTCGAGACAGCGGTCGACCGCCTGAAGGTCCATCGCATCGACCATGGCTACACCATCATCGACAATCCCGACCTGGCGCGGCGCTATGCCGAGCGCGGCGTCGTCTTCACCGTGGTGCCCACCAACTCCTACTACCTGCGCACGCTTGAGGCGGAGCGCTGGGCGATCGATCATCCGATCCGCGCCATGTCGGCCCTGGGCCTGAAGCTCCATCCCAATACCGACGACCCCACCCTGCACAATGTCAGTCCCGCCGGCGCCTGGGAGCTGATGTACAGCCACCTCGGCTATGGCCTCGACGACCTGCGGGCGATGATGCTCAACGGCGTCGACGGATGCTGGGCCGACGCGGACCGGCGCGCCCAATGGCGATCCGCCTGGCCTGCGGAGTTCGACCAAAGCGCGCTCGCGGCCGGCTGGCTGCCGGCGGACGACGCCCCGTGACGGAAACGACCGGACTGACGGCCGACATCATCCGCCTCAGTCGCGCGGCCGCCATGGACATCCCACCAGCGACGCTGGAGATGGCAAAGCTGTGCGTGCTCGACTGGTTCGGCCTGGCCCTCGCCGGGTCGCGCGAGCCCTTGTCCGCGTTGCTGCGGGACGCCGCCCTGGCCGACGGCGCCAAGCCCGTCGCCACCGTCGTTGGCCACGGCCGGGCCTTCAGCCCACGCCAGGCCGCCTTGGTGAACGGCGCCGCGGGCCACGCGCTCGACTATGACGACGTCAACCTGGCCATGCGGGTGCATCCGACCACGGTGATCCTGCCCGGCCTGCTGGCTCTGGCCGAGGCGCACCGCCTGCCCGGCCGCGCGGTGCTTGAGGCCTTCGTCGTCGGTTACGAGGCGGCAGGTCTGATCGGGACCGCGCTCAGCGCCAGCCACTATGCGCGCGGCTTCCACGCCACCGGCACGATCGGAACCTTCGGAGCCGCCGCGGCCTGCGCCCACCTGCTCGGCCTCGACGAAGAGCAGACGGCGCGCGCCTACGGCCTGGCCGGCTCGCAGGCGGCGGGTCTCAAGGCCCAGTTCGGGACCATGGCCAAGTCGCTCCACGCCGGTCGCGCGGCGGAGGCCGGCCTGACCTCGGCGCTGTGGGCGCGGGGCGGCATGACCGCCCGCCCCGACATCCTGGAGCACCCGCGTGGCTTCGCGGCAACCCAGACCGACGGCCTGCCGGCCGATGAAGTGCGCTGGACGGGCTACGAACTGGACCGCAACCTCTTCAAGTTTCACGCCGCCTGCTTCGGCACGCACGGGACGCTGGAAGCGATCGGCCAATTGCGGCGCCAGGGTCTGCGCCCAGAGCAGGTCCGCGCCATTCGCCTGAAGGTCGACGCCGGCGCCGACGCCATGTGCAACATCCCCGCGCCGCGCACGGGGCTGGAAGCCAAGTTCAGCCTGCGCTTCAACGCCGCCCTGGCGCTGCATGGCGCCGACACCGCCGACAGCGGCGTCTATGCCGATCCGATCGTCCTGCGTCCCGACCTCCAGGCCACGCGCGCCCTGACCACGGTCGAGCTGGCTCCGCCGGGCTGGCCCGAGGACGTCACCGAGGTGACGATCACGACCCACGACGGCCGCACACTTATCCGGAAGCACGACATCAGCCTGCCGCTAGACGACCTCGCGCGGCGGCACGATCGCCTGCACGCCAAGTTCCTGGCCTTGGCCGCCCAGATTGTCGGGTACGACCAGGCCAACGCCCTGGCCGTTTCGGTCGGTCGCCTGGAACATGGCGCGGATCCGTTCACGCTCTTGAATTTGACAGCGTCCCCAGCGGCGTTCGCATGCTCCGCCCGCCAGTTGGACGACTAGAGGCCTCAATGCCGCTGGTCACCCCGGCTCGGTTTGATGGGTCCCGGCCGCCGCGGGCGCGATGATCCGGGCCGGCCGGCGGCGCACGCTGAGCCCTGTTAGGACATGCCAAGGTTGGCGCCGAGTTGTTACGCGAACGCCGCGCGAACAGGCTGATCTTGAGCGGTCGGGAACACCGCAGCGACGATCGGTCGCGCTCTGACCGGACCTGCTCGCGGAGTTGGTTAGAGATCCGGCAAGACGTCTGCACTAGCGTTTCGGGAGTCGAACGAGACGCCTTATGGACCAACCTATCCGTCAGCCCGCCCCGTACCTTCCGTCGCAAGATGCCGAAGAAGCGCGCAGGCGCGCCGATATCGCCAAGGTCCCCGTGGCGATGGCCTTGCTGGACCTGGAGCTGCGTCCGATCACAGTCAGCGCCGGCTGGCTGCGCGATGGCGTTTCTCCCGTCGATCCAGCCCAACCGCTAAGCGTTCACTTCGTCGGCGAGGCCCTGATTCAGGCGCGCCGCGAAGCGCTCGGCGGCAAGACCGCCACGCTTCAGGTCGAAGCCGCTCTTGAAGCAGGCGCGCCGCGGCGCTGGTGGAGCATGACGCTGGGACCTTGGCCCGCGGACGGCTCGCCGGCTCAGCAGCTTGTGCTCAACGCGCGCGAAGTCACCGACGTCGTCGTGGCTGCCTTCGCCGCGCAGCAGGCCCAGCAGCGCCTGGCCATGGCCCTCAAGCTCGACCGCTCGGTGGTCCGCGAAACCAATCTTCGAACCGGCGAGGTGGCCCTCTCGTCCATGTGCCCCGACCTGGAGGCGCACTTCCAAAACCACCGCCTGGAGGACTGCGCCTGCCCGCGGGACCGCCCGCTACTGGCTTTGGCCTTGGACGGTTGCGCCAGGCATGGGCGCGCGTTCAAACTGGAGTTCCGCCTAGCGCGCGCCGACGGCGAGGAGACCTGGATCTGCGCGATCGGGGAACGCTTCTCCGATATCGGCGGCGGACAGGAGCGAACGATCGTCGTTCTCAAGGACGTCACCGAGCATCAACGCCACCAAAGGCGCATCGAGGCGCTGGCGTTCAAGGACCCGCTAACCGGCCTGGCCAACCGCGCCGCCTTCCAGGCCGCGTTCGACGAGGCCGTAATGGCGGCCAAGGATGAGAGCTTTGGCCTGGTGATGATCGACCTGGACTTCTTCAAGCAGGTCAACGACGCCATGGGACATGACGCGGGCGATGCGGTGCTCAAGGGTTTGGCGGGTCAGTTGCGGCGAGCCTTTCGGCAAAGCGACGTCGTCGCACGGCTGGGCGGCGATGAGTTCGCCGTGCTGCTGCGCGGGATCGATGACGAAGACGCCCTGATGCGGCCGATCGAGGCCTTGCGCGAACTTTTGCGCACACCCGTCCAGCACGGCGGCGAAAGCATTATCGTCGGCGCCAGCATCGGCGCGGCCCTCCACCGAATACAGGACGATGATCCGCGACAAATCTTCAAGAACACCGACGTCGCCCTCTACCAAGCCAAGCTTGGAGGCCGCGGCCGCAGTGTCGTCTTCGAGCCGGCGATGCGCAGCGAGACCGACGATCGTCGCCAGCTCCTGCGCGACATCCGCGAGGGGCTGACGGGGGGACAGTTCAGTCTGGCCTACCAGCCGATCCTGGACCTGCAGACAGGCCGGATCGATGGTTTGGAAGCCTTGCTGCGCTGGGAACGGCCCGGCCATGGCCTGCTGAAGCCCGGACAGTTCCTCGCCGCTCTGGAGGATCACGAACTTGGCCTAAAGCTTGGCGAACTGACCCTCGACATGGCCCTGGCCCAGATGCGCCAATGGACGGACCAGGGCCTTGAGACCCCGACCGTGTCGATCAACGTCTCGGCTGGCCAATTGCGCAACCTGCGTCTGGCCGAAGACATCGCCGGCAAGCTTTCGCAGTGGAATCTCCCCGCCAGCATGCTGGCGCTGGAGATCTCCGAAAGCGTCTATGGCGGCGTCGACGTGGCCGTCACGATCGCCAAGCTCGACGCCTTGGGCGTTCGCGTGACTTTGGACGATTTTGGCGCGGCCTACGCCTCGCTCGGCAATCTGCGGCGCTTCCCCATTAACCGCGTGAAAATCGGCAAGGCCTTCATCGCCAGCCTCGACGAGGAGATCATCGGCTCGATTCTGCGGCTGGGCGCGGCCTTGGGCGTGCAGGTCGTGGCCGACGGCGTGGAAGCCGAAAGCCAGCTGGCCGCCATTCGCCGCCAGGGTTGCGAGCACGCACAGGGCTACTATCTGGCAAGGCCGATGTCCGCCCAATCGACCGGCGACTATCTGGCCAACTTCGTCCACGCGGCGGTGGCCTGACGTTCGGCTGGCGACGCGTCTGGACGCCGGACACCCCGCGCCGCGCGGTCGATTGCGTTAACGGCCCACGGGCCGATGGCCTAGGTTCGCGCCGCTTCGAAACGCCAGGGCCGTAGACCAGCTCCGCTGGTGGATGATCAGACCAACCTTCGCGCGGGGCGACCGAGCCGATCGCCTTTATTAAATTGACGCATCGTCATAATGATATCGGGTCAATTGCCGGCGATTGACGCGCGGCAGGTCGAACCCGACTCGCCGCCGAGGTGGAGCGCAAGCTTGGACGTAAAGATCGAGTCGCATCGCACACGCGTGGGTCGGGAAAAGCGGGCGCGAACACGCGCGTCGATCCTGGCGGCGGCCTTCGAGCTGTTCGATGCGCACGGCGTCGAGCGGGTCACCGTGGACGACGTGCGCGACGCGGCTGGCTTGGCGCGCGGCTCATTCTACAACTACTTCTCGACCTTCGAAGACATGCTCAAGGCCATGGCCTCGGCGATAGCCGACGAGCTCAATCGCGAACAGTCGTACCTGTTCGATGGACTCGATGACCCGGCGGAACGGATCTGCCGCAACATCCAGTACAGTATCGCGCGCCTAACGCCGGACCGCTCCTGCAGCGGGGTGGTGGTGCGTGTCATGCCGCTGGTTGGCGCCTTGACGCCACACATGCGCGCCCATGCCGAAACGGCCCTAGCCGCCGCCATCGCCAAGGGCTTCATCGATGTTCCCACGGCGGCCCCGGCCATGGATCTCGGGTTGGGCCTGGTGGTGATGCTGTTGCGCCGCGCCATGACCGAAGGCCTGACCGACAACGACATCGCCGCCAGCGGCCTGATCCTGCTGCGAGCCTTCGGCGTGCCTGACGCCCGCGCCCGCGCCATCGCCTACAACCCTCTGCCCTCGCCGCCGGCCACGCCTTTGCGCGACGCGATCATCTGGTCCCAGGCCTAACCGTTCGCACCCAAGCCGGCTGTCGCTTCAGGCCAGGTCCAGGGCCCGCGTCAGGCCTTGACCGCCGTGGGCTGGATCGGCCGACAGGCCGTTCCAGCCACCTTCGCAAACCGCCTGGTAGGCTTAGGCGAAACCTGGCGGGCTCGTCACCCGACTGTTCTCGAAACGAGCCCCATATCCGCGACCTTGAATGGTTCGGCGCGCGGCCAAAAGGGTTCGAAGTCGTCACGAGGTAGTGGATCCCAACGAGCGCGCCGCTCTAGTCGAGGGTCTCCGTGATCAGGCGCGCGAACCCGTGGACTAGCGCCGCCCGGTCCAGGTCGGGCCGCCGCACCGCACGCGCCTGCACCCCTTCGAAAAGTACGTGGAGCAGCTCGGCGCGGACCTCGAAATCCTGGTCGGACCAGTCAGGTTTGCGGAGCCTGGACAGCAATTGGACGGCGATCGCCATCTGATTGGCTTCGGCGCGGCGAACGATCTGACCGACACGAGGATTTCGGACCGCCTCGGCCAGGATTTCAAGATCGAGCGATATGCGATCCTCGCCCAGGCAGTGGTCGATGTTTTGCGGCAGGCGCGCGATCATGGCGCCGAGTAGATCGCCGGGCTCGGAATTGAGCTGCGCGAAGGTCTCGCGTAGATCGGCGACCCTTCGTTCGACCAGGGCGGCGATGATCGCCTCCTTGTTGTCGAAGTCGCGATAAATCTGGCCAACGCTTAAACCCGCGGCCTTGGCGATATGCGCCATGCTGGCGGCGTGAAAGCCCGCCTTGCGGACACAGGCGCTGGCCGCGTCGATGATCCGTTCGCGCCGCCGCAGCACTTCCTCTTCACGGTTTCGGACGCCATGCGCCGGCCGGCCCGGAACCGGGCCGCGTTCCGCGCGGCTTAACCCCAGGCTAGACGGCCGGGACAACGAGGCCTCGGCAGGGACCAAAGCCGATCGAGACCCTACCGGGCGCATGAGCTCGCGCGGTGAAGATGACCTCGTCCCCGTCCTCCAGGAAGCCGCGCGTCTCGCCGTCGCCCAGATCGAAGCGCTGTTTTCCGCCCTGCGAGATCTCCATCAGGCTGCCGAATCCGTCGCGGGTCGGCGCCGAGATCGTCCCCGTGCCCAGCAGGTCCCCTGGGCGCAGATTGCAGCCATTGACGGTGTGGTGGGCCAGGATCTGGGCCACCGTCCAGTACATGTTGGAGGCCGGTCCGCGGCTGAGGTTCAGGGGCGCGCGCCCTTGCGCCCGCATCGCCGCGGTCGACAGGAACACCGAAAGCTCCACGCCGAGCGCCCCGCGCCGTTGATCAGCCTCGTCGAACAGGTAAGGCAAGGGCTGAGGATCGTCAGCGGGCCTTGGCGGCTGGGCGATCCGGAACGGCGCCATCGCCTCGGCCGTCACCACCCAGGGCGAGATCGTCGACATGAAGTTCTTGGCCAGGAACGGCCCGAGCGGCTGGTATTCCCAGGCCTGGAAATCGCGGGCCGACCAGTCGTTGAGCAGGCAGAAGCCGGCGACGTGCTCGCCGGTCCGGGCGATGTCGATCGGCTGGCCCAACTCATTGCCGGGGCCGATCCAGACGCCCAGTTCCAGTTCGTAGTCCAGGCGTCGGGACGGTCCGTGGTCCGGCGCCGGCGCGTCGGGATCCTTGCGCTGGCCGCGCGGCCGGATCACCGGGGTCCCCGAAGGCCGGATCGAGGAGGCCCGGCCGTGATAGCCGATCGGCACATGCTTGTAGTTGGGCAGCAGGGGATTGTCGGGCCGCAGCAGCTTGCCGACATTGGTGGCATGATGGATGCCGACATAGAAGTCGGTGTAGTCGCCGATCACCACCGGCAGATGCAGGGTGCAGTCAGCCGCCGGGTTCAACATCGGCGCGATGTGGTCTTTGTAGCGCGCGTCACTGAGCAGGGTCGACAGGCGCTGGCGCAGGGCGACCCGCTCGCTCGCCGCCAGCCCCAGCAGCGCGTTCAGGGTCGGCTGAGACGCCGCCTCGACCACGGCGGAGGGCAAGTCGCGCCCGACGCGGGCCAGGTCGAGGATCTCCTCGCCGATGGCCACGCCGATCCGTCTCTCGACTTGACCAGGTCGCGAGAACACCCCCAGCGGCAGGTTCTGGACGGGAAAATCATCGTGGCCATTGGCCGAGGCCACCCAGCTGGTCAGAGCCGGATTGTGCGTTTGATCCAGACCCAGGCTCATCGCGGCACGCTCGCCTTGGGAAAGCCGCTCCAGGCGGCGTCGTAATCGGGCTGACCCAGCGGAGTCCGCGCCGCCCAGCGCGTGGTGCGAACCACCCAGCGGGTTTCGAACATGAAGGCCATGGTGTTGTCGATCTTGTGGGGCGCCAACTCGGCGGCGATGGCTCGCTGGTAGCTGGCCACGTCGGGGCCGTGGCCGTTCATCTGATTGTGCAGAGAGGCGCCGCCCGGCACGAAGCCGCCCTCCTTGGCGTCGTACTGGCCGTATATCAGCCCCATGAACTCGCTCATGACGTTGCGATGGTACCAGGGTGGGCGGAAGGTGTTCTCCGCCACCAGCCAGCGCGGCGGGAAGATCACGAAGTCGAAATTGGCCGTGCCGGGCGCTTCGCTGGGCGAGGTCAGCACCGTGTAGATCGACGGATCGGGGTGATCGAAACTGACCGAGCCCATGGCGTTGAAGCGACCAAGATCATAGCGATAGGGCGTCAGGTTGCCGTGCCAGGCGGCGACATCGAACGGCGAATGGTCCAGCACCGTGGTCCAGAACCCGCCCTGGAACTTCTGGACCAGTTCGACCGGCGCCTCGCTATCCTCGAACCAAGCCGTCGGCGCCTCGAAGTCGCGGACGTTGGCCAGGCCGTTCGAGCCGATCGGCCCCAGCTCTGGCAGGCGAAGCGGCGCGCCGTAGTTCTCGCAGACATAGCCGCGCGCCCGGCCATCGAGCAGCCCCACGCAGAACCTCACGCCGCGGGGGATCACCGCGATCTGCAGGGGCGCGACATCCATCGTCCCCAGCTCGGTGACGATCCGCAGCGCCCCTTCCTGCGGCACGATCAGCATCTCGCCGTCGGCGTTGAGGAACGCCCGATCAACCATCGAGGCGGTGGCGACGTAGCCATGGATCCCCACACCCACGCCGGAGCCGACATCACCATTGCCGCCATAGGTGATCATGCCGTCGATAAAATCGGCAGGCTCGGCAGGGTCGTCCAGCGGATCCCAGCGCAACCGGTTGGGGCTGCCCCAGCCGGTCTCGAACGGCGCCGACCCCCAGAGCGCCGCGCCTTGGTAGGGGGCAAACGGACCATGGGCGGCCGAGGGCCGCAGACGATAGAGCCAAGAGCGACGGTTCTCGCCGCGGGGCGCGGTGAAGGCCGCCCCCGACAGCAGCTCGGCGTAAAGGCCGAACGGCGTCTTCTGCGGACTGTTTCGCCCGATCGGCAGAGCTCCGGCAACCGCCTCCGTGGAGAAGTGATTGCCAAGACCGCTGGCCATGGGACCGGGCGGCCAGGCGAAGCGGTCGCTCGAAGCGCCGGTCAGGGATTGGGTTTGCATGCGCGTCACTCCAGGGCGGTCGGTGGGCTCAGACCAGGAACCGGCCGCCGTCGACGACGATCCGAGCGCCCGTGCTCATGCCAAGGTGGGTCGCGCAGGCCAGGATCGCTCTGGCCACGTCTTCGGGCTCGACCACCTGTTTGAGGGGTGTGCCGGCCGCGATCTTCTCCAGCGCCGCTCGATCCCGCCCGGCCACGAAGTCGGTGGCCACGGCCCCCGGCGAGACGGCCAGGAAGCGGATCCGCGGTCCCAGGGCGCGGCCCAGCGACAGGGTCATGTTGTCCAATGCCGCCTTGGAGGCGCAGTAGGCGACGCTGCTGCCCGAGCCGGTAAAGCCCGAGATCGACGACACGTTGATCACCACCGCGCCCCTGACCCGCAGCCAAGGCTCGAAGGCGCGCACCAGGGCGAAGGGACCGCGTACGTTGGAGATCATGACCGCATCGAAGATCTCATCGGTCAGGGCCTGCAGATCGGCGTGCGGCACCGGCCGGGTGAATCCCGCGGCGTTGACGAGGATGTCGACCTGGCCGTGATGGTGCCCGACCGTTTCGGCCAGGGCCTTGATGCTGGATGCGTCGTCCAGAGCCATCGGCAAGTGCAAATGCCCCTGCCCGGGCAGGCTCTCGACGATCTCGCGGGCCCGCTCCTCGCCGCGATGGTAGACGACCACCACCTGGGCGCCGGCCTGGGCCAGCAGTCGCGCGCTCGCCGCGCCGATGCCGCCGCTGCCGCCAGTGACCACGGCGATCTTGCCCTCGAGGCTGAAGGTGTCTTGGGTCATGTCTAGGATCTCGTCTGAGGGGGCGCTGTCAGCGGCCCTTGAACTGGGCTGGGCGCTTGGTCTGGAAGGCGGTCATGCCTTCGTGATTGTCATCGGTTCGGATCAGCACGGACTGACCCAGACGCTCCAGCAGTCGGCCGGTTTCAGTGTCGACGTTCTGGCAGGCGTTGATGATGTGCTTGGCCATGCCCATGGCCTGGGGCGCCTTGGTCAGTAGGCCGCGCGCGAAGGCCAGGGTCTTTTCCATCAGCTGTTCGGGCGGATGCACCTGACCCACAAGGCCCCATTGCAGCGCGTCCTCGGCTCCGACCGTCTCCACCGACATGATCATCTGCTTGAGCCGGCCGATGCCGATCATCTGGATCATCCGCGAGCAGGCGCCCGAGGCGGGGATCACGCCCAGCTGGTTTTCCGGCAGGGAGAAGGTGGCGGTGGAGGCGGCGATGCGGAAATCGCAGGCGATGGCCATCTCGATGCCGCCGCCCGCGCAGATGCCGTTCACGGCCGCGATCACCGGCTTTTCGATCGCCTCGATGTCGTCGAACAGCTCGTGATTGGCGCGCACATAGGCGCGGTACTGCGGTGTGGTCAGGTTGTTCTCGTAGTCGAGACCGCCGATGTCGCGACCGGCGCAGAAGGCCCGCCCCGTGCCGGTGATCACCAGCACGCGCACGCTGTCGTCGAAATTGGCCTGCCAGACCACCGCCCGCAGCTCCCGGATCATGCGCTCGTCGAAGGCGTTGAGCTTGGCCGCGCGATTCAGCTCGACGATGCCGATGCCGTCGTCGGTCTTGCGGAAGGTGATCGTGGAGAGCTCGCCGGCGGGGCGCAGAAAACCTTCCGGCAGGCCATGCGCGTCGAGGGCCACCGAGGTCTGGGGTGCGTGTTGGGTCAAGATCAGGACTCCTGGGAAGAAGAAATCGCCGCCTCGGGCAGGCGCAGGCGATAGCGACCATCGGGATCGCGGGTAATGGCGTCGGCGGCGTACAGCGGATCGAGGATGCGAAGGACGTCGCGGCCGTCGCGGCTGCCCTGGGCCGCCATCAGCTCCAAGAAACTGGCCGGGCCGACCGATAGCGCCTCCATGGCCCCGGCATGGGGACTGGCTGGCATGACGGGCGGCTCGGGCACCACGGCCGCCAGGCCCTTGGCCGAACCGAACGGCCGCGTGCAGTCAAACCCCGCCTTGGCGCCGGTGCGCGAGCCGGCCAGGGACGGATCGATCGGCACGGCCCGGAACCCCGAGGCTATGACGATGTCCTTGTCGGCCTGGAAACGGGTCGCCAGCGCCCAGTCGACCTGGCCGTCGTCGAACACGTCGATGTCCTCGTCGACGACGAAGACATGCTTGATGTCCGCCACCGAGCCGAAGACGGCGCTGATCACGTTGCGCGCCTCGCCCGGATAGCGCTGCTTGAGCGAGACGCGGACGTTGAACATCCCCCCGCAGGACGGTGTGCAGCAGACGGCCTTGGGCTCGCGCACAGCCTGTTCCAGGGCGCTCCAGATCGTCGATTCGGTCTTGGCGGCGACCAGCTGGGCGGTGTCGGTGCGGCTCAAGAACTTCCCGCCGATGGTCGCGGTCTGAAAGAGCGCGTCGGCGCGGCGGGTAATCGCCGTCAGGTGGAAGACAGGGTTACGCTTGACCTCACCGTAATAGCCCAGGAACTCACCATAAGGCCCCTCGGGATCGGAGAACCCCGTCGGCTCCAAGTAGCCCTCCAGCACGTACTCGGCGTCGGCGGGCACCATTACGTCGATGGTCTTGCAACGCACCACCGGCACGGCCGCGCCGCGCAAGCCGCCCATCAGGCCAAACTCGTCGGAGACCCGGTTGGACGCCGTGCCAGCCAGAAGATCGATCGGATGGGAGCCGACGACATAGGCCACCTCGGTGCGCTGACCCTTCTCGCAGGCCTGCTGGTAGATGACACGCAGGTCGCTGGGCGCGTTGAGGTCCACGCCCGCGGCGCGAGCGCCGCGCAGCATCATCCGCCGGATGCCGATATTGGTGCCGCCCGTCGTCGGATCGCGGGCGAAATCCAGGCTCGCCGAAATGTAGGGCGCGCCGTCCATCTGGTGCTGCAGGTGGATGGGCAGGGAATAGAAGCTGGCGTCCTCGCCGATCTGGACGACCTGGTGAACGGGCGCCTGGTCGGACTCCACCTCCACCGGCGCGATCGGCGCGCCGGCCGCGTCACGCAGGCGCAGGGGCACCTCGTGCGGAGCCACGCCGAAGGCCAGGGCCAGGCGGCTGCGCGCGCCGCAGACATTGCCCACCAGCTCGAAGCGCTCGGGGCCCACGCCCGTGAACCACACCGCGCGCGTCTCCCCCTCCATGCGCGCGGCCACGTCGATCAGATCCAGGGGCTCGGAGATCACCAGACACTCGCCAGCCTCAACGAGTTTTTCCATGAGGGTTCGCAGGCGAAACCGGTCGAAATCGCTCATGACAGCTCCTTGAGGATCTGGGCTTGCCGCACCGCCGACACGGCGATCTTGCCGATCCCGGTCTTGGGCAGCGGGGCGGCGGAAAGTTCGATCTGCTTGGGGGTTTTGTAGCCGGCGATCTGAGTACGGCAGTACGCCAACAGATCCTCGGCGGTGACCGCGGCGCCGTCGCCTGGAACCAGGTAAACGACAGCCCGGACCTCCTCGCCCCAGCGCTCGCTGGGCGCCCCGAACACGGCCGCCTCGGCCACGGCGGGATGGGAGACCAGAGCGTTGACGACCTCGGCGGGATAGATGTTCTCGCCGCCGGAGATGATCATCTCCTTGGCCCGCCCGACGATCCGGTAGCGTCCGGCCGTGTCGCGCACCGCCAGATCCCCGGTCTGGTACCAGCCGCCGGAAAACGCCGCGGCGGTGGCTTTGGGATCGTTCCAGTATTCCAGGAACACCCGCTGGCCCGAGATCAGGACCTCGCCGACCTCGCCCTCGCCGCTCGGCTGGCCGTCGGCGTTGCGCAGCATCAGGGCCACCCGTTCTGTCGAACGCCCCACGGTATTGATCACCGCGTTGGGATCAGGATTGTCGCCGGGCTTTTCGTGGCAGACAAAGCCCGAGCCTTCGGTCAGGCCATAGGCCTGCAGCAGGCTGCAGCCCAAGGTCGCCACGCAGCGCTCGTAGACCGAGCTTTGCATCGGCGAGCCGCCATAGCTGATCAGATCCAGCGAGCCCAGATCATGGCTCAGGTTCGGCTCGCGTCGCGCGATCCAGTCCAGCAGTGTCGGCGGCAGACTGGTCTTGGTGATCTTCTCGCGCTCGACCAGTTCTCCGAAAGCCTCAGGCTCGAAATGGGTGGCCACGTGGCGCCCGCCAACCAAGGTCAGGCCCCAGATCGCGAAGGCGTCGACCAGATGGAACATCGGCGCGGCGTGAAGCCACACGTCGTCCTGGCGCAGGGCCAGGGTCTCCATGGCGTCCATGGCGCTGGCCACGAGATTGGCGTGCGCCAGGCACACGCCCTTGGGCAGACCCGTGGTGCCGCTGGTGAAGAAGATCTGGGCGGTCGCGGCGGGATCCTCGCTCCCCGCCGCCTCGTCGAGCGGCTCGGCGCCGGCCAGAAGAGTCTCGTAGGCGCACTCCCCGCCCGGCCCGACCACATCGTCCCAGCCGATCGTGGCGACACCGTCGAGCGCCTCGGGCCCCAACACCAGCCTGCAGTCGATGCGGCGCAGGATCTCGTCGATTTCCGCCTGGGCCAGGCGCCCGTTGAGCGGCGCCAGGATCGCCCCGGCGAACACGCAGGCGAAATTGGCCTCCAGGTAGCGAAATCCGTTACGCGCCAGGATCGCGACCCGATCTCCCGGAGCCACGCCGCGGTCGACCAGCACCCTGGCCAGCCGACGTGAACGTGCGAAGAGCTGGCCATAGGTCATCTCGACACCATGGGTGGAGACGGCGACCCGCTGGGCGTGGGCGGCCTTCGCCAGGGCCAGAAGACTTGTCAGCGTTTGCATGGCGCCCGTTTGGCGGGGCCGCTTCAAAGGATCATCAAAGCGCGCGGCGGCGGCCGCGCTTGCTCACGTTGTGGGATTTGGCCATAGGACGGCCGCAAAAAACGCGATAGCCTCTCGATCAACAACGAAAGTTCGCGACAAGACGCGCAGACGTCACCGCGGACGCGCCGGCTGCATGCGCCCTGTCCGACAGGGTCGTCGCAGGACAGCCGGCGAGACGGGAGGGCGAGAATGTTGATCATCAAGACCTTGGGCGGACTCGGTTTCCAGCGCCCTGGCGGCGCCAGCGTACGCCTTCCGACCCGCAAGACGGCCGCGCTCGTCGCCTATCTGGCCATGCATCCTGGCCGGCGGTTCAGCCGCCAGGCCGTCACCGGCCTGCTGTGGGGCGACAAGGACGAGCTGCACGCGCGCCACAGCCTCAGCCAGGCGATCTCGGACGTCCGCCGCACGCTCGGCGGCGACCTCCTCCAGGCCGACCCGCAGTTCGTCTGGCTCGATGACCAGAGCGTCGAGGTCGACGCCCTGCGCCTTTCCACCGTCAATCCCCATCTGGCCGGCGTCCACGCGCTTGAGTCGATCGAAGGGCTCTACGCCGGCGACTTCCTTGAGGGTCTGGAACTGGGCCAGGAGGGCTTTGACTGCTGGATGATGGCAGAGCGCGAGCGGCTGCGGCAGCTGGCCCATGACCAGATGACGACCCTGCTGGAGATCCGCATGGGCTCAGCCCAGGTCAGCTCGGCCCTGGGCACCGCGCGAACCCTGCTGTTGCTTGATCCGTTCGACGAGTCGGCCCACCGCGCGGTCCTGCGCTGCTATGCTCAGACCGGGGCCACGCGCCGCGCCATCGAACATTTCAAGATGCTGCGCGAACAACTGGACAAGGAGCTGGGCGTCGACCCCGACGACCAGACCCTGGAGATCTATCAGCAGCTGGTGAACGGCGAGCCGATCGGCATGTCCGGCGGCATGCTGAAGGATTATGCCGCCGTGCTCGAGCAACTGCCCTATCTGGTCACCGTCACCGATCTTTCCAACCGCATCGTCGGCTGGAACAGGATCGCCGAAGACACCCTGGGATACTCCAAGCTCGAAATGTTGGGCCGCTCACCGACCCTGGTCTTCGCGCCCAACCGCGACCTGTCGCGGGCCGACGTCGTCCTCAAGCACGCCCTGTCGCAGGGCCGCTGGGACGGCAACGTGATGATGACCGGCAAGGACGGGCGGACCTGCCGCCAGAAGCGCATCGTCACGCCGCTCAGCAACCCGGCCGGCCTGGTCATCGGCGCCTTTGGCCACGGCCTGCTGGCCTGACCTCCATTGCCGACGCTGGAATGATGCTGTCGAGGGCCGAGGCCGCCTGTTTGCCACTCCAGCGTCAGTTCCGATCTCGACCCTGAGCGGACATCTCGGACGGCCAAGCCCCAGATCAACTTTTCAGCTTGTTGCCGTTTGCTTTGCATGCTCAACATGAAACTACACGTGTAGTTTTTTGGGGGCGTCATGAAAATCGCGTGTCTTGCCGTGGCGGTTGCTCTGTCCGGCGTGGGTCCGTCCGCCTTGGCGCGGTCGGACAGTTTCGTTGGCCTCGAACACCTAGGTCCAGACTTCTATGCGAGCACTCACCAAGCCGTCGCCGTGGAGCCCGGCCGTCACTTGAACCTCGTTTGCCTGGGTCACGGCGCGCCAACGGTGCTGCTGGAATCCGGCATGGGCGACGACAGCCTGGCTTGGCGCAAGGTCCAGGCGCGCATCGCGACCTTCACCCGCGTCTGCGCCTATGACCGGGCTGGCTACGGGCTTAGCGACGCGGCGCGGCGGCCTTCGGACGCGGATGGCGCCGTGGCCGACCTGGCGTTGTTGCTCGACAAGACGCCGATCGAGGGCCGCATCGTTCTTGTCGGCCACTCGCTGGGCGGGCTCTACGCCACCTATTTCACCAACTTGCATCCGGATAGGGTGGCGGGCTTGGTGCTAATGGATCCGGCCCAGCCAAACGACGGCCACGCCTATGGCTCCATCTGGGATGCTGGCCGGGCGGGCTTCGCGAAATTGATCGCCGAAAGCGAGATTTGCCTAGCGGCCGCACGGGAAAGCGACCTGACACCGGCCCACAATCCCGCCGATTGCCTGGAAGATTCGCCCGGCCACGATCCCGCATTCCACAATGAGATCAACCGGCGCTGGGGTAAGGCCAAATATATCGAGGCCAATATCTCGGAAATGCGCAGCATGCTGGCCGACGCCAACGGCGACAGCCTCGACGCCCGCCAGACCAAGCCCAAGCAACGCGATTTCGGCGCCCTGCCACTGATCGTGCTGGTTTCCGATCCCGCCAAGCCGCCAAACCCACCGCCTACCTGGGACGAATACACGGCTATCAAGCAGCGCCTGAACCGTGAATTGGCGGCGCGGTCGAGCCTGGGGAAGTTCCAGTTGGTCCCTGGCTCGCGGCACATGATTCAGGACGACGCCCCGCAGGTCGTCGTCGACGCCGTTCGATCGGTTGTTGACGCGGCCAGGCGTTCTCGGGGAAGCGACCAACCGAATGTCCGATAACCCCCCTCGACGGACTCTTCCCAGCTCCGTCGAGGGGGGGGTCCTAAGTCGGGGCGACGCACACTCCTTAGTCGGCGCGGAGCGTCGGCAAGGGCGCAATGTCAGGTCTTGGCCATCTTCTCACCCCACGGAACCGGTCGGTACACTCACGCACCGCCAGGACAGCCTCATTCAGGCTGGGACGGACCAGCGACGGCCTCATGCGGCGGGAAAGCGTTCCTTCAGCCAGTCGACCGCGATCTTGGAGACCGCCGCGCGACCGCCGCTTTCGGGTTTGCTCGGCAGCGGAAAGCCGAAGTGGTCGGCGTCGACGCGGTGCAAGATCTTGTCGCTCGCCTGGACGGCCTCCAGGGTCGCCTGGGCCACGTGCGGGTGGATGGCGTTGTCGCCGGTGAAGCCGACGACCAGCGTCGGCACGGTGACCTTGGGCAGATTGTCCAGCATCGAGGATCGCGACGACAGGCCCGACCACTGGCTAAGCCAGGCCTTGGGCGTCAGGATCCTGGCAAAGCCGTTTTCCGAATAGTTCGTCAGATCCGGGCGCAGGGTGTTGATGCCGCCGCAATTACGCAGCGACGGGTCCAGCGACAGGTCGACCATCGCCGGGTTGGCGTCGGTGCGGTGTATCTGCATGAACTGCCCGAGGCTCGCCCGGCGCAGGATCGGCTTACGCGCCTCCAGCGGCAGGGCGTCGAAGCCCTCGGCTTCGGCCAGCTTTCGAAACTCCCGCTGGGCCAGCAGCATCGAGCGGGCGATGGCGTCCAGGCGCGCCACCCGGGCGCGCTGAGCGGCGCGGTAGGCGTCGAGGAACTCCGGCGTATAGCGGCTGGGCTCGGGCGGCTCGCGAAAGCCGTTGGCCGGATCGTACATGTCCAAAGCCGGGTCGCACGACAGGGGGTCATGCTCATCGACCACCGACGGATCGATCTCCTCCATCATCGTCGCGCCCGTGCCCAGATGCGCGCCCACGAACATGAAACCGTCGCCGGGCGGCATGTCGAAGCCGTTGAGGTCGTAAGGATCGCCGGCGGCGGTGTCGCTCAGACGGCCCGGCGGCGGGGTCGTCGCCTGGGCCTGGTAGAAGCTGTAGGCCGCGCCGCCGCCGCTGTAGCCCTGAAACACCACCTTCTCGAAGCCACGCTCGCGCACGAAGATCACCGCCGCGGCGATGTCGGCCAGCAGCGCCTCGTGGGTCATGTTGGCGTCGTTGTTGGGGGAGCGGCTCTCGTGAGCGAAGACCGCGTAGCCGGCCTCGACATAGCCTGGGATCAGATAGTGGCGGGTCATGTCGCCACGCGGGTGAGTCATCAAGACGACCGTCCGCTCGCCCCCCCTGGCCCATAGCAGCCCCTTTGATCGCGGACCGTCCTGGGCGACCAGGACCACCGGGAGCGGCGTGACGCCCTCCGGCGGCTTTTCGAAACCCAGCAGATCGGTTCCGGGGCGATAGCGCAGGACGCGAGGCAGACTCATTGGGAACTCTCCAGAGAGGCGCCGAGCGGCGGATACCACGCCGGTCGGACGAAAAAGGCGGTCAGGCGGGCGCGTCGCCCTTGAGGAAGCCGTCGACCAGGGCCGCAAGGGCCAGGGGCGTCTCGGCCATCGGGTAGTGGCCGCAGCCCGGCAGCACCGTCAGGCGGGCATTGCGCAGGTTGGCCATCCAGGTGACTTGCACCGCCTGGGGCGGGATACCGCCGTCATGCTCGCCGACCGCCACCAGCACCTCCTGGGTCAGGGTGCTGGCGGCCTCGCTGAAATCATCGCAGGCCCAGGACTCCAGATAGCCGGCGAACGCCTGCGGCGTGCTGGCCCCAAGCGATTCTCGGGCAAAGTGACGCGACCAGGCGTCCGGAACCCGGCCGCCGGTGCTGACCTTGAGGATCGCCGCGCGCGCGGCCAGGTCGCCCGCGGCCTGGCGGAAAAAGCCCAGGGCCTCGGCGTCGAGGCCAGGCCCGGCCCAGACCGGCGTCAGGGCCAGGAGCCGCGTAACCCGCTCGCCCTCGTCGAGCGCCAGCCGCAGGGCCACCTTGGCGCCCATCGAATGACCGATCACCGCATAGCGATCCCAACTCAGATGCCGGATCAGCCGCGCCACGTCGGCGGCGATCGTGGCGATGTCGTATGGTCCCTCCCGGCCGCGCGAGACGCCGTAGCCGCGATAATCGGGAATCAGCAGGGTGAATAGCTCCGGATCGAGCGCCGGAAGCACCTGGGCGAAGACTCGGCCATCGCCGAACCAGCCGTGCAGGGCCACCGCGCGGACTGGTCCGCTTCCATGGACGTGATGTCCGATCATGCTGGCATCTCCCACCGGGTTCCCGGCCGCAGCCTGGCTGCGACAAAGTCGAAAATCGCCTCGCCCGGCGCCGCGTCTGGGGTGTTGAGGGCGAACAGCTGGGACATGTGATTGTGGTCGTCCAGACGGACGAACTGGTCTCCGCGGCCAGCGCGTTCGAACGCTTCGCGCAGGCGTTCCATGCGTCGAACGAAGAACGGCGGGTCCAGCCGGGGCCCGATCACCAGAAGCTCGACTGGCGCGGCCGCCAGCCCAGCCAGACAATCCTGCTCCGCGTAGCGGGTCTGGTCGTCGCCGAAGTAAGCGCGCTCGTGGTCGAGGAACGCCGCCTCGTCGGGTAGGACATCCTCGTCACGCGTCGCGCCGGTCGTGGGCGACATCAGGATCGCGCCGCGCACGGCCGGCCCCCGCGCGCGAAATTCCGGACGGCCAAGATAGCCGGCGATATGGCTGGCGCCGGCCGAATGACCCATCAGGAACAGCGACCGCGGATCGCCGCCCCCATGGACCCGCGCCAGTTCGGCGGCCCAGGACAGAAGCTGGGCGATATCCTCCTGCACGGCCGGCCAGGGCGCGGCCGGCGCCAGGCGGTAGGTGGCCACCACGGCGATGAAGCCGCGCCGCGCGGCCCACAGGCCGACATTGTCGTAGTAGGGGCTGTCTGGCCGCACCCGCCGCTCGCCGGCGATGTAGCCGCCGCCGTGCAGGAAAACGAGCACCGGCCTGGGCGCGAGCCCTTCGCGTCGCGCGACGAACGTGCTGGCCAGCCGCCGAGGATGATCGCCGTAGTGCAGATCGCGAACGACTTCGACGTCGGCATAGGGTTCACGTTCATGCAGGCCCGCATAGAGCGACGCGGTGGCGCGCGGGTCGATCGTCGCGCCGGCCGCCGAGATCTCGGCGGCGATCCGAGCCGGAGACGCGCTCATCGAGAGCGGCGGCCGCGGACAATTCGATCATCCGGATCGAGGCGCGGGGCGGGATCGGGGAATGAAGTTCTCACGGATTAGACCTTGCTTGGCGATCTTCCGCGATCGCTCGAACCCCCTGGCCAGTCGCGCTTGCCGATCAAAGGATCATCAAAGTCGCCACGGTCCCGGCCACCTTTCTCGCTCACGGTTGAACGCCTCGTCCGTGGTCGATTGACAGGACGATCGCCCCCCTCGGAGCCTAGGTGCGCGCTCGCACACGAGAGGCGAGCCTGAACCGGAGACCAGGACCATGACGACCCCGCGGCGGCTGATCGTCGGCATCTCAGGCGCCTCGGGCGTGATCTTCGGCGTGCGGGCTCTTGAGCGTCTGCGCGGCGCGGGAATCGAGACCCACCTGGTGATGAGCCAGGCCGCCAAGGTGACCCTGGCGCATGAAACCGACTACAAGGTCGCCCAGGTCGAGGCGCTGGCCAGCGTCGTTCATCGGGCCGACGACATCGGCGCCTCCATTTCCAGCGGCTCGTTCCCAACCCTGGGCATGCTGGTGGCGCCCTGCTCGATCAAGAGCCTGTCGGAAATCGCCGCCGGCACGACGTCGGGCCTCCTGGCCCGCGCCGCCGACGTGGCGCTGAAGGAGCGTCGGCGCGTGGTGCTGATGGTCCGCGAGACCCCCCTGCACGCAGGGCACCTCAGGAGCATGCTGGCCGTCACCGAGATGGGCGCGATCGTCGCGCCGCCGGTCCCGGCGTTCTATGGCCGCCCCGCCGACCTGGAAGCGGTGATCGACCACAGCGTGGGCCGGGTCCTGGACCTCTTCGGCCTTGAGGTCGGCGGCGTTCACCGCTGGAACGGGACGCGCGATCGCGGCGCGGGCCGATAAATCAGGGTCCTGCCCGGCGACGTTTGACAATGCTTTGACGGCCGGTCCGCAAGAGATCCATGCCTCAGTCTTTCGGGGCCGTCGGCGACAGCCCGGCGCCTGTCAGGAGATTTTCGTGATCCACCATCTTTCGATCGGCGTTCGCGACCCCGAGCGCGTAGCCGGCGTCCTGGCCGAACTGATCGGCGGCGCGTTTCGGCCCTTTCCGCCCAACCGGGGCAGCTTCTTCGTCTTCCAGAAGGACAAGCACGGCACCATGATCGAGGTGCATCCGGTCGACACGGTGCTGATCCCCGATGGCTCGGGATTCGGCAAGCGCCAGATCATCGATCCGGCCTACACCACCACCCACTTCGCGATGAGCGTCGCGACCTCGATCCAGGACATCCAGGCCATCGCCGACCGCGAAGGCTGGCTGTGCCGGCGCAACGACCGCGCGGAGTTTCCGGTCATGGAATTCTGGATCGAGAACGCGCAGATGTGCGAGTTTCTGCCGCCGGAATTCGCGGCCGAGTACCTTCGTATCGCCCGCGGCGGCGGCCGTCGTGGCCCGCCTCCCGGTCACGAGGGCGGCCCCCCAGGCGGCCCGCCTTCGGCCTAGACGCCCCACCTTTTCTCCCCTCCCATTGCGAGCCCTCCATGACCACGCCTTCCGCGCGGCGCCCCGACGCGCCCGTCGACTCAATCTTCACTGACCGCTGGTCGCCTCGCGCCTTCGATCAATCGGAAATCTCAGATCTCGATCTTGCGACGATTTTCGAAGCCGCCCGCTGGGCGCCCTCGGCGTTCAACCATCAGCCCTGGCGCTTCATCTTCACGCGTCGCGGCGGCGCCGACTGGGAGCGCTTCGTGGGCCTGCTGAAGCCGATGAACGCCGGCTGGGCGCGGAACGCCTCGGTCCTGGTGTTCATCGTGTCCGACACCCTGATCCATCTGCCCGGCAAGCCGGGGCCGGAAACTTCACACAGCCATTCCTTCGACGCCGGCGCGGCTTGGGCGCAGATGGCGCTTCAGGCCTCACGCGTCGGCTACGCCACCCACGGCATGACCGGCGTGGAGTTCGAACGGGCCCGGACCGAGCTGGGCGTGCCCGAGCAGTTTCGCATCGAGGCCGCCGTCGCCATCGGCCGTCGCGGCGACAAGTCGAAACTCCCCGAACAGCTGCAGGCCCGCGAGGCGCCCAACGGCCGTCGCCCCGTCAGCGAGCTGATCATGGAAGGTCGCTGGCAAGGCGCCTGATCCTCAAGGAACAACCATGAGCGACGACACACCCGGCCCGACCGTTCCCAGTCCGCCTCTGCGACGGATGTTGCTGATCGACACGCTGATCGGCGTCCTGGTCAACGCCGGGGTGTTTCCGCTCATCCTGTGGCTTGTCCGCCTACCGCCGCCGGTCGATCCCGGCGACGGCCTGATCGACGCGATCAAGGCCACGGCCCTGCCCGTGGCCTTGATGACCTTCATCATGACCCTGGTGCTGCGCGCGCGGTTTTCCAGGACGCCCGCTTCGGCCACGGACCTGATCGGACCGATCGCGCCGGCCGCCGGCGCGGAGGGCGGGCGTTTGGCGACCCTCGTACGCGCCATGGCCCTGCAACTGGGCTCTCCCACCACATCGGCGGTCGAGACGAAGGCGCCCGCGCCTGGCGCCTCGACCGGCTGGCGGCTCCGGCCGCCGGACATGGCGCCCCTGCCGACCCCCGTTCTGTGGGCCCTCGGTCGATCAGGCTCTCCAACCTCGCAAAAATCACCTCTGCCTTACCGGCTCGGAAGCATCCTACTGCGTACGGCGTTCTTTACGCTCGTGGCGGTGGTCATCCTGGCGCCGCTAAGGGTGGCCGTCTGCGCCGCCCTGGGCCTCTATCCCCTATCCACGCCCGGCTTCACGCTGCTGAACGTGATTCACGGCGCGATCATCGGAACGCTCTTCATGCCGCCGATCATTCTGGCGGCCATGGCCGACGCCCCGCTTCGGACCGACTGACGTCAGCACTTCGAAAACCACCTGCTCTGTCTGCCCCAGGCCTGCGCGCAGCTGCGTCGGGAGCGCTTACTTCCACGGCCCGCCCAAGCGCGGCGAGCCGCCGGGAAGGCGGCCGCGCGTTAGGCCCCCCATTTTCACCCGGACATCGCCACGAAAGCCAGGCACAGCATCCGAAAATAGAGGTCGTCCGCCGCGCGGGCCGCGGCCGCGGCATCCTCGGGCCTTCCGGATCCGAGGGTCTGCCCGGGGCGACCCTGGTCCTCGGCCGACGCCCGATCCACGTCGATCCACGCCGACCTGGCTTCATCCTTGGACCCGACGGGCGAAGCGGCGCGATCGCCATCGGACCTCGTTGGTCGCCTGAACGGGAGGCCGAACTTCACGCCCCCTCCTCCGCCTCGTCGAGCAGCGGCAGGATCAGGCAGGCTCCCAGGCCAAACAGCACCATAACCCCGATGATGGCGACGGGACCGAACGTTCCGAGCCCGATGGCGACGGCGGCGCTGGCGGCGGTCATACAGGCCATCTGGAAGGTGTTCAGGCCCGCCGAGACGGCGCCGGCCGCCGCGTCGGCCCGGCTCAGCGCCATCTGCGAGGCGGCGGGCATCAGCAGGCCATAGCCGAAGGTCGACAGCCAGAAACCCGCCATTGCCAGGGGCAGGCCCCCGACCTCCAGCATCAGCGCCGCCCCGGCGATCGCCGCGCCCAGCAGCGCCAGCAAGACGCCGTTCTGGACGATGGCGCGATAGGCCCCGCTCCTGGCCAAGCCGGACGACACGCCCGCTCCGATCACGATGCCCAGAGCCGTGAACCCGAACAACCACCCGTAAACGCGATAGGACAGGTCGAAATACTGGATCAACAGAAACGGCGATCCAGCCACATAACCAAAAAGCGCGCCGGAACTGAGGCCACGGACGGCCCCGTAGGTCAGGGTTCGGCCGCCATAGGCGCCTTTGGCGCGGGCCTGCTCGCCGGGCGCGCGCCTGGTCCAGGTTTCCTCGAACCCCAGCAACAGGGCCAGAAACAACGCCGCCCCGCTCGCCGCCAGAACCCAGTAGACGCCGCGCCAGCCGTCCCAGACCAGGGCCACCACTCCAAGGCTGGGGGCGACCACCGGCGCGACGCTGAGAATGATCGTCAGCACCGCCAGCCGCTTCTGCAGCGCCTGGCCCGCCAGTAGGTCACGGGCGGCGGCGTAGGCGAGCGTCGGGCCGGCCGCCGCGCCCGCGCCCTGCAGCAGCCGGGCCACGAGCAGACCATCGATGGTCGACGCCAGCGCGCAGGCCGCGCCGCCGAGCGCGAAGAGCCCCACGCCGACCAGCAACGGCCCCTTGCGTCCCACCCGATCGCTCAGGAAGCCGTAGACCAGGGGCATGATCCCAAAGCCGATCATGAACACGCTCAGGGTCAGCCCTGCCTTGCCGACATCGCCGTCGAAATCGGCGGCGATGGCGGCCATGGCCGGCAACGGCATGTCGATCGATAGCGGCGGGAGGGCGCAGAGCACGCCCAGCAGCAGAACCTGGATGATGCGGTCAGGTCTGGCTAGCTCGGCCTCTCGGGCGGTGTCCATTTCGAAAGGCTCCTCTTGCCCAAAGGGAGGCCGGGCGAGCGCCGGCCCCTGACGCTCGCGTCAGGCCGGCGGGGCCAGGGGCATGGCCAGAACGATCATCGCCACCTTGTCCGACGCGTTGCGGATCTCGCGGGCCTCGTCAGGCGCGATGCGGCAGGAATCAAAGCGTTGAAGCACCGCCGCCCCGGTTGACGTCGACACCGTCACCTCGCCCTCGATCACCAAATAGAGCTTCTCCAGCGGCGAGCCCGATAGCGGGATGTGGCCGCCGGGCTGGATGATCGAGCAACCCATGATCATCGACGCGCTAGGGCCAGCCTCCTTGCCCTGCAGCCGAACGCAACGCATGTCGAAATGCTCGGGCGGGAAGTAGTCGGGAGCGGCGCTAAAACGCGTCACGTTCATCGTCGAGTCTCCAGGGCCCAGGCTGGCCATGGAGGGACGGTTGTTGGATCAAGAGATTGTCAAAACCCCGGCGGGCGCGCGCCGCACGGCTCTCTCATCCAAACCTTAAGAGAAGTATACGGCCTTTGCAGTCGGCGCCTGTTCGTCCATTTTTCGCGGAAACGCCAATAAAGAAGCCCACCCCATGAAATCTACCCATGGTTGGTGGCGTGTATAACGTTGCTCCCGGCCGTCCTGGTCCTTGGCGGCGAGTGACCAGGACGGACGTCCGGGCGCGCTTAGTCATTGCCTGACGTTGCCGATTTACGGTTTTGATAGCTCTTTGATCGGGGACGCCAAGATCCCTCCAGCCGCCGCCTTCAGGCAGGACGGTCAAGAACGAGGGGGAAACACCATGAATTCCAGGATCGTCGGCATGTCGCTGACAACAGCGCTTTGGCTCGGCGGGTCGAGCTTGGCCTATGCACGGCAGACCACGCCGCCTGACCAGAGCCAAGTCGTCGAAGACGTCATCGTCACCGCCCAGAAAACCGGGGCTCAGGCCGTGCAGAGCACGCCGTTGGCGATCACCGCGTTTTCGGCCCGGCAGATCGCCGAGCAGCAGGTCACCAACGTCAAGGACCTGGTGCAGTACGTCCCCAACCTCCAGGTCGCTCAGTCGTCGGCCAACGCCCAGATCTTCATCCGCGGCATCGGCAGCACCAATGTCTTCGCCGGCTCCGATCCCGACGTCACCGTGCAGGTCGACGGCGTCTATCTGGCCCGTCCCTCCGCTCAGTTCGGCGACTTCCTGGACGTGGAGCGGGTAGAGGTCCTGCGCGGACCGCAGGGCACGCTCTATGGCCGCAACGCCGTGGGCGGCACGCTCAACGTCATCTCGCGCGCGCCCAGCAACAGCTTCACCGGCAAGGCCGCGGTCACCGTGGGCGACTACGGTCTGGCCCAGGGCCAGGCCTATATTAGCGGTCCGCTGATCGCCGACCATCTACAGGGCAGCCTGTCGGCCAACTACATCGGCCACAAGGGTTACATCGACAACATCGTCCCCGGCGCCCACGACATCGACAACGCCAATCGCGGCGGGCTACGCGGTCAGCTTCGCGCCGAACTGGGCAAGGCCACGGCCACCACCCGCGCCGACTGGTTCTCCGGACGGGAATATCTGGAGAGCTACGATCAGCTGCTGACGCCGATCCGCACGCCCCGCCCCGCGCCGCTGGCCAACTCCACCATCGGCTCCTACCGCAAGGTGGCGCTGGACTGGCCCCAGATTCTGGTCACCCAGGGCGGCGGCGTTTCCGAGGACATCGAAGTTCCGCTGTCGGACCAGCTGACCTTCAAGTCGCTGACCGCCTATCGCGAGAACCACTACAAGGTCGCCAACGACTCCGACGCCACCGAGCTTTCCAGCGCCTTCAACCGCCAGACCGAGGATCAGCACCAGATCTCGCAGGAATTTAACCTGCAGTGGAACACCGATCGCCTGGCCGCGGTCGCCGGCGCCTACTATCTGCGCGAGGTCATCGACGGCACCACGCGGTCGACCACCCCGCCGACCGCCACCGAGCGCGGCGCCCTGCCTCACGTCGTAGCCGAAGCCAAGGCGCTCTTTCTTCAGGGCTCCTACAAGCTGACCGACGCGCTGAGCCTGACGCTCGGCGGGCGCTACACCTGGGAAGACAAGGACATCAGGCCTTACGGCTACACGCGCTCAACGGCCACTGGCGCGCTGGTCGGGGTCCCCTTCACCACGCCGGCCAGTTCCAGCTACCACGCGTTCACACCAAAGGTCGGGTTGGACTTCAAGCCCACCGACCACGTGCTGCTCTACGCCTCGGCGACCAAGGGCTTCAAGAGCGGCGGCTTCAACTACACGGCCCGCTCGCTGGCGGCTCTGAAGTTCGCGCCGGAGACCATCTGGAGCTACGAGGCCGGCGCCAAGACCGACTGGTTCGAAAACCGCCTGCGCGTGAACCTGACCGGCTTCTATTACGACTACACCGGCTTGCAGGTCCAAGCCCTGCTCAGCCCGGGCAATTCCTTCGTCGGCAATTCCAAGAACGCCACGGTCAAGGGCGCGGAGCTGGAGATCACGGCCAAGCCGGTCTCGGGCCTGACGCTGGTGTCCAACTTCGCTCTGCTGGACGCCAGGTACGGGACCTTCCCCAACGCCTCCGTGCCGGCGGGTGTCGTGCCGTATGTCGTCGGCGATCCTCGCTACAGCTCCGCCACCACCTTCTACGACGCCTCGGGTAATCGCCTGAACGCCGCGCCGAAGTTCTCCACCCTGCAGGTAGTGCAGTACGAGGTCCCGGTCTCGGCGGGCTTCGTGGCGGTGCGGGCCGAGTACAGCTATCGCAGCCGAACCGACTATGACCCCACCAACGTCGACGTCCTCAGCCAGCCGGGCTACGGCCTGGTCAACCTGGCCCTGGCGTTTCGCACCAAGGACGGCGCATGGCGCGCCCAGGCTCTGGTCAAGAACGCCACCGACAAGGAATACCTGATGACCCTGGCCGCGCCGGGCGCTTCGCCCACCGGCCACGCCGGGCCTCCGCGGACCCTGTGGCTGACCCTTTCGCGGGAATGGTGAGGTGAACATGGCGCGTCGCATGCAGGATCCCGTTGAGGGGCGAACGGGAGACCGGCGCGCGCCAACACGCTCGGCGGCGGCGGCGATGGCGGTGGCGTTGCTCGCCACCGCCTGCGTCGCTCCGAGCGGCCCGCCGCCACGGATCGCCGCCAGGATCGCGGCCGGCGGCGCGGTCGTCGACGGTCCGGCCATGAACGCCCTCTACGCGCCGCTGCAGGAGCACGAGCCCTATGCGGGCCTACGGGTCGAGCGTGACCTTTCCTACGGTCCCGCCCCCGAAAACCTGGCCGACGTCTTCGCGCTCCAGGCCCGCGGCAAGACGGCGCTGCCGGTCCTGATCTTCGTACACGGCGGCGGCTTCACCGGCGGCGAGCGACGCACCGGACCCGGCAGCCCGTTCTACGACAATGTCGGCGTCTGGGCCGCGCGCCATGGCTTCGTCGGCGTCGACATCACCTATCGACGCGCGCCCAAGGGCGCTTGGCCCGCGGCCGCGCGGGATGTCGCCGCCGCCGTGGCCTGGGCGCGCTCGACCATCGCCGAGCGCGGCGGCGACCCGAACCGGATCTACCTGATGGGCCATTCGGCGGGGGCCACGCACGTGGCCTCCTATGTCGGCGACAAGAGCCTGTGGGACTCCGACGTTCCGCCAATCCGCGGCGCGATCATTGTCTCGGGCAGCTATACGGTCGAAGCTCCTGACGCCGCGCCGCCGCAAGACCGCTCGTTTCTCGAGCGCGCCGCGACCTATTTCGGCAAGGACCCGAGCCTGGAGGCGCGACAGGCGTCCTTGCCGGGTCTCGCCCAGTCGCCCACGCGGCTGCTGATCGTCAACGCCCAGTACGATCCGCCCTACTTCCGACGCCAGGCCGCCCTGCTGGCCGACGCCATGAAAACCGCGCCTGCTCCCCGCGCGCGGTTCGTGGTGCTCGCCGGGCACAACCACATGTCCCAGATCTTCGCCGTGGGCACCACCGACCATGCCCTGACCCGGCAGATCGAACTTTTCGTCCGCCACGACAAATGACCAGCGCCGGCGTGAGCCGGATCGGAGAACTCTATGTCCGCATTCTCGACCGAAGCCAGAGCCGGCTGGCGTGATCTGCTCGGCGCGGCCATCGGCCTGGCCTGCGGCGTCGGCATGTACACGCCCATCACCAGCATGTTCTTTCACGCCCTGGGCGCGGAATTTCACTGGCCACGGGCCGCGATCGCCGGCTCGCTGGTGGCCTTGCCGCTGACGGCGATCGTCCTGCCCTTCGCCGGCCGGCTGATCGACCGCCACGGCGTGCGCTGGGTGGCCGGGGTCTCGGCGGTGCTGATGGCCGCCAGCTTCCTCTTCCTGTCGTTCATGAACGGCACCCTGGCGGCGTTCTACGGCGGCTTTATCGCCTTCAATGTCCTGGGCGCGGCGACTGGGCCGATCAGCTACACGCGCCCGGTCGCCCGAAGCTTCCTGACCTCCAGGGGGATGGCGATCGCCGTGGCTCTGTCGGGCATTTCGGTCGCCGGGATTCTGCTGGCCCCGTTGTTGGGCCCGATCCTCGCCCATGGCGGATGGCGCACGGGGTACCGCATCCTGGCGCTGGTCTCCCTCGTGGGCGCGGCGCTCGCCATCGTTCTGATCCGGCCGGGCCAAGCGCACCACGCCGCACACGGCGGCGAAGGCCTGACGCGAGCCGAAGCCCTGCGTACCGGCGCCTTCTGGCGGCTGGGCGTGGCCCTCTTCGCGGTCGCCGCCGCCTCGGTCGGTTTCGTCTCCCAACTGCAGGGCGTGGCGCTCGACTTTGGTATACCTCTGCCCCGCACGGCCGCCCTGCTGGCCGCGGTCGCCTTCGCCGTCCTCGTCTTTCGCCTGCTGGCCGGCTGGCTTCTGGATGCTCTGCGTCCCGAATGGGTAGCGACCGGCTTCCTGGTGCTATCGGGCCTTGGCTTGAGCGTCTGGCTGGTCTCTCCGGGGTCGTTTGGCCTGGCCCTGGTCGGATCGGTGGTCTTGGGCCTCAGCGTCGGGGCCGAGCATGCCTTCATGTCGTTCTTCTGCGCCCGGCTCTTTGGCCTGCGCGCCTACAGCGCCGTCTTCGGGCTGTTGGCCACGTTCCTCTATGTCGGCATGGCGGCCGGCGGCGTCTATTTCGCCTGGATCCACGACAAGACCGGCTCCTACACGATCGCCATCGTCACCGCCGCCGTGCTGATGATCGGCTCGGGCTTGCTGATGCTGACCCTCCCGACTCCGTCGAAGCCGCGCCAGGCGACGGTCTAACGGTGCGCCGCGCCCAGGCGATCGCCTTGGGCGCGGTGTTCGGCTTGGCTCGCGGCCTCGATACGCAGGCGGGAGCGCCGCATCGGCCGTCGTTTTCGCACCGGCAGGCACCGTCTACACAAGGAACAGGTCGACGATGGCGTCATGCGCCGCATCGATGCTCGGACCATGGAAGACCGGTTCGTGCACTTGGGCGAAGTTGATTGAAGCAAAGCCGGCCGCGCTCAAAAGGCTCGTCGTGACCGCGCGATCACCGAGCGAGAATGCGGGCGGCGCGTTCGCGGGTTGGACGTCCCCCGGGCGCCAACGCATCCTGAATGGCGGTGGCCCATTCGTTGCGGTCACGCCCTGCCACACCATGAGCACAAGACGGGCTCCAGGGCGCATCGCCCGGCCTATATTGGTGAAGGCGGCGACGGGACCTTCAAAGAATATCACGCCAAAGCGGCTGATGCACAGGTCGAAGTGAGCATCTGGAAAGGCCTGGACCTGCGCATTACCCCGTTCGAACGTGACGTTCCGTAACGCCTCTTAGGCGCCGCGCCGGGACCCAGGAGCTGATAGCCGTGGGCGAACTGCAAGAGGTGGAGGAAATCCACTCGGTCGCCGGCGACACGTGCATGCTGCTGAAGGTGCGCCGCGCCTCCAGTCGCGCTCTGGAGGCCCTCCTCGCGCGGCTCTATGCGATTCCAGGCGTGAGGATCACGCGCAGCTACGTCGTCCTGTCGACCTACCTCGAGTGCACGGGGTCACCGAGGCCCTGGAGGCGGGCCAGTTCCACCCCTTCTAGCGGGCGTGGCCCTCAAAGGCGGCGGCGAGCTCGTGAGATCACCGCCGCCTCGCCGCCCCGCCCCGGTTCTCTTAGCGGCCCAGGGTATCGTGGAAGAAGCCGACGATCAGGTCCATGGTCTGAACCGAGGACCAGGGCAGACTCGCCTTCTCATCGCCCAGAAATCCCAGGTCCCCGTGGTTGGCGCCTTCGAGCACGTAGCGGGTGCTCTTGGCGCCGGCCGCGCGCAGGGCGTCGTGGAGGGCCAGGGTCTGGCTTGGAGAGACAATGCGGTCGTCGCTGCCATGGAGCAGCAGAAACGGCGGGGCCGAGGCGCTGACATACTTCAGTGGATTAGACGCCGGGTCGGCAAGCTCGCCGTTCGGCGTCAGGCCGCCGACATAGAGGTTGGTTGGCATGGGATGGGCGTAGGCGGCCTTGGCGCCGGGATCGAAGTCCTGGGCTAGCTTGGAGACGTCCGCCGCGCCGAAGGCGTCGACCACCGCCCCGACCGCGCTGCTCCGCGAGGGCTCCACGTCGCTGGCGAAGGTGTCGGACTTGCTGGTCAGCCCGGCCATGGAAACCAGGTATCCGCCGGCCGACTCGCCCCACAAGCCCACGCGCGCCGGATCAACGCCGTACGCGCCGGCGCGCGCGCGCAGGAACCGCACCGCCGACTTCACGTCGGCGACGCCGTCGCGGTAGGTCGCGTGGTCCGGGAAGGTTCGATACTCGATGCTGGCGACCACGAAACCCTGCTCGGCCAGGTAGGTCCGAAGATTGAGTTCGCTCTGTTTGGGATCGGCCACGAAACCGCCGCCGGTGACGAAGACCACCAACGGCAGCGGGCCGGACCCGGCCTTGGGCCGTAGGATGTCCAGTTTCAGCGCCCGGCCGCCGGGGACCTGGGCATAGATGACATCGTTGACCGCCTCCAGCGCGACCTTGCCGCAGGAAATTTGCTGGCCGGCGTCGGGACGGATCACCGTGCTGCTGGCCGTGCTGGACGCCGCCACGCTGGCCGCCGTCACGATCCGGGGCGGTCCCCCGCCCTCCGGCCCAGACGGCATGACCACCGGCGCCTTTGCGCAAACGCCCGCCGCGGCGAAGGTCGGCAAGGCGAGGGTCGCAAGGCCGAGCGCCGAAACGCCGGCGAGGAAAAGCACGCGATGGGTCATGCGGAAGGTTCCTGGTTGGGGGGTGCGAAGGCGCAAAAGCAAAAAGATGGAGCGCGGCGCGGTGGCGCCGCGCTCCAGGGGGGAGGAAGGCTCGCGGCCTAGAAGGTCGCGGTCACGGTCACGCCGTAGGTGCGCGGCGCTTGGTAAGTGGTGGTCGCCCCCAGGCTGGTGGTGTTCATCGAGTTGGTGACCTTCTCGTTGCCGAGATTGCGGCCCCAGGCGCGAAGGGTCAGGCTGTCGTTCAGCGTCAGGCCGGCGCTGGCGTTGAGCAGCCCGAAGCTGGGCTGATGCAGGTTGTTGTCGACCTCGGTGTAATAGCCGCTGTTGTAGGCGTAGCTGAAGTTGAGGTTCAGTGGGCCCAGCGCGGTTGGGGTCGTGTAGTCGACGGCGACGTTGCCCGAGGCGCGAGCGGTTTGGGGCAAGCGATTACCGTCCGCGCTACGGATAGCCACCTGGTTGAAGCCCAGGTAGTAGACGGCGTTGGGGAAATCGACGAACTCGTCGTGCAGCAGGGTGACGCCGCCCGACAGACGCAGGGCCGCGGTCAGGCGGGCGTCGAAGTCGGCCTCCAGCCCGTAGATCCGCGCCTTGGCGCCATTGTAGTAGTAGATCTGACCCAGAGCGAAGCCGCCGACCTGGATGTCCTTGTAATCGTAATAGAAGCTCGACACGTTCAGTCGCAGGCGCCGGTCGGCCAGGGTCGTCTTGAGCCCGGCCTCGTAGGCGTCCAGCGTCTCGGGGCGATAGGGCGCCTGGGTCGGCGAGGCGGCGTTGTAGCCGCCGCTCTTGAAGCCGCGGTTGTAGGAGACATAGCCCATCACGTCGTCGGTGAAGTGGTGGTCCAGCGAGATCCGCCAGGTCGGGTCGGAAAAGCGCGTGGACTGGCTGGACACCGCGTGGTTCGCGATCTGGAACGGCGGGAACGGCACCGCGACCAGGGTGGCCAGATCGCTGTCGAGTGAGCGCTTTTCGGTGCTGTAGCGATACCCCAGGCTCAGGCCAGTCGTGTCGCCCAGCGGGATCGTCGCCTGGGCGAAGCCCGCCAGGGCTTCGGTCTTTGCGGTGGCGTTGTTGATATTGCCCACGATCGTGCCGAAGAACGGAATGGGGATTTGCACCGGCCCGTACATTTCCAGTCGCGTCGGATCCGTGATCCCCTCGGCGTGGTAGTAGTAGGCCCCCGCGACCCAGGAGATGGTCGAGTTTGGTCCCGACGACAGCTGCAGTTCCTGGCTGTACTGGCGGTCGGTCTGGGTCAGATGGATGTTCAGGCCCGGCGTGCCGGTGGCCTCGGTGTCCTGGTCAAACCCCATGCGCGAGCGCCGATAGGCGCTGATCGACTTGAGGTGCACCGCGCCAACGTCCTGATCGATGGTGGCGGCCGCGCCCCAGCCTCGGAATTTGTAGAGAGGCTGCAGGTCCGCATCGATGTCCCAGGTCTTGTTCAGCGGAGCGATCGGAAAATAGACTGTCGTTCCCGGGACCGGGCGCAGGGCGGTGAACATCGACCCGACCAGGTTGGTCACGTCGGCGCTGACGCGGATCTTGGTGTCGTCGCGCTTGAATTGCAGTGACGAGCGCAGCGCCAGATCGTGATTGGTGCGGTAGACATCCTGGCCGGTGTGGACGTTGGTCCCGTAGCCGTCGCTCATCGTCGTGGCCGAACCGGCCAGGTCGGCCGAGACATATTGGCCAAGACCGCCGGTGACGTAGGCCTCGGTCGAGAAGGTCCCGTAGTTACCGTAGCCGACGGTCACTTCGCCGCCAGGCTCGGAGTCCGGCTCGCGGGTGACGACCTGGATCAGGCCGCCGGTCGAGTTGCGGCCAAACAGCGTGCCTTGCGGGCCCTTGAGCACCTCGACCCGCTCGATGTTGCTCAGCGACATCAACGAGCCAGGCGCCGAGCCGATATAGACCCCATCGATATAGGTGGCCACGCCGCCCTCGTAGCCCAGGCCGATGACATTGTTGCCTATGCCGCGCAAGCGCGGCTGGACATAGCCGCTGTTGTTGGAGATCGTCAGTCCCGACACGGCCTGGGCTAGATCCGTCGAAGTCGTCACCCCCGTCTTTTCCAAGGCCGCGGCGCTGACGGCGGTCACCGCGATCGGCACGTCCTGCAAACGTTCCTCGCGTCGCTGGGCGGTGACGACGATGTCCTCGACCATGTTGGGCTCGGCGGGCTTGGCGGTCGGGGCCTGGGCGGCCGTTGTCTGGGCCTCGGCGCCGCCGGCGTAGATCATTCCCACGCCAAGACCGATGGCGGCCAGCCTGCGTGCATTCCCCGGAAATCCCTGACCTGAACGATAGATCATTTGACGTCCCCTCCTGTGGTGCGGCTATCCCGCATCGTTTTCCCCGGCGGCGTGTGGCTGCCGGACGCGGGGACGCTGGAGAGGGCTGGTCAAAGCATCGTCAAAGACCGGCAACCCCAGGTTTTCATGGGGTTGCTCGACCTGTCCGCGCCCGGTGCGAGCCTATCAGGCCGGTCTTTGAGAATCCTTTGACTTGCGACCGAAACATAAGGACGCGAGGCAATAGGCCGCGCTCGCCAGGCGCCGCTTTCGCCTGCTCTTTGGACCCGCGCCTTGCGTCCCGCGCGTGGGTCCGTGACGACATAAAAGGGGCGTCGGGAGCGAAGACTTGACCATCCATACGCAAGCCAACGCGGGTCCAAGGCGTGTCAACCAGGCCCTGCTGGCTTTGCGGCGTGAGCGTCTGTTCTACCTCGTGGCCTCGGTGATCTCGCTCGTCGGGGCGTTCGGCGGCTTTCGCCACTTCTATTTCGGCGGCGGCAAGGGCTTTGGCGGCAACCCCCTCACCCACCAAGTGGTGCCGCTGATCATCGTGCACGCCGCGGCGATGACGGGCTGGAGCCTGTTGTTTGTCGTCCAGAGCGTGCTCGTCTATCGCGGCGACCTTCGTCATCACCGGATCATGGGTTGGATCGGCGCGGGCCTCGCCGTCGCCGTCGTTGGCCTGGGCGCGACGATGGGGATCATGTCGGCCCACTTCAATCCGCGCGCCTACATGATGTTCAGCGGCCCCAAGTTCTTCCTGGTCGAGATGCTGACCGAGATCATGCTGTTTGGCGTCTACGTCGCCATCGCCGTGGCCTATCGCAACCGGGCAGAGATACACCGCCCCTTCATTCTGGTCGGCACCGTGGTGCTGATGTCCGGCGCGCTGGCGCGCCTGCCGATCGTCGCCGATCTCGCCGCCACCGCTCCGCTCTACGCCTACGGACCCGTGCTGGCCTACGGCCTGCTGATGTTTGGCCTCCACTGTCTGATGACGCGCAAGGTGGATCGCTGGCACGCGCTTGCGCTCGGCTGCGTCGCTGCCGTCTTCCTGACGTCCCTGCCGCTAGGACGCTCGCCCCTGTGGCAAGGGCTCTGGGGAACCTTCATCCAATAGGCCAGCTGACCGGCCCGCCCACGCCGCCACGTACATCGAGACCTCGCGCCATGGAACAACCTCAGACGACGACGACGCCCGCACGCCGCTACACCGGGGGGGCCATCGTCCTGCACTGGATCATCGCGGCCCTGATCGTCACCAACATCGTCCTTGGCGTCGTGGGTCGTGACGCACACGGTCTTTCGAGGCTGCAGTTGCTGCAGTTGCATAAGTCGATCGGCCTGACCGTTCTGCTGCTCAGCCTGGCGCGGCTCGGCTGGCGATTGACCCATCGCCCGCCCGCCCTGCCGCGAGAGATGCCGCGCTGGGAGCGTCTGCTGGCTCATGTCGTGCATGTGGGACTTTATGTCATCATGTTCGGGCTGCCGCTCAGCGGCTGGGCCGTGGTTTCGACCCATCCCACCGCGCCGGCGATCCGCATCTTCGACGCCATTCCTTGGCCCTGGTTTCCGTTCGTGCGCGATCTGGCGCCGGCGGCGATGAAGGCCGCTCACGAGACCTTTTCCAACACCCATGTCTTGCTGGGCAGGATCACCCTGGCCCTGGTCCTGTTGCACCTCGCAGGCGCGGTGAAACACATGGTGTTTCGCGACGGCGTGGTCTGGCGCATGCTGCCGCTCGGCGTTTTCGCGCCCCGTCGCCGCTGACCTGGCCTAGGATTCGTTCGCGACCGACCCACCGGCTGTGGCCATTGCGGGCGTTTCGTTTGCCGTCGGCCCGCGCCTGTCGTCCGCGCGCCCCACCGAGCGCTCAAGCTCGCGATGACCCACGGGGCCGTCGCGCGGAACCGGCTCGGTTTTCGCGAGTTATAGCTGCGCCATAGCGGGGAGTTGGGCGTTGGGGGTGGGTCGCGATTGGGTGATGGGGCTTGCCTTGGTGATCGCCACGGCAACCGGATCGGGCGTGGCGATCGCCCAAACCGCCGAAGATCTCTCGCGCTTGAGCATCGAGGAGCTGGGCGAGGTCCAGGTGACTTCGGTGTCCAAACGCCCCGAAGCCATCGGACAAGCTCCATCGGCCATCTATGTCATCACCCAGGCCGACATTGCTCGGTCCGGCGCGACGAGCCTTCCCGAGGTCCTTCGCCTGGCGCCCAATCTGCAAGTCACCCAGGCCGGGGCCAGTCGCTACGTGATTACCGCGCGCGGCATGAACGGCAGCCCGGCGGCCCAGAACTTCTCCAATAAGCTGCTGGTCCTGGTCGACGGCCGGACGGTCTACACGCCGCTCTATTCGGGCGTCTATTGGGACATGCAGGACGTCCTGCTCCAGGACATCGACCGCATCGAGGTGATCAGCGGTCCAGGCGCGACGATGTGGGGCGCCAACGCCGTCAACGGCGTGATCAACATCACCACGCGCTCGTCCGCCGACACGCAGGGCGGCGTTCTGGCGATCGGCCAGGGCGATCAGGAGCGCACGGCCGCCTTGCGCTTTGGCGGCAAGCTTTCGGACGCGGTGACCTATCGCGTCTACGCCAAGACCTTCCTGGACGACGATACGCGCACCCCGGCGGGACAGGCGGGTAACGATCATTGGTCCAAACCCCAGGTCGGATTCAGGCTGGATTGGGCCGCGTCGGCTTCAGACAAACTCACCCTGCAGGGCGACGCCTATGACGGATACGAAGCTCAGCCTTCCGCCCCGGCCGAGGATATCCGCGGCGGCAACCTCCTGGCCCGTTGGAACCGGTCCTGGCAGGGCGGATCAACCCTGCAGGTCCAGACCTATTATGATCGGGTCGAGCGCGGCGACGAAGTCGACGGCTCCGGATTCCATGTCGACACCTACGACCTGGACGTCCAGCACAGACTGCCTCTGGGCGACCGCCAGGAGATCGTCTGGGGCGGCGGCTATCGGACCAGTCGCTACCGGATCGACGGCACGAGTTCGCTGCTGTTCTCGCCGGCCGCGCGCCATCTCAACCTCGCCAATGTCTTCATGCAGGACAGCATCGTCCTGACGCCATCGACCACCCTGGTTCTGGGCGCCAAGATCGAGGACGATCCCTATATCGACCCTGTCTTGCTCCCGACAGCGAGGCTGTCGTGGACGCCGAACGGCGACGCCATGGTGTGGGCGGCGGTCTCTCGCGCCATCCGGGCGCCGACGCCGTTTGACCGCGACGTCGTCGAAAGAGTCGGGGGGGTCGATTTCTTGATCGGCGGTGGCGAGTTCCGCAGCGAAACGCTGATCGCCTATGAGCTGGGGGCGAAGCTTCGGCTGTCGCCCCGCGCCTCGCTGTCGATTTCGTCGTTCTACAACGACTATGACCGGCTGCGCAGCATCGAGCTGGCGCCCGCCGGGTTCCTGCCGCTGCGCTGGGGCAATCTGCTGGAAGGTCACACCTACGGCGTCGAGGTTTGGGGTGAATATCAGGTCGCCGGTTGGTGGCGGCTTTCAGGCGCGGTCAACTATCTCGACGAGAAATTCAAGTTTACCGCCGACACATTCCATGTGCTGGGCGTCAGCCAGACGGCGAACGATCCAAAATACCAGGCTTCGGTCAAATCCTCGATGGACCTAGGACCGGTCACGCTGGATGGCGCCCTGCGCTATGTCAGCGCCCTGCCCGAACCCAGACTTCCGGCCTATGCCGAGCTCGACGGCCGTCTGGGCTGGAACATCACCCCCCGCGTAATGCTCGCCCTGATCGGTCGCAACCTTCTGCATGCCGAGCATCGGGAATATACCGACGGCGCGCGCATCCAGCGTAGCGTCTCCATCGACGTCCAATGGCGTTTCTAGGTTCCCGCCCAGCCGCGCGTCTCGCTGTTTCGGCGGGCCTTGCTCTGGCTTTGAGCCTAGGACTCTCGGTGTCCGCCAAGGCGCAGGGCCCTGGCCTGGAGTACGCGGTCAAGGCCAACTACCTCTACAAGCTTGGCCCGTTCGTGGTTTGGCCGACCGGGGCTTTCGCCGGACCGGACGCCCCGTTCAATGTCTGCGTCGTGGGCTCCGATCCATTCGGCAAGGCCCTGGATGACGCCGTGCGGGGCCAGACCGTCGGTGGCCATCCAGTCGCCGTGCGACGCCTCCAGCAGGTGACCAAGGAGACCGACTGCCATGTGCTCTATCTGGGCCGCGCGGGGCCGCAAAGGCCCGCGGAGGTGCTGCGCCTGCTTCGCGACGCGCCGGTCCTGACGGTGACCGACCAGCAACAGGGCGTTGAAGGCGGGATCGTCCATTTTGTCTTGCGGAGCGGACGGGTGCGGTTCGCGATCGACCCGCGGGCCGCCCAGGCCAGCGGGCTAGTCTTCAGCTCCAAGCTTCTGGGGTTGGCGATCGCTCCGGTCAGGGAAGGCCCGTGATGATCGAGCAAGCCCCTCGACCTGGCCGCGGATGGGCCCTGACGCCCGCCGCGGCGATCGCCATCGCCGTGGCGTTGATCGCCCTGAGCCTGGCCCTGGCCCTCTACAACGAGCGTATCGCGCGCAACGAGACCATCCGCCAGGCCCAGGTCCAGGTCGAGATCCTGGGCGCGAGCCTGGCCGCGCCCCTGGCCTTCGACGATCGCTCGGCGATGCAGGACTATCTCAACGCCTTGAGCGCCAATCCGGCGATCGAAGCGGCCGGCGCCTATGACCAGCTAGGCCGCCTCGCGGCCGGATACCATCGCCCCGGCCTCGCGCCGGCGGCTGCCGACGCTGGCGCCGCCGGCGCCAAGACGGCCGACAAGTTGATTGTCACCGCTCCAGCGATCCAGGGCACGACACGCCTGGGCTCGGTCTATCTTCGCCTCTCCACCGAGACGCTTCCGCGCCGGGCGATCCGCTATGTCGGCATCGGGGCGGTGATCACCATGGCCTCGCTGTTGGTGGCGACCTTGGGCGCGTCTCACGCCCGCCTCCGAGAGACCCACCGCCGCCTGCAGGACCAAATCGCCGAGCGCAAGCGGGCCGAGCAGGCTTTGCGCCAGTCCCAGAAGATGGAGGCGATGGGCCAGCTGACCGGCGGCGTCGCCCACGACTTCAACAATCTGCTGATGGTCGCCTCCAGCGGCCTGGATTTGATGGATCGCACCGACGATCCGGTCCGCCGCGAACGCCTCAAGCAGGCCATTCGGCAGGCCATTGATCGCGGCGCCAGCCTGACCCAGCAGCTCCTGGCCTTCGCCCGGCGGGCCCCCGTGCGGCCCGAGGTCATCGACCTCGGCGACAGCGTCCGCGGCATGCGTGAGCTGCTCGACCGCGCCTTGCGCGAGGACATCACCGTCGACCTGCAGATCGCCAGTGACCTGTGGCCGGTGGAGGTTGATCCCTCCCAGCTCGAGGTCGCCGTGCTCAACACCGCGATCAACGCCCGCGACGCCATGCCGGGCGGCGGAACGATCGTCATCAAGGCGCTTAATGTTCCAGCTTCCGCTCCTGACCCGACTGACTGGGTGCAGCTTTGCATTATCGACACGGGCGTCGGCGTCGCGCCCGAACTGGTTTCGCGCCTGTTCGAGCCGTTCTTCACCACCAAGAAGGTGGGGGAAGGCACGGGCCTGGGCCTCAGCCAAGTCTACGGCTTTGCGCGCTCGTCGGGGGGCGAGGTGGAGTTTCGCAGCCAGGTGGGTCAGGGATCGACCGTCTGCATCCACATTCCGCGATCGCTGAGACCATTGCCGCACGCGGCCTCGCCCCCGACGACGAGCGCGCGTCCAGATCGGCGCTGCCATGTGCTGCTCGTCGAGGACGATGACAAGATCGCCGAACTGGTCGGGGAGATGCTCGACGCCTTGGGTTACGATTCCACGCGCGCGGCCAGCGCACCCGACGCGCTGGAGGTATTGGCGAGAGAGCCGGCGTTTGACTTGGTCTTCTCCGACATGGTGATGCCCGGCGACATGAACGGACTGGCCCTGGCCGAAGAAGTCGGCGCGCGGCGGCCCGATCTGCCCGTCGTGCTGACCACCGGCTACAGCAACGCGGCCGCCTCGGCGACGGCCAAGGGCATCCGGCTGCTGGTCAAGCCTTACCGGATCGAGGCTCTGGCCGACGAGCTCCAGGCGGCCTTGGCCCCACGACGCGCGAGCGTGCCTTTTTCAGGGTCGCGCACGCCGCCGGCCGCGAGCTAGGCGTTGAGCGCCAGCGCCGCCCATCGTTCGTTTCGACGCCCCGCTCGACCGGGCTGGGCGCCCAGGGCGGCAAGACTGCTGACAAGTTCATCCCCGCAGAAGGGCTTGGTCAGACGGGGGGCGACCGGCGCTGGTGGAACTTCTCCGGCTCGAAACCGGTCCGCCCCCTTTTGGTCCCGGCCGCTACGTCACCAGTAGACCTTGGCCGCCCCCAGGAAGACGGGAACCATCTAGATTGAATGCTAATGACTCGTAATATCATTAATATGGTTGGCGTGAAACGCCGTCGCGCGCCGAAAAATACCCTATCGCCCGAAAGGAGGCGGACCCCCGCAAGGGCCCGCCAGTCACCTCGGGAGGACCAGGATCGCCGTCAGGCCGACGGGCGAGATTCGAAACTATCGGGATAGCGCCGGATCGGCAGCAGCATTAGAGCCGCGACCGCCAGGACCGCCAGGCCGACATTGAACAGGGCCTGGATGCTGACCCCGGCGGCTAGCGCGGCCGCGAACAGCATGGGCCCGGTCGCCGATAGGATCGCCACCAGAGCCGCGCAGGCGCCGAAGATCTCCCCCATGCGGCGCAGGCCAAAGAACCGGCCAATCATGTAGGGCAAGGCCGAGCCCGCCGCGAAGTTGCCCGCGCCCAGCAGCACGCACCCAGCCACGAAAGCCCCCGTTCCCGCGCCCAGCCGCAGCAGCGCCACTCCCGTCAAGGCCAGCAGGAAGCCCGCCGCCACGATCCGGGGCGAGGCCAGGCGATCGACGATCACGCCCGCGGCCATCGCGCCGGCCAGACCCGCGGCCGCCAGGGCCGACAAGGCGATCACAGCCACCCCGCGATCCACGCCCAATCCCGCGGCGATGAGCAGCATCTGGCCGGAGACCGCCGTCGCCACCGCCCCCCCCAGGGCGACGGCGATGGTGATCTGCCAGAAGGTGGCGCTGCCCAAGGCCTGTCCAAAGCTGACGCCGAAGGCCGGACCGCTCATGTCGGGCGCCGAGCCCTCGGCGGGTACGGGCGGATCCTTGAACATTGTCGCCAGGGCCGCCAGCCCCAGAGCCGCGACACCCGCGCCGATCGCCAGGTAGGCGCCGCGCCAACCCAGATGGTCGACCAGCCCGGCCGCCAGTGGCGCCATCAAGGCCGTGGAGAGCATGGGCGCGGCGGTGACCGCCACGCTGAGGGCGGCTCCGCGCTTGGCCTCGAACCAGCCGGAAACGGCCTTGGCGTAGGCCACGGGCCCAGTCAGGGATGAAGCCGCTCCCACCAGCCCCGCCAGGAGGAACACGCCCGGTCCCACGCGGTCGGCCAGGGACAGACCAGCAATCGCCGCGCCAAACAGCACCACGCCGGGCAGCACGACGCGCCGGGGGCCAAAACGGTCCACGGCCCAGCCGGAGGCCAGGTTGCAGACTGATCCGACCAGCGCCGCGACCAGCAGCAAGCTGGGGAACACCCCGGCCACGGGCGAGCCCGCCGCGTTCAGCGCCCCCAGAAACACAGGGAAAGTGCCCGCGAAGATGGGCAGGATGCTCAAGGCCATGCCGATGGCGGCGGCCACCAGGACTCCCTTGGCCGTTCCCTTGCCGGCGACGGGCTTGGTCGGCGCCTTGCGTCCGAAGGCCCGCGTCAGGGCCGCGACGCGCACGCTCAGGGCGTCGCGGGTGATCTGGGAGCCTTCGACGAGATCGAACCCGTGCGGCGCCCCGGCCAGCAGGTGCAGCTCGACCTCGACCCCGTCGGTCAGCAGACGGCGCGCGAAGGCCAGGCCTTCATCGCGTACCGGATCGACCGCTCCGACCAGAATGCAGGTCGGCGGAAATCCCTGGAGGGTTTCGGCGGCGAACGGCGCGGCCCAGGCCAGGGAGGCGTCGGACGGCGGCGTTGCGCCCAGATAGGCCTTCCAGGTGGGCGGTAGATCCGCCGCCTTCAGGAAGGGCGTGTCGGTGAACGTGCGGGCCGAGGGCTGGGTCTGGAGATGATCCACGGCCGGCTGCACCAGCAGGACGAAGGCGATCTTCGGCCCGCCGGCGTCGCGCACCCGTAGGGCCAGGCCCGCGGCAAGGCAGGCGCCCGCGCTGCCCCCGCCCACGGCGATCCGCTCGTGATCGACGCCGAGCTCGCCCGCCTGATCGGCGAGCCAGGTCAGGGCGGCCAGGGCGTCGTCGCTCGGAGCCGGAAAAGGATGCTCCGGCGCCAGCCGATAATCGACCGACACCACCAGGCAGCCGACCCGCTGGGCGTAGTCGACGCAGCGGTCGTGCTCGGTCTCCAGATCGCCGAGCACAAAGCCGCCGCCGTGGAAATAAACCAGGGCCGGCAGAAGGCCGGTCGAGGTCGGACGATAGAGCCGCAACCGCAGGGGTCCGCCCGGTCCGGCGATGGTTCTGTCCTCGATGGCCAGGGTTCCCGGCGGCCGGGGCGTTCGGGTCGCCGCGCGGGCGGCCATGCCGGCCCGCGCCACGTCCAGCTTCGAAAGGTCCAGGGGCGGCATGCCGCGCAGGGGTTCGAAGTCCGGATGCAGTCTCATCGCAGGGGGTTCCAGTCTGGACAGGGGTCAGGCGCGCGCGGTCGGTCGACCGAGAGCGCGGCGCAGGGCCGAGCCGCGCAATTGCAGGGCGGTCAGGGTGGCCGGGGCGGTCTCGACCATCTCGAAGCCGTGCGGCGCGCCGGGGAAAAAATGCAGTTCGACCTCGACACCGTCGTCGACCATGCGCAGGGCCATGGCCAAGGCCTCGTCCCGCGAGGGATCATCCTCGCCCACGACGACGAAGGTCGGCGCCAGGCCGCTATAGGTCTGGGCGTACAACGGCGCCGCATAGCTCAGCCGCGGCATGGGCGGCGGGCGCGGAAGATAAGCCCCCCAGGCCTTGGGCAGATCCTTGGCGCGCAGGAACGGGGTGTCGTTGAAGGCCTGGGCCGAAGGGTGTGTGCTGAGATGGTCGACGACAGGCTGCATCAGCAAGGAGAAGCTGATCGCCCCCCTGGCCTCGTCGCGATCGCGCAGGGCCAGGCCCGCGGCCAGGCAAGCGCCGGCGCTGCCGCCGGCCACGCCCAGGCGCCCCGGATCGACGCCCTCGCCCAATCCGCCCTCAAGCACCCACTCCAAGATCGACCAAGCGTCGTCATGGGCGGCGGGGAAAGGGTTCTCCGGGGCCAGGCGATAGTCGACCGAGACCACCACCACCCCGCCCAGCTCGGCATAGTCGACGCCGCGCGGGTGCTCGGTGTCCAGGTCCCCGACCACAAAGCCGCCGCCGTGGAAGAAGAGCAGCACGCCTGGCCGCTCGACGCCCACCGGTCGATAGATCCGCACCGGGATCGAGCGATGAGGCCGCGCGATCACCCGGTCCTCGAAGGTCACGGCCGGCGAGGTCTTGCGAGGCTGGGCCCGTTGCATGGCCTTCATCATCACCCGGGCCATCTTCAGGCCCTTCAGGTCGAGGGCCGGAAAGCGGCGCAACGGATCGTAGATGGGATCGGACGCCATGGTCGGGCCCAGCCTTTCTTGAACGGATCAGAACTCGGTGGTGAGGGTCAGGCCGTAGGTGCGCGGCGCCTCGTATTGCACCAGGGTCGAGATGTCGGCCGCGCCCAGAGCGGTTAGCACCGCCTCGTTGGTCAGGTTCTTGCCCCACAGCCGCACGCCCAGACGCCCGTCGACCGATCGCCAGGCGAGCGAACCGTCGATGGTGTCGTAGCGCCCCTGCTTGATCAGGTTGTCCGATTGCCCATACCAGCCGGTGTTGAGGTAGTAGTTGATATCGCCGCTCCACTGGCCGCTGGCCGTCTGGCGCTCGTAGTGGGCGCCCAGATTGAAGGTGGCGTCGGGCGTCAGCGGCAGGCGATTGCCCTTGGCCGAGGCGATCACCGCGTGGGTCCCGCCAATCACCGGGATCGGCACGGCGAAGATGGCGTTGGGGAAGTCGGTGAAGCGATCGTGGATCAGGCTTAGGCCCGCGGTGATCGTCAGGCCGCGCGCGGGGTGGGCTTCCAAGTCCGCGTCCAGGCCGTAAATCTCGGCCGAGGCCCCGTTGTAGTAGCCGATCTGGCCGTTCTGATATCGACCCACCTGGATGTTGCTGTAGTTGTAGTAGAAGGCCGCCACGTTCAGCCGAACCCGGCGATCCAGGAACTGTGACTTCAGGCCCGCCTCATAGGCGTCGAGGACTTCCGGATTGAACGGCGGGTCGGTGGGAATGCCGGCGTTGAAGCCGCCGCTCTTGAAGCCGCGATTGTAGGACAGGTAGGCCAAGGGACCATTGGTGAACTGGTGATCCAGGGCCAGACGCCAAGTCGGCTTGGAGTAGCGACGCGAGGCGGTGATCTCCGGCCCGAGCGGCCCGATGGGCACGCCGCCGATCAGCACGCCGTCGGTGACCGACTGGATCGAGCGCTTCTCGGTGGTGTAGCGCAGCCCGGCGGTCAGGTGGGTGTCGGCGCCCAGGTTGAAGGTCGCCTGGCCATAGGCCGCCGCCGAGCGCGTCTTCTGCCCGCCGATGGTGATGACCTGCTCCACCGGCGAGGTGGGCCCCACCAGCGGACCGCCGAACGTCAGGGTGTTGGGCGCGAACTTGCCGTTGGCGTCGAACAGGAAGACCCCGGCCACCCATTGCACGGGCGACTCGTCACGCGACTGCAGTTGGAACTCCTGCGAGACTTGCAGGTCCTTCAGCGTCGAGTTGGACAGGGTCACGGCCGGAACCGTCGTGTCGTCGGTGTCGAACCGCACGAAGTAGGACGAGCGGCGATAGGCGGTGATCGAGGAGAACTTCACCGCGCCCAGATCCTGGTCCCAGTGCAGGCTCAGCCCGCTGGCGGTCAGGCTTTGCTTGGGATCGACGTCGGAATTGATGTCCCAGGGCGAGCCGACATAGGCTGGCCCGAAGAGCGGCTTACGGCCGGGCGCCTCGTGGCCGCTGGCCGTGGCGTTGCCGTAGCGGCGCTCATAGTCGCCGATCAGCTTGATCTTGGTCGCATCACTAGGCGTCCATACCCACTTGGAACGGACCGCCAGGTCCAAGTCGTTACGGTTGACGTCGCTGCCGGTGTAGCGATTGATCCCGTAGCCTTCGCCTTGGGCGGTGACCTTCAGAGCAAGGTCGGCCGCCACGTCCTGGCTCACCCCGCCCGAGACGTAGGCCTCGCCCGAAAGGGTCTTGTAGTTGCCATAGGTCAGGGCGGCGCGGCCGCCGAAATCCTGGCTCGGATCACGCGTGGTGACCTGCAGCAAACCGCCGGTGGCGTTGCGGCCAAAGAGCGTGCCTTGCGGCCCCTTGAGCACATCGATCTGGGCGATGTTGTTGAGCGTCAGCAGGGACCCCGGACCCGAGGCGAAATAGACGCCGTCGACATAGGTGGCCACCGAGTTTTCCAGTCCCGCCCCTAGGGCCGTGGTGCCGATGCCGCGAATGCGCGGCGAGACAAAGCCGGTGGCGGCTTGGATGTGCAGGCCTGGGGCCAGCTTGTTGAGACTCGTGACGTCGCGCGCGCCCAAGGCCTCGAGGGTCTGGGCGGTCACCGCGCTGACCGCGATGGGCACCGATTGCAAATTTTCGCTGCGACGTTGGGCCGTGACCACGATCTCCTCGACCCGTTGGTCATCGGCCTGAGCCGGGGCTTGGGCCACCACCTGGGCCGAGGCCGCGCCGGCCGCCGCCATCAACACCAGCAGGCTGGCTCCGAACGTCTTGTCCTTCATAGCTCTTCCTCCCTCGCCGCGCGGTGCGTGATCGCCCGTCGCCTTTATTTACAAAATGACATATCGTCATCATGACGTGACGTCAATTTGCTTTTTCATTGACGATGCGACAACCGACGTCGAGAGCTAGGACGATGAACGCAGTCACCGCCTCACTGAACGCTGAACCGGAACCCTATCGGACACGGGTGGGCCGCGAGCGGCGCGCGCGCACCCGCGCCGCCATTCTGGCCGCGGCGTTTGAACTCTTCGATGCACGGGGGATAGACAGGGTCACGGTCGACGACATCCGCGACGCCGCGGGCCTGGCCCGCGGTTCGTTCTACAATTACTTCGCCACCTACGAGGACATGCTCAAGGCGATGGCGGCCCAGATCACCGACCAGCTCAACCGCGAACAGTCCCTGCTGTTCGATCATATGGCCGACCCCGCCGAGCGGATTTGCCGCAATATTCAGTACAGCATCCATCGCCTGGCCAGCGATGCGTCCTGCAGCGGCGTGGTGGTGCGGGTCACCCCCTTGGTCGGCGCCTTGACCCCGCACATGCGGCTCCATGCCGAGGCCGCCATGGCCGCGGCCATCGACAGCCGCGCCATCGCCGTGCCCGCGATCGGACCGGCCATGGACCTGGGCCTGGGCCTGGTGGTGATGACGTTGCGACGGGCCATGACCGAAGGCTTGGCGCGGGGCGACATCGCCGTCACCGGCCTGCTCCTGTTGCGCGCGCTGGGCGTGCCCGAAGCCCGAGCCCGCCAGATCGCCGACCAACCTCTTCCGCCTGGGCCCAGGACGCCCCTGCGCGAGGCGATCATCAACCCCGAGGTCGCCGTCTAGTCCGCCAGGATGTCCGGCAGGGCCTGGACCACCCGCGTCACCGCGCCCGCCAGGTCGGCCGTCATCTCGGGCGGCGCCGCGCCTAGCACCTCCAGGAAGGCCGCGGCGGTCTCCGCGCGCAATCCCTTGATGACCGCGCCGCCCTCCGCCGTCAGCGCCACCACCTTGCGTCGCCGGTCGACCGGGGATTCGCGCCGGCTGACCAAGCCACCGGCCACCAGGCCATCGACCATGCGACTGGCGGCCGTCGGGCTGAGAAACGCCACAACCGCGAGGTCGGCGATCGACTGGGGCCCCAATCGATAGAGGTGAAACAGCGCCATCACCCGACTGAAGGTCACCTCCCCATCCAACATCCTGGCCGCATGGCCAAACACCCGCGGCGCGATGCGGCCGTAGAGATTCTCCAGCGCCCAGGCCGCCTGGCTGGCGGGATCCTCGTGATTTTCCATGACGGCCATTTAGGTGCGCGTGCGCACCGAATGCAACGCTTGGGGCAAGCAGGCTCACCTGGGCGTCGCGATCGGGGTCATTCGACGGGAGCCAGGACCGGAAGGAGGCTCGCCGAGGCCAGGGCGAAGCCGACCATCACCACGATCATCGCTTGAGGTCCAAGGCCAGCCAGCCAAGCGGCGACCAAGATGCTGGCCGCCACCATGCAGGCCATCTGGAAGCTGTTCATCGCCGCCGAGACCATGCCCGCCACCCGCGGCGCGCGGCTCAACGCGGCGTGGGACGCCGTGGGCATGATCAGGCCATATCCGAAGGTGGCCACGACAAAGCCGATCATCGGCGCGACGAGCCCGCCGTGGCTTGACCACAGCGCAATCCCGGAGATGACCGGGCCGACAAGCGCCAGGCTGACGCCCAGGCGCACCAGACCCCGCACCCTCCCCCCGCGCGAGAGGCGGGCGGCCAGGGCCGAGCCCAGAACAAGCCCGCCAGCGGTCAGGGCGAACAGCAGGCCAAACTGGCGGTAGCTGACGCCGAAGGCCTGGATCAGGAGGAAGGGCGATCCGGCGACATAGGCGAACATCGAGCCGGCGCTGAACCCGCGCACCAGGCCATAGGCCAGGGTCTGGCCATCGGGTCGATCACCGCCCTGCCCGTCCTTGGTCTCTCCGCGTCGGTCGCGCCAGGTCTCCTCGAAGCCGAACAACAGGAAAAAGAACATCAGGCCGCCCGATGCGGCCAAGGCGAAATAGACCAGTCGCCAGTCGCCGTGCTCAAGCACCAAGGCGCCCAGGGTTGGCGCGATCACCGGGGCGACGCCCAGGATCATGGTCAGCAGGGCCAGGCGGCGATGCAGCGCCGGTCCGGCGAGCCGATCTCGCAATGAGGCGTAGGCCAAGGTCGGCCCCGCCCCCGCGCCAGCCCCTTGCAGCACCCGCGCCAGCAACAGGTCGTCCAAGCTCGCGGCCATGGCGCAGGCCAGGCCGCCCAGCGTGAAGAGCGCCACGCCGACCAGCAGCGGGATCTTGCGGCCGATGCGGTCGGACAGCAGGCCGTAGATCAACGGCGTCAGGCCAAAGCCGGCCATGAACAGGCTGAGCGTCAGACCGGTCTTGCCGCCGGAGTCGTTGAACTCTCTGGCCAGCCCCGCCATGGCCGGCAAGGCCATGTCGATCGCCAGGGGCGGCAAGGCGCACAACATTCCCAGCAGGATCAGCTGGGCGACCCCGTCCCTGCGCATGCCCCCCACGCCGTCCGCTCGTCCCTCGGCGGAGGGGGCGACGGCGGCGGAGGGGGTCTGGCGGGACGGGGTCAAGGTTCACCTCTCGGAGGGATGTCGATGCGGGGGAGCGCGTCGACTGCCGAGAGGCGACCAGACTCAATGCTCATCTACATTATATGCGTGCATGC
>FTJN01929891.1_pt1 | contig 50999 bp, 48 predicted proteins | sample 1658361 | NCBI WGS metagenome assembly FTJN01 (sample SAMEA3914819, study PRJEB12502) | metagenome | biome: forest; material: soil | place: Canada | collected 2010-06-26 | depth 0.3 m
GCCTCGTCGAGGACCACCACGACGTCGTCCGGCGCCTTTTGAAGAAAGGCCTTCAGCGCCTCGGCGCTCAGCATCGTGCCCGTCGGATTGTTGGGATTGGCGATGAACACCAGGCGCGTATTGGGTTTGATCGCCGCGAGCATGGCGTCCAGGTCGTGGCCGAAATCCTTGGCCGGCGCGACAATCAGTTCCGCGCCCTGCGCCCTGACGGCGGGGAAATAGGCCGAAAAGCCATATTGCGACACGATCGCCGAATGCTCGGCCGTCAAGAAGGCCGACGCGGCCATGACGATCAGGTCGCTCGAGCCATTGCCCAGAACTAGTTGATCCGCGCCAACGCCCAACCTGCTGACCAAGGCCTGGCGCAGGGCGTAGCCATGACCGTCGGGATAACGCGCCCCGCTTTCCAAGGCGGCGATCACCGCGGCCTTGGCCTTGGGACTCATCCCCAGGGGGTTCTCATTGGAGGCCAGCTTGATGATGCTGTCCTCCGCCAGGCCAAATTCGCGCGCGGTCTCCTCGACCGGCTTGCCGGGCACATAGGTCGGCATGTCCCGGATATGGGACGGGGCCAGGTGATCCAACGGAATGCTCGACATGGCGCGGGCTTTCAATCGACAAGGCCGGTCGCGGCCCTGATGGCGGTTTAGGAACCTGCGCGACGACGCACCGGCCAAACTCCCCCTTGGAGCGGCCATCCTTGCTGGAGCCGGCAAAGCCCCGCGGTCCGCCCGTCGTCGGGATCCTCGGCTCAGTCCAGGGCTTGCGGCCAGGGCTGGCAGGTCTGGAAAAGGCAGTCGCCGGGCTCGCAGAAGCTCAAGGGTCGTTCGCAAACGATGGCGCCGGCTCGACCGAAATGGATCTCGACCGGTGGCCGCCAGGGCGTTTTCGGGTCGTGGACGACGCCGGCCAATTGGCCTTCATTCACCCTGTCGCCCAAGCCGCAGGCGGGCTCGAAGACGCCCGCTTCGAGCGTATAGACATAGTCCTCGGGACCGGCCGCCACGAAGGTGGTGGGTTGGTCGGCCGACGGAGCCTGGCCCGTCCAAACGCCCGTGGCACGCAGATAGCGACGCAAGGCTCCCTTGGCCAAGGCGACGGTCCTTGGCGTGAGGGTGGCGGCGCCGCCCATTTCGGCGGCCAGCGGGATGGCGCCGTGCCCGCGAACCACGCTGGCCAAGGTGCGCCCACCCGAAACGCCGCTGCCCCGGAAGACGGTGGTGAACGGTAAGGCTAGGGCCTCGACCAGTTGGCGCACCTTGGCGCGCTCGACCGGGTCCTCGGGACGCAGCGTCAGGACCGTCGGGATATAGTTCAACGACGCGCCGCCCGAATGGATGTCGAGGGAATAGTCCAGCCGCGGCGCCAGTTCGCTGGAGATGTAGTGGGCGATCATCTGGGTCGGCGATCCGTCCGCCCGGCCCGGAAACTCTCGATTGAGGTTCCCGTCGTCGAGCGGGGAAACGCGAGCCGCCGCCATCACGGCGGGATAGTTGGCGGCGCTCAGCACGATGACCTGACCCTTGACGTCCTCGACCCGCACCGTGCGGATGAAGTCCATCAGGGCCACCTGGCCTTCGTATTCATCGCCGTGATTGCCGCCGACCAACAGCACGGTGGGCCCCTCGCCGTTCTTTACGCTGACGATGGGAATTGGCACCCAGCCATAGGCCGAGCGGGTGACCGACATCGGCAGCTTCAGATAGCCGTGGTGGGCGCCGACGGCGTCAAGGTCGATGGTGGGCTTTATCGTGGACTTCTGGCTCACCAAGGCCGCGCGCTCCCGGCATGTCGCGGCCCATTGGCCGATCCAGGAAGGCTATGCCCCGCGCGTCGATCGGATCGGACGAAGCCCCCTTGAAACGAGACAACCGCCAAGCGGCGCGGTCGGGCCCCGCAGAATGTCGCTGGCGGCGCCTCAAAGCCGCCGACGGACGACCACCTAGATCGCCAGGACCTGGGCGCGCCCGCGACGGCGCGCCACCAGCAGAAAGACGACCAGCGCCATCGAGAGGCTGATGAAGACCGCGTAGCAAAGCATCATGGACGGCACCAAGCCCGTGTCGCCGCCGAAGACGCCGCGGGCGACCAGGGCATAGACCGTCGGCCCGACGGCCAGGCCCAGGAAGTTCTGGACCATGTTGAACACCGCGCTGGTCTTGCCCATCAGTCGCCCGGGCGTGGCTTCCGCCAGCAGGGTGTTGGCGGCGACCTGGATCGTGCCCGTAAACAGCATCGAAGCGCCATAGGCGAGCCACATCAACGGCTTGGTCGGCGCCAGGAAGATCAGCATTGCCGGAACCATATGCAGCGCCTGCGCCACCAACGTGATCTGCAAGGTGGCGTCCTTGAAACCGCGACGCACCAGACTGTCCATCAGAAAACCCATGGTGATCAGGCCGATGGGCGTGCAGACCAGCGCAATGGGACCGCCGATCGCGCCGATCGCGCCCGGCGACATGTGCCAGGTGCGGCCAATCCCCGCCGCCATCCATCCGTTCCATCCGCTGCCGGCCAGGGACCAGAGGGTCGGGGCGGCGAAGAGCAGGAAATAGGTCAACCGATCGGTCTTCATGTGCCGGCCAAGCTCGCCGAACGTCGGCCGGTCAGCGGCCAAGACCGGTTCGCGCTTGGGTTCATGGATGGTGAAGACCACCAGGGCCAGCAACATGCCCACCACGGCGGGCGCCACCAGCGCGAACTGCCAGGCCTTCAGGTGGCCGATCAGCGGCCAGCCGGCGGTTCCGCCCCTGTCGGCGAAGGCGAACAGCAAGCCGCCCAGGAGCATGGCCATGCCGCTGCCCACCAGCGGCCCCAGCCCAAAGACACTGAAAGCCCTGGCGCGACGTTCGGGCGGAAAGCTGTCGCGGATCAGGGAAACGGCCGCCGGCTGCAGGGCCGCCTCCCCTATCCCCAGGCCGGCCCGTCCCACGAACAGTTGCCAATAGCTGGCGGCCAGGCCGCAGGTGGCGGCCATCACCGACCAAACGAGCACCGCCCCGCCAATCAGCTTCTTGCGGTTGACGATATCGCTGACATAGCCCATCGGCACGCAGCAGATGCTGTAGAGCGCGGAGAAAGACAGACCGACGAGCACGCTGATCTGCAGATCGCTGACGCCGAGGTCAGCCTTCAAGGGCTCGACCAGGAGCTTGAGCAGGCTGCGGTCCATGAAGGACAGGATCGAGGCCAACGTCAGGACGATCAGCAGCCACCAACGCTGCGCCGATCCAACCCCCGCCCAAGGCATGACTGGCTTGGGGATGTCCCGCGCGCCGTCGGCGGACGGCGTGAGCGAGGCGGAATGCGGCGCTGCATCGGCGATCGTCATGGAGACCTCAGTCAATGTAATAAGGCGAAGGCGCAAGAACCGCCTGACGGGCTTGTTCGAGGAGCGGCCCGCGCCGCGCCAGGACCGCCGCGACCAAGGCGGGGTCGGCCGTCGCGGGCGAACCGGCGAAGAACGGCGGCTTGGGATCGTATTCCAGCACCAGTTGAGCGTTCTCCGCCGCGGCTTGACCGCGCGCTTGGGCGCAGATGGTCAAGGCCAGATCGATCCCGGCGGTGGCGCCGGCGGCCGTAATGCGGTTGCGGTCATGGGTTACGCGTTCGGCGCTCGGCGTCGCGCCCATCGACGCCAGAAGCTCACGCGCATACCAATGGGACGTCGCGCGATAGCCGCGCAGCAGCCCCGCCGCGCCCAGCAGCAATGACCCGGTGCAGACGCTGGCGACGTGGCCGGCGCGACCGCCGCGATCGGCGAGAAAGGCAAGGACGCCGGAATCGCTCATCGCCTCCAAGGTGCCTTTCAGCCCCCCCGGCACGAAGATCAGGTCGAGGTCTCGCGGGCACTGTTCGAAGGTCATGGTCGGCGCCACATCGAGGCCGATGTCGGTGCGCACCGGACGCGGGCTTGCGCCGATCACGTGGATGGTGGCGCCGCAGAGCTTGAAGATGGTCGCCGGGCCGACGTGGTCCAGGGCGACGATATCGTCGTGAACCAGCATGCCGACGACAAACGCGGCTGAAGAGGCCGGTTGCGGGGTGCTCATGCCGGTTTCGTGCGGCTTGCTATGGCGACCAAGACAGGCTCCCCCCAGAGGCGGCAGTATGACGTCAAGTCGTCCATGTCGATCCGCCAAAGTTCATCCGCAATCGGCCATCGCTGGATGAAGGCGCGCGCGGTTCGGCGTTTCGCGTCAAGCTAATATATTATATTCAGCGATATCTCGACGAAACCCGTTGCCGCGCCGCGCCGCGCCGCGCCTTGTCGCGGAGGGATCATCACTGCGAACCGAGAACGCCGTCAGCAACAAGACTCGCCCGCACCGAGCGAAGGTGGTCGCGCATGCGCAACCGCGCGGCGTCGGGGTCGCGGGCCGCGACCGCCTCGAGCACCTGGCGATAGCGCGCCACAACGCTTTTGGCGCGATCAGGCGTCGTATTGGGGCCATAGGTGGAGATCATGACCTGCATCACGCCCTTCAGTAGGGTGGTCAGCACCAGGCTGCGCGAACTCTCGGCCAGGGCGACATGGAAGTCGCGGATGATGCCGGTGAAGTCGATGGGATCGACGACGGCCTCCGCGCGGTCCAGCAGCAGCGACAACCGGGCGACGTCCTCGGCGCTGGCGCGCTCTGCGGCCAGTTCGGCGGTGGCGACCTCGGCGGCGATCTGCGCGTCGAGCACGTCCTTGAGCGGCGCGCCCAGGAGTTTCAGCTGGATGGCCAGGGCGTCGGCGAACAGATCGGGATTGGCCCGAGAGATGCGAACCCCGCCCCCCGCGCCCTTGCGAATCTCGACAATCCCGGCCGCCGACAGACCCCGCAACGCGTCACGCACCGCCATCCGGCTGACGCCGAATTGGGCGGCCAAGGACGCCTCTCCGCCGATGAAGTCGCCCGGTCGCAAGCGGTCGGCGAACAAGGCGCCGCGGATTTGGCGCGCGATATTGTCCGACAGGGTCCCGGTCTTGGCGGGAAGCCAGCCCATTTCACGGGCGTCGACACCGCCGGCGCGCTGACGCGGGGCGGATTTGCCGCTCGCCGTCGCGCGCGGTCCGGGCACCGCGACCGGATCCACCTTGCCTCTCGACACGCACCATCTCCTTGACCGCGCCGACCTGCGGCGCCGTGACACTTTAGAGCGTGAGAACAGGCCTTGCGAGCTTAATATCTAATATATTATATTAGAGCGGCTGGTGACGAAGTGCGCCGCGAAAGCCATGGAAGGGGACGCTGATGTTGAGCCAGGAGAAGAACGACCTGTTGACCAAGGTGGGCGCCGATCAGCCCATGGGCCAACTTCTGCGTCGCTACTGGATGCCGATCGCGGCGGTCAGCGAGTTCAAGGACAAGCCCATCCGCCCGGTCCGCCTGATGGGCGAGGACCTGGTCCTCTACAAGGACAAGAGCGGCGTCTTCGGTTTGGTTGAACGCAAGTGCGCGCACCGCAGGGCCGATCTGGCCTACGGCTTTGTCGAAGAGCACGGCTTGCGCTGTAACTATCATGGCTGGAAGTACGATCAGACGGGTCGTTGCACCGAGGCGCCCTACGAGGACGCCGCCGCGCCTCTGGCCCGCCTGCGCGACAAGGTCGCGCTGAAGGCCTATCCGGTCGAGGTCAAGGCCGGGATGATCTGGGCCTATCTTGGTCCGCAGCCGGCGCCGCTGGTCCCCGATTGGGAGCCCTTCTCCTGGGCCAACGGCTTTTGCCAGATCGTGATGGCCGAGGTGCCCTGCAACTGGTTCCAGTGCCAGGAAAACTCCATTGATCCAGTGCATTTCGAATGGATGCACACCAATTGGAGCCGCCGCCAGAAAGGCGATGAGACCAATGGACCCAAGCACCTGAAGGTCGACTTCGCCGACTTCGAACACGGCCTGATCTATCGACGCATCCGCGACGACACCACTGACGCCCATCCGATGTGGACGGTGGGCCGGGTCTGTCTGTGGCCCAACGGCTTCTTCCTGGGCGACCACTTCGAATGGCGTGTGCCGATCGATGACGAGACCACGTTGAGCGTGGCCTGGATCTTCAGTCGAGTGCCCAACGAGCAGGAGCCGTTCATCCAGGAGAGCATCCCAGCCTGGCGCGGCCCGGTGCAGGATCCTCAGACCGGGGATTGGATCTCCAGCCACGTGATGAACCAGGATTTCGTGGCTTGGGTTGGCCAGGGCGCGGTCGCCGACCGGACCCGGGAACATTTGGGCGCCAGCGACCGCGGCATCGCCATGTTGCGTCGTCAGTTCTTCAACGACCTGGAGAAGGTCGCGGGCGGTCAGGACCCCAAGGGCGTCATCAGAGACCCGCAATTCAATCAACGCGTGACGCTGCCGATCGCCGAGCGGGATCTGCTAATCAACGGCTTGCCCGCCGATCGGTTGGCGCAGCATCCAGTGTTCGGCAAGCATCTCAAGAACTTTGTATTCCAGGCTGGTCAACCTCCGGAGGTGCTTGCGGCCTATCGCGCCGCCATGGGCCTAGAGATCGCCTAATTAACAAGCGACTAGACACAATATCGCTTAGGGAGTTCCATCCCGCTTGGAACTGGGTTTCTTCGTGCAACGGTAAGAGACACATGATCGACGCCCCCTTAGAGACTTCCGCCAACCGGACCGATACTTTGCTGGTCAAAGGCGGGGAGCGGAAGATTGGCGTCATCGCCTTCGACGGCATCATGTTGCTCAGCATCGCGTTGTCGAGCGTCTTCGCGGCGGCCAATCGTCTGATCGTCGAACGTGGGCTTTGCGGCGGGCGGGCGCCCTACAAGGTTCTGCTCCTGTCCCAGCGCGGCGGCCTGGTCACCACGACCTGTGGCCTGCAGATGATGACAGATCCGCTGGCGAACCATGACGCGGCCAGCTTCGACACCATCAGCGTGGGCGGCGGATCGATGGTCAAGACCTTGGCCAACGACGGTGAGGTGGTGTCGTGGCTGCGCGCGGGGGCCGGCTCGATCCGTCGGATCGCCTCGTTCGGAGGCGGCGCCTTCGTCTTGGCCAAGGCGGGCCTGCTGGATGACAAGCGCTGTGTGACGCACTGGCGCTACGCGGCCGATCTGCAGCGCGCCTATCCGCACATCAGGGTGGATTCCGACGCGCTGTTCGCGCGGGATGAAGGCTCGTTCACCGCCGCCGGCTCCAGCGCCAACATCGATGTCGCCCTGCAGATGGTCGAGGAGGATTTTGGTCGCCCCCTGGCCATCGACATCGCCCGCGCCCTTCTGGTGTCGCGCAAGCGACCTGGCGAGCAGCCCCAGGTCAGTGCGGAACTGAAGGCGCAGTTCGCCGCCACGCCGCGTGTGGCAAGCGCCGCCGAATGGATCGTCGAGCATATCGACCGCCGACCCAGCGTCGCCCAGCTGGCCGATCAGTTCGCGATGAGCGAGCGCAATTTCTCTCGCGCCTTCAAAAAGGCCATGGGTGTGGCGCCTCAGCAGTTCATGGAGCGCGCCAAGCTCGAGGCCGCCCGTCGCTGGTTGGCCGACAGCGACCTGCCGATCGAGAAAGTGGCCAGACGGTCGGGCTTTTCGGGCGGCAACCATCTGGCGCAGTCGTTTCGCAAGCTGATGGGCCTGACACCGGCGGAATATCGCGCCGCCGCCCGCCAAACCATCGTCGGACAGGGCGCCGCCCTATCCGCCTGACCCCCGCGCTTCACCCTTCAGGTGAACCGCGACGCCGCGCGCTTTGCCGCGGCGATGCGGCCCTCGGTTGTCTTGGCCAGCAGACCGCGCATGCGCGCCACGATCGCGGGCGGCGCGGTGTGCGGCGAGCCCGACTGGAACGGCGGCTGGGGATTGTATTCCTCGCCCAGCTGGATCATCTGCGCCATCTCGTCTCCCCACATCTTGGCCACGACGGTGAGGCCAAAATCGATCCCCGCCGTCACGCCGCCGCCGGTGATGCGGTTGCGGTCGATCACGACGCGCTCCTCGACCGGCGTCGCGCCCATAAGCGGCAGCACGTCCATCGCCGCCCAGTGCGTCGCCGCCCGATAGCCGCGCAGCAGTCCGGCCGCGCCCAGCACCAGCGCCCCGGTGCAAACCGATGTGACCAGCTTGGCCTGAGGCGCGCGCGCGCGCAGGAAGTTCAGGACCTCCTCGTCCTCCATCAGACCCAGCGTCCCCACGCCGCCGCCGATGAACAGCATGTCGAGCGGCGGCGCCTCGCTCAGCGCCATGTCGGGCAACACCCTGCCATCGGAATCGGTCGTTACCGGACCGCGCGTCTTGGCCATCACATGGACCTTGGCGGTGCGGACGCGGGCGAACACGTCGGCAGGCGCGGCGAAGTCCAGGTTCGTCATGCCGTCGAAGATGATCATGCCGATTTGGAATTTTTCAGCGGCTGAAGCCGGCGCGGGCGCTGGTCCCGCGGCCGGCTGGGTTTGCGCGCTGACTCGCGCGCCCGCCAGGGCCGACAGCGCGCCGCCGAGGGCGGCCTTGGTCAGAAAGCGACGATCCATGGGAACTCCTGATTTGCCGGCGTCTCGCGGCGGATTTGAACTCAAACAGGTCGGCGACGGTCGATTCTCGTCGTGCGCCGCCGTCAGCCGGACGGCGCGACATAGGCCCAGCACTCCAGCTCCACCAGCGCTCCGGCCACCAATCCGCTGACCCCAAAGCCGCTGCGCGAGGGCAGTCGCGCCGCATCGAAATAGCTCAGATAGACGGCGTTGAACGCCGCCCACTGGCTGATGTCGGCGAGCATGACCGTGCATTTGAAAACGTGCTCCATCCCCAGGCCTTGGCTCGCCAGCACGTCGCGGACGTTGTCGAGTGTCTGGCGCGCCTGGGCCTCCATGCCCTCGGCCAACCGGCCGCCGGGCGCGACGCCGATCTGCCCGGACAGGTACAGGACCTCGCCAACCCGGGTCGCCGCCGAAAACGGCGATCCGGGCCTTGTGGCGGGAACGTGGTGGACGCCGGCGGGCGAGGAAGCGGGATCGGGCATGACGTTTGTCCTCAGGCGGTTGGCGCGACAGCGGCGAGCACGCGCAGGATGTTGCCGCCCATGATCAAACCGACTTCATCGCGATGCATGCCGCGCGCGAGCAGCGCCGCCGGCAACAGGGGCCAGTCTTCGTAGCGGCCAAAGACGGTCCGGTAGGTGAAATCCATATCCGTGCCGATGGCGACATGTCCCACGCCCAGCGCGTCGATCATGCGCAGGATGGTGTCGACATAATCGGCGAAGCTGGTCTGGCCGAAGCCGGCCGGAATGGCGCCGATCAGCCCGCCGCCCGCCGTCACCAGACGGGCGTGTTCCAGCGTGAGCAGCCTGGCGTGTCGGGACGCCTGATCGGCGAGGTTGGAATGGGAGATCACCATCGGTCGCGATGAGAGCTCCGCAGCCTGGGCGGTGGCCTCCAGGCTCGCGTGGGCCAGATCGATCAGCATGCCCACGCGGTTCATCTCGCCGATCAGCATCTTGCCGAGCGGTGACAGCCCGCCGTACCGGCGCTCGCCGGTCTGGGGATCGCCGACCCTGTTGTTATGGTAGTGGATGATAGTGATCGAGCGCACGCCCCGGGCGTAGGCGTCCGCGACGCGCCCCAGCTCGTCCTCGATGAAATCGCCGCCTTCGACCGTGAGCATGCATCCGGTCTTGCCGTGGCTGTGGGCGGCCGCGACCTGCGATCCGTCCAGGGCGCGCTGGACCTGGGGATGCAGAAGCAGTCGATCGGCCGCCTCGATCTGGCGCTGATAGTCGCCCCAGACTTCTCCTGGCGCATAGTCACGCGTCGTGCGCAGCCCGCTTGGCCCGGCGTCCAGCAGACAGCAGTCGGCGACGGCGGCGAACAGGACCCCGCCGACCCCACCGGCGGACATCCCGCCGATGGCGTCGTCGGTGAAGGGCGGCGTATAGAGGCGCTCAAAGGGCGAGGCGTCCGTGCCGCTGGCCATGAAGAAGCGGCCGGGGTGGCTGTGGATGTCGATGGTGACGTTCTGGCGGACGAAGCGAACCCCATCCTCCAACGCCGAATCGCTCAACGTCATGCCCAGGGCGTTCCGCGCCAATCTCGGTGGCGGCGCGCCCCTGGAGACAGAAGACCCCTGCTTCACTCAGAACCTCTCAACTTGGCAGCGCATTTCCGGCGCTGCCTGTCAAAGCTGAGTCAGAATAGAGGCGGCGGGCTGGGCCGGTCCGCCAAACTGCCCCGGTTTTCAGACGCCCGGCGAAGCTCGACGGGTTTGTTCCGGCGACGGACCCGCCCCCCAGCCATAGATGTCGATGGTGCGCTCGCCGGCCTGGATGCGGGCGATCTTGGCCGCCTCGTCGGCCTCGCGGGCGGCCGCCTTTTCCAGAACCTCCTCGACGCGGCCGGCCGGGATCGCGACGGTTCCGTCGCGGTCGCCGACGATGAGGTCACCCGGCCGCACCACCACCTCGCCCAGCCGCACGGCCTTGCCGAGGAACGCGATCCCGTCATGATCCTTGATGGTGCCGCGAATGCAGACCCCGTGCGAAAAGACCGGAAAGCCCATTTTCAGCAACCCCGCGGAGTCGCGCACGCCGCCGTCGATCAGCAAACCCGTGAGCCCCGCGGCCATGGCGGCGGTGTTCATGATGTCGCCCCAGTAGCCCCATTCGACGCCCCCGGACGGGAACACCACCAACACGTCGCCCGGGCTGGCTGCATAGAGTCCCCGGTGGATCCAGAGGTTGTCGCCCGCCGGGCAATGGATGGTGAAGGCCGGCCCGGCCATCACCCAGCTGTCGTCGATCGGCTTGATCGCCGAGGGCAAGGCGCCGATGCGGCCGGCGGCCTCATGCAGGGTCGCCGTGCCGAAGGCGCGGGCGCGCGCCAGCTGTTCGGAAGAAAAGCTCATCAGGCTTGCCGGGTCTGCAGCGCGTGATAGCCCAGGGCGCTGCGCACCTCGTCCAGGCGCTGTCCCTGGGCGAGGCGGGCCCGGATGACGTCCTCGGCCGCATCAATCGCCTCGGCCACGTTCAGCACCTCGTCCTCGCGATCGCGCGGAATGACGATCACGCCGTCGCTGTCGCCCTTGAGGAGATCCCCCGCCGCGACCCGCGCGTCGCCGATCGTCACGACGCCGCCGATCGTTTCCAGCTGCACGCGATCCTTGCCGGTGCGCATCGAATAGGATCGGCTGTACATCGGATAACCCAGCTTCAAGGCCAGGTGGGTGTCCCGGCAGGCGCCGTCGATCACCGTGCCGCCCAAGCCGCGCTTGTTGGCGACGAAGGTCATGATATCCCCCCAGACCGTGGCGTCCGGACGTCCGCCGTTGTCGATCACCACAACCGCGCCCTCTGGGACATCGTCGATGAAGTCCCCGACCGTGCCGCCCGGCCCCTGCGGGGCGTATTGCACGGTGAAGGCCCGGCCAGCCAAGACGTTGGCTTTCTGGTCCAGCGGCTTGATGCCCAGGCACTGTCCGGCGATCCCGAGGCGGTCCAGGGCGTCCGACAAAGTGGCGGTGTCGAGCCGCGCGGCCCTTGCAACATTGGGATCGCTCATCGTTCAGTCCTTGCTGCTCAACATGTTTTCGTAGGCGCCGCCCATGACCTGGCTGACCGGCTCGCCGGCCAGCACCGCCTTGGTCATCGCCGCTTCGCGCTGGGCGATACGCTCGGCGGCGACCAACACCGTCTCCAGATGCGCGGCGGGAATGAAGGCCACCCCGCTGGAATCGGCGACGACGAAGTCGCCATTGCGAACCGTGACGTCGCCCACCTGGATGTCGCCGCCGGTCTCGGCCTCGTGGAGGCGGCCTCGCGCGGTGCGCGCGGTCTGGCCACGCGCATAGACCGGAAAGCCCAGGTCGGCGGCCTCGTCGATATCGCGGGCCGGCCCCTCGACGATGACCCCCGACAGGGCGCGGGTCTGGGCCGCGTTGGACAGGATGCCGCCCCAGCCGGACGCGTCCAAACCGGTGCGTTGCTCCACCACCACCACGCCCCCGACGGGCGCGGCCTCGATGGCCGTCGTGCCGAGATGGCGCGGCTTGGCCTCGGCCGGTGCCGGCCCGGCGGCCAGCCGGACCGTCACCACCTGACCGGCGATGCGCCGGCGCGCGGTGCGCGGCGCGATCCCGGTCACCGCCGACGGCAGTTTTAGCTGGTCCAAGGCGTCGGAGACCGCACAGACATCGAGCCGGCGAAGACGTCGCAAAGAAGTGTCGTCGGACATGGGAAACTCCACTAGCGCCAATAGACGAAGCCGTTGGCGGTGCCGGTGCCGGCCTCGGATCGGTAACAGGGCTGGTAGTCGACGACCTCGCCAAACAGGGGGGTGTCGAACAGCGCGCCCGCCGCGCCGATCCAGTTTTTCAGCTCGGAGGTGCCCGACTGGAAAGCGCTCTCGGGGTGGGCGCAGAGCGCCGCGGCGTCGCGCGACTGCAGCGCCATCAGGATCTCGCGATCGAAAGCCTCGTCGATGACGAAGTGGCTCATGCCGCCCGAGCCGATCACCGCCACGCGCGCGTCGCTGTCCCAGTCGCGAATCGCGCGGCCGACCCGTTGACCAAAGGCGAAGCAGCGCTTGGCGCTGGGTTGGTTGGGTGGAAAGAAGGTGTTGGCGATGATCGGCACATTGGCCACCGGCCGGTCACGCATGATCTGCCGATAGATAAAGCCGAAGGCGTGACCGATGCCGCTGTTCCAGTGATCGGGATGGGTCGGCAGGCGCACCGAGCGCGCCACGTCGAATCCCCCGTCCATCGCGGCGCGGATGATCCGACCGCCCAGTTCCGGGTGACCGGGATATTCCCGATAGGCCGGCGGCTTGTGGCCCGCCTCGGCCTCGAAGATCCCCGGCGCCATTCGGGCCGCTTGGGCCTCGGTCGCCGGCTCGTTCCAGATCGTGGGGCCATGAAACACCGTCAGGGCCGGCATGATGTCGTCGACAAAGACCTCGTTCTGATCATTGCCGAAGATCACCGCCACATCGACGCGGGCGTCCTCGAAGGCGTCGGCGAGGACCGTGATCGCCGTTTGACAGGCCTGGGCCCGTCGCGTCCGCTCGGCCATCGCGCACTGAGCGGCGAGCCCTTCGTCCTGACGCAGTCGCACCAGGGTTTCGAAGTCGTAGAGCCCGCCCCGAAAGGGATGATCCTTGCGCGCCTTGTCGGCCGGCAAGCGCAGGGACCACTGTTCGGGCGTGGTCGAAAGGGTCGGACCATGGGTGGTCCAAAGGCCCAGGACGATCTCGGCCATGACGTCTCAATCCAGCCGGAACAATCGGCGCGCATTGCCCTCGAAGATCAGGGCCTTGTCCGCGTCCGACAACCAGTCGAAGCCCGCGATGATCGGCGCGATATAGTCCATCGTGCAGCCGTCGTGACTGTGGGGGTGGACCTTGGAGCCCACGCCGGGGCATTCGGCGCCAAACAGGCAACGGTCCGCGCCGACGGTCTCGATCAACAACCGCAGGGCGCCCTCGGTGTAGAGCACGGTGTCGAAATAGAGGTTGCGAAGGCCTTCCCGGAAGCGCGGACGGCCCGTCCCGAGGGATGACGCCTCGAACCGCCCCAGCTGGTAGGGGATCGCGCCGCCGCCATGGCTGACCACGATCTTCAGGTCGGGAAAGTCGTCGAACACCGTCGAATTGACGAGGGTGTGAACGGCGATGGTTTCCTCGTTGATGAAGTGCAGGCTGTAGGGCGTGCGCTCCGATTGCGAACCGGTGGCGTGGATATGGGCCGGCACGTCCAGCTGACAGAGCTTCTCGTAGAGCGGATACCAATATCGATCGCCCAGGCCCGGCGGCTCCTGGCCGCTGTTCTCATAGGGGTCGGGGTTGAGCAGGCAGCCCTTGAACCCCAGGGCGATGCAGCGATCGAGCTCGGCGAAGGTGTTCTCGATCGGCTCGCCCGCCACCTGCGGCAGGCCGCAGACGCCGATGAAGACGCCCGGGAACAGCTGGGTCTGCCGGTGAATGATGGTGTTGGTCTCTTCGGTGAACCAATGGACCAGCTTGCCGGGCCGGGCCGAGGGCATCATCTGGAACGGACGCGGCGAGATCAGCTGCATGTCCGTGCCATGGGCCTTGAGCATGTCCAGATGGCCGACCGGCGCCATCTCCTTCTTGTTGACCGCCCGGCGGATGTCGTCGTCGGACACGCTGACCTTCCCACGACCGTGGGCGCCGCGGTGCGACAGCAGCGAGGCCTTGTAGGCCCACAATTCGGCCGGCGCGCTCACATGGCCGTGGCAATCGATGATCATGAGGTCCCCACGGAGTTTGGACCCCATGAGTAGAGAGCGGCGAACAGCGCCGCAGGACGAAAGGCCTGCACTTTCGGACAACCGCGCCGGCCCAAGACGATCCCAGGCGTCCGGCGACCGACGGGGTTTGTCCGATCCGCTGTCGATCGCCGTCCTAAGCTGTCCGCCAGCCAGACGGCCAAGCGCCGGTCCAATCCAAGCGGGTGCCTGCTTTGAAAACCCTGTCCCAGCTCGCCGAAGAGCACGAAGACGAAATGAGCCGCCGGCTCGACAAGATGGTCGTCAAATCGGCGCTCTACATGTCCGGCGACATCGACCCCAGCGTGCCGCGACCGCCGCCCTCCAAGGCCGAGAGCGCCGGCCGCCACTATCTGATGGCGGAGGACCCGCGCCTAAAGCCCATGCCCAAGGCGCCCACCCTGATCGACTTTTTCCGCTACCGTTTCGGCCCGGCCGCGCACTTGCTGCAAAGCGCCCGGCTGGCCCTGAAAAACGGCCTGGACGAAAAGGTCGTGCTGGCTTGCCTGTTGCATGACATCGCCGTCTTCGGCCTGATCCGCGCCGACCATGGCTATTGGGGCGCTCAACTGATCGAGCCCTATGTCGACGAGGAAGTCAGTTGGGCGGTGCGCGCCCACCAGGCGCTACGCTTCTATCCCGACGCGTCGGTCGGCTATGAATATCCCGAGGCCTATCTGCGCATGTTCGGGTCCGACTACGCGCCCGACCCCTATATCGACGCCGAATACCAGCGGGCGCGCGACCACAGGTGGTACATGACCGCGCGCCTGGTCACGCTCAACGATCTCTATGCCTTCGAGCCCGGCGTCGTCGTCGATATCGAGGACTTCACCGACATCATCGGCCGAAACTTCAAGCAGCCGAAGGAAGGCCTGGGGATGGACAACACCTCGGCCAGCCACATGTGGCGCACCATCATCGCCCCAACGAAGTTCCTGTGAGCGTGGCGACCATGACCGACACCCTGGCCTCCTCCGCCGACGCCGCGACGGCCGCGCCGTATCTGCTGCAGACCATCGGCGACGTCCAAGAAGACAGCCCGACGCGCTTCCCGGTGATCGATCCGGCCAAGGACGCGCCGTTCGCGGACTGCCCGGACGCCACCCGCGACCAGCTCGATCGCGCCGTCGCCGCCGCGCGCGCCGCCTTTCCGTCTTGGAGCGCCGCCAGCCTCGAGGACCGCCGAACACGCCTAAAGGCGTTCGCCCAGGCCTTGCGCGACCAGAGCGACGAGATGGCCCCCTTGCTGACCCGCGAACAGGGCAAACCCTTGGCCCAGGCGCGGATGGAGCTGATGATCGCCGCCAAGCGCATCGACGAGCTGGTGACCATCGACCTGGCGCCCGAGCTGCTGCGCGACGACGCCGAGGCCCGCATCGAACTGCGTTATCGCCCGCTGGGCGTCGTCGGCGCCATCACCCCCTGGAACGTGCCGGTCAGCCTGGCGACGGCCAAGATCGTCCAGGCGCTCTACACCGGCAATACGGTGGTGCTGAAGCCCTCGCCCTTCACGCCCCTGACCAGCCTGATGCTGGGAACCCTGGGCCTGGCCCACTTCCCGCCGGGCGTGCTCAACGTCGTGACGGGCGGCGCCGACCTGGGCCGCTGGATCACCGAACATCCGGACGTCGACAAGATCTCGTTCACCGGCTCGGGTCCGACCGGCAAGGCGATCATGCGCAGCGCCGCGGCCAGCCTGAAGCGCCTGACCCTGGAGCTGGGCGGCAACGATCCAGCCATCGTCCTGGCCGACGCCGATGTCGAGGCGGTCGCGCCGAAGATCGTGCAGGCGGCCTTCTCGAACGCCGGCCAGATCTGTATGGCGGTCAAGCGCGTCTACGTCCACGCCGACCTCCACGACGCCCTCTGCGCCGAGATCGCCAAGATCGCGGCGACCTGGAAGCTGGGTCCCGGCACGGAGCCCGGCGTGCAGATCGGCCCGGTGCAGAACCGTCCGCAGTACGACAAGCTGCTGGGGATCCTGGCCGCGACTAAGGCCCTACCCGGCGCGCGCCTGCTGGCCGGCGGCCAAACCTCGGGACCGGGATATTTCCTGTCGCCGACGGTGTTCGCCGGCGTCGAGGACGGCAGCGTGCTGGTCGATGACGAACAGTTCGGGCCCATCCTGCCGATTGTCCGCTTCACCAACCTCGACGCCCTGATCGACACGCTCAACGCCAGCCGCTTTGGCCTGTCGGCCTCGATCTGGACCCGCGATCCCGCCAACGGCGAAACGGTGGCGCGACGCTTGGAGGTCGGCACCGCCTGGATCAACCGTCACGGCGGCGCCGACAACTTCGCGCCCTTCGGCGGCGCCAAGGAGTCCGGCGTCGGGCGCGAATATTCGATCATTGGCCTGAGGGCCTACATGGAGGCCCACGTCGTGAGCCTGGCCAAGATCTGATGACCCACGACATGACGGCTCTCGCGGGCCTGGCGGCCGCCTTGCTGGCGGCCGGCGTGGTCGCCGGCATCCTGGCCGGCCTGCTCGGCGTCGGCGGCGGCATCGTGCTAGTGCCGGTGCTCTTCTACGTGTTCTCGGCCCTGGGCGTCAGCCCGGAGGTCAAGATGCACATGGCCGTCGGCACCTCCCTGATGTCGATGATCCCGACCTCGATCCGCTCGGCCCTGGCCCATCGCAAGCACGGCGCGGTGGACGAGGATCTTCTGCGACGCTGGGCCGGGCCCGCGTTCGCCGGCGCGGTGGCGGGCATCCTGATCGCCGCCTGGGCCAAGGGCCCGGTGCTGATGGCCATCTTCGCCGTCTTCGCGTCATTGGCCGCGCTGCACATGGCGTTCGGCAAGGAGAGCTGGCGGCTGGCCAGCCAGTTGCCCAGCCGCGTCGGCCAGTCGGTCATGGCGTTCGTCATCGCCTGCGTCTCGGTGATGATGGGCATCGGCGGCGGCACCTTCACCGTCCCGACCCTCACGCTTTTCGGCTATCCGATCCACCGGGCCGTCGGCACCGCCGCCGCCATCGGCGTGCTGATCGCCGTGCCTGGCGCCATCGGCTTCGCGCTAAGCGGCCTGGGCGCCGCCGACCGGCCGGCCTACTCGCTCGGCTATGCCAGCCTGCTGGGCGTGGCGCTGATCGTGCCCTCGACCTTCATCGCCGCCCCCTGGGGCGCGACCCTTGCCCATCGCCTCGACCGTGTTTGGCTGCGACGGGCTTTCGCCGTCTTCCTGGGCGCCACCGGCGTCAAGATGGCGCTGAACCTGCTGAGGTAGACGTCATGCAAGTCGCGATCATCGGTGGCGGTATCGTCGGCCTGACCCTAGGCCTAAACCTTCATGCCCGCGGTATCGGCTGCCGCATCTACGAGGCCGTGCCAGACATCCAGGAGATCGGTGTCGGCATCACGCTTCTGCCCCACGGCGTGCGTGAACTCACCGCCCTGGGCCTTCAGGACAAGCTGCTGGCCGCCGGCATCGAAAACCGCGAGAGCGCCTTCTTCAATCGGTTCGGCCAATTGATCTACAAAGAACCGCGCGGGCGTTTGGCGGGCTACGCCACGCCCGAGATCGGCATTCACCGCGGCCGCCTTCACGCCATTCTCTACGCCGAGGTCAAGGCCCGCCTGGGCGCCGATCAGATCGTCACCGGTCGCCGCGCCCTGGGCGTCGAACAGGACGACGACGGCGTCACCGTTCGCTTCGAGGACGGCCACAGCGTGCGCGCCGACGTCGCCATCGCCTGCGACGGGGTCAATTCGGCGATCCGCCGACAGTTCTATCCGGACGAGTCCGTGGTTTTCACCGGCATAAACACCTGGCGCGGCGTCACGCGCCGCAAGCCCATCCTGGACGGCCGCACCTACATGCGGGTCGGGTCGCTGAAGACCGGCAAGATCGTCATCTATCCGATCGGCGACGCGCTGGACGGCTCGGGCGACCAGTTGATCAACTGGGTCGCCGAGATCCAGTCCGACGACCAGGTCATGAACGACTGGAACGCCAAGGGTCGCCTGGACCAGTTCTATCCGCTGTACGAAGGCTGGAAGTTTGACTGGCTGGACGTCTCGGCCCTGATCCGCGACGCCCAGCAGGTCTTTGAATACCCGATGGTCGACAAGGATCCGATCGATCGCTGGTCCTTTGGCCGCGTGACCTTCGCCGGCGACGCAGCCCACCCGATGTATCCGCGGGGCTCCAATGGCTCGGCCCAGGGCGTCATCGACACGCGCGTGCTCGCCGAGCATCTGGACGCGCCCGGCGGCCCGATCGCGGGCCTGGCCGCCTACGAAGCCGAACGCTTGGGCCCGACATCCGCCGTGGTCCGCGCCAATCGCGCCAACCCGCCGGACATCATCAACATCAGGGTCGAGGAACTGACCGGCGACCGTCCTTTCGAGGATCTGGACGCCCTCATCAGCCAGGACGAGCTTCGCGCCCTTTCCGACCGCTACAAGCAGGTCGCCGGCTTCGACCTCAAGTCCCTGCGAGCGTCCGCATGACCGCGCCGCCGGGTCTGGATGGCGCGGCCATGGACAGCCTGCGCGAGCGTCTGGCCGAACGGGCCATGTTGCCGCTGTGGGAGTCGCTGCACGCCCTGGTGCCGCCCCAGCCCAATCGGCACTACCGTTCGCACCTGTGGCGCTATGACGAGGTTCGCGCCCTGCTGTTGGAAGCCGGCGGCCTGATCTCGGCCGAACAGGCCGAGCGGCGGGTGTTGATCTTGGAAAATCCCGATCTTCCGGGGTCGGCGTCGATTACCCCGACCCTCTATGCCGGCGTCCAGCTGGTCCTGCCCGGCGAGATCGCCCCCGCCCATCGCCACACCCAGTCGGCCCTGCGTTTCGTGCTGGAGGGCGAGGATGCGATCACCGCGGTCGAGGGCGAGGAGATCGCCATGCGGCCCGGCGACCTGGTCCTGACGCCCAACTGGAAATGGCACGACCACGGCAACGGATCGCGCCAGCCGATGATGTGGCTGGACGGCCTGGACATCCCGCTGGTGCGGTTCCTCAACGGCGGGTTCATGGAAAAATCCAACAGTCCGGTTGGCGCGCGCACCAAGGCGCGGGGCGATGGCCTGCTGCGGTTCGGCGCGGGATTGGCGCCGGCCGAATGGCGTCCGACCAGCAAGGCCTCGCCCAAGGTCCACTATCCCTACGCCGCCGCCCGCGCCGCCCTGCACGCCTTGGCGGCGTCGGACGCCATCGACCCCTCCCAGGGTTGGCGCATGCGCTATGTCAATCCGGCGACCGGCGGATCGCCGCTGCCGACCATCAGCTGCTATCTGCGCCTGCTGCCCAAGGCCTATCGCACCCGGCCCTATCGAGCGACCGACAGCCGCGTCTTCACCGCCGTCGAGGGCGGCGGCGTCGTCACCATCGACGGCTGGGCGTTTACGTTCTCGCCGCGCGACGTCTTCTGCGCGCCGGCCTGGAGCCGCGTCTCCATCGAGACCGACGACGAGACCGTGCTTTTCGAAATGTCCGATCGTATCGCCCAGGAGGCCTTCGACCTCTGGCGCGAAGACCGCTCGGACGCCTGACCGCCTTTCTTCCTTCGTTGTCGCGCCCCTTGATTGGAACCTCGATGAGCTACCTTTTCACACCGCCGCCCATCGTCTCCGCAGCCGTCGTCGGCGAGACCGATCGCTTCGCCGTGCGGCGGATTTTCTGCGTGGGCCGCAATTACGCCGCCCACACCCGCGAGATGGGCGGAGATCCGACCCGCGACGCGCCGTTCTTCTTCCTCAAACCCGCCGACGCCCTGGTCGGATCGGGCGAGACGATCGCCTACCCGTCCGACACCGCCAATCTGCACTACGAGATCGAACTGGTGATCGCCATCGGCCAGGGCGGCCGCGACATTCCCGAAGACCAGGCGCTGGACCACGTGTTCGGCTACGGCGTCGGCATCGACCTGACGCGGCGCGACCGTCAGTTCGAGGCGCGCGACAAGGGCCGCCCGTGGGACCTGGGCAAGGCGTTCGACCAGTCCGCGCCGATGGCCGCCCTGCACAAGGCCGCAGACGTCGGCCACCTTGGCGAGGGTCGGATCTGGCTGGCGGTCAATGACGAGATCAAGCAAGAGGCCGACCTGTCGCAACTGATCTGGTCGGCGCCCGAGATCATCTCGATCATCTCCAAGTCCTGGGAGCTGCGGACGGGCGACCTGATCTTCACGGGCACGCCCGACAAGGTCGGCCCGATCGGCAAGGGCGATCGCGTCACCGGCGGGATCGCCGGCCTGACGGATGTCGCCGTCACCATCGCCGCCTGAACCCGATCCCGTTGCGCGCGTCATGACCAAGATTATCGTCCAGGTTCGCCGCAAGATCCGCGAGGCCGACGGCGTCCGCAGTTTCGAGCTGGTCAATCCCGGCGGCGCGCCCCTGCCGGCCTTCACCGCCGGCTCACACATCGACGTCGTGACGCCGTCAGGGGCCACGCGGCAGTATTCTCTGTGCAATCCGTCCACCGAGCGTCACCGCTACGTGATCGGCGTGTTGCGCGACCCGGCCTCGCGCGGCGGCTCGGCGTCGCTTCACGACGATCTGGCCGAGGGCGATATGTTGCACATCGGCCTGCCTCGAAACCACTTCCCGGTGACCGACGGGCCGCCGGCGCTGCTTCTGGCTGGCGGCATCGGTGTCACGCCGATCCTCAGCATGGCCGAGCATCTGCATGCCGTCGGCCAGCCCTTCGAGATGCACTACTGCGGTCGATCGGCCTCGCTCATGGCCTTCCTTGATCGTCTCGCGGCCAGCCCGTTCGCCGCCAGCGTCCGGATCCATCTCGACGACGGCCCCAGCAGCCAGCGGCTAGACCTGCCCGCCGTTTTGGTGGGCGCGGTGAGCGGCAGTCATCTGTACGTCTGCGGACCGACCGGCTTCATGGACTGGGTGATCGCCGAAGCCCGACAGGCGGGCTGGCCGGACACGGTGATCCACCGCGAATACTTCACCGGCGCCGTGGCCGACGAGACCGACGACCAACCCTTCGAGATCGAGATCGCCAGCAGCGGCCAGGTCCTGACCGTCCCCACTGGAACGCGGGCGATCGACGTCCTGGCCGAGGCGGGCTTTCCGGTCGAAACCTCGTGCGAGGAAGGCGTCTGCGGCACCTGCGTGACTCGCGTGTTGTCCGGCGAGGTCGATCATCGCGACCTGTTCCTCACCGATGGCGAGAAGGCCGCCAACCGCGAGTTCACGCCCTGCGTTTCGCGGGCCTCGTGCGCGCGGCTGGTCCTGGACCTCTAAGACGCTCTATTCGCTGTCGGGCTGGCGTTCCGGCGCGGCCGCCGCGAAGGCCGCGAGCGCCAGCGCGGCGGCCTCCGCCTGAAGCAAACGCGGAAAGGCCCGGACATCGGCGCCAAAGCGCCGAGCGTTGCCAAGCTGCGGGACCAGGCAGACGTCCGCCAGGGTCGGCGCATCGCCAAAGCAGAACGGGCCCGGCTCGGCGGCGATCAGACGCTCGCAAGCCGCCAGTCCGGCCTGGTTGACCTCCATGGCCCAGGCCTGCCCCGCGGTGTCGGAAGCGGCGACTTCCTCGATCCGCCGCAGGATCCGGAGGTTTTGAACGGGATGGGTGTCGGCGGCGATCGCCAACGCGAAGGCGCGAACCCGGGCGCGCTGGATCGGGTCGGCCGGCAGCAGGGCCGGCTGGGGCCAGGTCTCGTCCAGCCACTCGATGATCGCCAGGGACTGGGTCAAGACCGTGCCGTTGTCCAGCTCCAGCGCCGGAACCAACCCCTGCGGATTGAGGGCCAGATAGGACGAGGCCCGCTGCTCGCCCCGTCGTAGGTGATGCGAGACGTGGTCGACGACCAGCCCTTTCAGATTCAGCGCCACCCGCACGCGATAGGCCGCGCCGCTTCGGAAATAGCCATGCAGCCGCATCCTGGTCTCCTTGTTTTCCAATGCCCTAACACTCGTGTCCTCACCTCGACAGGCCGGCCCGGACGGTTTGTCCGACGCCAAGAGACATTGGTCCGATCCTCAAGAGCCCCCGCCGCTAGCGTCTGCGCTCCCGCGTCATGCCGCTGCCTGTCTCCGTAAAAAGAGGTTTTGCTTAGCGGAACTCCGGAGTTGGTTCGCTTGAGTGACGGTCTGCCGACGCCCCGCCGCCATTTCGCGGTGCTGACGATCTGGCTCGCCATCGGCATGGCTGTCCTCGATGGCGGCGTCGTCAACACCGCGCTCCCGCTCATCGCCCGTCAGTTTGGCGAAGATCCGGGCGCGGCCATCTGGGTGCTCAATGCCTATCAGTTTGCGATGATCGTCGCGCTGCTGCCCTTGGCGGCGGCGGGCGACAAGCTGGGCTACGCCAGGGTGTACCGGGCGGGCCTGCTGGTCTTTACCCTGGGGTCCCTGGCCTGCGCCTTATCTCAGTCCCTTACTCAATTGGTGGCGGCGCGCCTGCTGCAGGGCTTGGGCGCGGCCGGCGTGCTCAGCGTCAATACCGCGCTGGTGCGCTTCACCTATCCGCGCCACCTCTTGGGTCGGGGTATCGGCATGAACGGGGTCGTCGTCGCCCTGACCTCCGTAGCCGGCCCGGCCATCGCCTCGGCGATCCTGTCGACGGCCGACTGGCGCTGGATCTTCGCCATCAATCTGCCGATCGGCGTCGTCACCCTCGCCATCGCCGCGATGGTCCTGCCGCGGCCGGTGGGTTCGGGAGCCAAGCTCGATGTTCCCGCGGTAGTCCTGAACGTCATCGCCTTTAGCGCGGTGATCTTCGGACTCGAGTCCCTGGGGCGCTTCGGCGCCGTCTGGCCAGCCGCACTTTTGTTCGTGGGGGCCAGCGCGGCCGTTCTGCTGGTGCGACGCTCGCTCGCCCGCGTCGCGCCGCTCGTCCCTCTGGACCTGGTCGGCCTCTCCAGCTTCAGGGGTCCGATCGCGCTGTCCATCGCCGCCTTCAGCGCCCAGATGCTGGCTTTCATCGCCCTGCCGTTCTTCCTCCAAAACACCCTGCACCGAAGCGTCGGGCAGGCAGGGCTCTTGATGAGCGCCTGGCCGCTAGCCTCGACCTGCGCCGCCCTTGTCGCTGGACGGCTGGCCGATCGCGGACATGGCCGAAGCTGTTGCTGCTGGGGCCTGGCCTTGTTCAGCCTGGGACTTGCCTTGCTCGCCGCCGCCGGTCCCTCGCCCGACCTTCCACACCTGATCGGCTGGATAGCGCTCTGCGGTCTGGGCCTGGGGCTTTTTCAGTCGCCCAACAATCGGGCCATTGTGCTGGCCGCTCCGCCCACACGCAGCGGCGCGGCTGGAGGCATGCTGGTCATGGCCCGCCTATTGGGGCAGGTCACCGGGGCGATGGTCATGGCGCGGCTGTTTCACGCGCCGTTGGCCAGACCCACGCAGCTTGGATTTGCGATGGCCGCGGCCATCGCGGCGACGGCCGCGATCAGCCTGCTGCCTGTGACATGGTCGTGGTGGCGCAAAGGTCGCGTTTGATCTCGGCCACGACCACGGACGGCGCGACCTCCAGCCCCTCAACGTGGCTCGCGATCACCCGGATCGGCCGCTGCCTGTCGAGCGACCGCGCGTGCCGGCGACCTAGGCGCGGCGGCTTGACGGATCCGAGCCCGTCCATCTCCGTGGGGTTCAACGATCCCAAACGGATGCGACGGGCGCTCGTGAACATCCACCGCATGTCGCCGCAATCGACCCGGAGGATCGCTCGATCGAATGCCGACGCGGCGGGCGGCCCAAGATGGCGTGAATTGAGGGGTCTCTGTCGTTTCGTCGACCGCGCCGCGCTCTATGATGCGCGATGGCGCGTCGCCCAAGCTTGGCGCCAGGATCAGGGTGGAAGGACAGCCAAGGCCCATGGATGCGCGCGCGTTGAAGAGCGTCGAGCGGCGGTCGCAAGACGACGAGCGGCACGGCGGCGAAACGCTTTGACCTCTCCGCTAAATCCATGACCGCAACCACCGATCCGTCGCGGACGGCGATGCGCCACGTCGTTGCAACGCTGGCGCTGCTGGCGGTTGTGCTCAAGATCCTGATTCCGCCCGGCTTCATGCCAGCGACCAACCGCATCGACACCTTGCCCGTCGCGCTCGTGCTGTGCACTGGGCAAGGCCCGTTGGTGATCCAGTCTGGGGGCGACGTCGTCCCACGCGACGAAGACAAGGCGCCGTCAAAGCCATCCCACGAGGCTCCCTGCGCCTTCGCCGGACAGGCGCTCGGCGCGCCGCCCCCGGCGGTGGGCGCGACAGTCGCGCTGGAGTATTTTGTCCAACGAGGCGCGGAGCCGACACCACCACCGGCGGCGGCGCCACCCCGCCTGTCGTCGGGACCGCCGCTCCCTGCCCGCGGCCCCCCTCCTCCGCTCACCTAGACGACAGCGATAACGCGGTAAGTCTCGGCGACGCTAAGCTCTAGCGTCGGGACGGACCAGCGCAACGCGCGACCATGCAGCGTCTAAGCCGGCGCGCGCACCGTCGAACCTCTGTTCCCCATAGCTCCCTGTTCGTAGCGCCCTGGGCGCTGCGGAACCCTGTCTGCCCTTATTCGCAGGAGATCTGCCCATGTCCGTACGCGTTCTATTTCTCGCCCTTCTCGGCTCTGCCACCGTCGCCGGCCCCGTATGGGCCGCGCAGCCCACCGTAAAGGCGACCGACGTGTGGTGTCGCGCCGCGCCGCGTGGCGCTCCCGCCGGCGGCTGCTACCTCACCTTGACGGCGAGCGGCGACGACCGGCTTGTCGCGGTCGAGACCGCCGCGGCCGACCATGGCGAAATCCACACCATGTCGATCGAAGGCGGCATCATGAAAATGCGCCGCCTGCCCGATGGCCTGGCCCTGCCGGCCGGCCGCCTGGTGAGCCTAAAGCCAGGGGGCGAGCATCTGATGATCATAGGCCCCAAGGCTTCGATGCTTGCCGGCGGCGTGCTCCCAATCACCTTGAAGTTCGCCAAGGCCCCTCCCCTCACCCTGCGTGCGCCCATCCGACAAGCGCCCGTCTCGGCCTCGTCCACCACCGGCTCGGCGCACCGCTGATGCGCCCTCACATCGCCATCGTGGTCTTCGTCCTCGCCCTGGCGGGGTGTGATCGTTCGCAACCGGCGGCTCCGACCCCTCCGGCGCCCGAAACCTCCGCCCTGCATATCGGCGGGCCGTTTCAGCTCGTCGATACGCAGGGCCGTCCGGTCAACGAAAAGGCGCTCCTGGGCAAGCCGAGCGCGGTCTTCTTCGGCTTTACTTACTGCCCAGAGGTCTGCCCAACCACGCTCTCGGAACTCACGGCGGCATTGGCCGCTCTGGGTCCAGAGGCCGACGACCTCAACGTCGTCTTCATCTCGGTGGATCCCGAGCGCGACACCCCGGCCCAGTTGAAGCTGTACCTCTCCAACTTCGACTCCCGGATCAAGGGGTTCACCGGATCCGTCTCGCAATCCGACGCTGCGGCGAAAGCCTTCCGGGTCTACCACCAGAAGGTTCCGACCGATGGCGGCGGCTACACCGTGGACCACTCGTCAGTGATGTACCTGCTCGACCGGCAGGGCCGATTCGTCACGCCTGTGCGGTACGGCACCCCCCAGGACGAGTTGGTCCGCCGGCTTCGCGAGTTGATCCGGCACGTTTGATCTCGCACGGTTGCCACCGCGGCATGGACCACGCCGCGCCAGGCAGAACGAGCTCGGCTGGAAGGTCGATCTGGGCCGCGTCCGCGTCGTGGGCGACGGTCTTCCCATCGGCCACGACAATCTGATTGTCGGCGCCCCTGCGATGTTCGGGCGCTTCACGGTCGGCGGCGAGGCGCGGTCGCAAGGGCTGGAGCGTCGGCCAACGGTCAGGTCACTGACCGTTGGCCGATGTCGCTTGCGCCTACACCGACGCGAAGTGCCGGCTGGCGTCGCTCTATCCGCCGAGCGCATTCCGAACATGGCAAGGAACAGCCTCGCCTTTTGCGTCAGATGCGCTGGAATGCTCGATGGCCAGCGGGTGTCGGCGCCTAGGGGATTACGCTTGCCTCAGCCTCAGGATCGATCCGCCGACAATCTTCAAGACGCGCGAAATATACCTCCTTGTTCGTGGCGCTGGGCATGCGGCGCCGTCATGACGTTCGTTTCGCGGCCTGCCGCGCATGTTGACCCGGCGAGACGCCAAATTGCCGCTTGAAGGCCGTGCCGAACGCGTTCTCTGAACTGTAGCCGAGGTCTTCCGACAATCTCGCCAACGGTTGAGCGCGCGACTCAAGCGACCGGCGCGCAAGCTGCATTCGCCACCAAGTGAGATATGTGAGGGGAGGCATACCGACCTTGTCTCGAAACTGCGATGCAAGTCCCGAGCGGGAAATCCCGACCTCCTTGGCTAGGCCCTCTAGTGTGAAAGACCGTCCAGGCGCCTCATGCATAATCGCCAAGGCTTGGCCGACATGCTCGTCGGCGAGTCCCCCAAGCCAGCCCGGCATTTCCTGCTGTGAGCTCGATAGGAACGCGCGGACGGTCTGCAGCAGGAGCATTTCACACAGATGGTGGATCATCATGTCGCTGCCAGCTTCCGGCTCCTGGAGTTCCTGGAGGAGAAGTTCGTTCGAACGCAGCAGCCCGGTGGACGAGGGATGCCCGGCGGGAATCCGGAAAACCCGGGGAAGGAGCCGGAGCAGAAGGTCTAGCTTCTCGCTGGCGAGCGTGTAGTGCACGCTGCAAAGCACGGTGTCGTCGCCGTGCAACGTAGCCACCCGTTGCTCAGGATCAGCAAACAGTAGCGGTCCGTCCCGGACCGGCACGCCGGGGTCGCTCGCCACGACATAGGCCTCGGCGTCCAGCAGCATGAGCATGTCATCCTGAGCGAGGTTCAGCGGCTCGGCATCCTCGGGGATCGCATAGCAGCTCCCCTTCACCACCTTTACAAATTTCAGTATCGCAGTGGCCGGAAAACGCAGGGCCCATGCGCCGCTAGCCTCAAGACGCGACCAGGCCACCTCCTTAATGGATAGGAGCGAGACGATGTCCGAGAGAGGGTCAGAGGACACAACCGTCACTCCCTGATGTGTTCAACGGCCGTCAGTGCTTGGACGGTCGCGAAGGAATTACCGACGCGCGAGCATGGGCTAGGCGAGCTGGGTCTCCTAGATTGGCCGCATGCAAAACATAGAAAACAAGGTGGTGATCGTCACCGGCGCCAGCAGCGGGATCGGGCGAGCGATCGCGATGGACTTGGCGCGGCAAGGCGCTGGCCTGGTCCTGAGCGCTCGTAGCGATGCGGGCTTGTCCGAAGTGCTCGAGGAGATTTCCTCGGCGGGAGGCCAAGCCATCATGAGGCGCGCCGACGTGAGCCAGCGCGAAGACGTGGCCGCTTTGGTCGATACCGCCCTCGACCACTATGGGCGGCTTGACGTGATCGTGAGCAACGCCGGAATAGCCCCGATCTCCCCGCTATCCGACCTGCGGGTGGACGATTGGGACGCGATGGTCGACATCAACTTCAAAGGCGCTTTGAACGCGGTCGCCGCCGCCCTGCCGGTTTTCCTTCGCCAGGGGAGCGGCCATTTCGTGTTCACCATTTCCACCGCCGGATTGGTCGTGAGTCCCACCATGGCCGTGTACGCAGCGACGAAAAACGCGGTGCGCGCCCTAGTGGAAGGGCTGCGGGTTGAATCCAACGGGAAGTATCGGGTGACCGGAGTGTCACCCGGCTTCGTGGCGACGAACCTTGCGCAGTCGATGACTGACGAGACCGTTCGCCGGTCGATCGAAGCGACGATGAGCGAGATCGCGCTCAACCCAGATGATATCGCCCGGGCCGTCAGCTTCGCGATCGGGCAACCCGAGCATGTCGACATCGGCGACATCGTCATCCGGCCCGCGGTGCAGAACTGATTTCGTGCATTCGCGCCGTCGTAAAGTTGGGTTGCCAAAGTGAAAGGCCGTGGGAGGGATTGGCCCGCCTCGCGAGACCGCGCCGCCGCAGCACTCCTTGCGAGCGACGCCGCAAGCTCGCTTACACGGCGTGGAGTCGTTCGCGGACGGTGGACTCCGCGAGACCTGAATCCTTCGCCGGCAGACGCCGCGGCGCGGCAGCTGCATCTGTCGCGAACACGCCGTGCTGGGCGGCGACAAGGAGGCAAGAGCAACGATTGCATCGTCGGTGAACCATCGCGGGATTTTGGTTCAGGGCTCCCACTGCCCCCAGTGCGGCCTGTACTGACAATTCATTTCCCAAACTGGGCGCGGTCGTAGGCTTGCGACTAAGTTCTCCGCTCCCGGCGCCGCTTGCGCCTCGCCTCGTCCTTGATCTCCGCGACGGCGTAATCGACGTCGCGGACCGTCGCGGACCACGACGGGGTCGGGATAGCCTTCATCCAGGCGAGCAGATCCGCAATGGAAGGTTCAATCGACCGTTTGACGCCAGCCATTCCAGGGCACTCCTCCCAAAGGACCGGCGCCATTCTGCACCCCATTTCACGGCCCCTCAACCGAGGCCCTTGCGTCGCCGACTGGGTTTAGGATCGGATCGTCTGCATATCAGCGCCTTCAGGTCGGAGCCCGTGCATGGCTGGTAGTATCAAGCACCCTTTCTACGTCCGCATGCAACAGCTCCCGCCCCAGGAGGTCGCGCAGTGGGTGCTGGGAGGCACGCCGATCGAACAGGCCGGGGCCGGATCGCGCAAGGATGCATTCCGGCGCGTGGCCAAACACATCACCGCAGGCAGGGCCGAGCGCTCGAAATACGGCTTCAATTCCGACACCAATGGTGAGATCGCCCGCGCGATGGAATGGGCCTTCCACGCCGGACGGAAGGCCGCACGAAAGCCCTGAGCGCGCCGTCCAGGAACCGTCAGCGGCTGGCTTCAACGATCTTAAGGGCGGTTCAAACGCTCGCCTTCGGGACTCTCTGCGGCAATTTGCCCACACCCAAGCTACCTCTCAGGAAGTCTCACTGAGCTAGGCTTGCGTCTAGGGAGACCCCATGACGCGCGTACCAAGAATCCAGGATGAATTCGTTTTCACTTCGGTGGCTCGGGCTCATCGTGTCCCTCTGGCCTTCATAGCGGTCCTGGTGCTGATCCATGCGACCGCGCTGGCGCTTCTGGGCCATCCCCTGATCGCCTTGGCCTGGGGTTTGGTCGCGGGCTTGACCGATATTCTGGTTTACCGCGCGATCAACGGCATACTCAGGGAAGACCACGTCGATCAGCGTCGCGTCGCGGACCGCATCGCGTCGCTCACCGCGTTTCGGTACTGCGTCATTCTGATGGGGCCAGTCTGCGCCTGCTGGGCCCGAGCAGGCCTGGGCGAGGCCATCTTCCTCTGCCTCAACCTTGGAGCGGTCCTGACAGGGGCTCTGACTCAATCCGGTTACGTCACCAAGATTGCTTCCGTGGCCGCCGCGCCGCCCTTGATCCTGTCCGTCCTGGGACTGGCGCCGTTCTATGGCCGGCCTGAAGGTCCCGGGGTCATGATCGGCCTGCTGATCTTCATCCTGGTCGGTCTGGGCGCCTTGAAGGGAACGGCGGGGTTCGCGCGTCAGTACGACGCCTTGCGCAAGGATCGACAGCGTTTTATCGCCGACCTGGTGGAAGCCAAGGCCGCCGCAGAGGCTGCCGTGGAGGCCAAGTCGATCTTTCTATCGACCCTCAGCCACGAAATCCGCACGCCGCTGAACGGCATTCTTGGCTTGACTCAGATCACCCAAAACGGGCGGCTCGCGCCCAACCAACGCGAGAATCTGAACGCCATCGCGGCGGCGGGCGCTCTGCTGCAGTCGATCCTCAACGATGTCTTGGACGCCGGAAAGATCGAGGCGGGCAAGATGGAGCTCGCGCCGGTCGCCACCGATGTCTCGAGCTTGATCGGCGACATCGCGCGCTTCTGGCGCGGGCCGGCCGAGGCGAAGGGGCTGACGCTCGAGGTCTCGACCCCAAGGTCCGCTCCGCTGGCCATGATCGATCCTGTCCGGCTGCAGCAGATATTGTTCAACCTGATCAGCAACGCGATCAAGTTCACCTCGGAGGGCGTGGTGCGCATCGCCATGACGCTGACCGAGGCTTCCGACCAAAGCCTGCGTCTGGCTGTCGATGTCACGGACTCCGGCGTGGGCATGTCGCCAGACGTTCAAAGCCGTCTCTTCGGACAGTTCAACCAGGCCGATCCGACGATCGCCGGCCGCTTTGGCGGCTCAGGCTTGGGACTCTATGTCTGCAAGAACCTGGTGACCTTGATGGGAGGAGCCATAAGTGTTGAAAGCCAGTTGAACCAAGGTTCTACTTTTCGGATCGAGATTCCCTGGGTCGGCGCCGAGGCGCCTTTGGAAAGCGAGGTTGGCCTGTCGTCTTCGCTGAAGATCCTCGCGGTTGACGACAATCCCACCAATCGACGTGTGGTGTCGCTGCTCCTCGATGCGCTGGGTCACGCTTGCCATTGCGAGCCCAGCGGCGAGGCCGCCCTGGAGATTCTCGGTATCGAGACCTTCGATCTCGTCCTGCTCGACATGCGCATGCCCGGCCTCAATGGCGAACAAACCCTTGAGCGCATTCGAAGGAGCAGCCTTCAGCCCGAAATTCCGGTCGTCGCCCTAACGGCCGATACGATCGGATGGAACCTCGACGCGGCGCGGGCCAGCGGATTTGATGGCTACCTCTCCAAGCCGATCGAGGTCGCCCAACTCGCCAAGACCGTGGCGGAGGTCCAGCGCCATCACATCCAAACCGAGACCGCTGAGGACGATGTAACGCAGCGGATCGGATGATCCGACAGCATGAGTTAGCTACGCGGCTTTCGCCGCGACAGCTGTTCCCGCCTCCACAGCCCGTGGCGCCGAGGCGAGAGTTCACTGGGACCGACAATTTCTAACGGTTTCGACCCCAAACGGTCATTCCGAACGTCAGCCTTCCGTCTTGGACAGCCCTTCGATGCGTTGAGCAACGGCGAGGACCTGTTCGCGGCGATACGAGCCATCGCCCACGGACGATCCTTCGTCGCCGGGGCGAACCGCGACTCAGACCTCAGCACCAGCCCGCGATTGGTCTCGGATGGGTGCCCGATCAAGCGTCGCAAAGGCCGATCGCGACACCAATCGCATCGCGAAGCTGCTGGCTTGAAACCGGCTTGAACAGGATCGCGCAGGGATGGTCGGTGTGAATCCTGGCGACGGTGTTGGGGTCCTGCGAGCCGGTGATGAAGATCACCTTCGAGCCGATTTCCTCGTGAATGGTCAGGGCCGCGTCAACGCCGTCCTTGGCCCCGTCCAGCCGCATGTCCATCAGGACCACCATCGGCCGGTGCAGTCGGGCCAGATCGATAGCTTCGTCGGCCGTCGAGGCCGATCCGCACACCGTCAGGCCCATGTCCTCGACCTGCTTGATCAGCCCCAGGACAATGAGAAACTCGTCGTCAACCACTAGGACGTGGCGCTGTAGGTCGCTCATGCCGCCGCCGCGATGTGAATCTCGGCGCGCGTACCGTGGTCGGATTGGATGTTCATGGTCGCCTTGAGCTGGCTTACGAGCGCCGTGATGATCTTGCTTCCAAGACCGCCGGCGGAAACGCTCCACGAACCAGCGTCACAATCATAGCCTGTCCCATCGTCCGACACTACCAAGACGAAGGATCCATCGGCCTTGCGCGACAGCAAGACCTCGATGTGGCCTTCCCCGTCGGGGAAGGCGTGCTTCAGGCAATTGGTCACCAGCTCTGTCACCAGCAGCCCCAGGGGAATTGCGAAATCCAGACCCACGTCCAATGGATCGGCGCTGACACTGATGCTGACACCAGCAGATGCGCCGCCGTCCAGGATATTGGTCGTGAGCTCGCGCAGGAACGGCGCGACATCGAAGGTTCGCAGGTTGGCGGACCCCATCAGCTGGTGATGCACCAGTCCGAGCGCATAGACGCGGCCACGCAGGCCCGTCAGAGCGCTTTGGGCCTCGGGATCGGCGAGAAGCCCCTGCTGCATCACCAGGATGCTGTCGACCATTTGCATGTTGTTTTTTACTCGGTGATAGACCTCGCGCAGGAGCAGGTCGCGGTGGGCCAAAGCCTCGCTCAGCCGTCCGTTCGCCGCGGTCAGTTCAGCGGCCTGGTTCCCGAGCCGATCGTTCAGCAACTGCAGTTCCGCCTCGGTCGCCTTGCGCGCGCTGATATCAACGGATAGCCCGATCACGCCCGTGATCCTGCCCTCCGGATCGCGTAGCGGCGCCTTGGTGGACAGCCAGGTCGCGGCCGTGCCATTGGCCAAGCTCACCCGTTCTTCGACCTGTTCGAGGACGCCAGTTTTCATGACCCGGCGGTCGTTGGCCATCACGGCTTTGGCCTGGGCTGTATCGCCCAGGAACTCGACGTCCGTCTTGCCGATGAACTCGCTCCTCTTCTTGCCGATCAGTTCGGCCGCTCCCTCGTTCGCGAACAGCATGCGGCCTTCGCGATCCTTGGCGAAGATCACGCCGGGGACCGCGTCGGTGAAGCCGCGAAGCAGGTCGTGGGCGCGCGCCAATTCCCGCTGGGCCTGGATGTCATCTCGGACATCCCGAAGCGTGATGAAGCCCAGGAGGAACTCGCCGGTGGCGGCATAGATCGGAGAGCCGCTGTAGACGGCGTCGAACGTCATCCCCGTGTCCGCGCGCTCGGCGTGAAGATACTGGTTTTGGAATCGCTCGCCCCTGAGAACCCTGGCGATCGGCCATGCCTCGAAGGGCACAAGCACGCCGTCCTTGTCCCAGCCTCGCCAGTTTATTGGCAGTTCGTCGCGGCGAAACAGTCCGTCCGCCTCGCGTTCGATGCCATGAATGCGAGCCGACGCCGGATTGTGGAAGAGCACCGTGCCGTGCCGGTCGAAGATCATCAGGCCTTCGGACAGGCCTTCAACGACCGACCGGAACTTCATCTCGCCTTCTCGAAGCGCGGCCGTCTGCGCCGTCACGCGGCGATCCAGGTCCTCATTGAGGGACGCGAGCGCGGCCTCAGCGCGAATGCGCTCGCGCAGATCGCGTGAGGCCATCTGCATCGCCGACAGGAGTAGAACCAGAAACCCGCCGACCCTGCCGAGATGAGCGGCCATCGCCGGTCCATCGGCCGGCGCGCGCGAGTAGAGCATCACGGTATTGGCCAGGCACAACGTCCCGGCCATCCAGACAAGGGGGCGCGCCAGGCGATCCAGGCCGCGTAGCCGCCAGGCGGCAATCGCGACGCCCGCCCAGAGCAGCGGCGCCAGCACCAGGGCCGGACGCGTGATGCCCAGCGGACCTGGGGGCAAATAGGTCGGCAGGTACTGGAAAGCCGCGAACAGCCCTGCGCCAAGGACGATGACGCCCACGGCGTAGCTGAACGTCCTGCCGGTCACGCCGCGCTGCATCCGCCACAGCGCCCAGCCGACCCCGATCGGCAGCAAGTGCGTGGACGGCGGCCAAGTGGCGGGACGCAGGAAGCTCCTCAGGCGCGCGATCATGGCCAACGGCCCTGACCATTCCACCGTGACCAGGACATGAATGATCGCCAGGACGCAGGTCGCCGCGAAGGCGATGCCGAGCCACTTGAGAAATGAACTTTGAGCGTGCTGGCCCATGTCCCAGAACAGGAGCGCCATCACCCCTAGGAGCAGCGCCAGACTGGTGTCCAGGATCGTGTGCAGGGCTGGATAGTCTCCGGGTCCGGTCGCCAACAGAACGCCGCAGGCGACCGCGACAGCGGTTAAAACAACGGCAGCCGCGCGAGGCACGCCCCGCTCCGTGGAGGTCAGGCCCTCTTGACGAGCCAGAAAGGGCGAGCCGTATCGGGCCATATTTTACATCTATGCGATCACGAGCATCGCGCTGATGCGGTCGCATAACTCGGTCGTACGGTAGGGCTTGCCGATGATCTGGAAACCCTGCCCTTCGGCGTCGCTCAGGGCGTCGCTGTAGCCGGTGGCCAGCAGCATCGGCAGATCTGGATGCTCGCGGGCGACCAGGGCGGCGAGTTCCAGGCCGTTCATCCCGTCGGGCATGACGATGTCGGAGAAGACCAGGTCGATCTTTTCGCCGCGCCGAAGGAGGTCCAACGCGCCCTGGGCGCGGTAGGCGAGCCGGGTCTCGTAGCCGCAATTGGCCAGGATCGCGACCGCGACTTCGGCCACGTCCACGTCATCCTCGACGACGAGGACCGTGCCCTTGGACTCCGTCTGCCGCCCCAAGTCCTCGGCTCCAACCTCGACTTCGGTATTGATCAGGGCGGGCAGGTAGATCCGGACGGTCGTGCCGAGTCCCAACTGGCTCTCGATGTCCACGGCGCCCCCCGCCTGATGCGCGAACCCATGCACCTGGCTGAGGCCAAGACCGGTTCCAACGCCGACGTCCTTGGTGGTGAAGAAGGGGTCAAACACCTTGGACAACAGGTCGGGCGCGATGCCCTCGCCGTTGTCGGAGACCTCAATGGCCAGGTAGCGGCCGTCGATGCCCAGGCCCACGTCGCACGTCGTCCGGTTGCCGGCTGAAACCCGCAGGCGCCCGCCGCCCGGCATGGCGTCGCGCGCGTTGAAGCAGAGGTTGAGGACGGCCAACTCCAGCTCCGCCGCATCAACCCGGATGGGCCAGAGACCGGGCGGAAAATCGAACTCGACCGAAACCTCGGCGCCCAGGGAGCCGCCGATCAGGGCGGCCAGATCGGGCAGGCGCGTGTCGGGCTCGAAGCGGTCCGGCCTCAGATGCTGCCGTCCCGAGAAGGTCAGCAGCTGCCTTGTCACTCGGGCTCCGCGCGCTGCGGCCTCGGACGCGGCCGAGAGGCGCTTGTTGCGGGCCGCGGGATCGAGGTCGCGCCGCTGAACGATGTCGAGATTGCCGAGGATCACGGTGAGCAGGTTGTTGAAATGGTGCGCGACGCCGCCGGCCAGACGACCCACCGCCTGGATCTTCTGGGACTGGCGGAGTGTTTCCTCGACCCGCTCGCGGCCCGCCGTCTCGGCCTTCAGCAGGGTATTGGCCGCCTGCAGCTCGGCGTTCAGGGCCAGCAGCCTGGCGTTGGAATCCCAGACGCCGCGCAGCGCCATCTCGAAGGGCGCCAGGCATTCGCCCAGGAACGCCGAAGCGCGGCGCAGGCCCGCAACGCCCATCACCGCCTCGGCCTTCGGATCCGCCTCCAGCCCCATCAGAACGTCATGATGCAGGCGCACGATGTCGAGCACGCTGTAGTTCGCGTCGAGCGCCCGGCGCCCAATCAGATAGGCGTTGTTCAGCCAGGTCTCGTCGTCTTCGTCGCCTTGCCGTGTCAGCATCGCCTTGTAGTCAGCGGGCAAGCTGCTCATGACGACGCCCCCAGATACCGCGCGACGAGCACCAGGGCGTCGTCGGTCGATTTGCCATGCTTGGCGATGATGTCGTCGGCGACCGTCCGTGGCGAGCGGCCGTTCGGGATGGTGGCGGTGAAATCGTGGCTCACCCCGTCCGTGGCGAAGATCAGCATGTCGCCTGTCGCGATCGGGCAGATCGTCTCCCGCAGTGATGGCAGTTGATAGCCGACGACACCGTTGCGCAGCAGGAGCGACCGGCGTCCGCTCCTGGACGGATCCGAGGCGCTCAGCAGCACACCCTCGACGTCCCCCACGCCGACCCAGGTGACAAGGCCGCGCGCCGTGTCGAAGGAGGCCAGGCTCAGGACGACGCCGCGCGTGCTCTTGATTTCCGCGTGGCACGACTGGATCAGATCCGCGACCGGGGCCTCGGGGCGTCGCGCCAGCACGGCGACGGCGGCGCTCGCGGCGAGATGGGCTTCCGGACCATGTCCCAGGCCGTCGATCACCGCGATCAGAACCCCGCCCTCGAACGGCGCCACCAGATGCGCGTCGCCTGACACGGGCTGCCCCGCCAGCGTGCGGCTGGCGGCCGCCCATTCAACGAGGTCGTCCGCCGGGGCGCGGTCGGCGGTCATCGCGACCACTTGGTCATGGTCACCGTGACGCCCTTGCCCGCCTCCGAGACGATCTCGAACTCATCCATCAAGCGTTTGGCGCCGGGCAGACCCAGCCCCAGGGTCTTGCCGGTCGAGAAGCCGTCGCGCATCGCCAGGTCGATGTCGGCTATGCCCGGTCCCTGGTCGGTGGCGACAACGACCACGCCGCGCCGATGACCATTCTGGGCGATCTTCAGCACGATCTGGCCGCGCTTGGCGTAGACGATGATGTTGCGGGCGATTTCCGAGATCGCCGTGGCGACCACCGTCAGGTCACTGCCCGTGATCCCGGCCAAGGCGGCCAGTTCCCGTCCCTTTTGGCGGGCGGCGACGACATCGGCGTCGCGTTCGACGCGCAGACAGGTCTCATCGCTCATCCGCCCCTCCTGCTTCCAGGCCGAAGGCGGCGAGCATTTCCAACCCCTCCTCCAGATCAAGCGCGGTCGATATCTCTCCAAGGCCCAGGCCGAGCTGCACCATGGAAAAGGCCACATCGGGCTGAATGCCGACGATGACCATGCGCGCGCCGCGCAGCCGGGTCGCCTCGGCGACGTTTCGCAGCGTGCGGGCGGCGAAGGAGTCCATCACGTCCAGGGCGCTGACGTCGATGATCACGCCGCGCGAGCGAAACTTGCCGACCCTGGTGGTGAGTTCGTCCTTCAGTTCGATCAGGTCATGGTCGGTCAGCGCCACCTGGATGGAAGCGATCAGAATATGGCCTTGTTTTAGGATGGGAACCGTCATGGTTCGGCGCCATCACGCCGAGGCGCGCTCGACAGTCGGGGCAAGGCGAACGAGCTGATATCCCAGCAGCCGTTCGGCCTGTTCGAGACCGCCTTGCAGGTCGCCGACAGCGTTGAGCTTGGTGAGGTCGACGCCCAGGGTCACCAGGGACTGGGCGACCTCGGCCGACAGGCCCGAGATGATCACCTCGGCGCCCATCAGCCGGGACGCCGCGATGGTCTGCAGCAGATGGTTGGCGACCTTGGTGTCCACCGTCGCCACCCCGGTGACGTCCATCACCACCACCTTGGCCCGGTTGTCGCGGATCGCCCGCAGCAGGCTTTCGGTGAGTTGTCGGGCGCGATGGGTGTCGAGCACGCCGATGATCGGCATGATCAGCAGGCGGTCACGGATCTGCAACGCCGGCGTCGACAGCTCGCGTATAGCCTCCTGTTGCAGGGCGATGGTGCTCTCGCGATCGGCGATCAGAACATCAACGATGATCGCCAGGTCGAAGAACAGCACCTTGCTCAGCGATGTGAGCCGATCGAACGCCGGCATCGGCTCCTCGGCCTGTTCCATGATCCGGGCGCCCAGCGAGCGCAGCAGCGCGTGGAAACCGCCCAGGAACATCCGCGCGTCCAACCCGGCCCGGCTATAGGCGATACCGAGGGTGACGCGCTGTTCGACATAGTCCTTGCCGTACTCGCCGCCGACCATGGCGATGAGATGATCGCGCTTCAGGCGGATGGCTTCGGCGCGCATATCGCTGCCTGGGAACAGGCCGCCAGCCTCGGGCAATGCGTTTAGATAGCTGAAGAAAGCCTCGACGTGTTCGTCAAGATGTTTAAGGACATCGTCTTTCAGTTCCGCGATGTGCTCTAAGTCAATCGGCTGAAGATTTACAAACCTTCGTCGCCGTTCGACATCATAGTCTAATACTTGCCGAATATGAGCATCTGAACGCGCAAGAATTTCGGCCATGTTAATCCCCCGAAATTTACGCTACAACTATGACGCAAGGATCAAAAGCGCTATCTCGCAAAAGTCGATAATTGTCAGCGAGGCGCGACCATTTGCCGCCAGGCCCTCGCTCGCCCATGAAATATCGGCGGCGCCGGCGCCTTGGAACTCCCTCAGCCTTCGCCCGGTCTTTCCTCGGCCTGGGGGAATTATCCGCGGCATAGTGACCGCAAGCGCGCCGAAGCCACCCGAGGTCCGGCCGCGCCTCATAGGTGTGCGTTTGCCGAAACTGGCACTCCGTTTGGGCAGCGATCTAAAGTCCGGTTCTGGGCCAAATGCCGCTAGCCCCTTCCCACCCGAACAGACGACCACAATGTCCGTTGTCAACGCCGGCGACGAACATTGTCAGTAGTGGTGTATCCTCGTCATTTCAGGGCGCGCGCCTAGGCTATGGCGTCCCGCGCCGCTTGGATCACCGCGGTTGATGACCCACGCGATTTGCTCCATTGCAGGACACCTGATTGGAGAGCCCAGATTGTCGATAAGCAAAGCTGAAGCCCTGGCGTCGGCCAGAAAGCTCGTGCGCACATTCGGCAGCGCACCTGACCCCAGACGACACGCGCGAACCCTTCTGGGCCTTTTGACCAAGGCCCATGGTTGGTCGGCGGGCCAGGTCGAGCAGATGCAGGCGTTGGACGCCTGGCTCGATAGTCATCCGCCGATCGGCGAACTGCGCCCCCGCTGCGACCAAGCCCTAGCGAAGTTGAGCTAGCCTCACCAAACCGACAATCGCCATCGCGCTGCGCGCGCCCTCGTCATCGCGTTTCGACTTCCTCCACCGACACCATCTTGCCGATCTTGCGGGCGAAGAAGGTGGCGCTGGACGCGACTCCAAGCACCCTGCTCTTGGAGAGATCGTGAGTGGCGACCACGGTCAGAATGATGGCTATAGCGACGGCTGTTCGGCGCAAACTTCACGCGCGATCGCCGTGACGCGGGTCGGGTCGGGGTTTTCTTAGGCGGTCGGGCAAATGTCCGAAGCGACCTTGAATCTGCTCGCCTCCGGCGCTTTCACGACAGCTTCCGATGGTCTTCCAACCTCTTTGCCCTATCCTGCGCCCCATGACAGCCATCGCCTGCCTCAAGGTCTTCGTCGGTGAGGAATTGCGTTTCGCGGATTCCGAAGCCATGGCCGCCCTGGTGGCCAAGGTCGCCGGCGCCTACCTGGAAACGACCTGGGTCTGGCCGCGACGCTACGGCTTGGTGGCGCCGTTTTCCTTCGTCCTGGCCGACCCGCGCGCCACCGCGCTGGATGCCCGCGAACTGCAAAAACTGGCCGCCGACCTGCAGTTCAAGCTATTTGGCGAAAAGGGTTCCGGCGACATTGCTCTCCTGATGTTCGAAGGTGATCAGACCGACGTCATGCGGTTCGCCAGCACGCATGGCGACGCGCTCAAGGCGTTGTTGGCCGGCGAGGACGACGGCCTGTTCGCCGGCCGCATCTGCAAGATTACGCCAAGCGGCGTGTCTTCGATCGCGCCGCCGGGCGGTCCGGTGGAGGGCGCGCCGCCCGCCGAGGAACTGGCGGCGATCGAACCCGAGCCGCCACGAGGCGGGATTGACGACCTGCTAGACGCGCCACACTCGAAAGCCGGCTGGTGGGCCATCTATTATCTGCAAAAGGAGAGGTTCGTCGGCAGCGGCGTGGACTTCCGCGCCGCCTGGGATGGAGACTTCGGCGCAACGACCAGCGACAGCGACACCGCCCGGGACATGGCCTGCCTGGCCGCCGCTCAGGCGGCGATGCAGACCATCCCGACCGGCTACATGTTTCTGCCCTTCAGCTTCTCGGCCATGGTCAAGCCCTCCCTCCGAGAAACCTACAGAAGCCACGTCGAGAAACTGCCCAAAGCCATGCGGCCGCGGCTCGCGGCCAGCGTCAATGACGTGCCGCGGGAACCGTCCTATGGCGCCGTCACCCAGATCCGCACGTTCCTGCAGCCCTATTTCTCGCTGATTGACCTGCACGTGAAGGATCCGGGCTTCAACGTCGAAAGCTTGCCCGTCGGCGCCGTCAACAGCGTCACTCTGGTTCTTGAAGGGCAAGATGAACGTGCCCGCCTATCGGCGATCTCACGCTTCTTGAAAGAACTTGAAGTCTATCGCGCCAAGCGCGTCTGGCAGGGCGTGGCGGGCGTGCAAAATCTGAAGGAGCTGGATCTGTGCCGACGGCTGAAGGCGCCGTTCCTCAGCGGGCCGATGGTGGCGCCGTTCGCCGACAAGCCGGCCGGCGATATCGCCTGGCCGCCCTTGAACCTGCCCTATCGAAGCCGAACGGCTATCAAATGACCCCGCGCCGCGGCGGAAGACCCCCTTGGCCAGATCAAACTCCGCCAGCACAAACCCTATGCGCGGCGTCGGGGCGGTCAGCGGGCGATCCGCAACTTGGCGGTGCTGCTGATCAAGTCGCGACGTCGCGCTTGGATAGGTCAGCTGGGTTTAGGCGCGCTTCGAAAAGGCGGTGATGAACCCCGCCACCTCGGCCGCCGGCATCGGCTTTGCGAAATGATAGCCTTGGACCTGGTCGCAGCCATAGCCGGTCAGGGTTGCCAGCTGATCGGCCCGCTCCACACCCTCGGCGACCACCTTCATGCCCATGCTGGAGCCAAGATTGATCACGGCGCGGACGATGGCGTCATCCTGGCTATTTTGAACGAAGGACTTGTCGATCTTCAGGCGGTCGACTGGGAACTGCCGCAGGTTGGCCAGGGAGGCGTAACCGGTGCCGAAGTCATCCAGCGCGATCAAGACCCCGGTGCCATGCAACTCACGCACGGTGTCGGCGACCACGTCGGCGCCCCAACCCATATAGACGTTCTCGGTGACCTCGATGGTCAGGCGATCGGCCGGCACGTTCCAGCGCTTGAGCTTGGCCCCGATCTCGGCGGCCAGGCGACCGGAGCGAAACTGGGCCGACGAGACGTTGATCGCCACCCGGCCAAATTCCACACCCTCATCAAGCCAGGCGCGCATTTGGCCCAAGGCCCGTTCGAAAGCGACTTCGCCCAGTTGTAGCGACAGGTCGTTGTCCTCGAACGCGGCCATGAAGGCGAACGGCGGCAGGATGCCCTGTTCGGGGTGATGCCAGCGCATCAGCGCCTCGAAGCCCGCCACGCTGTTGGAGGCCAGGTCGACGACCGGCTGGTAGAACATATCGAACTCGTTCTGCGCGATGGCGGCGCGCACGTCGCGCAACAATTCGACCCGGCGCTCGACCTGGGTGCGCATGGCTGGCTCGAAGACCACGCTGCGATTGCGGCCTTCGGCCTTGGCCTGATAGAGCGCCACGTCGGCGTTCTTCAGCAGATGGGCGGCATCCGCGTCCGGATCGGCGTGGATCGCCGCGCCGATGCTGGCGCAAATCGTGAAGCTCTGGCCGGCGTGCTCGATCGGCGCCCGCAAGAAGCCTTGCAGTACCTCGATCGGCCGGATCATGCTCGCTTCGTTCTTCAGGTCGCGCAATATGATGGCGAACTCGTCGCCGCCGAGACGCGCGACCGTGTCCCCGCACCGGAAGGCCCGCTTGAGGTGCACGGCCAGGGCCTTGAGCAGCGCGTCGCCCGCGTCGTGGCCCAGGGTGTCATTGACGTCCTTGAAATGATCGACGTCGATCATGACCAGGCCGAACATCTCGCCGGTCCGGTCGGCGCTGGCCACCGCCTCGTCGTAGGCGCACTGGAAGGCGGCGCGATTGGGCAGGCCTGTCAGCGGATCGCGGAAGGCCAGGAACTCGATCTGGGCCGTGGCCAGGATCGCCTCGGTGACATCCTCGTGGGTCGCGACGTAGCCCCCGGTCTTGAGCGGCGTATGGGTGATGCGGAGCGTCCGCCCGTCGGTCAGTTCAACGTGGCGGCTGGCGGTCGCCCCAATGGCCACCGCCTCGAATTGGGCCTCGAAATAGGTGCGCATGTCGCGAGGGCCGTTCCCCATCTTGACGCGATACGCCAGGATGTCGTCCAACCTGGTTCCAGGCTCGGCGAGCGCGGCGGGAAGGTCGTAGAGGCCCGCATAGGCGGTGTTGCAAAGGATCAGACGCTTGTCGGCGTCGAACATGCAAACGCCATGCGGCATGTTGCTGAGCGCGGCGTCGAAGCGGGCGTTCTGTTCGGCGAGCTTTTGCTGGGCCTCCTGGGCCTGACGCTCGGCCAGCACGATATCGGTGACCTCTCGCCCCGATGCGACAATCCGCCGATAGGGCGAGCCATCGCGCGGCCAGGGGCCAAGCTCGAAATCAAACCAGCGCGGGGGATGCCTAGCTCCATCGGCGACCTCGACGCGGCAAGCCTCCACGGCATGGGTTTCCAGACAGCGGCGGGCCGCTTCTGCGAAACCGTCGCTCAAGGTCAGGGAGTTTGAAGCCTGAAACGGAGCGACCTGGGACGCTAGCGCCCCCTCATACCATCCCCGACTGAAGAGCACCGGCCGCAGGTCCAAGTCCATCAGCACGACCGGTATGGGCGCATCGCTCAGGGTCGCCATCAACGCCGACTCAGCGGCGCAAGCGGCGGTGGAGCGTCTGTCGGCGACATCTAGGACAACAATCGCGGGATTCATGGAACGACCCTGGCTGGTGACTAACACGAAGGTCGCGCACTCATCGCTAATGAGTTGATTATTTTGGCCGTCAAACGGCTGCGGCGCGACGCCGCAGGAGTTGCACGGTCCGGTCGACCGGTTCATCATCGGGGTTGGCTGAGGCCGCCCACCCCGACGATCGTCTTACGGATGTAGCCGATCAGCTGGTTCTGAAACGGCTGCCCTACGTGTTGATCGCCCCGACGCCGGTAGGTTCGTTGTTCGACGTTCTGGCCAAGAGCTGGTGGCGACGGTTGCGAAGGCGTTAGGGGCGGCGCTAACGCGGCGCTACCAATTCCACATCGTCCCGTCCTCCAGCCGAGCGACCGGCAGGTAGGCGGGCTTGTAGGGGTACTTGGCGGCCAGGGTCTCGTCGATATCGACCCCGTGACCGGGCGTGTCGCCGACGAACAGCCGGCCGTCCTCGAAGCGGTAGTCGTGGGGGAACACCGCGTCGGTCTCCTCCGAATGGCGCATATACTCCTGGATGCCGAAATTGGGGACCCAGGTGTCGAAGTGCAGGGCCGTCCCCATGGTCACCGGCGACAGGTCGGTAGCCCCGTGCGAGCCGGTGCGAACCTGGTACAGCGCCGCGAAGTCGGCGATGCGGCGCAGGTGGGTGACCCCGCCCGCCCCGACGATCGTCGCGCGGATGAAGTCGATGTACTGGTTCTGGATCAGGTCCTTGCAGTCCCAGATCGTGTTGAAGATCTCGCCCACCGCCAGCGGCGTGGTGGTGTGCTGGCGCACCAGCTTGAAGGCTTCCTGGTTCTCGGCCGGGGTCACGTCTTCCAGCCAGAACAGCTTGTGCGGCTCGACCGCCTTGCCCAGCTGGCCAGCCTCGATGGGGGTCAGGCGATGGTGGACGTCGTGCAGCAGTTCGACGTCGAAGCCATAGGTCTCGCGCAGCTTGTCGAACAGGCCGGGGATGAAGTTCAGGTACTTGCGGGTGTCCCAGACCGTCTCGGTGGGCAGGGCCGCGTCGGCCGGTTCGTAATAGAGCTTCCCGCGCCCGACCCCGTAGGCCATGGCGATGCCCGGAATGCCCGACTGGGCCCGCACGGCCTTGTAGCCCATGTCGATATAGCGGCCGACCTCGTCGACGGTCTCGGCCAGGTCCGCGCCGTTGGCGTGGCCGTAGACCAGCACCCCGTCGCGGCTTCGGCCGCCCAGCAGATCGTACAGCGGCATGCCGGCCATCTTGGCCTTGATGTCCCACAGGGCCACGTCGACGGCGGCGATGGCCCGCATGGTCACCGGGCCGCGACGCCAGTAGGCCCCGCGATAGAGATACTGCCAGATGTCCTCGATGCGGCGCGGATCCTTGCCGATCAGGCACGGGACGACGTGCTCCTGCAGATAGGACACCACCGACAGCTCGCGGCCGTTCAAGGTGGCGTCGCCGATGCCGTAGACGCCCTGGTCGGTCTCGATCTTCAGGGTGACGAAGTTTCGGCCTGGGCAGGTGACGATGACCCGGGCGGCGGTGATCTTCATGACTGGTCCTTGTGGGTGGGGAGTTTCAGGCCGGCCAGGGCTTGCGCCAGCGGCGGCCGCATGGCCGCGTAACCGTCGGCGTTGGGGTGGACGCCATCGGGCGACAGGCTGGGCGGCAGAGCGCCCGCCGCATCAACCAAGGCGGCGTGATAGTCGGCGACCGGATAGCCGCGCTCGGCCGCGAAGGTCTTGACCCAGGCGTTGACAGCCAAAATAGCGTCCGGGTCGCGGCTGACCTTCTCGCGATCGGCGCCGACCGGCGGCAGGGTGGCCAGAATGACCTTGATGTCCCGCGCCTTGGCGATGTCGCTCATGGCGGTGATGTTGCGCGCGATCCGCGCCAGGGCGCTCTGGCCCACCGAGGCCGGATCGCCGACATAGGCGCGCAGGTCGTTGGTGCCGCCCAGGACGACCACGGCCGCCGGCGACAAGGCCACGACGTCATCCTCGAAGCGCAGCAGCATCTGGCTGGTGTTCTGACCAGCGACGCCGCGATTGACCACCAGCAGGTCTGGGGTGGACGTGGCGTCCAGCCCTTCCCACTGGTCGGTGATGGAGTCGCCCATCAGCACCACGCGCGACCGCTTTTCGTCGCTGGCGATCAGGACCTGGTTAGCCGCGTGGTGGCGGGCGATTTCGGGTATGTCATCCTGCTGCATCATCCACTTGGCCGCGAAATCGTGCAGCGTGTAATCGCCGATACCGCTTCCATTGGCGGGCGGGCGCAGTTGGCTCCGCGCCTCGGAAGGCGCGGTCGCCGCCGCGCAGGCCAGTCCGGTATTGGTCACGCCACGAAATTCCTCGGCAAAAAGGTGGGACGTCACCCGGCAGGAGGCGACGTCCCTAGGGGGAGAGGCCGCCGTCGAGGGGTGACGGCGACCACGCAGGAGGGGTTGGTCTAGAACGTGCCGGCGATCCCGAAGGTCACCCGCGTGTCGTTGATGAAGGTTTCGTTCGGGCGGTTTGTGGTGCCGGTGTACTTGCGCTGGACCGGCGCGTTCAGACCCGTGGCTTCCAGGGTGAACCGGAAGCGGTCATTGATCTGGTAGTTGGCCGAAGCGTCCAACTGTCCGAAATAGTCATTGTAGATGCTGCCGCCCAAGGCCTTGGCCTGCACGGTCGCCAGATACTTGTCGCGATAGGAGTAGGCGACGCGGCCGCTGATCGGCCCCTTTTCGTAGTAGCCGACCAGGTTGTAGCTGTTCTTCGACAAATTGGTCAGCGGCAGGGTCTTGGTTGGATCAAGGGTGTCGATGATCGGCGTGGTGCTGTCGGAATAGGTATAGTTGATCTGGAAGCCCAGGCCGTCGAACGGCTCGGGCAAGAACTTCAGCGCGTGCTGGTAGCCCAGCTCGAAACCGCGAATGGTCCCGTCCGCGCCGTTTTCGGGCCGGCTGACCAGCAGCGGCCCAAAGCGCTCGCTGCCCGGCACGATCTCGCTGGTCACCGTCTGGACCGTGAAGGAATTGACCTTCTTGTCGAAGACGGCGACCGACAGCAGGCTGGCCTCGGCGAAGTACCATTCCAACGTCGCGTCGAACTGGGTCGCGGCGAAGGGTTTGAGGTCGGGGTTGCCCGCCGTTCCGGTCAGGTTGACCAGGTTGACGGTGATGCCCGCCCCGACGCTCGACAACGGCGGTCGGGCGATCACCTTGGCGCCGGCCAGGCGCAGGATGAGATCCTCGCGCAGATTGAAGGAGATGTTGGCGCTGGGCAGCCAGTTATTGAACTTCGAGGTCGAGGCCGTGTCGACGAAGGTTCCGGCGGTGGCCCCGACCGCGAAGCCCTTGGAGGTCCGCTCGGTGGAGACGTAGCGCACCCCAACATTGCCCTTGTAGGAAATCGACCCCAGCTCGCCGGCCAGGTCAGCCATCGCATAGGCGGCCTTCGAGGTCTGATCGACGTACTTTTCCGACAGCGGCTGGCGCGCCGGTTCGCCGACACCGATGTCCTTGCGCCCCTGTTCGGCGTTGACGACGCCGGTGAGGAAGCTGCGCGGGAAGTTGCCATCGACCTCGGGCAGGAAGTCGCCGCTATATTGGTTCCGATAGCTCAGCGAAGGCAGCTCATTGGGACGGATCACGCCGTCGCCGTTCTTGTCTGCCGCCGCCAGGATCGCGGCGTTGACCGCCGGAGTCGATTGTGGGTCGGTGGCGATCAGTTCGGTTTTCTCGGCCCGCACGCCGCCCTTGATCCGCCGCACCACGCCCCAATCGAGGTCGTACTTCAGGTCGATCTTGCCGTCCCGGCCCTTGTTGTCGGCCCGGCTGTCGCCGTCGAACAGCGAGAACAGCTGATACTTTTGCGGATCGAAGAGGTTGAAGTTGCTGGTTTGGGTAAAGTTGGGCACGACCCGATTGGCGGTGAGATCGTAGTCGATATTGACGGTGTTTCCGGGGCTGTTGACCATCACGAAGGTGAAGGGCGAGCCGGGAGGGCCGTCGGACCCCTTGCCGGTGCTGTAGGAGACGTCGCCCGTCACCTCCAGGCGGCCAAAACGCTTGCGCGCCGATAGGCCAGTGCTGAAGGTTTCAAGGCGAGTGGGCGCCTCATAGGCCAGGGGCCGCAGCACCACGCCGCTGTAGGTGCCCTTGGCGATCGTACCATCGGGCAGGATCTGCAGGTTGGAAGGCGTGGCCGGCGCGCTCAGCGACGCATTGGCCGCCAACAGGGTCTGATAGTAGTTGAGCGAGCGGTTGACGTCGAACTTGGAGTAAGTGGTCTCGAAATTGACCTCGGTGTCACCGTCGGGCTTCCATTGCAGCGCGCCGTTGGCGGTCACGCGCTTGTCGCTGCGATCTTCGATCTGCACGACGATGCGGTTAGGGCGGTAGATGCCCGAATTGGCCGACGTCTCGGCCCAGCCGCCGCTATTGAAGCCTTCACCGCGCGCTTGGATCGCGCCATAGGCCAGGGCGCCGGATACGCCGAACGTGCCGTCGGCGAACTTCTTGGAGATCATGGCCGAGCCCCGATAACCGAGCTGATCGACCTTGTTGCCGTAAACACCCTGGATGCGGCCTGAGGCGACCAGCGATTTGCGCTCGTCCAACGGACGGCGGGTGCGGAGATTGACCGTGCCGCCCAGGGCGCCTTCGGTCAGATCGGCGGTCGGCGATTTGATCACCTCGATCGCCGAGAGGATTTCCGGGTTCAGGGCCTGGAGGGCGGGCGTGGCGTTCTGGGTCGGACCAGTGAACGAGCGGCCATTGATTTCCACGCGATTGAGGTCGATGCCCCGGATGGTGAAATTGCTGCCCTCACCGTCCTTGCGGGAAATTTGCACGCCAGGGATCCGGCTCATCGACTCGGCGATATTTTGGTCTGGAAGCTTGCCGATGTCCTCGGCCGAGACGACATCGACGATGCTCTCGGCGGCGCGCTTTTGTTCGAGGGCCGCGGCGATCGACTTGCGGATGCCGGTGACCACCACCTCCTCGACCGTGTCCGAAGACGGTGGGGCGGCGGGAGCGGTCTGGGCGCTGGCCGACGCGCCGATCGCCCAACAGATCGCCAGGGCGCTAACCCCAGTCAGACGGTGGGCAGTGCTGGAATTGGTCATGTCGTTTCTCTCCCCAAGAGACACCGGTCTGCGCCGGCATGTGTTGATCGGCGACGGCCCCGGACGGACCGTCGAAGGTAGTCACGCGCTACAGACTCCAGCCTCCGTCGACCCGGAGCACCGCGCCGTTGATGTAGGCTCCGGCGTCGGAGGCCAGCAGCAGGCAGGCCCCCACGCAGTCGTCGGGCCGTCCCACCCGGCCGGCCGGGATCTGGGCCTCGACCTTCTGGCGATAAGCGGGATCGGACAGGGCCCCGGCGTTGCGGTCGGTGGCGATCGCGCCGGGCGACAGTGTGTTGACGGTGACACCGTGCGAGCCGAGCTCGCGGGCCAGGTTCATCATCATGTTGGCCTGGGCGGCCTTGGCGGCGGCGTAGACCATCAGGGCCGGATTGGGTCGAACCTCCTGGATCGAGCCCAGGGCGATGATCCGTCCCCAGCCGCGTTCGGTCATGGCCGGCGCCAGGGCCTGGCACAGCACCAGCGACGAGCGGAAGTTCACCGCCATCTGCAGGTCGGCGTCCTCAACGCTGACGCTCTTCCAGTCGGCGCGCATCTCGTACGAGGCGTTGAGGATCAGGATATCGACGCCGCCCAGCAAATCCTCGGCTCGGCGCGCCAGGTCCTTGCAAGCGTTGGCGTCGGCGAGATCGGCGGCGAGAGCCTTGCCGCTCACCTTCTTCGCGAGGGTGTCGAGTTCAGCGCTGGCCTCGCGACTATGCACCACCACGTCAGCCCCGCGACCGGCCAAAGCCGTTGCCAGAGCCGCGCCGATGCCGCGCGAGGAGCCGGTGATCAAGGCCTTCCGGCCGGAGAGATCGAACAGATCGGTCATGTCGTCGCCTCCTCCCTGAAAGCCCCCGTCGTTGTTTTTTGACGGGTGAGAAATGTGTTGCACCGGCTGATCAACTGCGCCAATGTTTCACCAGTCAACACGCTTCTCACCTACGAGCAAGCAGAAATTTGCGGGCCGACCGGCAGCCATGTCAGATCGCCAGCGAACGAACGGCTCGAAGGAAGGACCCGAAACAATGCCCGCCGATCCCACCGAAGATCGCCAGTCCGCCTCGCGCTACAGCGTGCCGGCTCTGGAAAAAGGCCTGGAAATTCTGGAGCTTCTGGCCCAGGAGCCCATGGGCTTGAGCGGCACCCAGATCGCCAACAAGCTGGGGCGGTCGACGGGCGAAATCTACCGCATCATCCAGTACCTGGAATGGCGCGGCTATCTGGAGCGCGACCGCGAGAGCGACCTCTACTCGCTGACCATGCGGATGTTCCGTCTCTCGCACGAGCATCCGCCGCTGCGATCTCTGGTCGCCAGCGCGGTGCCGCTGATGGAGGCCCTGGCGGCCGAGATCGGCCAGAGCTGCCACCTGGCGGTGATGGACCGCACCGCGATCGTCATCGTCGCCCAGGTCGATTCGCCCCTGCCGATCCGCCACTCGGTGCGGCTAGGCGCGCAATTTCCGATCTGGGAGACCAGCTCGGGCTTCCTGATCGGCGCGCACCTGACGCCCTCGGCCCGCGACCTGCTGTTGGCCCAGCTGGCGCACATGGTCGATCAGGACGAGATCGATGGCTTCAAGGCCAAGATCGAGGAGATCGGCAAGGCCGGCCACGAGGTCCGCCCCAGCGTGATGATCCCCGGTATCGTGAACCTCAGTCGCCCGGTGTTCGGCCACAACGGCCAGATCGTGGCCGCCCTCACCATCCCGTTCATGGGCCAGCGCAGCAACCCGACCTCGGTCGAGCAAGCCGACGCGGCCCTGGCCCAGAAAGCCGAGGCGCTGTCGATCGCGCTCGGACACTCACCAACCTAGGCGGCCGAAAAGGTCGCCGATAACGACGTCAGTTAGGGAAGAAACCTTGTCCGCCACGTCCTCCGACGACCTGCGCCGCGCGCTGCTGGGCGCCGATCCGCGCCTCAGTCGCTTCGATCCCCTGCCCCGCATCATCAGCCACGACGACTTCGATCGCGGGCACTGCGGCTGGTCGCAGCTGATCGGCAACTACGAGGGCGACCTGGATTCGATGCTGCCGGGCTATCAGCCCCTGACCAATCCGATGCTGTCGACCCTGGCCCACTGGGAGGGCGGCTCGCACGGCGGCATGGACGGCAGCTACGTGCTGAAGCTGGCCACCCGGCCGCAGCGCGACACCGCGACCGTCGGCATCAAGCGCCTGACCTTCCGCAAGGCCGGCCCGATCCGGCTGGAATTCTACATGACCTTCAAGCCCGAGGCGACGTCGCTGGCCCTGTCGGAACAGGACGTCAAATCGGTGGGCTTCCTGCTGGACCTGCAGTCGGGCGACAAGAGCGGCAGTCCGGAGCGGGTGATGCCGCACCTGCGCTACCTCAACGCCAAGGACGGGGTGCTGCAGCAGAAATGGCAATTCAAGCGCGGCACCCCGCGCATCCACGACATCGGTGACGGCGTCGACACGGTCAGCCATTTCCACCTGGAGGACGACGGCTGGGAGGACCTGCCGGGCGGCGACCAGCGGCTCTGCTACAACGAGATCCCGACCAAGGTGAACTGGCACTATGTCTGCCTGGACTTCGACCTGGAGACGATGAAGGCCACGGGCTTTCGCTGCAACGACCGGGTGTTCGACGTCAGCGCCTTCGACTCGATCCGCATGCCGGCCATGAAGAACCTGTGGTGCATGCTGAACCTGGCCTTCTTCACCGAGACGGCGGCCGACAAGCGCGCCTTCTTCTACATCGACAGCGTCTGCCTCTCGGGGGACTTCTAGATGCTCCGCGAAAGCAGCACCGCCGTCGTCGCCCGCAACGAGACCTGGACCGGCGCCAGCGCCACCGAGCCCTACGAGGCCGGCTGGGCCACCGAGGCCGTGATCTTCGTCCGGGCCCTCAAATCCGCCAAGGGCGACATGCCCCAGGCCTTCGTCGAGATCTCGCCGGACGGCATGCGCTGGATCCGCGAGGGAACCAGCCTGACCCTGCCCAGCGCCGCCGACGAACTGGCCGTGGCCCGCGTCCGCCACTTCGGCAACTGGCTGCGGTTGGCGACCGAGCTTCCAGACGGAGCCGAGTGCACCGTCCTCGTCACCCTGCATCTGAAATGACCGAGCCGGTGCGGGACCGCGCCGCTCGGGTGATCGCACGCGGCCTCGCCTTTCCGGAGGGGCCGCTGTTCGACGCCGAGGGCAACCTGTGGTGCGTGGAGATGAAGGGCGGCGGCCTGGCGAGGCTCAGCCGGGCGGGACAACTGACCCGCTTCGCCACCGGCGGCGCGCCCAATGGTCTGGCGTTGGACGGGGCCGGCGGGATCTGGTTCTGCGATTCCGAACTGAACGCGATCCGCCGACTCGATCCGGCCACCGGCGCCTGCGCGACTGTCGTCGACGCGGTGGACGGCCACGACCTCGACAAGCCCAACGACCTGGCCTTCGACGCCGTCGGCAATCTGGTCTTCACCTGCCCCGGCAATTCGCGCGAAGCGCCCACCGGCTATGTCTGCTGCCTGGCGCCATCCGGCGCGTGCACGGTGATCGCCGACGGCCTCTATTTCCCCAACGGCCTGGCCTTCACGGGCGACGGCGCGCTGGTCATCG
>FTJN01002899.1_pt2 | contig 50383 bp, 51 predicted proteins | sample 1658361 | NCBI WGS metagenome assembly FTJN01 (sample SAMEA3914819, study PRJEB12502) | metagenome | biome: forest; material: soil | place: Canada | collected 2010-06-26 | depth 0.3 m
CGGCGGCGGCGGGGGCGGCGGCGGCGACGCCCGCGGCTTCTCGCTGAGCTTCTCCAAGAAAGCGGCCGGCACGTCCAAGGCCACGTCGGTCAACCTGTCGATCGGCGGCTCGGGCGGCGCGGCCGGCGACGGCGGCGAGGTCGATGTCACCAACAGCGGCCAGATCCTGACCCAGGGCGGCGACTCGCACGGCGTGTTCGCCCAGTCGGTCGGCGGCGGCGGCGGTCGCGGCGGTCTGATCTCGACCCAGGGCGAGGAGATCGTCACCTTCCTCGACATGGCCAACAAGGGCGAGGCCAAGGGCGGCCAGATCGCCATCGGCGGCTCGGGCGCGGGTGGCGGTGACGGCTTCCTGGTCAAGGTCGACAACAGCGGCCTGATCTGGACCAAGGGCAAGGACTCCCACGGGGTGTTCGCCCAGTCGGTCGGCGGCGGCGGCGGCGACGGCGGTTCGGGCCTGGCCGGCGAGGTCAGCATCGGTGGCCAAGGCGGCGTGGCCGGGAACGGCGGCGAGGTCCGGGTCACCAACAGCGGGACCATCATCACCGAAGGGGCCCTGTCGCGCGGCGTCTTCGCCCAGAGCGTGGGCGGCGGCGGCGGCACGGGCGGGGCCACCGACTATGACGGCGACGACACCTATTCCTACAGCAAGGGCCTGTCGGACACGATGAAGGTGGTCGGCAACCTGACCGCCACCAAGGACCTGATCGACTCGTTCAGCGAGCCGGCCTACGGGATCAGCATCGGCGGCACGGGCGGTTCGGCCGGCGACGGCGGTCTCGTCACGGTCAACAACAGCGGCGCGATCTATACCTCCGGCCGCCTGTCGCACGGGATCATGGCCCAGAGCGTCGGCGGCGGCGGCGGCACGGGCGGCGAGGGGACGATCACGGCGGTCGGCCAGATGGTGTTCTCGGGCATCGGCGGCACGGCCGGCGACGGCGGTGACGTCACGGTGGTCAATAGCGGCCTGATCCAGACCTCGGGCTACGGCGCCTACGGCATCTTCGCCCAGAGCGTGGGCGGCGGCGGCGGCGTGGCCGGCGACACCTCGCTGGGCATCGCCTCGTGGGGCGACTTCGGCCCGTTCGGCGGCGAGGACTACAGCAGCTACGGCAAGCTCAGCATCAACCCGCTGGACGGTTACGGCGGCGACGGCGGCGATGTGAAGGTGACCAACACCGGCGACATCATCCTGCTGGGCGAAGGCTCGGTCGGCATCTTCGCCCAGTCGGTCGGCGGCGGCGGCGGCCTGTTCGGCAGCGGCCTGGGCATTTCGTTCGCCGGCTCGCTGGGCGGCACGGGTGACGCGGGCACGGTCACCGTGATTCAGAACGGCAGGATCTGGGCCGGCGCCAAGAACGGCATCGGGGCCTTCTTCCAGAGCCAGGCGGGCGATATCGACCCGGTCTCTTCGCCGGCGATCTCCAGCCTGGCGGCTCCGGCCCTGGCCGGTTTCACGCCCAAGGACATTATCGCCACCCTGAACGGCGACGTTCGCGGCGGCTCGGTCTACGGCAAGGGCGTGCTGATCGACGGTGGCAAGAACAACGTCATCACCCTGAACGGCGTGGTGTCGGCGGCCTCGAACCTGGCGATCCTGGGCACCACCGGCAACGACGCGATCATCAGCAATGTGGGCGTGATCGGTAATATCGACCTGGGCTCGGGGACCAACAGCTTCCTCAACACCGCGACGTCGACCCTGCAGACGCTGGACTATGTGAAGCTGAACGGCGGCCTGCTGACCAACGACGGCATCCTCACCCCCGGCGGCAACGGCGTGGTGCAGACCACGCTTGTCGAAGGCAGCTTCAAGCAGACCGCGACCGGCGTGTTCCTGACCGACCTGGACCTGGGCAAGACCGGCAAGGCGGGCGAGATCGATCGTCTGGACGTCACCGGCTCGCTGGACCTGAAGGGCAAGTTCGTCCTGCAGATCGCCGACCCTGGCCACATCCTGCCGGGCGACCACACCGCCACGATCCTCAACGGCTCGGGCTCGGTCACCTCGTCGGGCATGCAGTTGGTGGCCCCGACCTCGTCGATCGCCACCTTCGAGCTGAAGACCACGGCCGACGACCTCAAGCTGCACTATGTGGTCGACTTCTCGCCGGCCGGGTTCAACGTCAACCGCACGGCCGTCGGCGATCACATCAACAACATCCAGCTGGCCGGCAGCTCCGACAACTTCGCGCCGGTGGCGGCCGAACTGTTCTGGGAGCCGTCGCAGGTCAACCTGGCCAACTATTACGACAGCTTCAGCCCCGAGACCTATGCCGACCAGGTGGCGGTGACCACCTTCGCCATCGCCGGCTTCACCGACTCGATGATGACCTGCCCGACGGCTCCGGGCCAGGCTGCCGCCACCAACTGCGTGTGGGCCAAGGCCGGCGGGCGGCTGCTGACCCTGGACGCCACGGCGCAGGATATGGCCTACGAGGAGCGCGCGACGGGTCTGTCGGGCGGCTTCGAGGACGGCAACGACCGTTGGCGCTTCGGGGCGGCGGCCTCGGCCGAGGACCTGCGCACCGGCGTCACCCACCGCACCCAGGGCAATGGCGAGCGCTATCAGTTCGGCGCGGTGGTCAAGCACATCCGCGGCCCGCTGACCGCGGCCCTGGCCTTCGACGCGGGCGTCAGCTCGGTGGAAACCAGCCGCGCGGTGTTGCTGCCGTCCGGGCTGCGGATGGCCGAGGGCAAGCAGAACCTGGGGTTCAAGGCGCTGACCGCGCGGGTCAGCTACCGCCTGGGCGACGATCGGGCCTATTTCAAGCCGATCGCCGAGCTGAGCCACAGCGAGGTCACCACCCACGCCTTCACCGAAACCGGCGCGGGGGCTCTCAACTTGGTCGCTCCCCGTCAGGAAGACCAAGCGACGCGCCTCAGCGTGAAGGCGGAAGTCGGCGGCGAATATATGCAGGGCGTCACGGCCATCCGGCCCTATGCCCGTGTCGGCGCCAGCCAGACCCTGTCGGGCCGGGCCCCGCTGTTCACCGCCGCCTTCCAGAGCGCGCCGACCCCGTCGGGCCAGTTCAGCGTCGCCGGGCGTCTGGACAAGACCACGCTCGACACCGAGCTGGGCGTGACGATCGTCAACGCCAAGGGCGCCAGCGCCAAGCTCAACTGGTCGGGTCAGTTCGGAGACCGGGTCAGCAACCAGAGCCTGGCGGTGAAGTTCAGCGTGCCGTTCTAGGGCGGGGACAGCGGATGGCGCCGGGCAAGCCCTTGCGCGGAACCCGTTCGACTTGATACTTCCACCCTTCGCGCGACGGGGCGGGCTTGTTGGCCCGTCCCGTCGTCGCTATTCCGCGCTCTTCGCTTCCCCGACAGATGAGACTCCCCGTGGCAAAGCCGGCCAAAGCCATCATCCTCAGCGCCGGCCAGGGCAAGCGCCTGTCGCCCCTGACCGACACCCGTCCCAAGTGCCTGGTCGAGCTTTCGGGCCGCACCGTGCTGCACTGGCAGCTCAAGCACCTGGCCGAGGCGGGGATCACCGAGGCGGTGGTCGTCACCGGCTTCGCCGCCGACACGGTCGAGAAGGAAGTCGCGGGCCTGAACATCCCGGGCATCAAGGTTCGCACCCTGTTCAACCCGTTCTATGCCCTGACCGACAACCTGGCGACCTGCTGGCTGGCGCGCGGCGAACTGGTTGGAGACGTGTTGCTGCTGAACGGCGACACCCTGTTCGAACGGGCCATCGCCGAGACCCTGATCGCCGCCCCGCCGGCCCCGATCACCGTCACCATCGACCGCAAGGGCGGCTATGACGCCGACGACATGAAGGTGCTGACCGAGGGCCTGTCTCTGCGGGCGATCGGCAAGACCATCGATCGGTACGACGCCGAGTCGATCGGCTTCCTGAAGTTCGACCCCGAGGGCGCGGCCCTGTTCACCCGCATCGTCGAGCAGGCCCTGCGCACGCCGGAGGGCCTCAAGCGCTGGTATCTCAGCGTGATCAACCAGATCGCCCAAGAACACGACGTGGTTCGCGTTCAGTCGATCCAGGGCCTGCAATGGGCCGAGATGGACTTCCCCGAAGACCTGCCGGGCAACCGCGCCCTGGCCGCGGCCTGGGTGGCGGCGGGGGAGTAGGGCGCTAGCCGCCACACTGGCGCCCAGCGCTTGCGCGCCGGCGCCGAAGGCTTGATCAGGCTTCATTTTTCCGTGCGCTGACGATCCGATCGTCGTCGGTGTGGCGCTTTGCGTCCGTGCGCGGCTAAAGCCTTGAGGTAAGCCATTTCTTACCCTGTCACCGACAAGTCACAGGCCGTGTCTATACCGCCAAGCACCTCAACCTAAACCGGTGAGCGTACTTGAGGCGGCCGCCCTTTGAGCGAATAGCTGCCCCGAGATTTGGTCGATTCGAGCCCTTGGTCGGGCAATGGGGATGTCATGCGGAAATTCGGAACTTATAAGCTCGCCTTGCTGACGGGCGCGGCCCTATCGGTCGCCTCGTTCGGCGCCGCGTTGGCCCAGGAAGCCACCACCCAGCTGGACGAGGTCGTCGTCACCGCCGAGCGCCGCTCGGAAAACCTGCAGAAGGTGCCGGTGTCGGTGGCCGTGGTCGCCGGCGACCAGCTGCGCGCCATCCAGGGCGGCGGCGACGACATCATCTCGCTGTCGGGCAAGGTGCCCAGCTTCTACGCCGAGACCACCACGGGCCGCATCTTCCCGCGTTTCTACATCCGCGGCCTGGGCAATATCGACTTCTACCTCGGCGCCTCGCAGCCGGTGTCGATCATCCAGGACGACGTCGTGCTCGAGCACGTGGTGCTGAAGTCCAACCCCGTGTTCGACGTCAAGCAGGTTGAAGTGCTGCGCGGTCCGCAAGGCTCGCTGTTTGGCCGCAACACCACGGCCGGCATCGTCAAGTTCGACACCAACAAGCCGACCGAAACCCTCCAGGGCCGGGCCAGCGCCTCCTACGGCACCTACGGCACCACCACCTTCGACGGCGGCATCGGCGGTCCGATCGCCGGCGACAAGCTGATGTTCCGCCTGTCGAGCCTCTATCAACACCGCGACGACTATGTCGACAACACCTATGCCGGCGCCAGCGCCGACGGCACGGTCACGCCGAAGAAGAACGCCATGGGCGGCTTCGACGAAAAGGATGTGCGCCTGCAGATCCTGGCCAAGCCGACCGACCAGCTGACGGTCCTGGCCTCGGCCCATGCCCGCAACTACGAGGGCACCTCGACCCTGTTCCTGCGCCAGGCGCTGAAGAAGGGCTCCAACAGCTCGTCGGCCCCGCGCGACAGCGTCGCCTTCGACGAGGCCAACAACAACCCGCAGGCCTACGACACCCAGGGCGAGTCGCTGAACATCGCCTATGACTTCGGTCCGGTGACCCTGACCTCGATCAGCGCCTATGAGACCACCAAGGGCTACAGCCGTGGCGACACCGACGGCGGCGCGGCGGCCAACTATCCGGTCGCGGGCGCTCCCAACGGCTTTGGCCAGTCGATGGGCCAGATCCGCGACCTGGACCAGCTGACCCAGGAAATCCGCCTGGCCAGCAACGGCGACGACCGCCTGAAGTGGCAGGTCGGCGGCATGTATTTCGACTCGCGCGACACCACCGACTTCTACCAGCGGGCCTATTTCCTGACCACCGCGGCCCGTAACCCCAACAACTGGGTCGAGCTGAACAACCTCAACACCTCGTGGGCGGTGTTCGGCCAGGCCAGCTACAAGGTCACCGACGCCCTGACGCTCACCGTCGGCGCGCGCGACACCTACGACGCCAAGAAGACCATCCTGGCCAAGACCGCCAACACCGCCGCCAACGTCTCGACCTATACGGGTCGTCGTTACGTGCGCCTGTCGGACGAGCAGGTCAGCTGGGACGTCAGCGCCAACTACGAGGTCAATCCCGACCTGAACCTCTATGCTCGCGCCGCCAAGGGCTTCCGCGGTCCGACCATCCAGGGCCGTTCGGCGGTGTTCAACAGCGACTTCACGACCGCCAATTCGGAAACCATCCTGTCGTGGGAAGCCGGCTTCAAGAGCACGCTGCTGGACAACACCCTGCGCCTGAACGCCTCGGCCTTCACCTATGAGGTCAAGGACATTCAGCTGAACGGCAACGATTCCAACGGCAATGGCGTGCTGTTCAACGCCGACAAGGCCAAGGCCTACGGCCTGGAAGCCGACGCCGAGTGGCGCCCGATCCAGAACCTGACCCTGACGGCGGGCCTCAGCCTGCTGCACAGCGAGATCCAGGACAAGCGCGTCTACGCCCAGGTCTGCGCCCTCAACAGCGTGGTGGTCTGCACGGTCAAGAACCCGACGATCGCCATCGTCGGTCCGTTCGGCACCAGCACCTTCGCCCAGATCGACGGCCAGCCGCTGCCGAACGCGCCGAAGTACAACTTCAGCTTCACCGGCCGCTATGACGTGCCGGTCGGCGCCGACGGCAAGCTGTTCATCGCCACCGACTGGAATGTGCAGGGCTATACGAACTTCGTGCTCTACGACACCGCCGAGTTCTACTCGAAGAACAACTTCGAAGGCGGTCTGAAGCTCGGCTACGAGGGTGGCGACGGCGCCTATGAGGTGGCTCTGTTCGGCCGCAACATCACCAACGAGAAGAACCTCAAGGGCGTGATCGAGAACTACATGGCGGCCGTCTACAACGAGCCGCGCATCGTCGGGATCTCGGTGACCGCCAAGCTTAAGTAAGCATAACCCTCTCTTTCGACCTCTACCGACCCCGTCGCCCAAGCCGCTCCCGCGGCGCCCGGCGGCGGGGTTTTTCGTGCGTCAAGCGTAACTATTCCCAATGGTTGCGGTCTTGGCGTTTTTCCATCGCCGATTGCGTTTTTCGTGCGGTTCGGTCAGGCTCATCCCTGGGGCGGCCTCGTGGATGGCTCAGTATCGCGTCGGAAAGTCGCGACGTGGCGCCTTGCTCGGAAAACCCGAGCTCTGTGATCGACATCCAGAGGGAGCAACACGCATGTCACTAAGAGTCGAAGGCCTGCCCATGGGCCAAACGCGCGACACGGCGCCGAACGGAGCCACCGCCGATGGCTGGGCCACCCGGTTGGCCAAGCTGATCCCCGCCGAGGCGCTGGGCGCCTATGGCGCGGCGACGGGTCTTCTACCGACCACGATCGACCATACGCTCAGACTGGTCCTGCTGATCGTCATCGCCGTGATCTGTATCGGGCTGCTGGTCGCGCTTCGGATCAAGAGTACGGCCCTGGGGGCCGGCAGCCCTCAAGTTTTGGGCATCATCATCTCGGCGGTGTCGTTCGTGATCTGGATTTCGACACTCGGCTCGAACTCGCCGATCCCGCTGCCGGAGTCGGTGGCGTTCATACCCACCATCGTCTCGTTGCTCTGGGTGACCGGCGTGGGCATCTTCTACCGCGGCGATACGGGAGAGAGCTGAGGGGCCTTACCCCTCGACGATCGACCTTACCAGGTCCAGGTCGGCCGGCTTGTCGACGTCCACCGCCGCCAAGCCGTGCCGGGCCCTGACCGCGACCGCCTTAACCCCGGCCAGGGCGCCGATGCGGGCCACCATCTCGTCCAGGGTCATCAGGCCCAACAGATAGCGGATGAGAATCACTGGGCCGAACATGGCCGCGATCTTCCACGGCTTCTTGCGATGCTGTTCGACCGTGCGCCACAGGTCGATGGCCTTCAGCGACGCGGGCGTCTTCAGGTAGAACAGGTTGCAGCCCGAATAGCGGCCGTCGCGAAACTTCAGATAGGTGCGCTGGGTGGTCGGGGCCGCGGCCTGGACCAGGGCTTGCTCGCCCAGCAGGATGGCGATGTCGGCGTCTTCCGGCGTGTCGGTCATGAAGTCGACCACCCATTCGGACCGCAGCAGGGCATGATCGACCGTGGTGACCAGCAGGGGCGTGCCCATGGCCTCCGCGCCCTCGTGGACGCTCTGGCTGGGTCCGGCGGCCGAGGGCAGGCGCGAGAGCGCCGCCTGGGTCTTTTCGGCCTTCAGGGCCGCTTCCAGGGCCTTGTCGTTGGTCGAGACGGCGATGCGGGCGGCGCCGGCCTGGTCCAGCGCGGCCAGCACCCTGTGCAGCAGGGTCTGGCCGCCCAGGACGATCAGGCCCTTCTGGCTGACCCCGGCATAGTCGGCGACGGGATCGACCCCGCCGCGCGAACCGGCCAGGACCAAGGCCTGAAAGAGCGCCTGCTGGGACGCCACCACGGTCCTAGAGCGCCTTCTCGTAGATGCGATAGGTCTTGTAGATCGTCGCGCCCATGGCCTCGGAGATCCGGCGCATCGGCATGTTGCCTTCCAGCACCCACGAGAACTCGAACTTGTCGTAGCCCAGGGCCAGGCCGGCGTCGCGACCGGCGTTCATCAGGTGGAAGGGCACGACCTGGCCGCGCAGGCTGTCGGCGAACTTGCGCTTGAGGCCCATCAGCGGGATGCGGATCGATTTGACGCGCTTGACCTTCAGCCGCCACAGCAGCTTGGCCCATCCGAACGGCAGCAGCTTGCCGTTCAGGCCCTCGATGGCCTCGTTGACATTGGGCAGCAGAACGATGACGGCGGCGACCTCGCCATCGATCTCGGCGAACAGGATCAGGCGCTTGTCCAGGACGTCCTTGAGCGACTTGCCCAGTTGGGCGGTCTCGGCCTCGGTGGTCGGCACGAAGCCCCAGTTGTCCGACCAGGCGTCGTTGAGGATCTCGGTGAGGGCTTTGACCTCCTCTTCGTAGCGGCTCATGTCCATCTCGCGCAGGATCACGCCCTCGGGCAGGCCGCGCTTGACCCGGCGCACCACCACGGCCGGCAGGGCGGCGGTGGGATCGCAGACATAGGCGTAGACGTCCTTGGCCTTGGCGTAGCCCTGCGCCTCGACCCGGGCGGCCGTGTAGCGGGGATCGTGGCCCATCATCACCATCGGCTTGGTGTCGAAGCCGTCGACCAGCAGGCCGACCTCCTCGTTGATCGACAGGTTGAAGGGGCCCAGCGCCGTGGTGCAGCCGCGCGCCCGCAGCCAGTCCTCGGCGGTGCGGAACAGCACCGTGAAGATCGCCGCGTCGTCCTCCGCGGCGATCATGCCGAAATTGCCGGTCTTCTGGCCCTCGGCCTGGGTGGCCAGGTGGTCGATCTGGGCGCTGATCCGGCCCACGTCGCGCCCGCCGCGCACCGCCAGCCACATCTGCACGTCGGCATGCTGGAAGAAGGGGTTGGTCTTGGGCGTCAGGGCGGCCATCCGCTCAAACGTCAGAGGCACGACCCAGTTGGGGTCCTTGGCGTTCAGCCGGTTGGGCAGCTGGACGAAGCGCTTCAGCTCGGCCTGGGTGGTCACGGGGACGACGGTAAGGTCGGAATCAACGGTGTCGAACGGCATTCAGCCCTCCAGGGCGACAAGGGCGTAAAGGGCGAGGGCGGCGAAGATCACGGGACCGCCCCAGACGGCCAGGATGGGCGACAGCGATCCGCCTTCGCCCAGGGCCGAGAGCAGGCCGTTGACGACGAGGAAGATCAGGCCCGTGGCCAGGCCGGCGGTCAGCAGCACCGCGCCCTGACCACTGCGGAAATTAGCCAGGGCGACGGGCGCGCTGATCAGCAGCATCACCAGGGCCGCGAATGGTTCGGCGAAGGCGGCCAGGAAGCGGGTCTCGTAGAAGGTGGCCGGACGGTCGCCGCCGCCGTTCAGCAGGGCCCGGCGGGCCGTGGCGGCGGTCGGGACGGGCGTGTCGGCGAACAGGGCCTGGACATCCTGGCGATGCAGGGGCGAGGGCCAATTCATGCTGGCGGCGGGCGTCACATTGACCTGCTCGCCCTTGAACCGGACGATCACCGGCTTGATCAGCGTCCAACCGGCGCCGCGGGCATAGGTGGCCGTGGGCGCCTCGATGCGCTCGATCAGTCGGCCGGCCTTGTCGCGGCGATAGATCTTCACCGCGTTCAGTGTACGGCCGTCGGCCGAGGCCCCGGCGGCGATCACCAGGTCGTCGCCGGCCCGGAAGCTGCGCGGACCGGGAACCTTGCGGTCGGCGGCCGGCGTCGTGGCCTGCCACCAGTCGGCCAGGATCGGGTCGGTGCGGGGGGCGATGATCTGGGCGCAGCTGAAGTCGACCGCCATGACCAGGAACGCCACGGGCAGGGCCATGCCCAGGATGCGGTAGGCCGAGATGCCGGTGGCGCGCATGGCGATGATCGCGCTCTCGCGGGCCAGCTGCGAGAAGGCGAACAGGCCGCCGGCCAGCGTGGCGATCGGGGCAACCTGCTCGAACAGGCGCGGCGAGCGCAGGGCGGCGTAGTACAGCACCCCGGCCGTGCCCAGGCCCCGGTCGAGGATGTCGGTGGTCACTTCCAGCAGGTCGAGGATCTGCAGGATCGAGAACAGGATCAGGGCCGCGCCGAGCACGCGCGTGCCGACCGTGCGCAGGACGTAGAGCTGGATCTTCATGCGTCGGCCTGCCCGAACTTGGTTTCGAACTTGCCTCGGAACATGCGACGGAAGCGTTTGATGCCCACGCCGAACCGGCGGATCAGCTCGGTCACCGGGGTCTGGCCGGGCCGCTTGCGGCTGCCGATGAACATCCACAGGCTGAGACTGACGAAGATCAGCCACGGCGCGCCGATCGCCACCAGCGGCATGGCCTTGCCGGACTCCGCCAGGCTCTGGCCCAGCTGCAGACTGTGCTGGAAGGCCAGCAGCAGCACGCCGGCGATGATCAGGCCAGGCGTGCGGTTGCCGCGCTTGGCGGCCAGGCCCAGGGGGAAGGCCAGCAGCGGCAGGAACGGCAGGAACAGCGCCCGGGCCAGGCGTCCATAGAGCTCGGCCAGCAGGGTGGGGCGCGGCACGACCGGATTGGGCAGGTTGGCCTGCCGGGCCAGCTCGCCCAAGGTCAGCTCACGCTCGTCGCCGCCGCGGTTACGCAACAGGGTCGCGGCGCCGGCCAGCGGGATGTTGGTCGTCAACTGGTCGAAGACCAGGGTGCGATATTGGCCGCGCGCGTCGACGCCGATCCGCTGGCCCTTGCGCAGCAGCATCACGACGTTCTTGGCGTCGGGATCGGCGCGAAGATCGGCGGTGGCGGCGGTGATCACCTCTTCGCGACCGTTGACGTCGAGGCGGCGGATGAACACCCGCGTCAGCTGTTGACCAGACGCGTTGGCGCCGTCGGCGGTCATCAGCAGCTTGGGCTCGTCGATGAAGGATCCGCCGTTCAGCTTGCCGTTCCAGCCGGCGTTGATCGCCTCGTTCATCACCGCGCGATAGGCGTAGCGGCTATAGGGCTGCATGTAGCCGAAGACGATCAGGCTGAAGACCATCAGGAACAGGCCGACATAGACGAACGGCGCGGCCACGCGGGTCAGGGACTGGCCGCTGGCCAGCAGGGCGTCGATCTCCGACCCGTCGCTGAGCTTGGTGATGACGATAAACAGCGCCACGAAGAACGCCACCGGCAGGGCCAGGCCCAGATAGTGCGGCACCAGGTTGGCGGCCAGCGAGGTGACGTAACCGAACCGGGCGCTGCTCTGCGACAGCACGTCCAGCAGGCGCAGGACGCGCTCCAGCAGCAGGGCGATCACGGTGACGCCCAGGCAGCCGATGATCGGCCAGACCAGCAGGCGCAGCAGATAGGCGTCGATCAGCCGAAAACGCGACGTGCCGCGCGGCGTGGGGATGGGTTTCTTTTTCACGCGGCCGACCAGACCTGGGCCAGCTCGTCGGCCAGGCGCTCGGCGGCGTTGAGGTCCAGATCGATGGTTTGGCCCAGCACCGGCGCGGCGGGCCAGCCGGCGTCGGCATAGACCTGACCGTCGTAGTCGCGCGTTCCCGCGTAGCGCGGGATCACGTGGAAATGCACGTCCTTGTCGACCATCATCAGCATCAGGTAGTTGATCTTCTCGTACGCCACGACCTGGTCCAACATCCGCTCAATGCCGTCGGTCGCCACCTTGAGGTCGGCGAAGGCGGCGGGACTCAGTTGGGAGAAGGCCTCGACCGATTCCTTGCATATCAGGACCAGGGACCCAAATGTCGGTTGCTTTGGACGAACAAGGATCAACCAACTAGAGGTCTCGGCGACCTTGGTGCGTGGAAAGCCAAAATTCACGGCGGTGGGATTGGTCATGGTCGGCCTCGCCTCGGGGCGTTCGCCGCCGTCGTTCATACAATAGGGATGCGCTCATTTTCATGGAAGTACGATCCTCGCTGTTCGCATCGGTTCTGGCCGTATTCGTTCTGCTGGCCGGACCGACCTCGGCGGACGATTCCGGCTCGACCGGCGGCATGGCGATCGCTGGCGGTGGCAAGGACTGCGAGGGCCGGCCGAGCGCGATCCGGCTGATCGTCAACGTCAGTCAGCTGCGGTCCGAGCAGGGCGAGGTGGCGGTCACGGTCTATCCGTCCGATCCTCGACGCTTCCTGGCCCCGCGCGGCAAGCTGATGCGCGCGCGGGTCAAGGCCAATGCGCCCACCACCCAGGCCTGCTTCTACCTGCCCAAGCCGGACGCCTACGCCGTGGCCATCTATCACGACGCCAACGCCAACCGGGATTTTGACCGCACCCCCGTGGGCATGCCCACCGAAGGCTTCGCCTTCTCGAACGACGCGCCCAGCAAGTTCGGCGTGCCGTCGTTCGACGCCGCGCGGTTCGTGGCCAAGGCCGGCGACACCGTCCTGCACGTGAAGATGCGCTACACGCGCTAGGCCGGTGAGCGGCCCGCCTGGGTCAGGACGTAGCGGCCCAGTTCCGTGGGCTCGCCCGTCTTGGGATCCAGCCCGCGCGCCACGACCTTGACCGTGATCTGGCCGTCCGCCTGGCGAGCGATCTCGACACCGTGCCAGCGCGCGGCGGGGTGGCCGCGCTGGCCCAGGGCCGAGGCCGAGGGCACGCCCAGCACCGGGATCAGCTTGTCGCCAGGTCCCGGCAAGGTGGCGACCATGGCGTCGTGGGCGTGACCGTGCAGGATCAGGTCGGCGCCGTGCGCGGCCAGCACGGCCCGCAGCGCGTCCTGGTCCTCCAGCGACTTGCGCTTGGCCACCACGCCTTCGATGGGCGGATGGTGGATCAGCAGCACCCGGAAGGCGTCCCGGTAGGCCGGGTCGCCCAACTGACTCGCCAGCCGCTGAAGTTGCGCCTCGCCCAGCCGGCCGGTCGCCAGGTGAGGGGCGGTCGGCACGGCCGAGCACAGGTTGAACACCGCCACGCCGTCGCGCACCCGGACTTGCGGAAATCGGGTCTCGCCGGCATCGCCCAGCCAAGGCGTCCAGGCGGCGAAGGCCTCGCCGCCTTTCGCATCGACCAGGGCGTCGTGATTGCCGGGGCTGACGGTGATGTCGCGCGCCGGCCCCAGGGCCTCCAGCCACAGGCGGGCGGCCTCGAACTCGGCCGGCGAGGCGTAGTTGGTCAGGTCGCCGGTGATGGCGATGTGATCGGGCGCCTGGGCCTTGAGGTCGGCGATCACCACCGCGAGGATTTCGGGCCGATGTTCCCGGTGCTTGCGACGCCAGGCGATGCGGCTCAGCAGCCGTTTGGACAACAGATCTCGCCAACCGAACGCGCCTTTGGGCGGTGGCAGGTGGAGGTCCGAGAGGTGCGCGAGGCGGAATATCGACAAGACGGGATCACGGATTCTGGCGGAAGGGGCCGAAGCTGCTTATCAATCGCCTCGGGTTTCAAGGGGTTGCCGTATCGTGAGCGTCGAAAATGATTCAGGCGAGGGCGTAAAGCTGGTCGCGGTGACGGCTGGCAAGGCGGAAACGCGCCTCTGGGGCATGACTTCGGCCGAACGCCTGTCGCGAATCTACCGTCGCCTGGGTCTGCGCGAAGCCGCGTCCGACGCCGTGCTGATGGAAGACGTGGTGGTGGTCGACGCCGGCTGGGTGTTCGACGAATCGCTGATCAAGGCGCTGGCCGGACGGCCGGGCGTGGCCCTGACCGACGAGACCGGCCGCATCGTCGCCCTACACGCCACGCCCAATCAGGCGGTGGCCGCCGTGGCCAAGATCAACGCCGGCGAGGATCCCGCCGACGCCGTGCCGACCCTGACCCGCCTGACGGCCCTGGAACTGGGCTCGGCCTATAACAGCGCTCTGCGCAAGAAAGAGCCGCCGGTGCTGGAGCGGCTGACGCCCGAGACTCGCGTCGCGGTCGAAAAGCGCCTGTTCCAGGGCTCGTACAAGGGCGTCACCGACCTCGTCACCAAGTACGTCTGGCCCACGCCCGCCCGGATCGTCACCCGCTGGTGCGCGCTCGCGAAGATGACGCCCAACCAGGTGACGCTGATCGGCTTCATCATGGTGCTGGCGGCCTTCTATCTGTTCTGGAAGGGCCAGTTCGGCTGGGGCCTGGTCTGCGCCTGGATCATGACCTTCCTCGACACCGTCGACGGCAAGCTGGCCCGCGTGACCCTGACCTCGTCCAAATGGGGCAACGTCTTCGATCACGGCATCGACCTGATCCACCCGCCGTTCTGGTGGTGGGCCTGGTATGTGGGCGTCGGGGCCGTGGGTCTGACCATGCCCCATGGCGGCCTGGCCCTGGCGGTCATCGTCGGCGGCTATGTCTTCCAGCGCGTGGAAGAAGGCATCTTCCTGGCCCTGTTCAAGGTCGAGATGCACGCCTGGCGGCCGTTCGACAGCTTCTTCCGGCTGATCACCGCGCGCCGAAACCCCAATCTGATCATGCTGACGCTTGCGCTGCTGGCCGGGCGTCCCGACATCGGGTTCCTGGCCGTGGCGATCTGGACCGCGATCTGTCTGGTCGTCCACGCCGTGCAGATCCTGCAAGGCCTGTTGGTTCCGAAAGGGACCGTCGTTTCCTGGTTGTCGCGCTGATGCGAGTAGGCGTTGTCCGCAATCCGATGAGCCACGCCAATATCGGGCGCGCGGACAGCTCGTCGACGCCTGACGCGGTGCTGCTGGTCGAGCCGGCGACCACCGAGGCGCTGGAGCAGGATCTCCAGGCCTTCGCCCAGTGCGGGGTGAGCCTGCTGGTGATCGACGGCGGCGACGGCACGATCCGTGACGTGCTCAGCCTGGCGACGCGCATCTTCGGCGAGGCCATGCCGCTGATCGCCCTGATCCCCTCGGGCAAGACCAACGTCCTGGCCATCGATCTGGGCGTGGCGACCGACTGGACCCTGGCCCAGGCCATGGCGGCGGCCAAGTCGGAGGCCGCGGTGATCAAGCACCGCGCGCCGCTGGAGGTGCGCTGGGACGACGGGCGGCCTAGCCTGAGCGGCTTCGTGTTCGGCCTGGGCGCTTTCGTGCGCGCCACCAGCCTGGCCCAGAACGTCCATAAGGCTGGGGCCTTCCACAGCATCGCGGTGGCCATGAGCGTGCTCGGCGCCCTGGTCGGCACGGTGATGGGCGGCAAGCGCGACCAGTGGCGGGCGGGCGTGCCCCTGTGCCTGGCCATCGACGGCGAGGAGACCCGCACCGCCGACCGCTTCATCGTCCTGGCCACCACGCTCAAGCGCCTGCCGTTCGGGGTCAAGCCGTTCGGCCCGCCGCGCGAAGGGCTGAAGTTCCTGGACGTCGACGCACCGCCCCGGGGCTTGCCCGGCGCCTTTCCGGCCCTGCTGGCCGGCAAGGACTCCGCCTGGTCGCCGCGCAACGGCTATCGGCGCGGCGACGCCTCGACGCTGCGGATCACCACCGAGCAGCCCCTGGTGGTCGACGGCGACGTCTATGACGGCGGCTGTGGCGTGACCGTGACCCTGGCCCCGACGCTGCGGTTCCTGGCGGGATGAGCGCGAGCGTCGCCAGCCTGGTGGGCGAGGAGCTTCTGGCGCCCGCCCCGCCGCCGGCCGTGGCCTATGCGGCCAGACTGGCGACGCTGTTCGACGCGCCTCAAGCGGTGCTGTTCTACGGCTCGATCTTGCGCACCGGCGACTTGGACGGGGTGATGGACTTCTATGTCCTGACCGAGCACGTCCGCCCGGGTTTGCGCGGCCTGGCCACGCGCCTGCTGTGGCCGGACGTCAGCTATCACGAGCTGGACATCGACGGTCAGGTGCTGCGGGCCAAGGTCGCGACCATGACTCTGGACCAGTTTGGCAAGGCGACGCGCGGGGAGGGGATCGACACCACCATCTGGGCTCGCTTCGTCCAGCCCGCGGGCCTGGTTTGGAGCGTGGGTCCGCGGATCGTTCCCCAGGTGGTCGAGGCCGTGGCCGACGCCGCGCGCACCGCCGCCCGGTTCGCGGCCGCCCTGGGTCCCTCCGAGGGGCCGCCAGAGGCCTATTGGTCGGCTCTGTTCCAGGAGACCTACGCCGCTGAGTTCCGGGTCGAGAAGGGCGGGCGCGAGCGTTCGATCCTGTCCTTCGACGTGGCCCGCTATCATCGCCTGCTGATCGCCTGCTGGCGCGAGGAGGGGCTGCTGGACCTGGAGGGCGGCGGATCGGTGCGGCCGGCGCTGGCCGAGGCTGACCGCAAGCGCCTGCGGGCCGCCTGGCGCCTGCGCCGCCGGATGGGGCGGCCGCTGAACTATGCCCGCCTGGTCAAGGCCGCCTTCACCTTCGAGGGCGCGGCGCGCTACGCCGCCTGGAAGATCGAGCGTCATACCGGCATGCCGGTGGCCCTGACGCCGTGGCGTGAGCGCCACCCGGTTCTGGCCGCTCCGGGGGTGCTGTGGCGGCTGTGGCGACAGCGGCAGGCGCGAGCCAAGTCCTAGACAGCAAAAAGGCCCGAGGTTTCCCTCGGGCCTTTCGCATTTCAAGACCGCGGTCGAGCCTTAGGCCGAAACGCGCTTCAGCGGCGCTTCGATCAGGCCCATCGCCACGCCGAGTTCGGCGAAGACGGCCAGGACCTGGTCGATCTGTTCGTCGCTGTGGGCGGCGCTGACGCTGGTGCGCAGCAGCGGACGGCTGTCCGGGGTGGCGGGCGGCAGGGCCAGGTTCAGATAGACGCCGTTCTGCAGCAGAGCGTTCCACATGCCGATCGCGCGCTCGGTGTCGGGCATGGTGATCGCCACGATCGGGCTGGAGGTCGGGCCGGTCTGGAAGCCCATGGCCGACAGGCCGTCATACAGGCGACGGGCGTTGGCCATCAGCTTGTGGCGCAGCTCGGGCTGCTCTTCCAGGCGGCGCAGGGCGGTCACGGTCGAGGAGACCACGGCCGGCGGCAGCGAGGCGGTGAACATGTACGGACGGCAGGTGACGCGCATGACGTCGAAGTCGTCCATGTCGGAGACGCAGAAGCCGCCGATGGCGCCCAGGCTCTTGGAGAAGGTGCCGACCACGAAGTCGACGTCGGCTTCCACGCCGGCCAGTTCGGCCAGGCCGCGGCCGTGCTCGCCGAGCACGCCCATCGAGTGGGCCTCGTCGACCAGCAGATAGCCGCCCAGCTCGCGCTTCACGGCGGCGATTTCCTTGAGCGGCGCGATGTCGCCGATCATCGAATAGATGCCTTCGACGACGATCAGGCGTTCACCGGGAACGTCCTTCATGCGGCGCAGGCGCTTGTACAGGTCTTCCGGGTCGTTGTGGCGGAAGCGGATGACCTCGGCGTGACCCAGGCGCGCGCCGTCATAGATCGAGGCGTGGCTGTCAGCGTCGAGGATCAGGTGGTCGCCGCGACCGACCAGGGTCGACAGGACGCCGAGATTGGCCTGGTAGCCGGTGGTGAACACCATGGCGTGCTTGCGATTGTAGAATTTCGCCAGCGCTGTCTCGAGTTCGACGTGGGCCTCGAAACTTCCGTTGGCGATGCGGGAACCAGTCGTGCCCGTTCCGCGTTCCTGAACAGCCTTGACCGAGGAGGCGATCGCCTGCTCGTCAAAGGTCAGGCCCAGATAGTTGTTGGTGCCCAGCAGGATGGTGCGTTTGCCGTTGATCACGCCTTCGGTCGGCGAAACGACGGAGTCGAGGCGCACGCTGAAGGGATCGGCTCCGGCTTTCCGGATCGCGTTGTATGCGTCGCGATATGCGAGGTGCTTGTCGAACAGCCCCATGGCTTTAGGCCCTATTCCGAAGGTCTTTGATCAGGGACGCAAGGTCTCCGGCGGTTTCCACCGAAGCCAAGCGATCCAAAGGAATGGAGATATCGAAGGTGTCTTCGAGCTCCATGATGATGTTCATCAGGGCCAGAGAATCGACGGCCAGATCGCGGCCGATATGGGTGTCGTTCGTCACATCGACGGCGCGCCCGAGCACCTTGCCCGTAGCCAAGCCGACTTCACGCAAGGTGAGATCCGTAACAGCTTCCATAGACGCGACGATATCCCCGACCAAAGTCATACATAACCGAATTGTAACAGCCGTCCTGCCAGAAAATCGCCGTATTAGGCTATTCCCGAGACTTTTTATCCTTCAACCAGCCTTCCGAGCGATACCAACGCACGCTTTGCGCGAATCCCTCTTCGAGAGAGTATCTTACCGCGGGAAAGTCCGGAATCGGATCGTTGCTAGATAGGGCCCAATCGCCGTGAAGCAACTCCCGAGCCTTTCCCGGTGTGAGAATTGAGTCCTTCCCGGTGGCGATTGAAGCCCATTTTGACAAATTCGCCAAAGCCTTGATCGTCCACGCAGGGATTCTGATCAGCCGTGGCGTTGCGCCGACCGCTTTGGACGCGGTCTGCATGAGTTCGACCCAGCCATAGCCTTCCGGACGGTTGTCGGACAAGCTGAGCAGCCCGGGGCGCGGCGTTTTGACCAAGTGGGCGATAAGGGCCGCGGCGTCGTCGGCATGGATCCAGGCCATGCGGGCTTTTGGGTCCAAAACCGGCAAAATAGGGCTTTCCGAGGCCATCTTGAACAGTCTGAACGTCTCGATGTCGCCCGGTCCGTAGATGGCGGGCGGGCGGACGATGGTCAGATCACCGCCAATTATCTCGCGGGCTGCGTCTTCCGCGCCACGCTTACTGCCCGCGTAATCGGACAGATGCGGCTCACGGGCGGCCAGACTTGAGATCAGGATCAGGCGCGCGCTGGCGGCCTTGGTCGCCTGGGCGACCCGCCGGGTCCCCTCGACATTGGCGCGGTCGAACGCCGCGCGAGACCGGGCCTTGATCAGGCCGGCCACGTGGACGACGACCTCGGCCCCGTCGCACAGCATCGCCAGGGCGTTGGTGTTGGCCAGGTCGCCGATCACCAACTTCGGTTCTATTCCCAGCCAGGCGGGATCGGCGATGTCGCGGCGGGCGAGGACACGGACGGTCCAGCCTTGCTCGGCCAGGACCTTGACCAGGCGGCGGCCCAGGAAGCCCGTGGCGCCGGTGACGGCGACCACCGGCCCCAAACCGCCTGGCCCTCGCCGGGCCGCCTCCATGTCAGGCGCGCTCGATCGGGGCGTAGGCGCCGGCCAGATAGGCGGTCTTGGCCTTGGAGCGGCTGAGCTTGCCCGACGAGGTCTGGGGCAGGGCGTGGGCCCCGACCAGTTGGACCTGGGTCTCGACCTGGTGGCGCAGGCGCAGGACGCCGGTGATCTTCTCGACCAAGGCGACGCGGGTGTCGGCGTCGCCGCCGCGCGCCTGGACCAGGACCACCACCGTCTCCTCGCCGTCGCCCGACACCGAGAAGGCCGCCACGTCGCCGCTGCGCAGGCCCTCGACCTCGGCTTCGGCGGTCCATTCCAGGTCCTGCGGCCAGATGTTGCGGCCGTTGAGGATGATCAGGTCCTTGCCGCGACCGGTGATGACGATCTCGCCGTCGATCAGGTAGCCCAGGTCGCCGGTGTCCAGCCAGCCGTCGGCCGATAGAACGCGCGCGGTTTCGGCCGGCTGTTCGAAATATTCCCGCATCAGGCTGGGGCCGCGGGCGTAGATACGGCCGACGCCGCGCTCGGGAAGGACGACACCGCTCTCGTCGCGGACTTCCAGCTCGTGGCCGGGCAGGGCCGGGCCGTTGCGGGCGAATTCGCGCGAGCGTTCGGTGTCGTCGGTGAGGACGGCCTCGTGCTGCTCCAGGCGCTCGACGTCCAGGCGCTCGACCTTCAGGCCGCCGCCTAGCGGGGCCATCGACAGGGCCAGGGTGGCTTCGGCCATGCCGTAGCTGGCCACGAACGCCTTCTCCGAGAAGCCGACACTGGCGAACCGCTCGGCGAAGGCGCGCAGCGGGCCGGTTCGGATCATGTCGCCGCCCAGGCCGGCGCTGCGCCACTTGGACAGCTCCAGGTGCTCGATCGAGGCCACCTCGGCCCGGCGCGCGCACAGCTCGTAGCCAAAGGTCGGGCTATAGGAGATCGTGCCGCCGTTCTTGGTGATCAGATCCAACCACAGCAACGGCCGGCGGACGAAGGCCCCGGTGGGCAGCAGGTCGATCGACATCTGGGCGGTCATGGGGGCCAGCAGGAAGCCGATCAGGCCCATGTCGTGATAGAGCGGCAGCCACGATACGGCACGGTCGCTGGCCTGCACCTGCAGGCCGTCGCGCGTGATCGCCACGGCATTGGCTATCAGGGCGCGGTGGGTGACCAGCACCCCGGTCGGGAAACGCGTGCTGCCCGACGAGAACTGCAGGTAGCAGGTGTTGGATGGCAAGACTTGCGGCAGGGCGTCGCCCTTGGAGTCCGGCAGGTCGGCCAGCACGCCGGCGAAGTCCAGCGGGGCCTTGGCGGCGATCTCGGCCACCCAGTCCTTCATGCCGATCGGGCCGATCAGCAGCTTGGCGTGGGCCGAGGCCAGCATGCGGGCCATCTGCTCGACATAGGCCTCGCGGCCACCGAGCGGGGCGGGCAGGGGCAAGGGCGCGGGCACCAGGCCGGCATATTGGCAGGCGAAGAAGGCCCGCACGAAGTCGGCCTCGGTGTCGGCGATCAGGCCGACGCTCTCGCCGGGCTTGGCGCCGGTGGCCAGCAGGCGCGGGGCCAGCTCCAGGGCCTGTTCGCGCAGCGTGGCGTAGGGCAGGGCCTCGACCAGTTCGCCACGCAGCGAATACAGGTTGATCCCCGTCTCGCCCGTCGCGGCGAAGTCGAGCGCCGCGGTCAGGGTGGGGAAATCGGCGAATCGCACGGTTCGCGAAGAGGACGTCGGAGTAATCATCAGGAAACGCCTTTGGCGCCGTTTTCAGTATCGGCGCAAGTTTGTTCGTCTTTGTGGGGCTTAGGCGTGGGGACCGCGGTAGGCCCCAGTTCGGCCCTCAGGCTGCGCTTCAGGGCCCAATACATGCCCAGCGCCAGGGCGGCGGCGACGCCGACCAGGGCCGCGCCGGCGCCGTTCAGGCCCACGGCGCGGATCAGGGGAACCAGGGCGACGAGGTAGACAGCGCAGACCACCGCGCGCACCCGCAGGGCCAGCCCGGCCTTGCCCAGCGAAACCAGCATCGGCTCCAATGGCATGGCCAGGACGCCGATCGCCGCGGCGGCCACCTGCCAGTTCATGATGCTCGCCCCGGCGGCGAACGCCGGGCCCATCACGATGGTCAGGACGTCATCGCCGAACAGGATCGAGATCAGCAGGAGCACGCCGGCCACCGCGCCGCCGATCAGGCCGATCTGGCGGGACAGGGCGCGCATGGCTTCCTCGCCGCCGGTGGCGCGCATCTTGGCCAATTCCGGATAGAGCGCCGGCACCAGCAGCTTGGCCGGCTTGGCCATGCCGTCGGCCACCTGCCGGCCCACGCGCCACATCGCCGCCTGGGCCGGGCCCAGCACCGAGCCGACCACCAGGGTGATGACCTGGCTGAACGCCGAATCGATCGTGCCGCTGAAATTGGTCGCCCAGGCGAAGCGCCAGATGCCGGGCAGGCCCTTGGACAGCGGCCCGCGCACGGTGAAGTCCTTGAGCAGCTGGCGGCGATTGAGATCCCAAAGCGCCACGCCGTTGACATAGATGAAGGCCGTGACCGTGCCGGCGGCCCAGGCGGCCAGATAGCCTTCGATCGGGGCGTGCAGGGTGAAACACAGGGCGCAGCCGATCAGGCGCACGGCCGAGCTGACCGCCTGCTCGGCGGCCAGGAACCGGAAGCGGTCGAACAGGCGCAGCAGGCCCACCGAGGTGGCCGAGTCCATCACCGCGATCGACAGGGCGTAGCAGGCGGCGGCCGGCGACAGCGCGGCGGGCCAGCCCAGCAGGTGGCCGAAGGCCAACGCGCCGATCACGCCCAGGCTTACCCCCACGGCCGCGCCCAGGGTGTCGAGCAGCAGGGTGAAACGCAGAACCTGCTGGAAGCGCGGGCGGTCGCCTTGCAGCAGGGCCGAGGCGCCGTATTGCAACAGGGTCTGCCAGGACTGGAACTTGGCGACCTCGCCCAGGAATTGCGAGAAGGCGTTGATGAGCACGAGTACGCCCATCGCCTCCTTGCCCAGCCCCCGCGCGGTCAGGGCGATATAGGCCAGGCCGACCACGGCGTTGACGGAACGCCCCCCGAGCAAGGTGCCGGCATTGGCCAGAACCCGCTTCAAGACACTGGAATCTTTGCTCATGACAGGTGGCGACCACGCGCCGGCAGACGGTCGACGATCGCCTGGGCGGCGCGCACCGACGAGGGCGTGGCCTGCAGGTCGAAGCTTTCGGCGAAGCCGCGTTTCTGGGCTTCCAGATAGTCGCCGTGGCTGGCTTGAGCCGCCGCGACGTCGTCGACCACGTGGTCCACGCCGTCCAGAACCGGACCGTAGCCCCAGTGGTGGAAGCTTTCGTCGCCCTGCCAAGCGGCGTCGCTGGCATTGAGGAACAGGCACGGCTTGGGCGTGCGCAGGAACTCGTAAACCTGGCTGGAGACGTCGCCCAGATAGATGTCGGCCGCGCGGGTATAGGTCATGTCGATCGCGGCTGGCCCGCCCAGGTCGAGGTGAATACGCGGATGGTCGATGAAGGGCGCCAGCGCCTCGATCGTCCTCGGGTCCGCGCCTTCGAAGAGGCGAATATGGGGGGCAAAGATCAAATTGTAACGCTTGTCGTTCGCGAACCGCTCGAGGATCCGCCGACCCCAGCGCGGCCATGAGCTCAAGGTCGGGTGGAAGTGCGGATTGTACAGCACCACCGGCTTGGCGTCGGGAAAGACCGGCAGGGGCGAGCAGGGCAGGGCGTCAATGATGTCGAACTTGGGATAGCCGACCATGGCGCAGGTCTGGGACGTGACCCAGCCCTCGTCGATCATCCGGTCGCGCTGCTTGGGGCCGGCGGCCATCACCAGGTCGAACTGCTTGAGGCGTGGCTCGAACGGCCCGCCGCGATCGCCCGCGCCGTGCTGGGTGTAGACCAGCTTGCTGTCCTTGACCCCCAGCTTGCGCAGCAGGGCCGTGGTGCGCTCTGGGGTGACGATGGCGTCGTAGCGACCCAGCCGGCGGGCGTTGGCGGCCAGCATCAGGGCCTTGGGCGGGGTGGTGGCGCCCTTCAACCTTATGTCCCGCAGCCAGATCGGCGGCAGCAGGCGCGAGGTGATCGGCGGGACCTTCAGCGTTTCCAGCAGCCCGCGCACATAGTCCAGGTGTTCCTGGGTGGTGGTGGCGATGTGGACGTCGATGTCGGGCCATTCACGCGCCAGGGCGATGGCGATCGGCAGGCTGTGCAGGATCTGGTGGGTCTGGGCGATGTAGAGGAAACAGACCCGGGGCCTGTCGCTCCGCCCGGCGGCGTTGGGCTTGCCCACTATTGCGGCGTGAGGCGCGTGCGCACCCGGCCCTTGAAGATCACCCGGTCGCCCTTGTCGCCGACGGTGTAGCTGTCGGCCTGGACCTGGCTGTTGTTGGGACCCGCGCCCTGGATGCCGGCGTTGCCGACCAGGTCGCCGGTGCGGGTGTCGATCAGGGCCTTCTGAGACGCGAACTGATAGCCCTGGCCGTTGTCGATCTTGACGTCGCCGGTCAGCAGCAGCGCGCCCTTTTCTTCCTGGTAGGCGCCGTCCTTGGACACCACGTGGGTGGGGGCGGGCGAGCCGTAGCCGCGGGTCAGTTGCGGCGCTTTCAGGAACACCTGGTCGGCGTTGGCCGGATCGCGGATGGCCGAGCTGGCCGTGATCAGGAAGGCGCGGCCGTCCTTCATCACCCCGGTGAAGCGGGGATTGTCCATGCGCAGCGGCGCGGCTGCGGCGGGCGGAGCGTCCTTGGCCGCCAGGGCGCGGATCGTCCCCTGGCCGACGATGGCCGCGGCCACGCCGATCGCGAGGGTCGGCAGGATCACGCGCAACGTCCGCACCGACGGGCGGTGGCGGTTGCGGTTCTTCTTGCGGACCGGTGGTGCGGCGGCGGGCGAAATGGCGATCATGACTGTACGAACTGAAAGCGATGGACGACCGGCTTAAGCCTCCCGGCGCGATCCCCCAAGAGGTAATGCGACCCTGCCTCCGCCGGGGGCGGGGGTCAACGGGGCGAGGCGATCAAGCTGGACCGTTCAGCGGGGGTCAGGGGCCGCCACCGACCCTCCGGCAGGTCGCCCAGAACGAGGTCGCCGATGCGGATTCGCAGCAGGTCCACGACGGTCAGCTCGACCAGTTCGCACATCCGCCGGATCTGGCGATTGCGGCCTTCCTGGAGGATGAATTTCAGCTGCTGGCGGCCGACGACCTCGACCTGGGCGGGGCGCAGGGCGCGCTCGTCGAGTTCAAGGCCGTGGCGTAGCAGGGCCAGCTTCTCGTCGGTGATCCAGCCGTCGACCCAGACCAGATATTCCTTTTCCATCTCCGAGGCGGGACCGATCACCGCCTTGGCCACCACGCCGTCTTCCGAGAGGATCAGCAGGCCGCGCGAATCCATGTCCAGCCGGCCAACCGGGGCCAGGTTGTTGCTGAAGCCGGGGATCACCGGGCTCTGGCCGAACAGCGCCTCGCGGGTCAGCAGGCGCACGGCGGGAACCTGGCCGGTGTCGGGTTGGGCCGAGACGATGCCGATCGGCTTGTGGATCATCACCGTCAGGGCCCCTTCCAGCTGGGCCTGGGCGCGATCGGACAGCACCAGGGTCTGGCCGGGCTCGATCTTGCGACCCACGTCGTCGACGCGCAGGCCGTCGATCGACACCAGGCCCTGCAGGATCAGCGCCTCGGCCTCGCGGCGCGAGCAGACGCCGTTCTGGGCCAGCCAGCGATTGACGCGCTGCGGCTCGGCTTCTTCGTAGAGACGGGTCCAGGCCATGGTCGGGGTGTCCAGAAAGGTAAGGGGCCTCTCTAGGGCGATGCAGGGCGCCTCGGCAACCGTCATGGCGGCATGGCCGTTCCAGCATCAGTGAAACTTGGCTTGGAGAGACTTGGATGCCCGACCGTGTCGACAACGACGCCGCCCTCGAGGAGGTCATGGCGTTTCTGGCCGATCCGCCCGCCGCGGGCACGCCCGAGGACGCCCGCTTCGGCGCCCGCCTGCGCCAGGTGCTGTCGGCCTCCCTGGTCGATGACCCGGTCGACGATGACGACCCGATCCCCAAGGCCGAGCTGGTGCTGGACGCCGATCTACGGGCCCGGCTGGAGAAGGCGGCCCAGCATCGGTCCAGCAACCCGTTTGGCGAGCATCCGGACGGCATAGGGCCGACGCTGGGGATGGATCTAGGGAAGTCCTAGAGGACCCCACCCTCGATGGCGCGCAAGCTCAAGGTCTTCTCCTGGTCGGACGGTCTCCACGACTACACCGTGGCCACGACCTCGCGCGCCAAGGCGCTGGAGGCCTGGGACGTCGGCCGCGACCTGTTCAAGGACGGCACGGCCCAGGAAGTCACGGAAGGCGCGGGCCACGACGCCGCCGTCGCGGCGCCCGACACGGTGATCACCCGTGCGGCCGGCGGCTTGGACGCGGCGCTGAAGAGCTTGCCCAAGGCGCCGCGCGGGCCGTCCAAGGCCGAGAAGGCGCGGGCGGAGAAGCTGGCGGCGTTGCGGGGTGAACTCGAGGCCGTGGAGGACGAGGCGGAGGCTTCCGAACTGGCCTTCTCCGAACGGCGCGCGGCGCTGGATGCGGAAGAGTCCGCGGCGGCGGAGAGTATCGAGGCGCGACGGGCGAAGCTGGCGAAGGCGATCAAGACGGCGGAGAAGTAGGGCGGGCTGGGGACACACGCATGCCTGTGTCCCCAATCGTTGGCGCGGCCCTAGACGCGCTCAACCACCATCGCGATGCCTTGGCCCACGCCAATACACATGGTCGCCAGCCCGTACCGCGCCCCGCGCCGGTGGAGCTCCTCGACCAGGGTCAGACCCAGCCGCGCGCCGCTCATGCCCAGCGGATGGCCCAGGGCGATGGCGCCGCCGTTGGGGTTCACATGCTCGCCGTCGTCGGCCAAGCCCAGGTCGCGCAGCACCGCCAGGCCCTGGGCGGCGAAGGCTTCGTTGAGCTCGACCACGTCGATGTCGCCGATCGACAGGCCCAGGCGCGAGAGCAGCTTGCGGGTCGCCGGCACGGGTCCGATCCCCATCACGCGCGGCTCAACCCCGGCGGCGGCGACGCCGAGGATGCGGGCGCGGGGCGTCAGGCCGTGGGCTTCTACCGCCGCCTCGGAGGCGACGATCAGGGCCGCCGCGCCGTCATTGACGCCCGAGGCGTTGCCGGCGGTGATCGTGCCGTCGGGACGGACGATGGGCTTCAGCGCCGACAGCGCCTCGATCGTCGTGGCGCGGGGATGTTCGTCCTTCGAAACGACGATCGGGTCGCCCTTGCGCTGGGGCAGGGTGACCGGGACGATCTCGGCGTCGAAGCGGCCCGAGGCCTGGGCGGCCGCCGCACGGGTTTGGCTACGCAGGGCGAAGGCGTCCTGGTCGGCGCGGCTGACCCGCCATTCGTCGGCGACGTTCTCGGCGGTCTCGGGCATGGAATCGACACCGTAAGCCTTGCGCATGGCGGGATTGACGAACCGCCAGCCGATGGTGGTGTCGAAGATCTCGGCGTTGCGCGAGAAGGCGCTGTCGGCCTTGCCCATCACGAACGGCGCGCGGCTCATGCTCTCGACGCCGCCGGCGATCATCAGCTGGGCCTCGCCCGATTTGATGGCCCGCGCCGCCACGCCCAAGGCGTCCAGTCCCGAGCCGCACAGCCGGTTGACGGTCGAGCCCGAGGCGGTGGTCGGCAGGCCGGCCAGCAGGGCCCCCATCCGTGCCACGTTGCGATTGTCCTCACCGGCCTGGTTGGCGCAGCCCAGCACCACGTCGTCCAGCGCGCTCCAGTCGACGCCGCCGTTGCGGGCCATCAGAGCCTTGATCGGGATCGCCGCCAGGTCATCGGCCCGCACGCCCGACAACGCCCCGCCATAGCGGCCGATCGGCGTGCGGATGGCGTCGCAGATGAAGGCGTCAATCATGGCGGGTGTGTCCCCAAACATTTGTTTGAGTGCAAACTAGCGGTCCCATCCTGGTGATCAAGACCCGACTCTCCTCCCCGTGCGGCGGGGGAGGAGAGAGCTGCTCGCCTAGGGTTCGCCGTACCTCGATCAAGGGTTCGACCCCATTGGGCCGTCGGGATCGCCGACCCAAGCTCCGTCCGTGTTCGATGGAGGGATGGGTCATGGACTTCACCAGGCTTTGGCGCGGCGCCTTCCGCGCGGCCGTGATGGTTTTGTTTGCCGCGGCTGGCGCCGCCCACGCCCAGGACAGCGACGCCGAACTGGCCAAGAAGCTGTCCAATCCCGTCGCCAGCCTGATCAGCGTGCCGCTGCAGGCCAATTACGACTGCTGTTACGGTCCCGAGGACGGCGGGCGCTATACGCTCAACGTCCAGCCGGTGATCCCGCTGTCGCTGAACCAGGACTGGAACCTGATCATCCGCACCATCGTGCCGATCGTGAAGCAGGAGCACGTCACGCCCGGCGACGACACGGCCTTCGGGCTCAGCGACACCACCCAGAGCTTCTTCTTCTCACCCAGCAACACCAAGAACGGCCTGACCTGGGCGATCGGCCCGGCCGTGCTCTATCCGACCGGCGAGTCCGATATCGGCACGAAGAAGTGGGGGGCGGGTCCCACCGCCTTGGTGCTGAAGCAGGAGCACGGCTTCACCTATGGCGTGCTGGCCAACCACATCTGGTCGTTCGCCGACGCCGGCGGCCATGACCGGCCGGATGTCAGCACCACCTTCATCCAGCCATTCTTCAGCTTCACCAACAAGCACGCCACCACCTGGGGCGTGAACGCCGAGAGCAGCTACAACTGGAAGACCGACAACTGGACCGTGCCGATCAACCTGTCGGTCAGCCATCTCTACAAGTTCGGCGATCAGCGGGTGTCGCTGGGCGCGGGCCTGCGGGGCTACGCGGCCCAGGAGGACGTCGGACCCGAATGGGGCCTGCGGCTGATCGCGACGTTCCTCTATCCGAAGTAGGGGGCTAGGGTGAGCATTCAGGCTAGGCTGGTGGTGAAACGAAAACCTCGTCCTTCGACAAGCTCAGGATGAGGTTTTCGAATGCCACGGCCTTGAAAATGGTCCTCATCCTGAGCTTGTCGAAGGACGAGGACCACGCACGGCCTTGAGTATCGGCTACCTCTAAGCCGTCACATACCGGATCAGCGCCGCCATGTTCTCGATGTAAGCCCCCGTCGAGATGCCCGGCTTGGGCACGTCGGCGATATAGGGCGAGGTGTCGGTGGGATCGCCCACGCGGGTCACGGAGAACTCGCCCGGGGTCACGGTTGTGGAGCCGTTGCCGATATAGGGGTTGCTGACCGCCTTCATGTCGGTGGGCCACCAGCCCTCGGCGTTCAGTTCGGCCATCAGCTTGGCGGCGTCGGCGTCGCTGGTCTTGTCGCTGGCGGCCTTCAGCGCCCCGACATTGAGGTCGGACACCGAGATGTCCTTAGTGGTGAAGTAGCGGGGCAGGGGGCGGCTGCCGCCCTTGACCTTCAGCGGCGAGTCCTTGCTGGCCACCTCGGGCGGGGTGGCTTTCAGCGTCTCGTAGCGCTTGCGCAGCTTGTCGATATTGACCGAACGGAACGACGAGTAGTGGACGATCGTGTTCTCCCAGTGCTTGTCGATGAAGTACTCGCCGTTGAACACGTTCGAGCCACGGCGGTGGACGTACAGCGGGTCGCCGGTGCCGATCTCGATGAAGGTGGGATAGCGCGGCTTGCCGGGGGCGATCTTGTCGTCGAGCTTCAGGCTGGCCAGCCAGTCGATGGCTTCCGGAACGCGGGCCAGGTACTTCGGGTCGCCTGTCAGCTGGTAGTAGTCCATCAGGTTTTCGAGGTTGCCGGCCGTGGTGTGGCTGGCGAAGGCCTTGGGCTCATAGGTGCGCGCACCCGCCGGCTTCAGATCGGCCACGGTATGCTGCAGGCCCCAGCCCGGCTGCGGTTGCGGCTGCTGGGCTGCGATGTAGATGTCCATGGCGCGCTGGATCGGATCCAGCACGCGTTTGTCGCCCAGGGTCTGCCAGACCATGATCAGGAACTTGATGTTCTCGTCGACGACACCGTCATTGAAGGTGATGTAGCCGGTATAGTCGGGGTGGCCCTTGTTCTCGAAGCCGCCCGACAGCGGGAAGCGCTGGGGCCAGCCGCCGTTCGGGTATTGGGCGTCGAGAACGAACTGGATGGCCTTGTCCAGCGCCGGCTTGAAGGCCTTGTCCTTCTTTTCCAGATAGATGCGCAGCATCAGCTGGCAGCTCTCGGCGGTGCCTTCGTCGTCGAAGGTGGCGTTGCCGTAGTAGTGCTGGAATTCCTCGAGCCGCCAGCCGTTCTTGCCGATGGTGTCGTACCACTTCTTCAGCGACTCCGGCCCGGCCAGGTCGCCCATATAGTTCCAACCGCCCGCCGGGTGCTGGATCTTGATCAGGGCGCCGGCGGCCTTCTTCGCCGCCTCGTAGTAATAGTCGTCGCCGGTGGCGTGATAGGCGTCCAGGAACAGGTGGCCCATGGTCGCCGTGCCGGGCGGCTGCACCCAGATCATGGTCGGGAAGGCTTCCATCTCGCCGAACCGGCGCGAGAAGTCAGGCAGGTAGCTCCAGACATAGCCGCCCTCATAGGCGGCCTTCTCGGCCATGAAGCTCGTTGCCTTTTTCATGGTCGCCAGAACCTGGTCCTTGGCGGGCGCGATCCCTTGCGCCAAGGCCTTCAGCGGGGCCATGGCCGCCGCGACGGCGAAGGTGGCGGTGGTCGTCGCCAGCAGGCGGCGGCGGGTAATCGGGCTCAATGGCATGACGATGGTGCTCTCCCAGGGCCTTCGGCCGAAACCCCCGCGACGCAAGGACGCGGCAGGATCGTTGGGAGAGGAGCGGGAGGGGTCTTCCAATCCCCCGCGTTCCTGGTCGTCCTCCCGGTCGGTCCTTGCCGAACCCCCTGTCGCCGTTGGTCGGCGCGGTGTTGCGAGCAGTTATGATACCGGTGTCATCAATTGGCTAGCGGCATTTGGTAGAGCTTTGTTATATGACGCCGTGTCATTCTCCTGCGACAGGCCGTCACGTTGTGCGCGCACCGTTGTTCGGCGAGAACGGGTCATCGGTTTTGAGGCGACGCCGCCGCGCCGGATTTGGTAGCGCGCGACGCCGTCCTGTTGGGGAACAGGACGACGGCCCCGGGTCAGCAATGACCCGGGGCCGTTTTCATTTTTGGCGCGGCCCTGCCGATAAGCTGCTGAATTTACGTGGACTTACACCGTTCTGCGACCAGGGGTCACATAGTCCGGTTCGTTCATCTCTCGTAAATCTTCATCATGCCCAGCCAACGCGACCACCTGAACGAAGCCGAGCAGCTCGAGCGCCAAGCCGAGATCGCCGACAGCGATCACGCCCGCGAGGCGCTGCGTCGCATGGCTCAGACCTCGCGCATTTCGGCCGCCCTGGTCGGCATGCTGGAAGCCAGCCGCGAAGAGGCCCCCGGCCGGGCCTGGGCCGCCACGCTCTAAAGCCTGGCCTAGCCTGGGCCGTCCGCGAGAAACCGCTTCCCGAAATACACGCATCGCTTGAATTGCGGCGCTGGTCGGTGAACATGGGTCCCGTGCAAGGAGACCCTGGTGGCGGACGAGGGATCTGACAAAGCCGTTCTGCAAGGCGCGGGCGCCTACTTCCTCAGTATCGTGGAAGCCAGCCGCGACTGCATCCGGGTGATCAGCGCCGAAGGCGTCGTCGAATACATGAACGCCCAGGGTCAGGCCCTGTTCGAGATCGAGGATTTCGAGGGGCGCAACCGCAGCAAATACTGGCCCGACATGTGGCCCGAAGAGAGCCGCCCCACCGTCGAGCTTGCTCTTCGCCGCGCGCTGGCCGGCGAGGCGAGCGCCTTCCGGGCGCTGTGCCCCACGGCCAAGGGCGACCCGCGCTGGTGGGACACCACGGTCTCGCCGATCCTCGACGAGGGCCGGGTGATCCGGGTGCTGGCCACCTCGCGCGACGTCACCGGCGAAAAGCGGTCCGAGGCCCACCGCCAGCTGCTGGTCAACGAGCTGAACCACCGGGTAAAGAACACCCTGGCCACCATCCAGTCGATCGCCAGCCAGTCGCTACGCAACGCCGGCGTCGACCCGGCGGTGCGCGGCGCCTTCGAGGGGCGGCTGATGGCCATCGCCGCCACCCACAACGTGCTGACCGACGAGAACTGGTCGGCGGCCAGCCTGCGCCAGATCATCGACGGCTCGGTCACGCCCTACCGCGCCAATCCGGGCCAGCTGACGATCTCCGGCGAAGACCTGAGGGTCTCGCCCAAGCCGGCGGTGGTCATGGCCCTGGCCTTCCACGAACTGGCGATCAACGCCCTGAAATATGGCGCGCTGTCGGTGGCCGGCGGCCATGTCGACATCCACTGGGCGGTGGAGGGCGGCGACCGGCTCAATATCGACTGGACCGAGCAGGGCGGCCCTACCGTGCGACCGCCCGAGCGTCGCGGCTTCGGCTCGCGGATTGTCGAGCTGGCCTTGCCGGGTGAGTTGGGCGGGCAGGTCGATGTCGACTACCGCGCCGAGGGCCTGCACTGCCGGATCAGCTCGCCGCTGTCGGCCCTGGACCGGGTGGACGCGTTCATGCGGTTGCCGGCTTAGGGGGCTCGTTGGCTTGCGAATGAACTCCCGGCCCCTCCATCCGTTCAACAAGCTTGAGCGGCGCTGAGCCGAGGAGACGCGTCGCGCATGATCCCCGACTGGAAGGCGAGACTGAACGCCGCCTGGATCGCCACGCGCGCCTTCGTGCTCCGCCACCGCCTGTGGTTCGGGGCGGGGCTTGGCGCCTTGCTGCCGCTGGTCGTGCTGCTGGTCTGGCTGGGCTCAAGCCTGCCGATCTCGCAAGCCCTCGAGCCGCTGCCCAGCCGGGCGATCATCCTGCTCGACAACCAAGGCCAGCCCTTTGCCCGGCGCGGGGCCTACAAGGAGCCGCCGGTCGTCATCAAGGCCCTGCCGAAATACGTGCCGGCGGCCTTCACCTCGATCGAGGACCGGCGGTTCTACCACCACCTGGGCATCGACCCGATCGGCATCGTCCGGGCCTTCGTGGTCAATACCAAGGCCCACCGCACCGTCCAGGGCGGCAGCACCATCACCCAGCAACTGGCCAAGAACGCCTTCCTCAAGCCCGAGCGCAGCCTGCGCCGGAAGGGCCAGGAGGCGATGATCGCCCTGTGGCTGGAGCTGCGGCTGTCCAAGGACGAGATCCTGTCGCGCTATCTCTCCAGCATCTATTTCGGCGACGGGGTCTACGGCCTGGGCGCGGCGGCCCGGCACTATTTCGGCAAGCCGCCCGAGCAGCTGTCGATCGGCGAGGCGGCGATGCTGGCCGGGATCGTCAAGGCGCCGGTCGACCTGGATCCGGTCGACCATGCGGACAAGGCCGGGGCGCGGGCCCGGCTGGTCCTGGAGACCATGGTCGACACCAAGGCCATCACCCGCCAGCAGGCCGACGCGGCGGGCCATGTGGTGGTCGCCACCACCCGCGCCGACCTGCCGGTGGGCGGCTATTTCGCCGACTGGATCTCGCCCCAGGTCAAGTCGGCCTTCGATGGGCCGGGCTATGGCGAGGTGCGGGTGCCGACCACCCTGGACAGCCGCCTGCAGCGCATCGTCGAGCGGGCCGTGGCGCGTCAGATGAAGGGGGCGGGCAAGGCCAAGGCGGGCCAGGTGGCCGTGGTCGCCCTGCGCCCGGACGGCCAGGTCGTGGCCATGGTCGGCGGGACGAACTATCGCAAGAGCCCGTTCAACCGCGTCGTCCAGGCCCAGCGCCAGCCAGGCAGCGCCTTCAAGCTGTTCGTCTACCTGGCCGCCCTGCGCGACGGGGCCACGCCCGACAGCCTGGTGATCGGCGCGCCGGTGACCATCGGCGGCTGGACGCCCTCCAACTACGAAGGCGGCGGCGGGCGCGACATGACCCTGCGAGACGCCTTCGCGGAGTCCAACAACATCATCGCCGCGCGGGTCTACCAGCAAGCCGGCGGCGAGGCGGTGGTGCGGGCCGCTCATGACCTGGGGATCGCCTCGCCGCTGCGCGAGGACGACGCCACCCTGGCCCTGGGCACGGCCGAGACCAACCTGCTGGAACTGACCAGCGCCTATGCCGCCGTGGCGGCCGGCAAGATGCCGATCCAACCCTACGGCCGCCCGCCGACCACGCCCGCCCAGACCAAGCCGCTGGAGCCGTTCGCCCGCGAGGCCCTGCTCGACATGATGGGGGCGGTGGTCGAGCAGGGCACCGGCCGCGCGGCGCGCCTTTCCCAGAAGGCCTATGGCAAGACCGGCACCACTCAGGACTATCGCGACGCCCTGTTCATCGGCTTCACCGGCGACCTGGTGGTCGGGGTCTGGGTCGGCAATGACGACCACTCGCCGATGAACCGCGTGGTCGGCGGCGACATCCCGGCCCGCATCTGGCGCGATGTGATGACGTCCGGGCTGAAGGCGGGGTTGGTGGCCCGCGACAGCGCGCCGGAGCCTCGGTTCGCGCCCGAGCGGGAGGAGGAGCGCGAGGTCGAGCGCCCGCGTCATGTCCCGAAATGGCTGCGGCGGATCTTCGGGCTTTAGAGCGGAACTGGCCCGCCGCTTGCTCCCAACCCAACGCCGCGACCCAGAATGGGACGCTTTTCGGCCGCCCGTCGGGGGGAGCGGTCGGGAGGTGCTGGGCGGCTTGGTCGGAAAGGCGTTTGAGATGAACCCGAAGGCAGTGCTCCTGATTGGAGCGGCGACGATGACGTTCGCCGCCCTGGGATCCGTGACCGGCGCCCTGGCGGACGGCTATCCGACGCGCGTCACGCCCATCGCCAAGCCCGCGCCCCAACGCGCTCCAAGGCCGGCCGCCAAGCCCGCTGTTCGCACCGTGACCCGCGTCAAGATCGTCGAGCGCCCGGTCTATGTGGAAAAGGTCGTCAAGCAGCCGGTCTACATCGAGCATCGCGTCGAGGTTCCCGTCGATCGCCCCGTCTATGTTGACCGTCCCGTGGACCGGATCGTCGAGAAACGGGTCGAGGTCCCGGTCGTCAAGATCGTGGAAAAGCCCGTCGACCGTCCCGTCTATGTGGATCGTCCGGTGGACCGGATCGTCGAGAAACGCGTCGAGGTCCCGGTCGAGCGCATCGTCGAGCGCCGCGTCGAAGTGCCCGTCGACCGTATCGTGGAGAAGCGGGTCGAGGTGCCGGTGGTCCGGATCGTCGAGAAGCCGGTCGATCGACCCGTCTATGTCGACCGCGTGATCGAGAAGCGCGTGCCGGTCTATGTCGAGCACCAGGACCGCCGCGACTGCGGCTGCGACGATGACCGCCGCGAGCGACGCCATGACGAGCGCTATGATGATCACGGCCAAGTCCATGGTCGCGCCGAGACCAGCCAAAGCGTCGAAAGCGCGGTCGAGCGCTCGGAGGAAACCTACGAGTCCGAGTCCTCGCGCTACAGCCAGGAAGGCGGCCAGGGCTGGAGCTATCAGGGCAGCTACATGGCCGGCGACGGCTACGCCCAGTCGCTCGAAGGTCAGGGCGGCTCCGGCTACTATGGCGGCTCGACCGCGCGCTACGGCGTCGGCGGCGGCTGGATCGGCGGCCAGGCCTATGGACGGTCCGGTTATGCCCGTGGCTGGTCCGGGGCGAGCGCCTCGTCCAGCGCCTCGTCCAGCGCCTCGTCGAGCGCCAGCGCCAGTTCGTCCACAAGCGTGACGGTGTCGCGCGGCGGCCGCTATGGCGGTGGCGGTCATGGCGGGGGGCACGGTGGCTCGACCGGCGGCTCAAGCGGCGGTTGCTGCGGCCGTTAAGAACGTCCGCGCGGAATCTTCGGCCCAAGGACGGTTAACGCCCCGTTCTGCATAGTCGGGGCCGAGGAATCGCGCCTCAATCGCCTGCGGGGGATCATGTTCGGCGTTGGCCGACGGATCAGGAGCAGGCCATGGACGTGATCCTGGTTGTCACCAAGCCGTTCGACTGGTGCGTGGAGCGCCAGGGCCAGACCCTGTCGCGCCATTCCAGCCAGGAGGCCGCCTACAAGGCGGCCCTCGACTATGCCAGCGCCCTGTTCGACGAGGGCGTCCGGGCCCAGGTGGCGATCAAGCCCGAAGCCCGCACCTTCGCGGGGACGACCGCCGACTGGGCGGGGCCGGCCTCGGGTTAGCCCTCCAGGCACACCTCGACACACCGCCGCGCCAGGGCCTCGGTCGCGTCGATGAACGGCACGGTCAGGTCGGCTGCGGTCATCACCAGCGGGACTTCGGTGCAGCCGGCCACCACGACCTGCGCGCCCTTGCCGACCAGGCGGTGGGCGAGGGCGGCCATGGTTTCGCGGCTGTCGGGCCCCAGGTCGCCGTGCTTGATGCGGTAGAGCAAGGCCATGAACTCGACCTGCTCATGGTCGTCCAGAGTGACGGCCTCGATCCCCTGATGCGAGAAGGTGCGGCGATAGAGGGCCAGGGCGCCGTTAGTGCCGAGCACGCCCACGCGCTCGGCGCCGCCCGCCTTTGCGGCCAGGCCGGCCGTCTCGATCAGGTCGACCAAGGGCAAGCCGCTGGCCTTTACTTGGTCGACGAAGGCGTGGGCGGTGTTGCAGGCGATGGCCAGCACCTGGGCCCCGGCGTCGCGCAGGCCGACGGCCATGGCGGCCAGCACCGGGCCGGCCTCGTCATAGCTGTTGTTGCGGTCGGGCACCTTGGGATTGATGTCGACCAGCACCCGCAGGTGGTCCTGCTCGCGCGTGACCGGCGTGGCGGCCTGCAGCTTGGCCAGGAAATCCAGGGTGGCGGCGGGACCCATGCCGCCGAGGACGCCCAACACTTTCGAATGGGGGGTCTTAGACAAGGGCCGCCTCCAGTTCGCTCTGATATCCGAACAACCCCTGCGCCCCGCCGGTGTGCAGGAACACCACCCGCTCGCCTTCGAACGCGCCCTTGCGGGCCTGGTCGATCAGGCCCTTCATGGCCTTGCCCGAATAGACGGGGTCCAGCAGCAGGCCCTCGGTGCGGGCCGCCAGGGTCAGGGCGTCGATCACGCCCTGGTCGACCAGGCCGTAGCCCGCGCCGACATAGTCGCAGTCGGCCACCACCATCTCGCGCGTCACCCGGCCGGCCGCGCCGATCGTCTCGGCGGTGGCGACGGCCAGGTTGAAGACGTTCTCCTCCTGCTTGGCCTTGGGCGCGCGGACGCCGAAGCCGAGGATCGGGATGTCGACGCTGAGCGCGGCGAAGCCGGCCACCAGGCCCGCATGGGTGCCGGCGCTGCCGGTGGCGGTGACCAGGCGGTCGATCTTCAGGTCCATCGCGTCGGCCTGGACCACCAGTTCGCGGGCGCAGTCGACATAGCCCAGGGCGCCGACCGTATTGGAGCCGCCGCCGGGGATGACATATGGCTTGCCGCCGCGCTGGCGCACCGCCGCCGCCGAGGCTTCCAGTTCGGCGACCATGTCGGTCCCGCCCGGCACGAAGCGGATCGACGCGCCCATCAGCCGGTCCAGCAGCACATTGCCGTTGCCGGTGTAGTCGCTGGCCTTGGAGCCCGTGCGCTCCTCCAGGATGATCTCGCTGGCCAGGCCGAAGCGCGCCCCGGCGGCGATGGTCTGGCGCACGTGGTTGGACTGCACCGCGCCCTGGGTCACCAGGGTGTCGGCGCCCTGGGCCAAGGCCTCGCCGAGCAGGAATTCCAGCTTGCGGGTCTTGTTGCCGCCGCCGGCCAGGCCGGTGCAGTCGTCGCGCTTGACCCACAGGTCGATCCCGAGCGCGGCGCCCAGGCGGGGCAGGGGTTCCAGGGGCGTCGGCAGGTGGGCGAAACGGGCGCGGGGGAAGCGGGCCAGGTGCATGAAACGTCTTTCACGGCAAAGGGGGCGCGGCAGGGAGCGGGCGTTGATCGATTCCCTACAGCGCCTCGTCCGGTCGTGCTATGCTGGCGCCCATAAAAGCACGACCCGGCGCGTCTCCGCGCGACTGCTCTCAGCCGCGCGCCCTCGTCAGAAGGCCGTGCGCCCCTTTGATGGGGAATGTTGGGAGAAACGTCATGTTCAAGACCACCCTCTGGGCGGCGGCGTTCGCGACCGCCATGGCCTGCGCCGGGACCGCCGGCGCCTCGACCCTGATCATCGGCGGTGGCGCGGCCAAGGATTGTTCCGACGCCGCGATCGGCGGGCGCAAGGACACCGCTTCGGTGACCACCTGCACCCTGGCTCTCGATACCGAAACCCTCAGCTTTCGCGACCGCGCCCGCACCTACGTCAATCGCGGCGTGCTGCAGCTGCGGCAGCGAAATTACGACGGCGCGGTGAGCGACTTTGACGCCGCCTCCAAGATCGATCCCAATCTCGGCGAAGCCTTCGTCAATCGGGGCGCGGTCTTTGTCGGGACCAGCCGCTACGGCGAGGGTCTGAGCCAGATCGACCAGGGCTTGGCCCTCGGCGTCAAGGATCCGGAGAAGGCCTATTACAACCGCGCCATCGCCAATGAGAACCTGGGCGACGTGACGGCGGCCTATCGCGACTTCTCCAAGGCCGCCGAGCTGGCGCCGACTTGGGATGCGCCTAAAACCGAACTGGCGCGTTTCTCCGTCAAGCGGCCCTGAACGCGACGTCTTTCGGGCGTAGGGTTCTGGCCTGGAAGACGGAGCGTGTGGCCATGACGGCGGTTCGGACGATGATGATCGCGACGGCGGCGACGGCCGCGGTGCTTGTCGGCGCGTCGGCCTTCGCTCAGGTCGATCTAAGGACCTTGCGCCAACAGAGCGAGATCCAGCAGCAGCAGGACATCGCCCGCCAGAACGCCCTGGCCTCCCAGCGCGAGATCTCGGCCGCCCAGAGCCGCTACGACACCCAGTTGACCTTGCGCTCGCTGAACGAGGCCGCCGCGCCGCGCTCGACCGAACCGACCTTGCGCCAGACCGTCGCCCCGCCGCCGCGCGCGCCCAGCGCCGACGACATGGCCGCCGACGCCGCGCGCATGGACCAGATGGCCGACGCGCGCCTGGCCGAGAGCAACGCCCGCCTGCGCGAGATCGCGCCCGCGCGCTGACCCGCCTTTTCTGACAACTGGAGACCGATCGCATGCAATGGGGTGGGGGACGCCGCGAGGGCAATATCGAGGATCGGCGCGGCATGGGCCCGGTGGGCGTGGCCGGTGGCGGCATCGGCGCGGTGGTGCTGGCGGTGATCGGCTATTTCGTGTTCGGCGTGCCACCCGAGACCACGATGAACGCCGTCAACGGCGTCCAGCAACCAACGGCGCAAGAAGGCGCGCGCGGTTCGGTTAGTGACCGCGAAGGCCAGTTCATCGACGTGATCGAGACCTCCAACACCGATGTCTGGACCCCGCTGCTGGCCAAGCACGGCGTGACCTATCGCCAGCCCGACGCGGTGGTGCTCTACACGCAAGCCACGGGCACCGGTTGCGGCACGGGCCAGTCGGCCATGGGGCCCTTCTACTGCCCCGCCGACCACAAGGTCTATCTGGACACCAGCTTCTGGTCCGAGCTGGAAACCCGGTTCGGGGCCAAAGGCGAGTTCGCCCGGGCCTATGTGATCAGCCACGAGATCGGCCACCACATCCAGAGCCTGACCGGGGCTTCGGATCAGGCTCGCCGGCTGGGCGCGCGGGGCGCCGAGAGCGGCTCGGTGCGGCTGGAGTTGCAGGCCGACTGCTATGCCGGGGTCTGGGCCAAGCACGCGCCCGAAGCCTCGGGCGGCAATATCGCCATCACCCGCGCCGATATCGAGGACGGCCTGGGCGCGGCCTCGGCGGTCGGCGACGACGCCATCCAGGAACAGTCTCAGGGCCGGGTGATGCCCGACAGCTTCACCCACGGCACCTCGGCCCAGCGCATGCGCTGGTTCGGCAAGGGCTACGACGCCGGTGATCCGGGGGCGTGCGACACGTTCGGGGCGGGGACGCTCTAGCTGAAGACCTCGACCGTCTCGTCGATCTGGGCGGCGGGATCGTTCAGCCGCCGCAGTTCGCGATAGACCGCGGCCGCGCCCACCACTTGGAGCGTTTGCAACAGCAAGCTCAGCCCGAGCATCACGAGCGGCCTCCTTGACGCTCCGGCCACGGTCGCCTGGGGATTGGTCACTGAGAATAGAACGAGGCCCGCGCCCAGAATCCCGGCCACCATCACGACCGCCAGATAGAGGACGAACAGCAGCAGGCTTCGTTTTCGCGTCAGCCAGGCGCCGCGCAGCAAGGCCGCGGCGGGCTTGAGGCCTTCCGCGACAGCGGCGGCGGGCGCCGCGCCGAGGAAGGTGAAGATAACCAAGGTGATCACACTGACCGCGATACCCACCAGGGAGGCCTTGACCGCCAGATCCGTGCTCGGTTCGGAGCCGCCGCTGGCCATCAGCGCCGAGAAAACAGCGGTGCTGACGATGCGCGGCAGCCCGATCAGCAGATAGGCCAGGAACACCCCGGGAAAGCAGACCAGCATCGTGCGGAACGGCGCCAGCGGCCCACGCCGGTCATGCCACTCCACGCCGATCAACACCGCGCGCAGCATGGCGCCCGCGAACAGGGCGTTCAGCGCCACCTGGCCCAACCCCGACAGAGCCGGCTGTAAGCCTGGAAGATCGACGGCCGACAGGGCCTCCGTCGTCGCGGTGAACGCCTGTTGCTGGCTGATCCCCACGCCAATGCCAAAGACCACGACCACCAACAGCACGCCGGCCCAATGGCTTCTGAGCATGCCGACGATGTCGCGACCAACACGCGCGATTGAAAAACGATCGTCCATGATTCCCCCGAACCCAGGCGATGAGACTGCATGCCCCGTTGCGGTTGTCGACGTGGCGATGATGTTTCGAGCCCGCTTGACCCACGCGTCAGTCGGCCTAGTGTCCCCTCGTTCACCGGGGGGTCGCTTTGCGCGGCTGAGATTGGGCCGAGGCCCTGACCCGTCGAACCTGATCCGGGTCATGCCGGCGAAGGGAGGGAACGCGGACCGGGCCGATTTTCAAGTTTCTGGCCAAGCCCGCACACCGACTTAGCACGACACGTCCGGGTCTCCTTAACGCTTGAGGAGCGCCCGACTATGAATGTTCAACTGCCCATCAAAGACGCCATCGGCGCGATCCCCACGGGCGAGCGCCCCGGTTCGCGCAAGGTCTATCAGGCCGGCTCGCTGTTCCCCGACATCCGGGTGCCGTTCCGCGAGGTCGAGGTCCACCCGTCGGCCAACGAGCCGCCGGTCACCATCTATGATCCATCCGGCCCCTATACCGACCCCCATTCCAAGATCGACATCGAGCAGGGCCTGCCGCGCGTGCGCGAGCCGCTGATCGTGGCCCGGGGCGATGTCGAGCTGGTCGCCAATCCCCGCGAGATCAAGCCCGAGGACAACGGTTTCGCCCAAGGCAAGCACCTGGCCCCGCAGTTCACCGCCAAGCGGCCGATCTTCAAGGGCGCCCAGGGCAAGCTGGTCACCCAGTTGGAATACGCCCGCGCCGGCATCATCACCGCCGAGATGGAATATGTGGCCATCCGCGAGAACCTGCGCCGCGAGCAGGATCGCCCGTGCATCCGTGACGGCGAGGACTTCGGCGCCTCGATCCCGGACTTCGTGACGCCTGAATTCGTCCGCCAGGAAGTGGCGCGCGGCCGGGCCATCATCCCGGCCAACATCAACCACGGCGAGCTGGAGCCGATGGCGATCGGCCGCAACTTCCTGGTCAAGATCAACGCCAACATCGGCAATAGCGCGGTGCTCTCCACCGTCGCCGACGAGGTCGACAAGCTGGTCTGGGCCACGCGCTGGGGCGCCGACACGGTCATGGACCTGTCGACCGGCCGCAACATCCACAACATCCGCGACTGGATCATCCGCAACAGCCCGGTGCCGATCGGCACGGTGCCGATCTACCAGGCGCTGGAGAAGGTCAACGGCGTGGCCGAGGACCTGAACTGGGAAGTCTTCCGCGACACCCTGATCGAGCAGGCCGAGCAGGGGGTGGACTATTTCACCATCCACGCCGGCGTGCGCCTGCCGTTCATCCCGCTGACCGCAAAGCGGGTCACCGGCATCGTGTCGCGCGGCGGCTCGATCATGGCCAAGTGGTGCCTGGCCCACCACAAGGAGAACTTCCTCTACGAACACTTCGAGGACATCTGCGAGATCATGCGCAGCTACGACGTGTCGTTCTCGCTGGGCGACGGCCTGCGCCCAGGCTCGACCGCCGACGCCAATGACGAGGCCCAGTTCGCCGAGCTGCGCACCCTGGGCGAGCTGACCAAGGTGGCCTGGAAGCACGGCGTGCAGGTGATGATCGAGGGGCCGGGCCACGTGGCCATGCACAAGATCAAGGCCAACATGGATGAGCAGCTGAAGCACTGCCACGAGGCCCCGTTCTACACGCTCGGTCCGTTGACCACCGACATCGCCCCTGGCTACGACCACATCACCAGCGCGATCGGGGCGGCGATGATCGGCTGGTTCGGCACGGCCATGCTCTGCTACGTCACACCCAAGGAACACCTGGGCCTGCCCGACCGCGATGACGTCAAGACCGGCGTCATCACCTACAAGCTGGCCGCCCACGCGGCGGATCTCGCCAAGGGCCACCCCGGCGCGGCCATGTGGGACGACGCCATCAGCCGGGCGCGGTTCGAGTTCCGCTGGGAGGACCAGTTCAACCTGGGCCTCGATCCGGAAACCGCCCGGGCCTTCCACGACGAGACCCTGCCCAAGGAGGCGCACAAGACCGCGCACTTCTGCTCGATGTGCGGTCCCAAGTTCTGCTCGATGAAGATCAGCCACGAAGTCCGCGAATTCGCGGCCGGCATGGCGCCCAACTCCATCGAACAGGGCATGGCCGAGATGAGCGACAAGTTCCGCGAGCGGGGCTCGGAGATCTATCTGAAGACCGAGTAGGGGTTACTGACGGGGACACACGCATGCGTGTGTCCCCAATCCCTACCTAGGAGTCCGAGGACTCCATCGGGCCGGGGCCGACCCCGTCGTTGTCGCGCAGGCCGCGCCAGTAGAAGTACAGCAGTACCGCCATCACCCCCGCCAAGGTGTGCCACAGCAGGCCATGCGGCTGGAACCAGCTCATGGGATGGCACATGGGGTGGCCGGTTTGAGACTTCGCGCGGAAGTAGGCGGCCAGACCGAAGCTGGCCAGGCCCGCGAACCAGAAGCCGATCGGCGGCAGCAGCCAGCCGTCCTTGAACAGGCTGCGATAGAGCCGCTTGCCCCACGCGATGAAGCCCATCTTGACGATGTCGTAGATCGTCACGGTCAGCTCGGCCCCGGCGTAGAGGGCCAGCAGGATCGCGATCAGGATCGTGGAGGCGTCCTCCATACCGGGCAGCCGGTTGAGCATGGTGAAGACGATCACCGAGACCGCGTAGCCGGTGTAGAAAAAGATCCCCAGATTGAACCGCCGCCGCAAGGTGTAGACCGGCAGGAAGCTGGTGAAGACGTACATCGACATGCCGTCGAACCAACTGAGCGTGCTCGACAGCGAGGCGTGCAGGAACATGCTGCCCAGACCCAGGAACAGCGCGGCGAAGACATAGAGCTCCGGGATCCAGGTGTCGGAGTTCCAGAAATTGTTCTTCTGCTCGGCCCCTTCCTCCAGCACCTTCTTGCGGTCGCGGCGGATCAGGAACACCAGACCCAGTGACGTGAAGAGCGCGTAGAAGTTGCTGTAGGTGTTGATCTTCTGCCGGATGCCGGGCTTTCCGTCGACGACATCCTGGACCTCGAAATGCTCGCAGTAGCAGGTGTCGGGCTGTAGGACGCCGTCCTCATACTTGGGCACCTGCTGGCCCGCCGAGTTGATGTTGGTGCAGCTGTCGGGATGGGCCGGCCAGCCTAGGATCGCGAACAGGAAGAACGGGATCAGGATCAGCAGCGCGCCGCCGCTCCACACGAAGAATCCTCTGATCGGCGCCATGGGCGTGCCTCCGGGATCATGACCGTGGAGCGTTCATTCGCGAGGTGACGCACCACCAGGTTGCGCACCATGACATGGTCACGCTTAAGTGCAACGCCCTTGGTCGGTGGGTCGACGCAGGCGCGCGGCGCGAATTTCCCGCGGCATGTCGGAACGGCTCGTCCTCCCGCGTCCTTGAAAGGACAGCAACCCAAGGGAGGACGCCATGTCCTACGTCGATGGTTTCGTGATCGCGGTCCCCAAGGCCAAGATCGACGCTTACAAGGCGATGGCCAAGCTCGGCGGCGAGGTGTGGATGGGCTACGGCGCCTTGGCCTACGTCGAGACGCTGGGCGACGACGTGCCCTATGGCGAGCTCACCTCGTTTCCCCGCGCGGTCCAGGCCACGGACGACGAGACCGTGGTGTTCTCGTGGATCGTCTACAAGGACAAGGCCTCGCGCGACGAGATCATGGCCAAGGTCATGGCCGACGAACGCCTGAAGCCGTACATGGCGGACATGCCGTTCGACGCCAAGCGGATGATCTTCGGCGGCTTCGAGACGATCGTGGAATTGTAGTTTAGTGTTTTCGTTTTGTTCTTCTTATGCGATAGTCGAGATCGCACGGGGAGGGCGCCTTGCCGACCATCCTGATCGTCGCGGGCCCCAACGGCGCTGGCAAGACCACCTTCGCCACGCGTTGGATTAGCGACAGCCGGCCCGACTACCTGTTCGCCAATGCCGACGAGGTCGCGAGGCGTCTGGTCGAGCCCGGCTTGTCGTCGACGGAACGCGACATGCGCGCGGGCCGCATCATGCTGGGCCATCTGGAAGACTACGTCGCCAACCGGGCCGATATCGTTCTCGAAACGACCTTATCGAGCCGCCTCTATGCTCGGAGGATCCCGGGATGGCGCGCGGCCGGCTATCGGATCGATCTGGTCTATCTCCGGCTGCCGGACGTCGAGACGTCGATCGCTCGGGTAGCTCACCGCGTTCGAATGGGCGGCCACAATGTTCCCGAGACCGATCTGCGCCGCCGCTTCGATCGCAGTCTCGCCAATCTGGAGATCTACAAGCCTCTGGTCGACCATTGGGAGGTCTGGGAAAGTCGCCAGGGAGAGACTATTCTGATCGACAGGAGCCCATCATGAGCAATCCGCCGGATCGCGAAAGTATCGCCAAGGCCATGCGCGACGCCGCCTGGATCGCGACCCATGGCACGCGCGAGGAGCGCTCGGGCCGTTTTATCCCGGCCAAGCCGTCGACCGAGACGCCGCCGAAGCCGGCGCGCGCCGCGCGCCGGTCCGCCGCCTCTCAATAGAAGAACCGCTCCTCCACGATCTTGCCGTCCTTGATCGTGTAGAGCCCGACCTCGTCCATGGTGGTGCGTTCGCCGGTCGACTTGGGCGTGATCTCCATCTTGAAGCCGACCACGAACTGATCGCCGTTGATGAACGGGCCGGTGATCTCGAAGCCGTGGACCTCGTGGTTGGCGGCCCACCATTCGCCCTTGCCGCGCACGGCGGCCTTACCGGCGACCCGGGCCATGTCGCCCGTCATGGCTTCGATGCTGACCACGTCATCGGCCCAGTATTTCTCGCCGGATTCGTCGAACTTTCCAGCCTTGCAGAGGGCGACGAGGTCGGCGGCGATGTCTTGGATGCTCATGTTGGGCTCCTGGGTTTGGGGGGTGATCGGCGGCGACCGTCTACCCGCCAGACCCGCCGCGCAAGGCCATTTGTTCCCGACATGTTCCCGCGCGAGCGGGTTGCTGACAGGGGGTGTCAGCAGGGACGCGCGCAAGGTTCGCCGCTAGGATCGCGCCATGACTCGCACATCCTTTCCCGGCTTCGCGCCCGCCGATCTCGCCTTCCTGACCGGCCTGGCGGCCCACAATGACCGCGAGTGGTTCACCGCCCACCGCGCCATCTATGACGACCGCCTCAAGCCGACCCTCGGCGCCCTGATCGAGGCCCTGAACGCGGCGTTCGCGGCGCGGGACCTGCCGCTGGCCGGCGATCCGAAGAAGAGCGTGTTCCGCATCCACCGCGACGTGCGGTTCTCCAAGGACAAGAAGCCCTACAAGACCCACGTCTCGGCCACCCTCACGCGCGATGGCCTGAAGCTGTCGCCGGGCCTGGTCTATGTGCACATCGAGCCGGAGGGCGGGCCGGCGCCGGCCTTCGACCCGGAGACCATCGATCCGCTGGACCCCTCGACCCTGCCGTCGGCCCAGGCGGCCGAGGCGGGCTATGTCGGCGGCGGACCGTTCGCGGCGGCGGGGTTCTACCTGTCCGAGCGCCCCCACATCGACGCCTTCCGCCGGGCCATCGTCGCCGATCCCAAGGGCTGGACGGCGGTCGAGAAGGCCCTGGCCAAGGCGGGCCTGCCGCTCGAACCCGGCGAGCCGACCAAGCGCATGCCCAAGGGCTTCGAGGACCAGGCCGGCGGCCCGCTGGACGTGGCGCTGAAGAAGACACGGTGGCTGGTCCGCCGGCCGCTGACTGGGGCGGAGATCGGCGGGGAGGGGCTGGCCGAGATCATCGCCGACTTCGCGGCGGACGCCCGGCCGTTGCTGGCGTTCGGGTGGAAGGCGTTGGGGTAGGGTCTAGGTCTGGAGCCGGTCGTCGGGTCGAAGTCAGCTTCCGATCCCAATTGGACTCAACCCATCGGACTAAAACACAGCATGGGGAAAATGCTTCTTGGCCCAAGCGCGATAATCTCGCTCGGATGCCGTGCTGATAACACCCTTTGGATCGTAGAGGTGTAGGGGCACACCCCGACGGAGAACGAGCAGGAGCGCTGCCAAGCGGGCGTTGAGGAAGTTCATCGAAGACGCCGCATCGTACGAATGGGCGTCGGCGAAAGCATCAAACATCGTCTGATCGACAACGCCATGGCTTAGACGCTCAAAGGACGAGTCGCTCGGCCACTCCACTTCGTCCACTTTTGTTGGCTTCTTGCTGAACATTCTACGTAGCCAACTCATACTCATCTCCCCCCATAAGCGCAGAAGGTATCGACCTAAACGCCCGGTCGCCACCCTTTTCCCTCGTGATGTCCGGCTTCGAGCCAATGGTCGAATGTCGCGGTTCGGGCGGCAGCCTGATTTCCGTTTCCGACCCTTAGCTGACCTTCGAAACGCCTGGCTGGCGGATGGGGCAGGGGCTGGAACTTTCGATTCTAGATCCGTCATCCTCGGAACAAGTCCGAGGATGACGGTGGAAGGCGGCCGGGGCCTCCAGGGCTGGGGACACACGCATGCGTGTGTCCCCGTCAGCGGCCGTCCATGCTCAGCGGATAGCGAACAGAGTTCAAGGATTTCAACGCCCTAAAATTTCTCGACCCAAACTTATCCCCACCCCCTCAAACCGCCCGCATAATCACGGTTATCCCGTCGCGGGGAGAGGGCGTTTGGATCCGGCCCGATGCGTGCGGCGGGTGCGATCGAGCGGGATCCTTCGGAGGCGCGTGAGCGTGGCCGGCGGGGCTTAATCAGAGGGCGGGGGACGTAAGCCCGCCCATCGGCGGTCCGTCGGAGGATCGCCGCCCGTCGTGGGGTTCGCTCCGGTCCTCGTTAGGCTCACTCCCGTCCTGCGGTGCACAGATCCACGAGGAACACACCGGGTGGGGTGAAGGGCGGAAAAGGCCCGCGCGCCCTGGCCTCGCGGATAACGGTCGCGCGGGGCGTCCTGGCTTCGTCGAAACGGTACCACATTTTCCATTGCTCCGGGCGCGGCCCGGCGCCCCGCGCCTCTCCATCTCGCTCCGCGCGCCGCCTGGCGCGTGGGGGCGAAGCCGTGCGCGCTTGATGCAGGAGAACGCCATGACCCACAGCCCTCGCCGCAATCCGCCCAGTCTGCGGCCCCACCGCCTGGGCGGACCTCAACCACCGCCGCCCGAACCCACGCTGGCCGAGCGCCGCGCCGCCGCCAAGGCTGTCCGTGAAACGGAACTGGCGGAGGTCGCGCGCGAACGGGCCTTGAAGAAGCGCATGACCCTGGCGCTGGAGACCCGGCGCGCCGAGTTCCGTCGTCGTCGCGGCAGTCCGCCTGACGTGCACTGGAATTTCATCGAGGCCCTGCGCGGATCCGGGTCCTGGTACGGCGACGACGCCCCGGATTGGAAGCTGCCGTCATGGATGCAGCGGGGCTACGATCCGATGACGCACCGGAACTATTGGCTGGCGGTGCTGGGCGAGCCGGTGGAACAGGCAGGGCCGTGACGGCATTCCACAGCCATGCTCGCGCTCATCCTCGACCTCTGCAACATCCTCGGCGGCTTCCTGCTGGCCATCGGCTTGCTGGCCCTGATCCCCAGCGCCGGCGACAATCTGGCGAGGTTCGCCGACCGCGTGTCGCCTTTCCGCTGGATCGTCGGCGTGGCGGCCCTGGTGTGCGGGGGCTATTTCCTGATCGTCCACCTGGTCAGCGGGCCGCGGGTCTTCCACTTCGAGCTCGTCGGGATCGCGGTCGGGGTGCTGCTGCTCTGGGACCGGCTGCGGGCCGGAAGGCTGGCGCACCGCGACCTGCCGGTCAGCGGCGCGCAGGGGGCGGGCCTGGTGCTGGCGGTGTTCGGGATCATCGCCATGATCGTCGGCCTGCAAGGGATCTTCACGCCGGACTGACCAAGCTGACGCTTCTCAATCGGCCGTTAAGGCGGCGAGCGCAGAGTCTGGCCAATCCGTCGGTAAAGGCGGAGCCCAGGGAAGAGCGTCATGTCTTCGACCGTGACCAACAGCTTTCGCCGTCCGCACGACCATTTCGAACCGCAGGACACCGATCCCCAGACCCAGCGCCGCCTGCGCGGCCAGCTGGAGCAGATCGACTACACGGCCTTCGCCTCCAACACCGCGGTGATCGCCCAGGTGGTCGGCAAGAGCGACTCCGGCAAGTTCCAGCGCCTGGCCGTGGCCGCCGCCATGGCCCGGTCCCGCTGGGTGGCCGAGGCCGTGGCCATGACCGAGAGCGGGGCGACGATCACGCCCGAGCAGACGGCGCACCTGGCGACGCTGCGCATGGCCTACGAAGAGCTGGCCGAGGTCTACGAGGCCATGCGGCGCATGGTCGAGCGCGGCTACCTGACCTACAGCAACCCCATGGTCACCGAGGGCGGCAACACCGTCGCCCGCTAGGCTGGAACCTTGTCCCCGCGATGCAGCGGGTCGGGCAGGGGATCGCCGGCCTTCACGAACTGCAGCGACACCGAATTGATGCAGTAGCGCAGCCGCGTCGGGGCCGGGCCGTCCGGGAAGACGTGGCCCTGGTGGCTGTCGCACCGGGCGCAAAGGGTCTCGATCCGCAGCATGCCGTAGGAGGTGTCGCGCACCTCCTTGACATGGGCCTCGTCGAACGGGGCGTAGAAGCTGGGCCAGCCGGTGCCGCTCTCGAACTTGGTCTTGTATTCGAACAGCGGCAGGCCGCACTCGCGGCAGCAATAGACCCCGGGGCTCTTCTCGCCCAGCAGGCCGCCGCAGAACGGGGCCTCGGTGCCGTGGTGCAACAGGACGCGGGCCTCCTCGGCCGTCAGGTCGGCCTCCAGGCGTTCACGTTCGGGCTCGGTCGGCGGGGTCAGGTCGAAGCCGGTGGCGGAGAGTTGGGCTGTGTCGGTCATGATCGACAATTTAGGGGTTCGCGCGGTCCGCCGATAGGGGGCGCCCATGGGGACGAGAGCCTGCTGACAAGTCATGGCCAGGCGGAGCATAAGGCTGGCGGTCGCGTTACCCGACCAGCCGCGCAAAGGACCTCGCCATGACCATCGCCGTCGCATTTCTGCAACCGGGCTGGGCCGATTGGGAGGCTGGAGCGGTGCTGGCCTATCTGCGCGAATATTGCGGCGTGCAGATCGAGATCGCCACGCCGGACGGCGAGCCGCAGACCTCGATCGGCGGCGTGCTGGCGGCGGCCGACTACAGGTTCGCCGACCCCGTGCTGGCCGACGCCGAGGTGCTGCTGCTGATCGGTTCCGACGCCTGGACCAGCTATGACGACCCGGCGCTGTTCGGCCTGCTGCGCCAGTCCCACGCGGACGGCAAGATCATCGGCGCGATCTGCGCCGGCACGGTGGCCGCCGCCCGGGCCGGCCTGCTGACCGGCAAGGCCCACACCTCCAACGACCGTGACTGGCTGGCCAAGACCGCGCCGGGCTATGGCGGGGCCGAGGGCTATGTCGACAGCGCCAAGGCGGTGACCGACGGCAAGCTGGTCACGGCCTCGGGCCTGGCGCCGGTGACCTTCAGCGCCGCCATTGGCCGATTGGTGGCGCCGGAGATGGGCGACAAGCACGGCGCGTACGTGGCGATGTTCGCCAAGGAGTTTGGAGATTGAAGGTCGCTGGGCTCGGCTGGGGACCTGCGCATGCGCATGTCCCCAATCGTAGAGCCTTACTTCAGCGCCGCGACGCCGGCCCGGGCGATCGACCCGTCCTGGGCGCCCGTGCCACCCGAGGCGCCGATGGCGCCGGCGATCTTGCCGTCGAGGATCAGCAGCTCGCCGCCCTCGATGGCCAGGGCGCCGGTGAAGATGGCGTTCAGCGTGCCGCCCTTCACCGCCTCCTGGAAATAGGCGGTGGGCCGGCGGAAGTTGGCGCTGGTCTCGGCCTTGCGGCGGGCCACGTCGTTGGAGCCGTACTGGGCCCCGTCCATCTTCTCGCTCATCACCAGGGCGCCGTTGGGCTCGACCACGACGATGACCATGAACAGCCCCTGCTTGCGGGCCTCGGCCTCGGCCGCCGCGACGGCGATCTTGGCCTGGGCCAGGGTGATGGAGGCTCCATAGGCCAGGGGCGCCGGCGGGACGGCCGGAGGCGCGGCGGGCGCCGTCTGGGCCAGGGTCGGGCCGGCGATCAGGGCGGCGCCGAGGGCCAGGAGCGTGAGGGTGGGACGAAGCATCGGCGTTTTCCTCTCTGTCATGCGAACAGGCGGGCCAGGGAGCATGTCGCGGATGCGAACGCGCCCCGGATGCTGATCGTCATTCATCGTTACGGCGTTTCTTGGAAACCGGTGTCACGAGCTATGTCACGCGGCGGCGCCGTTGCAAACCTGCGGCGGCCTGTTAGTTCCTGACCAATAAGACAAACGACGAAGCGCGTAGGGGATGGCCGGATGTTCAAGAAGCTGCTGATCGCCAATCGGGGCGAGATCGCGGTCCGGGTGATCAAGACGTGCCGTCGCCTGGGCATCAAGACCGTCGTGGTCTATTCGGACGCCGACGCCGACAGCCTGGGCGTCGAGATGGCCGACGAGACCGTCCACATTGGTCCAGCGCCCGCCAACCAGTCCTATCTGGTGGCCGACAAGATCATCGCCGCCTGCAAGCAGACCGGGGCTGAAGCGGTTCACCCGGGCTTTGGCTTCCTGTCGGAGAACGCC
>FTJN01929932.1_pt1 | contig 50249 bp, 43 predicted proteins | sample 1658361 | NCBI WGS metagenome assembly FTJN01 (sample SAMEA3914819, study PRJEB12502) | metagenome | biome: forest; material: soil | place: Canada | collected 2010-06-26 | depth 0.3 m
CGTGGGGTTCGCCCGCTTGGGCGGCCGACCCGGGCCGGGCATGATCCGGTCCCGATGCCCATTCTCGACTCTTCCGGCGTTCCCGATCCCCGGCGCGACGCGCGCGCCCGCCACTGGCGCCGAACGCAGCGGCTGACCGTCGGCCTGCTGGCGGCCTGGTTCCTGGTCGGCTACGTCGTGACCTGGTTCGCCCGCGACCTCGACTTCGCGTTCTTCGGCTGGCCGTTCAGCTTCTGGGTCGCCGCGCAGGGCGGCGTCATCGTGTTCGTGCTGCTGCTGGTCGCCTACGCGCGGCGCATGGCCCGCAACGACCGCCGGCTGGCGCGCGACGACGGTGCGACGGACGCCGGCATGCCGTCCAGCTTGCATTGATGGCCATCCGCACCCGCACCTTCGCGCCGGGCCGCGGGCCCTTCTCGCCACGCGGGCTCGCCGCGTTCACGCGCCGCCTGCACTGGATCTACCTGGCCTTCGGCCTCGCCTTTCTCGCCTTCGTCGGGTTGATGGCCTGGCTCGAGCAGGCCGGGCTGCCGCGGCGCTGGATCGGGTTCCTGTTCCTCGTCGGCCCGATCGTGTTCTATGCCGGCATCGGCATCCTCAGCCGCACCACCGACCCCGCCGAGTACTACGTGGCCGGGCGCCGCGTCCCGGCGCTCTACAACGGCATGGCCACGGGCGCGGACTGGATGTCGGCGGCCTCGTTCATCGGCATGGCCGGCACGCTGTACCTCAGCGGCTACGGCGGGCTCGCCTACATCCTCGGCTGGACGGGCGGCTTCGTGCTGGTGGCGCTGCTGATCGCGCCCTACCTGCGCAAGTTCGGCCAGTTCACGATCCCCGATTTCCTGGCCGCCCGCTACGACGGCAACCTCACGCGCGTGATCGGCGTGGTGGCGGCGATCGCGTGCTCGTTCCTCTACGTGGTGGCGCAGATCTACGGCGTGGGGCTGATCACCAGCCGCATCACCGGCGTCGCGTTCGAGGTGGGCGTCTTCCTGGGCCTGGGCGGCATCCTGGTGTGCTCGTTCCTCGGCGGCATGCGCGCCGTCACGTGGACGCAGGTGGCGCAGTACATCGTGCTGCTGGTGGCCTACGCGGTGCCGGTGGCGTGGCTGTCCGTGAAGCAGCACGCCACGGTGGTGCCGCAGGCCACGTACGGCTACCAGTTGCAGAAGGTGATCGCGGCGGAGAAGAGCCTGCAGGCCGACCCGGCTGAACGCCAGGTGATCGCCACGTTCCAGGCGCGGGCGGCGGGGTTCGACGCCCGCCTGGCCGACATTCCCGCGGCGTTGGCGGTCGAGCGCCGCGCCGCCGTGCGCCGCATCGCCGACCTGAAGGCCGTCAACGCGCCTCAGGGCGACATCCAGGCCGCCGAGCGCGAGCTTGCGCGCGTGCCGCGCGACGCGGACGCCGCGCGCGACGAGTGGACGCGCGCCCGCGACGCCAACCTGGATCGCGCGCGGCCGCTCGCGGGCATGCCGCCGCATGCGCAGCAGTTCGCCGGCGACCCGCACGGCGACGCCGCCGCGCGCAAGGCCTTCGACGAGTCGCGCCGCAACTTCATCGCGCTGGTGTTCTGCCTGATGGTGGGCACGGCGTCGCTGCCGCACGTGCTGACGCGCTTCTACACGACGCCGTCCGTGGCGGAGGCGCGCGTGTCGGTCGCCTGGTCGCTGTTCTTCATCATGCTGCTGTACCTGACCGCGCCGGCGCTCGCCGTCCTGGTCAAGGTCGAGATCTTCGATTCGCTGGTGGGCACGCGCTTCGACCAGCTGCCGGCCTGGATCAACAACTGGGCCCACGTCGATGGCTCGCTGCTGCAGGTGGCCGACGTCAACGGCGACGGCATCGTGCAGCTCGGCGAGATCAAGATCGGCGGCGACATCGTCGTGCTCGCCACGCCCGAGATCGCGGGCCTGCCGTACGTCATCTCGGGCCTCGTGGCCGCGGGCGGGCTGGCCGCGGCGCTGTCGACGGCCGACGGCCTGCTGCTGACCATCGCCAACGCGCTGTCGCACGACCTGTGGTTCCGCATCGTCGATCCCGAGGCGCCGGCCACGAAGCGCGTGACGGTGTCCAAGGTGCTGCTGCTGATGGTGGCGCTCGGCGCGGCCTACGTCACGGCGCAGAAGCCGGGCGACATCCTGCTGCTGGTGTCGGCCGCGTTCTCGATCGCCGCGTCGGCGTTCTTCCCGGCGCTGGTGATGGGCGTGTTCTGGAAACGCGCGAACCGCTGGGGCGCGGCCGCGGGCATGGTGAGCGGCCTGGGCCTGACGCTGTACTACGTGCTGGTCAACCAGCCGGGGGTGCGCGAGACCTTCGGCGTCGCGAGCCCGATCCAGCTGTGGTGGGGCATCCAGCCGATCGCCGCCGGCCTGTTCGGCGTGCCGGTGGGCTTCGCCGTGCTGGTCGTGGTGAGCCTGCTGACGCCGCCGCCGAGCGGTGCGGCGATGGCGATGGTCGACGACGTCCGCCTGCCTTAGGCTGCCCGGCGGCAGGCGGCGTCGCGCCGGCGCCTACGCGTGCACGTCCCCGTGCGTGCGCGCATGCTCCCAGGCGTCGTACGCGGCCAGGCGGGCGCGCGTCCATTCCATGCTGGACGTGCCACGGGCCTCTTCCCAGCCGTGCTCCAGCTCGCCTTCGAAGTCCTCGAAGTTGCGGCCGATGTTGCGGTTGTAGTGCGCCACGCCGTAGTTGTAGGCCGGGCCCCAGTCGTCGTAGGCGTCGCGCGGGGTCGCGTACGCGCGCGAGGCGTAGTTGGCGCGCCAATAGGCGTCCTCGGCGGTCGGATCGATCGCCTCGGCGACGCCCTTGCCGGCCAGGCCGCCCGCCACCGCGCCGACGATGGCGCCGATGGCCGTGCCGATCGGGCCGGCCACGGTGCCGACGGCGGCGCCGACGGCCATGCCACCGGCGGCGGCGCCCAGGCCGACGCCCACGGGATGCGCGCCGACCTCGCCCGACAGCGGGTCGCGGTTGGCGCCGGTGTCGGCTTCGACCGGCGGTGCCGGAACGGGGTCGAGCGGGACGATCTTGGACATGGGCAACTCCTGCGCGGCAGGAAGTGCCGCATCGGCACGCTGTGGCAACCGACGCTCCCGGAGCGCCTCAGCTCGGCGTCAGGCGAGGAACCCGCGCAGGCGCGCCGCGACGGCGGCGGGCTGGTCGTGGTGCAGCATGTGGCCGCAATCGTCCAGCAGCAGGCGCTCGACGCGCGGCACCTGCGCCAGGCGGGCCTCGAAGTCGGCCCGCGGGTAGCGGTCGCCCCAGAATTTCGTCACGTCGGTGTTGGCGCCCTCGACCCACAGCACCGGCGCCTCGATGCGGCGCCAGCCCGCCATCACCTCCTCCACGCGGTACAGCACCGGGTTGACGAGCTTGTGCGCCGGGTCGCCGAGGATGTGCCAGCGCCCGTCGGCGCGGCGCTCCGACCAGTGCGGCGCGAGCCACGCGGCCTTGTCGGCCGGCAGGCGGGCGTTGTTCTTGCGCAGGCGGGCGGCGACCTCGTCGACGGAGTCGTAGGAGCGCAGCGACGCCGGCTCCTTCAGTTCGTCGAGCCACTTGGCGAGGCGGCCGGGCGCCTGCTCGGCGCGCGACTCGGGCAGGCCGAAGCCTTCGAGGTTGACGAGCCGGCGGATGCGCGCGGGACGCACGCCCGCGTAGCTCATCACCACGTTGCCGCCCATGCTGTGGCCGGCGAGGTCGACGGCGGCGCCGGGCGACAGCGCGTCCAGGACGGTGTCGAGGTCGCCGAGGTAGTCGTGGAACCAGAACGCGTCCGCCCCGCCGGCGGTGCTGCCGCCGAAGCCGCGCCAGTCGAGCGCGACGACGCGGCGCACCGGACCCTCGAGGCGCGCGAGCTCGTCGACGATGAACTGGAACGACGCGCCGACGTCCATCCACCCGTGCGTGAGCACCAGCAGCGGCCGTTCGGGCGTGACCAGGGACGCGTCGCCCCATTCGCGCAACTGGTACTGTACGTTGCGCACGGGCAGGAGGCGGGCGCGGCCGGGGCGCAGTTCGGCGTAGGGCGTGGACATGCGGGCCACTGTAGAGGAACTGGTCGATTTCCGCTGCCGCGGGGGTGACAGCGCGACGGTCGCACAATCGAGCCATGACCTCGACCCTTCCCGCCCGCGCCAACGTCCGCTTCGCCTCGCGCGAGGACGTTCCCGTCATCGTCGCGCTGATCCGCGAGCTGGCCGTCTACGAACGGCTGGAGCACCTCGCCACGGCCACCCCGGCGCGCCTCGAGCCGCTGCTGTTCGGCGACAAGCCCGCCTGCGAATGCCTGATCGCCGAACAGGACGGGGAGCCGGTGGGCTTCGCGCTGTTCTTCCACAACTTCTCCACCTTCCTGTGCCAGAAGGGGCTGTACCTCGAGGATCTCTTCGTGCGGCCCGCGGCCCGCGGCACCGGCCTCGGCAAGCTGCTGCTGCAACGGCTGGCGCAGATCGCCCTCGAACGCGATTGCGGCCGCTTCGAATGGTCGGTGCTGGACTGGAACGTGGACGCGCAGGCGTTCTACAAGCGCATGGGCGCGACGATGCTGGACGACTGGCGCATCTGCCGCGTGACGGGAGACGCCCTGCAAGCGTTGGGGGCGCCGACCAAGTAAGCTGCACGGATGAGCCGCATCGACAACTACGCCACCCTCCACGGCGAGTTCGCCTGGAACGTTCCCGAGCGGTTCAACATCGCCGAGGTGTGCCTGCACCGCTGGGCGCGCGACACGCCCGAGGCGGTGGCGATCCTCCAGGATGGCGGCGACAAGGCCTCCGTGCCCTTCACCTACGCCTCGCTGCAGCGCGACGCGCGCCGCCTGTCCAACGCGCTGGGCTCGCTGGGCGTGGCGCGCGGCGACCGCGTCGCGGTGATCATGCCGCAGCGCCCGCAGACCGCCGTCGCGCTGATGGCAGTGTTCCAGATGGGTGCGATCGCGGTGCCGCTGTCCACGCTGTTCGGCGCCGAGGCGTTGCAGTCGCGGCTGAACGACAGTGGCGCGAAGGTGGCGATCGTCGACGAGGGCTCGGCCGACGTCGTCGAGGCGCTGCGCGAGGCCTGCCCGGCGCTGCTCAAGGTGATGGGCGTGGCCGGGGCCGACAGCCGCGGCGACGTGTCGTGGAGCGGTTCGCTGGCCGCCGCGCGCAGCGAGTTCGAGTCCACCGACACCCGCGCCGACGACCCCGCGCTGCTGATCTACACCAGCGGCACCACCGGTCCGGCCAAGGGCGCGGTGATCCCGCACCGCGCGCTGATCGGCAACCTGAGCGGCTTCGTCGCGAGCCAGGACTGGTTCGAGGGCGACGGGCCGTTCTGGAGCCCGGCCGACTGGGCCTGGACGGGCGGGCTGTGGGACGCGCTGCTGCCCACGCTGTACTTCGGCCGCACCATCGTCGCGTCGCGCGCCCGCTTCGACGCCGACCTCGCGCTCAAGCTGATGGAGCGCCACCGGGTCGCGCACACGTTCCTGTTTCCCACCGCGCTGAAGGCGATGATGCGCGTCGCGCCGGAGCCGCGCAGGACGCATCCGGGGCTCGCGCTGAAGGCGATCATGAGCGCCGGCGAGGCGGTGGGCGAGGGCGTGTTCGCGTACTGCCGCGACAAGCTGGGCGTCGTCGTCAACGAGATGTTCGGCCAGACCGAGATGAACTACGTGGTCGGCAACTGCGGCCACTACCGCACGCGCGGCGGCCAGCGCGCGCCGGGCTGGCCGCCGCGCGCCGGCAGCATGGGGCGGCCCTACCCGGGCCACCGCGTGGCCGTGATCGACGACGACGGCCACGAATGCGCGCCGGGCGTCGCCGGCGACATCGCCGTCCACGCGCGCGACGGACGCGGCGCGCGCGATCCGATCTTCTTCCTCGGCTACTGGAACAACGAGCGCGCCACGAAGGCGAAGTTCACCGGCGAGCCCTTCGAGTCGTGGTGCCGCACCGGCGACCGCGCGGTCATGGATGCCGACGGCTATCTCTGGTACCAGGGCCGCAGCGACGACCAGTTCAAGTCGTCGGGCTACCGGATCGGGCCGACCGAGATCGAGGACTGCCTCGCGCGCCACCCGGCCGTGGCCCAGGTGGCGGTGGTGCCCAAGCCCGACGCGGAACGCGGCGCGGTGGTCAAGGCCTTCATCATCCCGGCCGTGGGCGTCCTGCCCGATGCGGCGCTGGTGGAGGCGTTGCAGCAACTGGTGCGCAGCCGACTCGCGCCCTACGAGACGCCCAAGGACATCGAGTTCGTGCAGACGCTGCCGATGACCGCCACCGGCAAGCTCCAGCGCAACGTGTTGAAGCAGCTCGAAGTCGACCGGGCCGCAGGCAAGCTCAGCGCCTGATCTTCGCGAGCACGTCGTCCACGGCCGTCACCACGGCGTCGGGATGCGTCTCCTGGATCTCGTGGCCGGCGCCCGCCACGACGCGCACCTCGCCGTCCTTGGACGAGTGCGCGACGTCCGTCAGCAGCGCCAGGTTCGCCGCCTCGATGGCCTTGTTCGTGTCGCTCTGCGGCTTGCCCGGGATCAGGTAGGGACTGACGCCGCGCCCGAGCACGATCACCGGCAGGTCGCCGAAGGGCTTGCGGGCGGCGCGCAGCTGGGCGCGATCGGCGGCCAGTGCGTGGCGTTCGGCCTGGCGCGTGCGCCAGTACGCCGGCGCGAGACGCTGCGCCAGGTCGATCTGCGCGGCGGCGAGCGGAAGCCCGGGATCGAGTCCGCCGATGCAGTCGTCGTAGGCTGGCGACTTCGGATCGAAGCCCTTGGCGGCCTGCGCCGCGCAGCCGTTGCCGAACGCGATGATCTCGGCCTCCGACTCGGTGATGCTGCCCTTGGTGAGCGCGTCCGGGCGCACGTTCTCGTCCTCGTGCATCGGCTCGACCAGCACCAGGCCGCCGACCTCGGCCGGGTAGCGCCACGCATACAGCTCGACGCTGCCGCCGCCGAACGAGTTGCCGACCAGCACGTAGGGCGGCGCCACCGCCGCCGCCTTCAGCAAGGCATGCAGGTCGTCGACCGCGTTGCCGGCGTCGGCCGCGCGCGGCGAAGCGTCGCTGAATCCGTAGCCCGCGCGGTCGTAGGAACAGGCGCGCGTCCTGGTGGCGACCTTCGTCTGCACGGCCCACCAGTGCCAGGCGGCCCCGCCCGAGGGCGATTCGAAGACGACGGTCGGCGAGCCGCTGCCGCTGCACAACAGGTTGAGCCTGCGCCCGCCGACGTCGACGAGCCGGTGAGGCACGGCGAACTCGGCGCCGGGCGCGGCGAGGTCGCCGGCGAAGGCGAGGGAGGACGACAGGGTCAGGGCGAACAGCAGGATCTTGTGCATGGTTCTCGGCGGGAGGTCATTTCATTTGGAGGAACACTTGCCCATCGCCTCGGCGGCGAGCAGGAACGGGGCGCTGAGCAGGCCCATGCCGCCGCCCAGGTACTCGCCCTTGCCGCAGTCGCCCTTGTGCGCGGCGGCGATGTTCTTGGCCATCAGTTGCGCGGGCGGCGGCGGCGGCAGGTTGCGCGTGGTGCCGGCGTGCGAGCCGTCTGCGGCCAGCAGCTCGCTGCCGTCGTCCTCGTGCGTGAGCGCGTTGGCGTGGCTCGCGAGCGTGTCTCCGCGAGCGACGTTGCGGATCGCCTGGCGCGCGGCGGCGTTGTCGAGGAACGAGAGGTCGGGCTGGGGCGACGACGCGGGCGGCGTGGCTGCGGCGACCGGAGGCGGCGCCGGCAACGCGAGGGTGTGCGCGAGATCCTCGGGTGCGCGCGGTGGCGCCGGCATCGGCGCGGGCCCGCGTGCTCGCGCGTCGCGCGCGGCGGGCGCGCGTGCGGGCGACGGCGTGCGCGGGAGCGGCAGCGGATGCAACGGCGGGGGCGGCGCGGCGTGCAGGGCCACGGTCACCACGGTCGTCGCGCGATCGGCCCCGCGCCCGGGCATCTCCACGCGATCGATCGCCAGCTTCAGCGACACCAGCACCAGGGCATGCAGCGTCACCGCGGCGGCGATGCGCGACGCGCTCCAGCGGCGGCGTCGGGCGCTCGCCCAGTCGAGGGTCGCGGATCGGTCGTCAGGCATCGCCGACCTCTTCGTCCGCGGGCGCGCCGTCGCCCGGCCGGTATTCGAGGATGTCGCCGGGCTGGCATTGCAGCACCTCGCAGATGGCTTCCAGCGTGTCGAAGCGCACGCCGCGCACCTTGCCCGACTTCAGCAGCGAGATGTTCTGCTCGGTGATGCCCACGCGCTCGGCGAGCTCGCGCGAGCGCATCTTGCGGCGCGCCAGCATCACGTCGAGATTGACGACGATGGTCATGGACGGGCGCCTCGCATCAGACGAAGCCCTCGTTGTCCTCGGCGATGCGCGCGGCCTCCACCATCACGCTGGAGATCGCGAGCAGCGCAACGCCCAGCAGCAGCACCATGTAATCGTCCGAGGACAGGTTGATGTCGAGCTCGCGCTTGCCCGGCCCGTTGCCCCAGGTGGCGATGACCGACAGCACCGCGCGGTAGATCGGCGACCAGAACGCGGCCGCCAGCGTCCAGCGCGCGAAGCCGCGCAGGCTGGTGAGCGCCCGCGCGCTGAAGATGCGCCCGTGCAGGTATTCGCCGAACAGCTGCCACAGGCGCCACAGCGCGACGAGGATCACGGCCAGCGAGGGGATGTCCCACAGCACGTAGGCGACGCGCGGCCATCCGGCCAGCGCGCCGACGGCGGCGCCGTTGCTCTGAGTGGAGATGATGTTGCGGGCGTACTCCGGAAAGATCCAGGTGGCCACGGCGTTGAGCGCGAACACCGTGGCGCCGACCAGCACCAGGGCGCGGACGACGCGGGCGATGCGCTGGATGCCGGCTTGCGGCGAGGTGCGGGGCGGCGAGAAGGCGGATGGCTTCATGGGGGCGGCGAAGTGCGCCGGGTCGTGGCGACAGGATCACCGTAGTGCAATAAAAACTTATTGTAAAACGATAAAACATGGCTGCGCAACGACAAATGCATGAAGCGTTGGCAAAGCACTCGCGGGCCCGGCCCCGGGGGCTCGGCCTATAGTCCGGGCGACACCGTCCCTTCTCCCGGAGCCCGCCCTTGACCCGCCTCGCCGCCGACCCGCGACCCGCCGTCGCCCTCTATTGGGACTTCGAGAACCTGCACGCGGCGCTCGTCGAGGAGCGTGCGGGCGAGGGCGCCTACGCCAAGCCCGACGCGCGCTTCCGGGTGCAGGAACCGCTGGTCGACGTGGCGGCGATCGTCGCGCTGGCCGCCGGCCTCGGGCCGCTCGCGATCAACCGCGCCTACGCCAACTGGCAGTACCTCGGCCGCTATCGCGACGCGCTGCTGCAGGGCGCCATCGACCTCGTGCAGATGTTCCCGCCCGGCGCGGCCGCGAAGAACGGCGCCGACATCCGCCTCAGCCTCGACGCGCTGGAGGACGTGACCCGCCTGGCCCACGTCGGCACGGTCGTGGTGGTGGGCGGCGACAGCGACTTCATGCCGCTGTCGCACAAGCTCAAGGCGGCCGGCGTCGTGCTGGTGGGCGTGGGCGCGCGCCCGAACACCAACCGCTACTGGGCGCGCAGCTGCCACGAGTTCCACTACTACGACACGCTCGTCGCGGGCAGTCCCGTCGAAACAGGCGCGGCGGACGACGCCGGCGCCGCCGTCGCGATGCCGCCGCCCCGGGATCCCGGCGGCGGCCTCTGAGGCGTTGCGCCGCCCGCGCGACAATCGCGCCATGGCCCGCAAGCAACACGTCAGCGAAACCCCCGCCACGCAATGGCTGCGCGCGCAGGGCGTCGAGTTCACCGAGCACGTCTACGACTACGTCGACCACGGCGGCACGGCCGAATCGTCGGCCCAGCTGGGCGTGCCCGAGCACGAGGTGGTCAAGACGCTGGTGATGCAGGACGAGGCCGCGCGGCCGCTCGTCGTCCTGATGCATGGCGACCGCACGGTGTCGACCAAGAACCTGGCGCGGGCCATCGGCTGCAAGTCGGTCGAGCCCTGCAAGCCCGACGTTGCGCAACGGCACAGCGGCTACCAGGTGGGCGGCACCTCGCCGTTCGGATTCCGCAAGGACGTGCCGGTGTACGTGCAGGAAACCATCCTCGGGTTGCCCCGCATCCTGATCAACGGCGGACGCCGCGGCTACCTCCTCGGGATGCCCCCTGCCGTACTGATAGCCACCCTGCACGCCAAACCCGTGCAGTGCGCCAATTGATGGTGCGTCCGCGACGGGATTTGGTGCGGCCGCGGGTGCTTGGCTAAGGTTGTCTAGTCAATTCGCGCTGCGAAAAACTGACAGCAGGGTTTGTGCGGGGAATGTTCGTTGTCACGGTGCTCACAATCGCGCCACCGTGTGGCCGTTCTGTCAGGTTTCGTTAACAAAACGATACCAACGGCGCGGCGCTGCGGACAAGAAACATCTCCCACCACCGAGGAAGGAAGTCCATGTTCAACCGCACCAAGATCTGTGCAGCCTTGTTCCTTGCCGTCGCCTCCAATGCCTGGGCCCAGGACGCCGCTGTCGCCACGCAACGCGTCGAGATCACCGGGTCCTCGATCCGGCGCATCTCGGCCGAAGGCTCGTTGCCCGTGACCGTCATCTCGCGCGACGCCATCGACAAGACCGGCGCTTCCTCCGTCACGGAACTGATCCAGAAGCTCCCGGCGATGACCGGCGGCAACTTCCAGCAATCCTCCAGTTCGGTCAACGGCAACGGCAACGGCACCACCACGGCGGCCATCCACGCCCTCGACCAGAAGTACACGCTGGTGCTGCTCAATGGCCGGCGCGTCGCCCCCTTCGGCGGCTTCGGGGCTTCGGGCGGCGATGGCGCCGTGAACCTGCAGAGCCTGCCGCTCGACGCGATCGAGCGGGTCGAAGTGCTGACCGACGGCGCCTCGGCGCTCTACGGCTCCGACGCCATTGCCGGCGTGGTGAACTTCATCACCAAGAAGAACCTGACGGACGCGGCCGTGTTCGTCAATGGCAGCAACCCGCAACTGGCCGGTGGCGCGAAATGGAGCGCGGGCATCAGCAAGGGATTCGGCGATCTGGAGGCCAACGGCAACAACCTGCTGCTGTCCTACAGCCACGACGTGCAGAACAAGGTGATGGCCGCCGATCGCTCCGTCTCCAAGCGCGGCGGCCTGATCAAGTTCACGCTCAACGGGCAGCCGGTGATCTATGACCAGACGTCCAGCAACTCGCTGCCGGGCTCGGTCTACCTCGACAGCGGCAATTCGTTCAGCCCGTACTTCGACCTGAACAACAACTGCGGGACGGATCCCGCCGTGTTCGCTTCCGGAACCAAGTGCCGGACCAATTACGCGATGACCGTGCAGGACATCCCGAGTTCCAAGCGCGACAGCTTCTTCCTGAGCGACCATTTCAGGCTCAACGCGACCAACACGCTGTTCGTCGAGGCGATGTGGTCGAAGTTCGACATGACGGCCGCGTTCGCGCCGTCGGCGCAGCCGATGGGCCTGGGCTCGAACGACCTGCCGGGCCGTCCGCTCGACATCCTGTGGAACAAGTACGTCGTTCCCTACCAGACCGCCAACGGCGACACCAGCACCGGCGGCCAGATGCGCTACCGCTCGATGGAAGCCGGCGGCCGCACGGACGAGTGGGAGACGGAGTCCAATCACTACGTGCTGGGCGCCGAGGGGACGGCGTTCGACTGGGACTACAACGCGAGCCTGACGCTCTCCAAGAACCAGGACAAGGACAAGCTGGCCGGGGGCTACCTCGACTTCAACAAGTTCGTGGACCTGATCGCGACCGGCGCCTACGATCCCCTCGTGCCGCTGCCGGGCCAGACTCTCGATCCGTCCGTGCTGCGCGGCACCTTCCTGCACACCAAGATCTCGCAGAACGTGCTCAGCCTGCACGGGTCGAGGGAACTGTTCGAGCTGCCGGGCGGCAAATCCTCGCTGGGCCTGGGCTTCGACCTCACCGACCAGCATCTGACGCAGGAGACGAGCGACCTGGCGCAGTTCGGCAACGGAACCGCCGCCCAGGCGGGCAAGACCGACTACGCCGTCGGCGGCTTCTACGGCTATGTTCCGATGGATGCCACCCGCCGGAACTACGGCGCGTTTGCCGAACTGCTGATGCCGCTGGCGAAGAGCGCGGACATCACGGCCTCCGTGCGCTTCGACCGCTACGACCGCGTGCACAACAAGATGCCCTTCACGCAGGTCGCGAACAACCTCACGCCGCTGCCGGCGCAGGATGAAGGCAACAGCTTCAGCCGTCCGACGTTCAAGCTGAGCTTCCGCGACCAGCCGCTGGAGAGCCTGCTGCTGCGCGGCTCCTTCGGCACGGGATTCAAGGCGCCGTCGGTCAACCAGATCGCCGCGCCGCTGGCCTTCAGCACCAACACCTCGGGCTCCTACATCTGTCCCTTCCCGAGCAGCCCCACCTGCGTGGCGAACGGCTCGGGGTCACAGCAGTGGGACCTCATCACGGCCGGCAACCCGGCCACCGGGAGCGCAGGCCTGAAGGCCGAGACCTCGCAGCAATGGACGCTGGGCGGTCGCTTCGAGCCGGCCAAGACGATCTCGTTCGGCCTCGACTACTGGTCGGTGCGGCTCAAGAACCAGATCCTGTCGGGCATGCCCGAGAACTACGCGTTCGCCAACGCCACGGCGCTGAGCAGCCTGTTCGTGATCCCCTATCAGGATCCCGCCGGCTATCCCACGCTGGCCCTCGTCGAGAAGCCGTTCAATGCCGGCAAGGCCAACTACCAGGGCGTGGACTGGGAAATCAACCTGAGCACCACCACCTCGTTCGGCAAGCTGTCCGCCGACCTGAGCGGCACGCACATGCTCAAGGCCGACTACGAGCTTCCCGGCGGCAAGCAGACGGACCTCGGGCGCTTCGGCGGCGACAACAACGTCGTGTTCCGCAACATCGCGCGCCTGGCGCTGGGGCTGCAGTACGGCGACTTCACGCACACGCTCATCGTGAACTACAAGTCGGGTTACGCCGACCAGGCGTTCACCGCGGACTCGGCCGCCGTTTCGCAACTGCTGCCCGACGGCTCGGAAGGCGATGGCGTGGCCTATGCCGGCCGCGTCAAGTCGTACACGGTCACCGATTGGCAGACGCGCTGGCAGTACTCGAAGGCCCTTCGCCTCACGTTCGGCATCACCAACCTCCTGAACGTGAAGCCGCCCCTGTCGCTCAAGGTCGTGGGTGGCAACCAGGTCGGGTACGACGGCCGCTACGCCGACCCGACGGGACGCGCAATTGCGGCCGGCGTTGCCTATCGCTTCTGATTGCGCCGCCTTGCGCTGACACGGCAAGACGCGCGGCGGCCACGAGCCGCAACGACAACGCCCCGATCGCTTCGCGACCGGGGCGTTTTTCCTGCGCGTGACGCGCGCGAGGCTTCCGCGTTGCGGGCCTTGCGCGCGTTGCGCGCGAAGCTCAGGTGCCCAGCGCCTTGAGCAACTTCGCGCCGTTGGGCGAGCCCCAGCCGGTGCACGGATCCCAGCCCGACTTGGCGCTGTAGCTGCCGTTGTTGCCCGCCGTGATGTCGTGGGTCACGTGCTTGCCGTGCAGCGAGCCGTACAGCAGGGGATTGAGGAAGCCCACCGGGTGGCCCAGCTTCTGGTTCATCAATGCGACGAGGCCGGCCCACAGCGGCGCCACGGCGCTGGTGCCGCCGATGACGAAATCCTGGCCGTCGACGCGCACCTGGTAGCCGGTGGCCGGGTCGGCGTCGCCGGCGACGTCGGGCACGCCGCGTCCGGCCTTGCCGCCCGCGCCCGCGCTCACCGGCACGCCGGCCTTGGACTGGTACGAGGGCAGTGCGAAGAAGCCGCTGACGCCGCCGCCGGTGGCGCTGGTGGTGGCGCCTTCGTTCCACACCACCTCCGACGAGATCGCGGTGGCGCTGCTCGCCAGCAGCTTGGTGCCGCCGCAGGCCAGCACGTTGGGGCTGGAGGCCGGGAAGTCGACGTGCACCTTGCCGTCGGCCACGCCGTCTGACGAGCCGTTGTCGCCCGAGGCCACGCAGATCGTGACGCCCATCGCCGCCGCGGCCTGGAACGCCTGGTCGTACTGCGTCATCGCCTGCGCCGTCCAGTTCTGTTCGGCGGCGCCCCAGCTGATCGAGATCACCGAGGGCTTGTTGACGTTGTCGTGGACGGCGGTGGTGATCGCGTCGAGGAAGCCCTGCGTGGTGTTGGGCGCGAAGTAGACGGCGATGGTGGCCTTGGGAGCCACGGCGCCGCACACCTCGATGTCCAGCAGCACCTCGCTGTCCGCGCTGTTGGCGTTGGTCGGATGGTTCTTGGCGTGATCCACCAGCACGGCCTTCACCTTGGGATTGGCGATGCCCAGCGAGGCGAAATAGGTGGCGAGGTCGGCCGGCTTGTAGCCGCCGCCCAGTTCGATGATGCCGATGCACTGGCCGCTGCCGTCGACGTCCGTGGGGAAGGCGTACAGCTTGGCGAGCTCCGGCGGCGTGAACGACTTGGCCGCGACGGAGCGCATGCCCAGCACCGGCTGGTAGCGCTGGAAGTGCGGGTCGGCGGCGGGGCGGTCGTCCAGGCCGAACACGCCCTCGATGACGCCCGCGAGATCGCCCGGAACGCTGAGGGTGCCGGTGCGGCCGCGATAGGTGCCCGACGCGTGCTCGAATTGCTGCAGCGTGGTGCCGAACGTGGTGTTCATGTCCGCCGCGGTGCCCGACAACACGACGCTGCGGCGCGCCGCGTCCGATTCGACGACCGTCAGGCCGTGCGCCTTCGCGAAGGCGGCGACGGCGTCCAGGTCCTTCGCGTCGGCGCCATGGCCGGCGGCGAACTGTTCGCGCGTGAGGTATTTGCGCTGCCCGGGATGGCTGTCGTCGTCGGCGCCGTTGGCCGCCAGCGCGTGCGCGACCGGCGCTTTCGCGCGCAGTCGCAACGTGACTTCGATGCGCTCGTCGGGCCGGGCGGGGCCGATCGCCTTGGCGCCTTCCAGCGCGTGCCGTTCGCTGCCCGGGATGGTGTGTCTGCTGGCCATGATGCGTCCTTTGCGACTGAATTTGCAATGAGACCCGCCGTACGGGCGTGCGGCCATCGTCTGCCTGTCGCGCGCCTGCGTCCACCCCTAGCGAGGTAAAAATGGGTGTCGAAACACGGGGGGCGGACCGCGGGCTTGCGGCTTGCTGCATCTGCTCGGATTCCACCCAGCAAAATGACGGGCCGCCCTCTTGATCCCCCGTCGAGCCGACCCCATGTAGCCGTCGAGACAACCCCGACTCCGAGAGAGCATGATGTCGGCGGTTCTCCGTCTGAAAGGACACGAAGATGAAACGCAAGATGATGCTGGTGGCCGCCTGTGCCGCCGCCCTGTGGTCGGTCGCCGCGATGGCGTTGCCGTCGGCCGGCGACGTGCAGGCCGCCGTCAAGTCCGGGGACTATCCCAAGGCCGAGACGATGATGCAGGAGGTGGTCGCCGCCAAGCCGCAGAGCGCGAAGGCGCACTATCTCTACGCCGAGATCCTGGCGCACGACGCCAAGTTCACCGACGCGGCCGCGCAGGCGCGCCAGGCGCGCGAGCTCGATCCGGCGCTGTCGTTCACGACCGATCCCGAGAAGTTCAAGAGCTTCGAGCGCCTGCTGGAGCGTGAACAGGCCGGCCCGGCCGTCGCCACGCAGGCCCCGGCGCCGGCGACGCGCGTCAACACGGCCCCGGCCATTCCGCCGCAGGCCGCGTCCAGCGGCATCCCGGGCTGGGTGTGGGTCGGCGGCTTCGCGATCCTCGCCTTCGTGATCTTCCGCGCGATCTCGCGCCGTGCGATGGCCAACAACATGGCCACGGCAGGCTACGCCAACCAGGGCGGCGGCTACGGCATGAACCCCGGCATGCCGCAACCCGGCTACGGCCCGGGTTACGGCGCCGCGCCGGGTGCCGGCGGCGGCCTGCTGCGCACGGGCCTCGCGGCCGCGGGCGGCGTGGCCGGCGGCATGTTGCTGGAGCGCATGCTCGAGGGCAATCGCCACGACGAGAATCCGGGCAACAACTACGGCTCGCAGGGCGGCTCGTTCGACAACGGTTCGAGCCAGGCCGCCAGCGAACTCGAGAACCGGTCGATCGACTTCGGCTCCGGCGGCAACGACTGGGGCGGGGACGCCGGCGGCGGTTCGTCGGGCGGCAGCGACGACGGCGGCGGCTGGTAAGCCCCGTGGCGCACCCGCGGGTGCGTCGTCAGACGAGCAGGACGGGGCCTCGGCCCCGTTCTGCGTTCCGCCGCGCCGTCACCAGCCTTCGCTGCCCGGCTCGCCCTTGAAGGGGCCGACCAGTTCGGGCGTGATCCAGCCGCCGTAGAAGCCGCCCGGTTGCGGCGTCACCAGCGCGCCGCCGACGGTGCACTCCAGCACGTGGCAGTAGAACGCGACGCCGTCGACGAGCGCTTCGGAACCCGGCAGCGGGTGCGGGTAGCTCCAGGCCACCTTGGCGAGACGGCGCGTGCCGTCCACCAGCGACCAGTAGCGCGCCGGCCCCTTCCATTCGCACAGCGACGTCCCTTCCGCCGGCTCCAGCAGGCCGGGGGCGATGTCGGCCAGCGGGATGTAGAAGCTGGGCGGATGCGCGGTCTCGAGCGCGCGGATCGCGCGCACGCTGCGCGCGACCTCCCGCTCGCCCCAGCGGATGACGACCTCGCGCGGATCGATCTCCAGGCGCGGCGGGCGCGGATAGTCCCAGACGGATTCCTGGCCGGCCGCGGGGGGCCTGGCGAAGGCCGGGCGCGCCTGACCGCGCCAGTGCCAATGGCCCCGGGCGGCGGCCCGGTCGTCGTCCTCGATTGCAGCGGAAAGAGTGCTCATGCACGCAGCCTACAACGGCCTCGTCTCCCGCATGTTGCGCAGGGTCGGTGTTGCGATGCAGCAAGACCTGCCGCGACCGGCGACGACCGAGGGGGAGCCCCCAGTTCGCAGCGCGACCCGCCCGGCGTTCGCTCGTAGTCTGGCCGACTCCGTGCCGCCACCGGCAGGGAGCCAACCCATCCAACCATTGGAGGACCGCGATGCGATCGATTCCTGCCCGCACGGCACTTCGCTTCATGGCGCTGGCCTGCGCCGCCACGCCCTTGCTGGCCCTGGCCCAGCGCGCCGAACTGCCTCCCATCCATCCCGCCGCCGCCCGGCCCGTGGTGGCGCGCACGGCCACGGCCGGCCCCCTGGCCGCGCCTGCCGTGACGACCGCGACACCCAGGGCGGCCGCGGTGCAGGTCGTCGACGACGACGCCCATGCGCCCTACAAGGAGGGCGTGTTCACCAATTGCACCGTGGCGGGCGTCTGCACGGTCGCCTTCACCACCGTGCCGGCGGGGCATCGGCGCATCGTCGAGCACCTGTCGTGCAGCGTCTATGTGTCGACGACGGGCGCGCTGCGCTACGTGGCGTTCCTCGCCAACTCGTTCACCGCGCCGCGTGACTTCGTCCCGTACACGCGCAGCGCCGCCGACGCCGGGCAATATTTCGTGCACGCGGTCGAGCTGTTTCCCTTCGATGCCGGCGAGACGCCGCTTGTCTACGCGTACGCCGACACCTCGCCCATCCAGGACCTGACCTGCACGATCACGGGACGAGACGTCGTGCTGCCGTGAGATCGGGCGGCTTCGCCTTCCGCCGCAATTGACCCTGCTGGCGGCACTTGCGGTGCATCTTCGCCGCAAAGGAACAAAATAGCTCAACAGTCGGGCCGCCGTGTCGATACACCAGGACGCGCCGTCCCGATTGCAGGCGCCCGCGCGCCCGCATCCAGCCCACGTGGCGCGCGACTCGCCCAGTTCGCTTCTTCGCCCAGGGACATGACGCCGGAGCATCCGCTCGCCGCACTCGCACGCCGCTTCGCCGACCGCTTCCTGCGCTCGGGGATGCTGGCCGTGTACAGCGCGAGCGATCGCGATTCCGCGCAGATCCGGGCGGCGCACCTGAACTCGGTGATCCGGCTGACGCCTTACACGATGACGGCTAACATCGGCAACGGGGCGCTCGTGGTCTGGGCGTTCCGCGGCGACGTGTCCATCGGCATGCTCGCCTGGCTCGCGCTGCTGTACCTGTTGTGCGCGCTCGCGCTGCTGGGCTGGTGGCGAGGCCGCCATCGCGTGCGCACGACGGCGTCTCCGGCGGCCATCCGCCACGCGAACGTGCACGCCAACCTGCTAGCGGTGGTGTGGGCGGCGCTGCCCATCTGCTGGTTCGCGCACGCCGCGCCGCAGCAGCAGTTGCTGGTGGTGGCGCTCGTCACGGGCATGCTCGCGGCCGGCGCCTTCGTGCTCAGTCCGCTGCCGGTGGCGGCCGTCGTCTTCGTCGCGATCTTCGCGGCGTCGGGGATCATCGCCTGCTGGCAGACCGGCGATCACATCTTCGTGGCCGTGGGCGTGCTGCAGACCATTTACGCGCTGATCGTGATCATGGGCGCGCTGGCGGCGTCGCGCAAGGCCACGGCGCTGCTGCGTTCGCAGGCCGAGGCCAAGCGCCAGGAACGCATGATGGCGGTCCTGCTGCACGACTTCGAGCAGAACGCGGCGGAGGCGCTGTGGGAGACCGGCCTCGACGGCTGCGTCGCGCACCATTCGCCGCGCCTGGCGACGCTGCTGGGACTGGACGAGGCCTTGCTGCGCGAACGGCCCTTCCTGGACCTGCTGGGGCGGATCGGCGCCGACGTCGACCGCCTGCGCGAGGCGATGGACGGCGAGCGGCCGTTCAAGGAACTGCGCCTGTCCGCGGCCGGGGCGCACGGCGCGCGCCTGTCGTCGACGGAGCTGGACGGGCCGCGCCTGTCGTCGATGGCCCCGGAGGGGCTGCGCCTGTCATCGATGGCCTCGAACGGGCCGCGCCACTGGTCGATCAACGGCAAGCGCCTGGTCACGGACGACGGCCGCACCGCCGGCTGGCGCGGCGTCATCGCCGACATCACCGAGCAGGTGCTGGCGCAGGAGCGCCTGCAGCATCTCGCGCACACCGATTCGCTGACGGGCCTGGCCAACCGCTTCACCCTGCACGGCGCGCTGCGCGCCGCGATCGCGCAACGCCGCCTCGTGGCGCTGCTGGCGCTGGACCTCGACCACTTCAAGCTGGTCAACGACACGCTGGGCCACGCCGCCGGCGACACCTTGCTGCAGACCGTGGCCGCGCGCCTGCTCGCCTGCCGGCGCCCGGCCGATCTTGTCGCACGCCTGGGCGGGGACGAGTTCGCCGTACTGGTGCTGGATGACCCGGGCGGCGACGCCGAGGGCCGCCTCGACGTCGGCGCGCTGTCGCAGCGCCTGATCGACGTGCTCGAGGAGCCCGTGGAGCTCGGCGGCCGCTCGATGCGGGCGTCGGCCAGCATCGGCGTGGCACGCCTGGCCACGGGCGCCGGCGACGCGCCGCCCAGCGCCGACGACCTGCTGGTGCATGCGGACATCGCGCTGTATGCCGCGAAGAAGGCCGGGCGCGCCCGCTACGCGACCTATTCGGCGGAACTGGGCGACCGCAATCGCCGCAGCGTGATGATCGAGCAGGAGCTGCGCCAGGCGGTGCCACGCGGCCAGCTGGAGCTGCACTGGCAGCCCAAGGTGGACATCGAGTCCTCGCGCATCGTCGGCGCCGAGGTGCTGCTGCGCTGGCGCCATCCGCAACTGGGCAGCGTCGCGCCGATCGAGTTCATCCCGATCGCCGAGAAGTCCGGCGTGATCCGCGAGATCGGCGTCTGGGTGCTGCGCGAGGCCTGCCGCGTGACGGCGGCGCAGCTGCCGGGCCTGACGGTGTCCGTCAACGTGTCGCCCACGCAGCTGCAGGACGACGAGTTCATCGCGCGCGTGCGTGACGCGCTGCACGCGAGCGCGCTCGACCCGTTCCGCCTCGAGCTGGAGATCACCGAGTCGGTGTTCATCGACGACGTGGACGGCGCGCTGCAACGCCTGCACGCGCTGCGCGGGCTGGGCGTGCGCGTGGCGCTGGACGACTTCGGCACCGGCTACTCCTCGCTCGCCTACCTGCGCCGCTTCCCGTTCGACACGCTCAAGATCGACCGCGCGTTCGTCAACGAGTTGATGAACAGCATCGACACGCGCGCCATCGTCCAGATGATCTCGCAGCTCGCGCTGACGTTGAACATGCGCACCGTGGCCGAAGGCGTCGAGTCGGCGGCGCAGCTGAGCGTCGTCTCGTCGGTGGGCTGCGACGAGGTCCAGGGCTGGCTGGTGTCGCCCGCCTGCCCGATCGACGAGTTCCTGGCGTTCTGGCACGACTGGTCGCAGCGACCGCTGGCGCTGATGGAGGAGATCCGGGCGCTCGGCGTCGCCTGACTTCGCGCTGCGCCAGCGAATACACTTCGGCTCGTCGAATTCAACGAAGGTGCCGTCGGTGGCGATGTTCTGGTCGGTGTGTGTGGTGGTGCTGGCGTACCTGCTCGGGTCGCTGAGCTTCGCCGTGATCGTGTCCAGGGCGATGCACCTGGACGACCCGCGCTCGTACGGCTCGGGCAACCCCGGCGCCACCAACGTGCTGCGCAGCGGCAACAGGCTGGCGGCGATCTTCACGTTGCTGCTGGATGCCGTCAAGGGCGTCGTCGCGGTGCTGATCGCGCGCTTCCTGGCCGAGCGCCTGGGCTACGGCGACGGCGTCGTCGCGCTCGCCGGCCTCGCGGCGTTCCTGGGCCACCTCTACCCGGTGTTCTTCCGCTTCCAGGGCGGCAAGGGCGTCGCCACCGCGGCCGGCGTGCTGCTGGCGCTCAACCCCTGGGTCGGCCTGGCGAGCCTGGGCACCTGGCTCGCGATCGCGATCGTCACGCGCTACTCGTCGCTGGCCGCGCTGGTGACGGCGCTGCTGGCGCCGGCCTACGTCTATCTTTTGCACGGCGATCCACAGATCGTCGTGGCGGTGGCCGTCATGAGCGCGCTGCTGATCTGGCGGCACCGGGCCAACATCACCAAGCTGTTGAACGGAACCGAATCGAAGCTGGGCAGCAAGGCGCGCAAGCCTGCTGACGCCGGCCCATAACTCCCTCTTTCCGGAATTCCCATGAGCGACATCCAACGATTCGACGTCAATGCCCGCATGTCCGAGATGGCCGTGCACAACGGCGTCGCCTACCTGGCCGGCCAGGTCGCCTCCGACGCGACGCTCGATGCGCGCGGCCAGACGGCCGACGTGCTGGCCCAGATCGACGCGCTGCTGGCGCGCGCCGGCACCGACAAGACGCGCATCCTGATGGCGCAGATCTTCCTGGCCGACCTGGCCGACTTTCCCGCGATGAACGCGGCCTGGGACGCCTGGGTCGCGCAAGGCAGCACGCCGCCGCGCGCGACCGTCGAGGCGAAGCTCGCCAAGCCGGAATGGAAGGTCGAGATCGTGGTAAAGGCGGCCGTCTAGCAAGCCGTGTCATTCCGCGCGCAGTCGCGGAATCCACCCTCGCGACAGCGTCGTTCGCCAGCGTGGATCCTGCGACTTCGCGCAGGATGACGTCCTTGGACGGTTTAAACGGTCACCTGCAGGCCCAGCAGGGCCGGGTCGCCGCGGCCCTCGCGCACCAGCACCGGCTCGTCGCCGCTCAGATCGACGACGGTCGTCGGCTCCATCGGGCACGCGCCCGCGCAGACGATGGCCTGGATGCTCTTCTCGAAGCGCTTGCGGATCTCTTCGGTGTCGTTCAACGGCTGCGTCTCCCCGGGCGGGATCAGCGTCGTCGCCAGCAGCGGCTGGCCCAGTTCCTCGAGCAGGGCCTGGAGCACCTTGTGGTCGGGCACGCGCAGGCCGATCGTGCGGCGCGACGGATGCGACACGCGGCGCGGCACTTCCTTGGTGGCGTCGAGGATGAACGTGAACGGCCCGGGCGTGGCCACCTTCAGCATGCGGTACTGGCGGTTGTCGACGCGTGCGTAGTTGGCCAGCTCCGACAGGTCGCGGCACAGCAGCGTGAGATGGTGCTTGTCGTCGACCCCGCGGACGCGGCGCAGCTTCTCGACGGCCTCCTTGTCGTCGAGGTGGCACACGAACGCGTAGCTCGAGTCGGTGGGCACCGCGGCGAGTCCGCCGTCGTGCAGGATCTGCGCCGCCTGGCGCAACAGGCGGATCTGCGGGTTGTCGGGGTGGACTTCGAAGAACTGCGACATCCGGCCATTGTGTCAGCGCGCTCGCGTCCGTGCCATGACAGCGCCTATTCGGGCAGCACGTCCACCGCCGCGGTGGGCGCCGACGCGCCGGGCCGACGCATGTTGAGCGCGGCCGAGGTCGCGCCGCATGCCGCGATCACGGCCATGCCGACCCAGGCCCAGTGGTCGGGCACGTGGTCGAACGCCACGTAGGCGATCAGCGCCGCGAACGCGATCTGCACGTAGAGGAAGGGCATCAGCGTGGCCGTGCGCGCCTTGCCGAGCGCGAGGATCAGGAACAGGTGCCCGATGGTGCCGAGCAGCCCGCACACGCCCATCAGGGCCCAGGCGCCGGCCGGCAGGCGGTGCACCAGGGCCAGGGTGGCCTCCAGGCCCTGCGAGGCCGCGGCGAGGCCCAGGAGCGGCCACAGAACCACCGAGCCGACGAAGCCGGTCCAGAAGTGCGTCGTGAACGGGTTGTCCGCACCCGCGAGGCGGCTCGTCAGCACCTGGAAGCCGGCGTAGGTCGTGGCTCCCAGCAACGGCAGCACGACGACCCAGCCGAAGGCGCCCGAACCGGGCCGGATGACGACGAGCGCGCCGGCGAATCCGCCGCACACGAGCACCCAGCGCAGCCGCGACACCTTCTCGTGCAACAGGCTTGCCGCGAGCACGGTCACCAGCAGCGGGGTCAGCATGTTGATCGCCGTGTATTCGGGCACCGGCATGAAGCGCACGGCGAAGAACGAGAAGAAGCTGGTGGCCAGCAGCAGCAGGCCGCGCAGCCACTGGAACTTCGGATGCGCCGAGGCGAAGGCCGCACGGCCGCGCGGCGCGAGCGCCGCTGCCATCAGGACCGCCTGCACGGTGTAGCGCACCGTCATGATCAGCAGCACCGGAACCTCCCAGCCGCCGGCCTGGCTGATGCCGCGCGCGGTGGAATCGAGCGAGGCGAAGAAAGCGGCCGCCAGCAGGATCAGCAGCACGCCCTGCAGCGGATGCGCGTGCACCGCGCCGCCCGGCTTGCTCACGAGGCGGCGGGTTCGCCGCGCAGCTCGGCCGCCGTCCAGCGCGACCAGACGGGCGTGAGGCGCGGCGACAGCGCGAGCTGGCCGGGCACCAGCCCCAGGTCGAGCCGGCTCTCCTCGGGATCGTGGAAGTCGCTCCCGCGCGAGGCGAGCATGCCGAACTCGAGCGCCATCTCGGTGTACTTGGTGACGTCGCCGGTGTGATGGCTGCCGGTCACGACCTCCACGCCTTCGCCGCCGTGCGCCTGGAACTCGGAGAACAGCGCGAACTCCTCGGTCGGCGTGAACTTGTAGCGGCCCGGATGCGCGATCACGGCGACGCCGCCGGCGGCCCGGATCCAGCGCACGGCCTCGCCGAGCCTGGCCCAGCGATGCTCGACGTAGCCCGGCTTGCCCTCGGTGAGGTAGCGGCGGAACACGGCGTGCATGTCGGGCGCGGCGCCGCTGGCGATGAGGAAGCGGCCGAAGTGCGTGCGCGACACGAGGTGGGGGTTCGGCGCCAGCTTGATGGCGCCCTCGTAGGCGCCCTTGATGCCGACTTTGGCGAGGCCGTCGCCCATCTGTTTCGCGCGCAGCTCGCGCCCCGCGCGCACCTGCGCGATGCCGGCCACCAGCTCGTCGTTGCCCGGGTCGATGCCGAGACCGACGATGTGCACGGTCGTGTTGGCGAACGTGACCGAGATCTCGATGCCGTCGACGAACGGCAGGCCCGCGGCGGCGGCCGCCTCGCGCGCGGCGGGCAGGCCGCACAGTTCGTCGTGGTCGGTCAACGCCCACAGCTCGACGCCGTTGGCCTTCGCGCGCGCCGCGAGCTCGGGTGAGCTCAGCGTGCCGTCGGAGGCGGTCGAGTGGCAATGGAGATCGGCGTTGAGGGCGTGCACCGTCCTCATTTTAGCGAGGGCGCGGTGTCCGTGCCGCGGCCAATGGGAAGCGGCACCGGATTCACCTACCATTGCGGCGCGCACGACCCGTGCGCGAATTCGACACACGATGCACGGACTCCACCTGATCGCCGACCTGCGCGACTGCCGCGGCGGCACGCCGCTCGACGACGGCGACGCCTTGCGCGCGCTATGCCTGGACGCGATCGAGCGCGCGGGCTTGCGCGCGGTCGGCAGCCTGTTCCATCCGTTCATCGACGCGGACGGCCATCCGCAGGGGGTCACCGGCGTGGTGCTGCTGGTGGAGTCGCACCTGGCCGTGCACACCTGGCCCGAGCTGGACAGCGTGACGGCCGACGTGTACGTGTGCAACCTGGGCGCCGACAACTCGGCGCGCGCCGAGGCCGTGATGGCGTCGCTGATGGCCGCCTTCGACCCGCGCGAGCCGCGCATCCAGCGCGTGCAGCGCGGCTGATTCAGGCGCCGGCGACCGTGGCGATGAAGCGCGCCTTGGCCTCGCGGTACGCGGCGCCGCCGAGCGGGCCCGCTTCGATCCGGATCGCGTTGTAGCGCGCGAGCAGCGTCGCGTCGCCGCGCAGCGCATCGCGAAAGCGCATCAGCGACTCGTGGCGGGAGCCCGACTCGATCAGCTGCAGCGTCAGCGCCACGTCGGCGTGCGGCGCGATCAGCGCGGCCCGGCGATCGCCGGCGGCGGCATCGGCATCCGCGTGCGGGCGTTGCACGTACCCGGCTTCGCACAGCACGCCCAGCGCCTCGTCGAAGGCCTCCTGCGGCACGGCCACGCACACGTCGACCCCGCCGCGCGAATAGGCACCCGGGATGGCCGAGGCGCCCACGTGCTCGATGCGCGCGTCGGGCAGGATCGAGGACAGCAGCAGCTCGGCGTCTTCGTAGGCCGCCGTGGCGGGGTCCTGGTAGTGGCGCGGCGCGAGCACCGCGATGGATTTGGCGGTGTCGGTGTCGGGTCCGGTGCCCTGCACGTCGGGGAAGGCCAGGCTCATGGTCCGGGGCGGCGCGGGTGCGCGGAGGTCTGCGATGGCGGCATTCTGCCTTGCCTGCGCGCTGAGGGCCTGCTCGCAGACCCTCAGCGCGGTCCCGCCTTGGGCAGCAGCACCACCGCGATCGCGCCCAGCACCATCAATGCGGCGAGCAGGTGCAGGCCGGAGTCGGTGGAATGGGTCGCGTCCTTGATCAGGCCGATGATCCACGGAATGGCGAACCCGGCGAGGTTGCCCACCGAGTTGACGAACGCGATGCCCATGGCCGCGGCCGTGCCTCCGAGGATGGCCGTGGGATTGCTCCAGAAGACGGGCAGCGCGGACATGATGCCCATCGTGCAGAGGGTCAGCCCCGCCATCGAGAACCACACGTCGGCATGGAACGCCACGCTGACCAGCAGGCCCGCGGCGCCCGCCACGCACGGCACGGCGGTGTGCCACCGGTGCTCCAGCCGCCTGTCGGCGCTGTGCGCGACCAGGTACATGGCCACGACGCCGAAGGCCCAGGGGATCGCGCTGATGAAGCCCACCTGCAGCGGATCGGCCACGCCCATCGCCTTGATGATGGTGGGCAGCCAGAACGACACGCCGTACAGGCCCGAGACGATGGCGAAATAGACGAACGCCAACAGCCACACCTTGCCGTTGCCCAGGACGCTGGCCAGGCCGCCGTCGGCCTTGTGCGACTCCTCGGCGGCGATGTCACGGGCGATCAGGTCACGCTCCTCCCGCGTGAGCCACTGGGCGTTCTTCACGCGATCCTCGAGGAAGAACCAGGCGAGCACGCCCAGCACCAGCGAAGGCACCGCCTCGAGCAGGAACAGCCACTGCCAGCCTTGCCAGCCGTAGACGCCGCCCAGCGTGTGCAGGATCCAGCCCGAGGTCGGCCCGCCGACGATGCCGGCCACGGCCACCGCCGTGAGGAACAGCGAGGTGGCGCGCCCGCGGCGGGCCGCCGGAAACCAGTAGGTGAGGTACAGGATGATGCCGGGGAAGAATCCGGCCTCGGCGACGCCCAGCAGGAAGCGCACGACGTAGAAGCTCAGCGCCGAATTGACGAACATCGTCGCGGCCGACATCACCGCCCACGTGATCATGATGCGCGCGATCCAGCGGCCCGCGCCCACCTTGTGCAGCAGCACGTTGCTGGGGATCTCGAAGATGAAATAGCCGATGAAGAAGATGCCGGCGCCGAAGCCGTAGACGGAATCGCTGAACTGCAAGGCCTGCTGCATCTGCAGCTTCGCGAAGCCGACGTTGACGCGATCGAGATACGCCGCGATGTAGCACAGGAACAGCAGCGGGATCAGCCGCACCGCGACCTTGCGGTACACGGCGTCGGCGACGGCATCCGCCTGCTGCGGCTGACCCGGCGGTTTTGCGGTGAGCGTGGCCATCTGTCGTCTCCAGTCCTTGTCGTTGGTCCGCGCATCCTGCGGCTTGGCTATCGAGTGTGGCAGCGGGGAAACACGCATGGAACTCCGTGCTGCTTCCTTCGCGTCTTGGCTGGTTGGCACCGAAAGGAAGAAGGGCCCGCAAGCGCAACGCCTGCGGGCCCTTGGACGAGATCAGACGCGAAATCGGATCAGTTCACTTGCTTCGTGAACGTCACCGGTTCGATCTCGACGCGGCGGTTCGGCTCGAGGCACTTGATCAGCGCGGGGCGCTTCTTCTCGTCCTTGCACTCGACCACCGGGTCGGCTTCGCCCTTGCCGACCGCGGTCAGGCGGCTGGCGGCGACGCCCTTGCCTTCGAGGTAGGCCTTGACCGAGTTGGCGCGCTGTTCCGACAGCTTCTGGTTGTAGGCCGTGCTGCCGATGCGGTCGGTGTAGCCCACGATGGTCACGCTGGCGATGTCGGCGTTGGCCTGCATCGTCGTGGCGACCTCATCGAGCTTGGGCTGGTTCGGGCCCAGCTTGGCGCTGTTGAAGGCGAACAGTTCGCTGGCCGACAGCGTGTACTTCTTCATCACCGGGGCCGGCGGCGGCGGGGGCGGCGGCACGACGACCGGCGGCGGCGGGGTGGTGGTGACGGTGGTTTCCTGCGTGCGGGTCGACGTCACGACCGGCACCACCGGGGGCGCCGGCGGGCCGCCGAAGGCCCACGTGAAGCCGACGTTGGCGTAGGTGTTGGCGCTGTGCTTCATGTCGTACGCGTTGATGCGGTCACGGTAGAACGTGCCCACTTCGCGGATGTCGGCCTGCATGCCGAAGGTCGGGGTGAACTTGTACTGGAAGCCGAGACCCGCGTTCACGTACGGCGAGGTGCGCTTGAAGGTGCCGTTGACCGGATCGCCGATGTGGTCGCGCGCCACGCCGCCGCCCACCAGCACGAACGGACGGAAGCCGGCCGGCGTGAACAGGTACAGCGCATCGACGCCCGCCAGGGTCTGGTGCACGTTGGCGCCGTGATCCTTGGAGGTGGCGTAGTTGCCGCCGATCTGCAGGTCCCAGCTCGGGCTCAGCGGGATGCCGAACTTCAGGCCGCCGCCGAAGCCGGTCTTGTCCTCGGGGAACTTCGAGTCCGGCTTGAAGGCGCTGCCATTGAGCAGGATGTAGTCCGACGGGTTGTAGGTCTGGTTGTCCTGCGCCGAGGCGTTGCCGATGCAGGCGAGCGCGGCGGCGGCTGCCAGCACGTTGATCGCGAGCGATTTCTGTCGAGTCATTGACTCACTCCTGATGAAGTTGTTTTGAGGGGTGTCACGGGATCCGGCGAGGGCCCGTGCGCTGGGCGTGCTCGTTAGGAGCCACGACCATGCGTCGCCCGATTCACGCGTCGCCGAATGCTTTCCGGCCCTTGCGCAGGAGTTCCTGCGAATGGCGCGGCTCGACAACGAACGACCGGGCATGGTGTGCCTTCAGGCAATCAGCGTTCCCATCGCCTGAAGCCACGCCGAGTCACGATTTGTGTCCGACGCAGCGGGATCGCCGACGCGTTGAATCAGGGCCTCGTTCCAGGGAGAACGACGCGCCCGTCGCGTTTCTTCCATCACGCGATGTAACGACTCGTTAGCTTATCGTCGACCGACCGCGGGGACGGAAGTGCCGCAATCCTGTCGAGTCGTGTTGCTCTCGAGTAAAGGGCGTCGTCAGGCCGCCACGCGCCCCAGCGCGCGAGCGACGCGGCGTCCCGCCGCGTCTCCGCGCGTGAACGCTTCCTCGAACACCGAGTAGGCCGACAGGTCGGCATGCGCGAAGCTCACGCGCGCCGCGCTGTCGGCGATCGCGGCGAGCGCCTGGCTCGAGCGCAGGCCCGGCGTGGGAATGGCCATCGCGTGGCCGTGGCGAACGACGTCGACCTGCAGCAGGCGATCCGACAGGTCGGGATGCACCTGGCCCAGGTCGTCGAGGATCAGCTGCGTCGCGTCCTGCCAGGACATTTCCAGCAGCCGCTTGCGATCGCCGTCCGGGAACGACCAGTAGGCCGTGAACAGGCGCTCGCCGACGACGCGTCCGAGGCTCTGGTGCTGCGCGTCGACGTAGCCCAGCGACGGGCTGCCGTGGATCACGTTGTCCCACGACAGCGGCGCGCCGATGCGATCCAGCGGCAGGTCGTCCAGACGCAGGTTGGCCACCATCCATGGCGCGCGGCGCTGCTGGTGGGCGGCGGCGACGAGCGGTGCCGGCGGCGCGCTGAGGACGTGCGCGGCGATGAACAGCGGCGTGGCGACGATCGCGTGGCGCGCCGTCCAGCGTTCCACCTCGCCGCCGGCGAAAGCCCACGCGGTGACGTCATGCAGCCCCTCGTCGATGCGAAACACCGCGCGACCGGTCTGCACGCGCTCGGCGAAGGGCTGGCGCAAGGCCTGCGCGAGCGGCGCGTTGCCGTCGGGCCAGGTCAGCACCGGGTCGCGGTCGTTGGCGTCGTCGCCGGGCGCCGAGAAGCCGTGGCGGCTCGCGAAGTAGTGCACGAGGGCCCAGGCCGAGACGGTGTCCGAGCCCGCGCCGTAGTCGTCGCGGCAGCAGTAGTCGAGATACGCCAGCACCAGCGGATCGACGATGCCCTGGGCATGCAGCCATGCCGCGGCGGTGACGCCGTCGAGCGCGGCATGCGCGGGCGTCCACGGCGCGCGCGCGGTGGGCAGCGCGAAACCGAGGCGGCCGGCGTCCGCGACGGCCTTCGCGAGCAGGCGATATTGCGCCTGGGTCGCCGAGTCGCGCGGGACGTTGGGCAGCAGGCCGTCCTGCCAGCGGCCGTTGAAGAAGAGTCGTTCCTGCGGGCTGTGGCACAACTGGCGCTCGTCCCACTTCAATCCGGCCGGCGTCTGCTTCGCGAGCCCGATCTCCACCAGCCAGGCCTGGATGTCGGGCGCGCTGGGGCCGGGCAGCGGCAGGTAGTGCGCCCCGAGCGGACAGCGCAGGCCGTGCATCGCATGGCCGCGGCTGTTGCCGCCGGGCTGGTCCTCGAGCTCCAGCACGGCGAAGTCGGTGATGCCGGCGCGCTGCAGCGTGCGCGCCGCCGACAGGCCCGCGATGCCGCTGCCCACCACCAGCACGTCGCAGCGCCGTTCGCGCGCGTTGGCCGGCGGGTGCGCGCGGGCGTCGCGCGCCTGGTCGCGCACGCGATGTCCCAGCGCCGCGTTGTCACCGATCCAGCGGCCGTCGACGCGGGTGCGCCAGTCGGCGGGCCTGGCGCAGCCGCTCAGGATGGCCGGGGCCGCGAGCGCCGCGCCGAGGAAGTCCCGGCGGGTCGCTCCGTCACTCATGGACCTTGCCCCATTCCTCTTCGAACGTGCGAACGAGCGTCTGGTTCGAGAGGCGATTCGGCTCGGCCGGGACGCGCGACATGTCCGGCGGGAAATCGAGCAGGGCCTGCATGCCCGGCAGCGTGAGAAAGCGCATGCCGGCGGGCAGCGTGCGCGGCATCACCCACGGCCGGTGGCTGGCGATGATGAAGCCCCATTCGCCGAAGCTGGGCACGTGCACGTGGTAGGGCACGATGTGCAGGCCGGCGGTCTCCAGCGTCGAGGCCACCGTCCAGTAGCTGCGCCGCGCCACCAGCGGCGACGTGGTCTGCACCACCGCGTAGCCGCTCGCGGCCAGGTGCAGGTCGACGAGTTCGTAGAAGCTGGTGGAGTAGAGCTTGCCGAGCGCGTAGTTGCTGGGGTCGGGGAAGTCGACCACGATGACGTCGTACTGGTCGTCATGCTGTTCGAGCCACGTGAACGCGTCGGCGTTGACGATGCGCACCTTGGGCGACTTGAGGGCGTGCTCGTTGAGCGCGGACAGCGTCGGGTCGTCGGTGAACAGGCGCGTCATCGCCGGATCGAGCTCGACCTGCGTGACCTGTTCGACCGACGGGTACTTCAGGATCTCGCGGATCGCCAGGCCGTCGCCGCCGCCCAGCACCAGCACGCGGCGCGGCGCGCCGTAGCCCGACATCGCCGGATGCACCAGGGCCTCGTGGTACCGGTACTCGTCCCTGGAGTTGAACTGCAGGTTGCCGTTGAGGAACAGCCGCAGCGTGCCGCCCTGCGACGTGACGACGATGCGCTGGTACGGCGTGGTCTCGTGCAGCACCACGCCGGGGCCGTAGAACCTGTCTTCCGACCAGGTGGTGAGCAGGTCGCCGGCGGCCATCGCGGCCGCCAGCAGCGCGAACAGCGCGCCGCATTGCGCGGCGAGCGAGCGCCACTTCGGGATCTCGCCCCGGAACAGCCACAGCGACCAGATCGCGACCAGCGTGTTGAGCAGGCCGAAGAAGATGCCGGAGCGCACGATGCCCAGGTGCGGCACCAGCAGCAGCGGGAAGGCGACGGAGACGACCAGCGAGCCGAGGTAGTCGAACGTGAGCACCTGCGAGACCAGCGTGGACAGGCTGTCGCGGCCCTTCAGGTGCTTGTCCAGGAGCCGCAACACGATGGGAATCTCGAGGCCGACGCCGATGCCCACGATCGTCACCAGGCCGTACAGCAGCACCTTGAACGAGATCAGGCTGGCCGCCGGCAGCGTGGCGTGCGCGGCGAACAGCGCGGCCGGCATCAGGCCACCAATCACGCCGACGATCAGCTCGACGCGCACGAACATCGTGGCCAGGTGCTCCCGCACGTGGCGCGAGGCCCAGGAGCCCAGGCCCATCGCGAACAGGTAGGTGCCGATCACGGTGGAGAACTGCAGCACCGAGTCGCCCAGCAGGTAGCTGGCGAGGGCGCCCGCGCACAGCTCGTAGACCAGGCCGCACGCGGCGACGACGAAGACGGAGGCGAGCAGCGCGAGCTCGCCCGGGCCGACGCGCGGCGCGGGGCCGGCGCCGGTCGTTCCCGAATCCCGCATCAACCGTGGATCGCGGCGGCGATGATCAGGCCCAGCGCGAGGAACATCGACCCGACCACGACGGCCAGCGCCATGTTCTTCTCCTCGACGATCTGTTCCCACAGCTTGTAGGGCGTGATCCAGTCGATGATGATGAAGGCGAGCCACAGCACGACCACGCCGATCACGGCGTAGAGCACGGTGCCGCCGATCACGTCGGGATGGAGCCACTCGGGTGTATTCATGTCGTTCTCCTTCGGAAGGGTCTCGTGATGGTGCCGCAACGGGCTATTTGTGCCCACCGCCGCCGGAGGAATATCCGCCCCAGGCGCCCCCGGTGCCGTAGTACGCGCCGGTGCCCGCCGCGGAGCGGGCCCGGCACTGCTGATATTCCTGGCTGCTGGCGCCGAAGGCGCGGCGCTCGTTGCGGCAGGAGTCCTGGCTGCACCAGGCGAGCAGCAGGATGACCACCACCAGCAGGATCAGCAGCCGCGGCCAGGTGATCAGCCCGCCCGCGCCGATCAGCGAGCCCATGGAGGGCGGGCCCGCGCGCTCGAGCTGCGTGGCCTGCTGCGGCGCGAGCCCGAACACGCTCGCGACCATGGCCGCGGGAATGGACTCGCCCGCGGACCACGTGGTCTCGTTGGGCGTGCTCTCGCGGCTGAGGAAAGCGCGGTGGCCGCTGGCGGAGCCTTCGTAGTCCTGGTGCTGCGTCTGCTGGTTGGCCTCGACCTTCCAGTAGAACTCGCCCAGCACGTAGGTGTTCTGGGACGTGTACGTCCAGCGCCGGCGATACGTGGTGCCGTACCACTTCGCCTGGTCGCCGCTGGCCTCGGGCACGCCCGTGAGCACGCGCACGACGCTCCAGCCCTCGTTGGTGTCGACGAGGAAGGCGAAGCCTTCGGTGCGGTTGTAGAGCAGGTATTCGCGCCACGCTTCGGCCTCGTCGGAGCCGCCGGACATCAGCTCCATGCGCTCCATGTAGCCCACGACCTGCCACGGCAGCGCGGCGGCGCCGCTGGGAATCGGCAGCGTGCCCGTGCGCCCGAGCGGAATGCCCGGCTCCATGCGATTGAGCTGCGCGTAGTGCGCCATGTCCGGGCCGATGCCCTGCGACAGGTCGACCACCGACTTGCAGCTGTCGCACACCACGGACTGCGTGGTGGCCAGCGTGATCTTCAGCGGCGCGCCGCAGTTGGGGCAGGGCGGCGATTTCGCCTGGATCGTCTTCTCGCCCGCGCCGCCGATGCCGGTCTCGCGCAGCCCCGACATCTTGAGGTCGGCCAGCCGCACCGACTTGCCGATGGACCACGCCAGCGTGGACGCGTCGATGGCCTCCAGCGTGCCCACCTCGTCGGCCGTGTTGCGCAGGTCCGAGATGACGATCGCCCGATTGGCCGGCGGGGGCTGCACCAGCTCGCCCTGGGCGGCCAGCAGCTTGGCCTGAACGACGGAGGCGACGCTCCACGGGCGTCCGTCGACCGTGGCGCGCGCGCCCGCCTGCAGGCGCTCGGGACGCGGCGCGTCCGCGGGCGCGGGGGCGTCGAACGCGAACACGTAGCGCCCGTTGTCCTCCGACAGCCAGCCGCTGCGGCCGTTGTCGAACAAGGCGTGCCACTCGCTCCACGGCCCGTCGTCGGTGCCGAACTGCAGCCGGCCGACGAGCATGAAGCTCGTGCCCTGGTAGCTGCCGCTGGCGCCGATCGACAGCGGCGAGAAGTCGTCGAAGATCTCCGCGCTGGTGCCGATCTTGCGCAGCGCCTCGCCGTCGCGCACGAGCGTGCTGCGACAGAAGCCGCAGACCGCGCTGGCCGACGCCGACGACAGGAATTCGACCGGCGCGCCGCAGTTCGGGCACGCCGCGCGCCAGGCGCGTTGCGACGAGGTGGCCATCAGTCAGCCGCCTCGCGATGCGCCGCCAGGGCGTGCGCCTTCACGCGCGACGCCCGGAGCGAGCGCCGAGGGCGATGACACGCGCCATCACAGCTTCTTCAGCAGCTCGGTCTTCTTGGCCGCGAACTCTTCCTCGGAGAGGATGCCCTTGGCCTTCAGGTCGCCCAGCTTCTCGAGCAGCGCCATGATGTCCTGCACCGGCGGGTGCTCGCCGCTGGCCGGCGCGGCGGTCGCGATGCCCGTGCCCAGGCCTTGCGCGATGTTGCCGGCCAGCACCTGGCCGAGCGCCACGCCGGCGCCCAGGCCCATCGCGCTGCCGGCGATGCCGCCGCCGCCTTCGCCCGCGCTCTCGGCGAACTTCGGGATGGATTGCGCGGTCTGGTACTGCATGAACGCGCCCATGTTCTGGCCGACCATGCCCATGCCGATCTTCTGGTCGAGGATCTTCTGCAGTTCGTCGGGCAGCGACACGTTCTGCACGGTCACGTTGTCGAGCGCCAGGCCCAGGGCGGTGAACGCCGGGCCGACCGCGTTGCGGATCTGCGTCGCGAACTCGACCTGGTTGGCCGCGAGGTCCAGGAAGGGGATGCCGCTCTGGGCGACCGCGTCGGACAGGTGCTGCAGCATCAGCCCGCGCAACTGGCCGTCGATCTCCTCGGTCGTGTACGTGCCACGCGTGCCCGAGATCTGTTGCTGGAACAGCTTGGGATCGGCGACGCGCCACGAGTAGTTGCCGAACGCGCGGATGCGGATCGCGCCGAAGTCCTTGTCGCGCAGCGTGACCGGCTGCGGCGTGCCCCAGCGCTGGTCGACCTGCAGCCGCGTGGAGAAGAAGTAGACGTCGCTCTTGAACGGGGACGCGAACAGCTTGTCCCAGTTCATCAGGTTGGTGAGCAGCGGCAGCGTGTGCGTGTTCAGCGTGTACAGGCCGGGCCCGAACGCGTCGGCGGCGCGGCCTTCGTTGACGAACAACGCGGCCTGCGACTCGCGCACGGTCAGGCGCGCGCCGTTCTGGATCTCGTTGTCCTGCATCGGATAGCGCCACGCGAGGATGCCGTCGCCCGGCTCCTGCCACTCGATGACGTCGATGAACTGCTTCTTGATGAATCCCATCAAAGACATGGCTGCCTCCACTTGGCGCTGGTTGCTTTCAAGCCGGATCATAGACGCATGCCCGAGCCGCGAGTCCGGCGTCCGGCCAGCGGCGTGGCGCAGGCGTCGAACCGACGTTTTCAGGGGCCCAACAACGCGCTGGAACAAAAAAGGGCCGGCTCGCGCGTGGCGAGTCGGCCCCGGTGCCGTCGCCCGCGAGGCGGGCGCAGGCGCTGGAAATCAGGGGGCGGGCAGGTCGGCCTGTGCGACGACGCGCACTTCCACCGAGGCGACCCGCAGGCGGCGGACGGGCGCGGCCGGCGCCTCGGCGGCGGTGCCGTCGATCGACGCGACGACGGACGGCGCGGCGGCGTCGCCGGGGGCCAGCGCGCGCACGCCGACGATCTCGAGCGCGACCGCGGCGGCCAGCAGCAGCGAGGTGGCGCTGAACAGCGCGGGGGTGGACGAGGCGCGGGTGTTGGCGGTACGAGTGGTCATGGGATCCCTCCGTGACGATGGTGCCGACGGTTCGTCGCCGCGGCTTCGGAGCGCTGCGCTTCCGACGGAAGCCTTTTGATCCAGCGCGAATTCATCGTAGGGCTGGCCGCCCCTCAACGGATCAGTTCGCAGCTCGTCGCGACCGCCCGCGATGCCCAAAAGATCACGGTTACAAGATGTTTCAGAGGCCTGGAAGGCCTTCAGACCGCCGCAAGGATGCCGATAAGCCCCTGGAGGGGCGCCATGGACGTCCGGTGGGTCGTTCTCAGGCGCCGTAGCGCGCGGCCGTGAGGCCGTCGAAGTCGATCTCCGGCTTCTTGCCGCTCAGGAGGTCGGCGATCGCCCGGCCGGTGCCGGTGGCCATCGTCCAGCCCAGCGTGCCGTGGCCGGTGGCCAGCGTGAGGTTCGCGAGCCTGGTGCCGCCCATCACCGGCGTGCCGTCGGGCGTCATCGGGCGCAGGCCGGTCCAGAACGTCGTCCGGGCCAGGTCGCCGGCGTCGGGGAACAGGTCGGTCAGCACGAATTCGAGCGTCTTGCGGCGCGCGTCCGTCAGCTGCAGGTCGTAGCCCGAGAGCTGCGCCATGCCGCCCACGCGGATCCGGTCGCCCAGGCGCGTGACCGCCACCTTGTGGGTCTCGTCCATGATGGTCGACTCCGGCGCCGCGGCGGCGTCCTTGATCGGCACCGTGATCGAGAAGCCCTTGACCGGGTACACCGGGACGTCGATGCCCAGCGGCTTGAGCCACTTCGGGGAGAAGCTGCCGAGTGCGAGCACCACCTGGTCCGCGGTGAGGCGGCCGGCGCTGGTGTCGACGCCGGTGACGCGCCGGCCATCGCTCGCGATCCCCTGGATCTCGACGCCGAAGCGGAACTTCACGCCGAGCGCCTCGGCCATCTTCGCCAGCCGCTGCGTGAACAGGAAGCAGTCGCCCGTCTCGTCGCCGGGCAGGCGCAGCGCGCCGACGAACTTGTCCTTCACGCCGGCGAGCGCGGGCTCGTACTTCAGGTAGCCGGCGGTGTCGAGCACCTGGTAGGGCACGCCGTACTGGTCGAGGATCTCCGTGTCCTTGGCCACGCCATCGAGCTGCTTCTGGGTGCGGAACAGCTGCAGCGTGCCCTGCGCGCGGTCGTCGTAGGCGATGCCCGTCTCGGCGCGCAGCTCCTTCAGGCAGTCGCGGCTGTATTCGGCCACGCGCACCATGCGCGCCTTGTTGACCCGGTAGCGCGCCTCGGTGCAGTTGCGCAGCATCGCGAAGCCCCAGCGCCACATCGACGCCTCCATCATCGGCTTGATGATGAGCGGGCTGTGGTTCATCAGCAGCCACTTGATCGCCTTGACCGGCACGCCCGGCCCGGCCCAGGGCGACGCGTAGCCCGGCGAGACTTCGCCGGCGTTGGCGAAGCTCGTCTCCAGCGCCGGGGCGGCCTGGCGGTCGATGACGGTGACGTCGTGGCCCGCGCGGGCGAGGTAGTAGGCGATCGAGGTGCCGATCACGCCGCTGCCGAGGACGAGGATGGTCATGAGGGGGACTCTCGCGCTGACTCAGGGTGGGGCAACTATCGCACGGCAGAGCGAACCGCGGCGTGCAACGGAACCATCCAGCCCGGCGCAAGCTCTCAGGAGGCTCGCCGTTGCGGCATGCCAAGATGCGCCCCATGCAAAAGACCACGTCCCACCGCTTGCTGGCGCTGAGCGCCGCCATCGCCGCCGCCGCGGCCACCCTGTCCGCGCAGGCCGCGGGCCTGCCCGCGCAGGTGCGCGAGGTGGAGGGCGTGCACGAATACCGCCTGACCAACGGGCTGCAGGTGCTGCTGATCCCCGACGAATCCAAGCCGACGGTCACCGTCAACGTGACCTACCGCGTGGGCAGCCGCATGGAGGGCTACGGCGAGACCGGCATGGCCCACCTGCTCGAGCACCTGATGTTCAAGAGCACGAAGAACATCGCGCAGGTCAGTACCGAGCTGTCCAGGCGCGGCATGCAGTTCAACGGCACCACGTCGGAAGACCGCACCAACTACTACGAGACCTTTCCCTCCGACCCCACGCAGCTGTCGTGGGCGCTCAAGACCGAGGCCGAGCGCATGACGCACGCCAACGTCATCAAGAAGGACCTCGACTCCGAGATGACGGTGGTGCGCAACGAGATGGAGTCGGGCGAGAACCAGCCGTTCCGCATCCTGATGGAGAAGACCAACGCGGCCGCGTTCCAGTGGCACGCCTACGGCAAGGACACGATCGGCGCGCGCTCGGACGTCGAGAACGTCAACATCCCGCACCTGCAGGCCTTCTACCGCAAGTACTACCAGCCGGACAACGCGACGCTGATCGTCGCCGGCAAGTTCGACGCCGCCAAGGTGCTCGCCGAGATCGCGCGGGACTGGGCCGCCACGCCCCGGCCGACCCGCGTGATCGAGCCCACCTACACCGTCGAGCCGGTGCAGGACGGCGAGCGCGAGGTGACGCTGCGCCGCGTCGGCGCGGAGCAGGACCTGTTCGTCACGTACCACACGCCGTCGATCGCCAGCCCCGACATGCCCGCGTTCAGCGTCATCGCCAACGCGCTCGGCGACACGCCCAACGGCCGTCTCCACAAGCGCCTGGTCGAAGCGGGCAAGGCGACGCAGGCCTTCGCCTGGGCGTCGCGCCACACCGACCCCGGCCAGTTCAACGCCGGCGTGGTGCTGAAGAAGGACGACGACCTCGCCGCCGCGCAGAAGGTCTTCCTCGACACCATCGAAGGCCTGAAGGCCGAGCCGATCACGGCCGACGAACTCAAGCGGGCGCAACTGCAGATCGACAAGAGCTTCGACCAGTTGCTCGCGAGCCCGCAGGGCCTGTGCCTGGCGCTGTCGGACTTCATAGCCGGCGGCGACTGGCGCCTGCTGTTCCTGCAGCGCGACCGCGTCGACGCGCTGACGCTGGAGCAGGTCAACGCGGTCGCTTCCACCTGGATCAAGCCGTCCAACCGCACGCTGGGCCGCTTCATTCCGACGGACGCGCCCGACCGCGCGCCGCTGGCCACGCGCACCGACCCCGAGGCGCAGCTGAAGGACTTCAAGCCGCATGCGACGCTCGCCGCCGGCGAGGCCTTCGACTCGACCCCGGCCGGCCTCGACAAGCGCAGCGAGGTCTTCACGCTGCCCAACGGCATGAAGCTGGCGCTGCTGCCCAAGAAGAGCAAGGGCGCCACCGTGGAGATGCGCTTCGACCTGCACTTCGGCTCGCTCGAGAACCTGCGCGGCAAGCGCGGGGCCGCCGAGGGCGCCGGCATCATCATCGGCACGGGCACCGAAACGAAGACCCGTGCACAGCTTGCGGACGCGTTCTCGGCGCTCAAGACCGATTGGGAGCTCAACGGCGACTCCACGCGCGGCCACGCCTCCCTCAAGACGCGCCGCGACACGCTGATTCCGGCACTGGAGCTGCTCGCGGAGGCGATGCGCAAGCCCGCTTTCTCGCCCGACGAATACGAACAGGGCAAGCGCCAGGCGGTGCAGGGCACGGAGCAGCAGGCTGACGATCCGGGCTCCGTGGCGAGCCTCGCGCTGGCGCGGGCGACGCAGCACTACGCTGCCGACGACGTGCGCTATACGCCGTCCTTCGCGCAAGCCATCGCCGAGACGCAGGCGACGAAGCTCGAGGACGCCATCGCGTTCTACCGCAGCTACTGGGGCGCCGACCACGCGGACATGGCCATCGTCGGCGACTTCGAGCCGGTGCAGGTCAAGGCGGTCGTGGCGCGCCTGTTCGGCGACTGGAAGTCTTCGGTGCCGTTCGCGCGCATCACCACGCCGGTGAGCGACGTCGTCGGCCAGCACCTGGTCGAGATGCTCAAGGACAAGGCCAATGCGACGACGGTGGGCGAGCTGCGGATCAAGCTGCAGGACACCGATCCCGACTACCCGGCGCTGACGTTGGCCGCGCACGTGCTCGGCGGCGGCGAGTTCGGCTCGCGCCTGAATGCGCGCATACGCCAGAAGGACGGCCTGTCGTATGGCGTCGGCGCCGGCCTCGGCGCGTCGGCCTTCGAGCCCAACGGCGCGTTCCAGTTCTACGCGATCTATGCGCCGGAGAACCGCAACCGGGTGCAGGGCGGCTTCGACGAGGAGCTCGCGCGCTTCGTCAAGGACGGCATCACGCCGGCGGAGCTGGCCGAAGCCAAGCACGCGATCCTCGCCGAGCGCGTGACCACGCGCACCAACGACGCGGCCGTCGCCGCCGGCTGGACCGCCAAGCTCGACCAGGGCCGCACCTTCGCGTGGAGCGCCGACCAGGACGCGAAACTCTCCGCGCTGACGGTCGAGCAGGTCAACGCCGCGATCCGCAAGTGGATCGTGCCGGCCAACGTCAACTGGTCCGTCGCCGGCACCTTCGCCGACAGGAAGTAGCCATGGACGACGACCTCCCGCCGCTGCCCGCCGCCGAGCCCGGCCGCTACCGCCACTACAAGGGCGGCGAGTACGAGCTCGTCGGCGTGGCGCGCCACAGCGAGACGTTGGAGCCCCTCGTCATCTACCGGCCGCTGTACAACGCGACCGGGCTGTGGGCGCGGCCGCACGCGATGTTCTTCGGCGAGCTCGAGGTCGACGGGCGGCTGCAGCGGCGCTTCACGCGCATGTAGGCCCCGGCAGGCGGCCGCGCGGCGTTGTCGGATCGCGCCGCGATCCCGTCGATTCGCGTCCCAAAATCGACGGTCGGTCGTCTCGGCGGCCCGGCCGTGCGCCGGTGCCGATATGCTTGCGCCTTTCGAGTCTCCCGTCGGGGGCTCGCCGGCCTGCATAAAAGAATCCTGAGGAGCCTGCCAGATGACGCTGTCCCGCCGCTTCGCCGCACCCCGTTCGACCGCGCTTGCCGCCGCCTTGGCGCTGGCGTTCGCCGCGGGCCTGCTGGCCGGCTGCAACAAGCCCGGCGCGGCCGGCGCGGCCTCCGCCGCGTCGGCGCCCGCCGCCGCGCTGCTGATCTCGCCGGAGGACGTGCGCACGGTGGGCCTGCAGGCGCATGCGACCGGCCCGGTCATCACCGGATCGGTCCAGCCCGAACGGCGTGCCGACCTGCGCGCCGAGGTGTCCGCGGTGGTGCTGCAGGTGATCAAGGAGAACGGCGAACCGGTCCACAAGGGCGACCTGCTGGTGCGCCTGGACGACACGTCGATCCGCGACAGCCTGCAGTCTGCCCAGGAATCCAGCCGCGCCGCCGCGCAGGCGCTCGACCAGGCGCAGCGCACGCTCACGCGCGTGAAGACGCTGCAGGCCGAGGGCATGAGCTCGCAGCAGGCGCTCGACGACGCCGAGGTGCGCCGCAATACCGCGCAGAGCGACCGCGTGGCCGCCGATTCCCGCACCGTCACCGCGCGCCAGCAGCTCACCCGCACCGAGGTGCGCGCGCCGTTCGACGGCGTGGTCAGCGACCGCAAGGTGTCGGCCGGCGACACCGCGGCCATCGGCAAGGAACTGCTCAAGGTGATCGATCCGGCCAGCATGCGTTTCGAAGGCCTCGTGTCGGCCGACCGCATGGGCGACATCCAGGCCGGCCAGACGGTGCTGTTCCGCATCAACGGCTTCGACAAGAGTGACTTCGTCGGCAAGGTGCGCCACGTCGACGCCTCGGCCGACTCCGTCACGCGCCAGGTGGCCGTCATCGTCGACTTCGCGCCGGGCACGGCGCCGAAGGTGGCCGGGCTGTACGCCGAGGGCCAGATCTCCTCCGCCGCGTCGCAGGCCCTGCTGCTGCCGGAGGCCGCCATCGTCAAGGAAGGCGACAAGGCCTACGTGTGGCGACTGGTGGGCGGCGCGCTGGCCAAGACGCCCGTCAAGCTCGGCGAGCGCGACGCGCGCCTGGGCAACGTGGTGGTGGCCTCGGGCATCCAGGCCGGCGATCGCGTGCTGCGCACGCCGGGCTCCACGCTCACCAATGGCCAGAAGTTCGAGCTGGCCAAGCCGGTGGCGCCGGCCGCGTCGGTGGCGCCGGGCGCCTGAACGGGAGCGAACCATGTTTCTTTCCGACTTCAGCATCAAGCGGCCCATCGCCGCCATCGTCATCATCATCACGCTGATGGGCCTGGGCCTGATCGCGCTGAACAAGCTGCGCGTCAACCAGATCCCCGACGTCGAACAGCCGGTGATGGTGGTCAGCATCACCTATCCGGGCGCGTCGCCCGACACGGTCGAGCGCGAGATCGTCAACCGCATCGAGCGCGCGCTGCAGGGCATCGAGGGCGTCGACCAGACGCGCTCGTCGTCCACGGCCAGCGAGGGCGTGGCCCAGTTCGTCCTGATCTTCGAATTCCACAAGAACATGACGCAGGCCTCCGACGAGGTCCGCAACGCGATCGGCACGGTGCGCTACAAGCTGCCGGTGGAGATGCGCGAGCCGGTGCTCACCCGCATCGACCCGGGAGCGCAGCCGATCATGCAGATGGCGCTGTCGTCGGCCACCCTGTCGCACGCCGAGATCTCGCGCCTGGCCGAAGACCAGCTCGCCGACCGCTTCCGCGCGCTGCCCGGCGTGGCCATCGTCAACGTCAACGGCTCCCTCACGCGCGAGCTGAGCGTGCTGCTGCATGCGCAGAAGCTGCGCGAGTTCGGCGTGTCGGTCACCGAAGTGGTCAACGCGCTGCGCGCGCAGAACGCCACGGCGCCGGTGGGCAAGGTGCGCGGGGCGCTGGAAGACCAGAGCATCCGCCTGGTCGGCCGGTTCGAATCGCCGGCGGAATTCAACCAGATGCTGATCAAGCGCAACGGCGACAACCTGATCCGCCTGGGCCAGGTCGCCACCGTGCAGGACGGCTTCGCCGAGATGGCGGGCTACAGCGAGCACAACGGCCATCCCAACGTCGGCATCTCCGTCACGCGAACCCGCGACGGCAGCACCGTGACCATCGCCAAGGAAGTGCGCGAGCTGGTCGACGCGATCAACAAGGAGCAGGGCGACAAGGCCAAGCTCGAGATCACGCAGGACGGCGGCGAGGACGCGCAGAACAGCCTCGACAACGTCGTGCACTCGCTGTTCTTCGGCGCCGGCCTCACCATCCTGGTCGTCTACGTGTTCCTGAACTCGTGGCGCTCGACGCTGATCACCGGCCTGAGCCTGCCCACCTCGGTCATCACCGCGTTCATCGCCGTGTGGCTGTGCGGCTTCACGCTCAACTTCATGAGCCTGCTGGGGCTGTCGCTGGCCATCGGCGTGCTGATCGACGACGCGATCGTGGTGCGCGAGAACATCGTGCGCCACATGCAGCGCGGCGAGGACCGGCGCACCGCGGCACTCAACGGCACGGCCGAGATCGGCATGGCGGTGGCGTCCACCACGTTCTCCATCGTGGCCGTGTTCGCCCCGGTGGCGTTCATCCCGGGCATCACCGGCGAATGGTTCCGTCCGTTCGGCCTCACGGTCGTGGCCTCCGTGATCGTCAGCCTGTTCATCTCGTTCACGCTCGACCCGATGCTGTCGGCCTACTGGGGCGACCCGGTGGACCTGCACGACGCGAAGCGCACCGGCATCAGCCGCTACCTGCAGCGCTTCAACGACTGGTTCGACCACCAGGCCGACCGCTACGGCCGCGTCATCGAATGGGCGCTGCACCATCGTTGGTACATGGGCTGGGCCGCGTTCCTCAGCTTCGTGCTGGCGGTCGCCCTGCAGATGGGTTTCGGCGGCTCCGACTTCCTGCCCAAGTCCGACAGCGGCACGCTGGCCGTCGACATCCGCATGCCGCCCAGCAGCAGCCTCGACTACGCGCGCATGAAGCTCGAGGCGGGCATGACGCTGGCCAAGACGCTGCCCGAGACGGTGGCCACCAACGGCTTCATCAACGCGAACACGGGTCGCATCTACGTCAACATCGGCAAGAGCACCGGGCGCAAGCGCAACGCCACCGAGATCGGCAACGACCTGCGCGCGAAGATGGCGCGGCTCGTGGGCGCGGAATTCACGGTGATCGACGACCTCAGCAACGGGGCGCAGAAGCCGGTGCAGATCCGCTTCCACGGCACCGATTCGCGGCGCCTGCTGGCGATCACCAACGACTTCATGGACAAGCTGCGCCAGGTCAAGGGCGCGGTGGACGTCGGCCTGTCCGAGCAGGATCCGCAGCAGGAACTGCGCATCGACCTCGACCGCGGGCTGGCCAACTCGATGGGCGTGTCGGTCAACGACGCGGCGCAGTCGCTGCGCGTGGCGTTCGCAGGCGTCGAGGCGGGCGACTGGGTCGATCCGACCGGCGAGGCGCGCGACGTCGCCGTGCGCCTGGCGCCGGAAGACCGCGTCGACGCGAGCAACATCGAGCGCCTGCCGATCGCCGTGGCCGGCTCGGACCGCATGGTGCCGCTCGAGCAGATCGCCACTGTCACGATGGGCAAGGCGCCGTCCAAGATCCAGCACGCCAACTCCAAGCGCATGATGGTGGTCACCGCCAACGCGCAGGGCCGCTCGTCGGGCGAGGTCACGGCCGACGCGATGAAGATCGCCAACGCGATCGCGTTCCCGCCGGGCTTCGGCATCGAGCTGACGGGCGCCTCGCAGAGCCAGGCCGAGGTGTTCAAGAACCTCGGCATCGCGCTGGTCTCGGGCGTGGTCCTGATGTACCTCGTGCTGGTGATGCAGTTCGGCTCGTTCACGGCACCGATCCCGGTGATGATCTCGCTGCCGCTGAGCCTGATCGGCGTGGTGATCGCGCTGGTCTCCACGCACGGCACGCTCAACCTGATGAGCATCATCGGCGTGATCATGCTGATGGGCCTCGTCGCGAAGAACGCCATCCTGCTGCTGGACGCCGCGCGCGCCGAGGAGCGCGAGGGCATGGACCGCGAGGAAGCGCTGATGCACGCCGGCCGCAAGCGCCTGCGCCCGATCATGATGACCACGTTCGCGCTGATCGCCGGCATGATGCCGGTGGCCATCGGCCTGGGCGAGGGCGGCGAGTTCTACCGTCCGATGGCGGTCACCATCATCGGCGGCACCATCACGTCGACCATGCTGACGCTGCTGGTGATCCCGTGCTTCTACGACTCGATCGAGATGATGGCCGTGCGCTGCGTCGAGAAGTTCCATCGCCGCTCGGAACGCTGGACGCCCATCGGCGGCTTCGTGCTGACCTTGCTCGAGTTCCTCGCGTTCCTGGTGGGTCTTCGCTTCGTCTACCGTGCCATCCGCCGTGCCTTCGGACTGCCCACGGGCGGCCTGTGGCGCAGGGAATCGGCGCAGGCCGGCGGGTTGCCGGTCGCGCCGATGTCGCACTCGGCGCTGAACCTGTGAGCGAGGAGCGAGCATGACCGCCTTCACGCTCGTCGGCGCCGACACGCTGGCGCCCGCCGACCTGCACGCGGCGACGGTCGCCGCCTTCGCCGACTACCTGGTCGGGCCGTTCCAGATGACGCTTGCGCAGTACGGGTCGTTCATCGGCCGCCAGGGCATCGACCTCGCGCGCAGCCGCGCGGCCGTGCAGGCGGACGCGGGCGCGATCGGCGCGTTCGCGTTCGTGTGCCCGCGCGTGGAGACGGGCCGCTGGCGCCTGGGCGTGATGGGCGCGTTGCCGGCCGCCCGCGGCACCGGCGCGGCGCCGGCCTTGCTCGACGACTTCATCGCACGCGCGCAGGCCGACGGCCTGCCGTGCGTCGAGCTCGAATGCTTTGCCGAGAACGAACGCGCGCTGCGGCTCTACCGCAGCCGCGGCTTCGAGGTCGTCTGCGCGCTCAACGGCTGGAAGACGCCCGAGGGCGACGCGCCGGCGCGCGCCGAAGTGCCGGACGCGCGGCCGGTCGATCGCGCGACCGCGTTCGCCTGGCTGGCCGAGGCCAACCTGCGCCTGGCGGACATGCCGTTCCCCAACACCGACCGCTCGCTCTCGGCCCAGACGCGCCCGCTGACGTTCTGGCAGTGCGGCAGCGCCCAGCTCGTGTTCAGCGTCGTCGAGGGCACGCCCACGCAGGTCCACAGCCTCATCGATCTCGACCCCGCGCTGCGCGACGCCGAGACGCTGGCGCGTGCGCTGCGCGCGGCGCATCCGGACGCGCTCGCACCGCCGATCCTGCGCGACGACCTGGGCGGCGAGGCCCTGCGCCGCGCCGGCTTCGTGCCGCACGGCATGAGCCAGGTGTTGATGAAACGCAAGCTCTGACGCATCTCGACGAGCACGTGGGCGACACCCGAGGGAGCCGGCACGTCTCGAAGACGATCGATTTGCGACCCCTTGCGTCGGGGATCCGGAGGGGTCTGGCACCGTCCCGTGCCGCCGCGATGCCCGCAGGGGGTCAAGCCCTCCATTGCGGCCGGGAAGGTGCCTGACCTCGATCCTCAGCGGGGGATCGAGGTCAGGCTCCTCCTCGGATCGCGGCGAGCGCTCCGGCGATGGCGGCAACGCGGCGCGATCCGAGGCGGTGCCAGACCCCTCCGGCAGCGCCCGACGCATCCTCGCCATAAGGCCCGCGCGGGTGACGTGGACGCTCAGGCGTCCGCCACCACCATCGCCTGCAGCTTCTCCACGGTCGCCCAGTTGCGCGCCGTGCCGCGTTCCCTGAGCACCTTGCCGACCGCCTTCGAGGCCCGGCTCTCGATGATGCCGTCGGCGCACCACAGCCATGCGGCGTGCGCGCCGACCGCGAAGGCCTCGGGCGCCCAGTCCCGGGATTCCAGCGCCTTCAGTTCCGCCAGCGCGGAGGCGTCCTGGGTGAACATCACCAGCATGCGCGCGTCGTCGTTCGCGTGGTGGCGCAGCGGGTGTTCCGCGATCGCGGCGGCCAGGTCGGCGGCGGTCTTGACGACGACCTCGCAGTCGACGCCGGTCTTCTCGAGGATCGCCGCGCGCAGGCGCTTCGCATGCGCCGCCGGCGTTCCGCCCTTGGCGTCGAAGACGGCGTTGCCGCTGTTCAGGAGGGTGCGCACGCCGGTGAAGCCGAGCCCTTCCATCAACGCGCGCAGGTCGGCCATGGCCACGCGCTTGGCCTTGCCGACGTTGATGCCGCGCAGCAGTGCGATGTGGCGCTTCATGCACGCATTGTCCACGAGCCGCACCCGCTCGGTACACTTCGTCGCCCATGTCCCATCCGTCCAAGCCCGCACCCGCCCACGTCCATCCGCTTCGCCGCCTGCTGGGCCACGCGCGCGGCTACCGGCGCGACATGATCCTGGCCACCGTCTACTCGGTGCTGAACAAGTTCTTCGACGTGCTGCCGGAACTGCTGATAGGCATCGCGGTGGACGTGGTCGTCAACCGCAAGACGTCGTTCGTGGCGCGGCTGGGCATCGAGGATCCGAAGCAGCAGTTGATCCTGCTGACCGTGCTGACGATCGTCATCTGGCTCGGCGAATCCTTCTTCGAATACCTCTACGAGCTGAAGTGGCGCGGCCTCGCGCAGAGCCTGCAGCACGAGGTGCGCATGGAGGCCTACACGCACGTGCAGCGCCTGGAGATGGCGTACTTCGAGCGCAACCGCACCGGCAACCTGCTGGCGGTGCTCAACGAGGACGTCAACCAGATGGAACGCTTCCTCAACGGCGGCGCCAACGACCTGATCCAGGTCTTCGTCGGCTCGCTGATGGTGGGCGGCGTGTTCTTCGCGCTGACGGCGAAGCTGGCTGCGCTGGCGTTGATCCCGGTGCCGCTGATCCTGTACGGCGCGTTCTGGTTCCAGCGCAAGCTCGCCACGCGCTACACGGCGATGCGCGAGGCCGCGGGCGCGATGGCCACCCGGCTGAACAACAACCTGCAGGGCATCGCGACGATCAAGGCCTACACGGCGGAGGACTTCGAGGCCCGGCACATCGAGCAGGCCTCGATCGCCTACCGCGAACGCAACCGCGAGGCGATCCGGCTGTCCGCCGCGATCACGCCGGTCATCCGCATCGCGATCCTCGCCGGCTTCAGCGTGACGATGCTGTACGGCGGCCTGATGACGCTGGACGGCGACCTGGGCGTGGGCAGCTATTCGGCGCTGGTCTACCTCACGCAGCGCCTGCTGTGGCCGCTGACGCGGCTCGCCGAGTTGACGGACCTGTACCAGCGTTCGATGGCGTCGATCGAGCGCGTGATGAACCTGCTGCAGACCCCGGTCGCGATCCCCTACGCGGGCGCCGCGCTGCCGCGCGCGCGCGTGCGGGGCGAGCTCGTCTTCGACGACCTGCGCTTCTCCTACCCCGCCGCGGTCGCCGCCTCCGACGTCCGCACCTTCGCGGGCGCGCTCGCCTCCGGTCTCGTGAAGCCGGCCCTGGACGGCATCTCGCTGCGCATCGCGCCCGGCCAGACGGTGGCCTTCGTCGGCAGCACCGGCAGCGGCAAGAGCACCTTGATCAAGCTGCTGCTGCGCTACTACGACACCGTGCCCGGCAGCATCCGCCTGGACGGCGCCGACATCACGACCCTCGACCTGCAGGACCTGCGGCGCGCGATCGGCTACGTGTCGCAGGACAGCTTCCTCACCGACGGCACGGTCGCCGAGAACATCGCATACGGCTTGCACGACGTCTCGGAGGCTGATGTCGTGCGCGCCGCGCAGGCGGCCGAGGCGCACGAGTTCATCCGCGCCCTGCCGCAGGGCTACCGCACGCCGGTGGGCGAGCGCGGCATGAAGCTGTCCGGCGGCCAGCGCCAGCGCCTCGCCCTGGCGCGCGCCATCCTGAAGAACCCGCCGATCCTGATCCTGGACGAGGCGACCTCGGCCGTCGACAACGAGACCGAGGCCGCGATCCAGCGATCGCTGGACAAGCTCGTGCAGGGCCGCACGAGCATCCTGATCGCCCATCGCCTGTCCACCGTGCGGCAGGCGCACTGCATCCATGTCATGGAAGCCGGCCGCATCGCGGAGTCGGGCACCCATGACGAGCTGGTCGCCCGCGGCGGCCTCTACGCGGCGCTGTGGCGCCTGCAGACCGGCGAGCGCGAGGCCGTCGCGTCCGGCGCCGCCATTTCGAAGGAACCGACATGATCGTGCGCATCGACATCGACAAGGCCGGAGACGCCTTCGGCTACCGCGTCAGCTACGAGTCCGAGGAGATGTACGCCGACGACGGACTCGACTCCATCGTCGAGTGCCTGGTCGCCGCGGTCGAAGGCATGCCGCCAGAGGCGGTGGCGGCGGAGCTCTGGTACGACGGCGTCGTGTCGGGCACGTACCCTCTTTCGGTGATCGGCATGAGCATCGAGCAAGTGGCGCAACACGCGCTGAACACGACGGCGATGATCGACGACCTGATGCCGGATCGCTGAGGATTCGAAGGGCTCCTGGGCGCGTCGATTGCCGTCGGGCCGGTTCGCGACGCCGGCCGCGTCGAATCGGCGGATCTCGCTTCGCGGGCCGGACCGGCCTGCACGCCCGCGTCTGCCACCTCCCCAAAACTGGTCAATTGGTGCAGCGCGACGAAACGGCGGTCGGCACGGCCCGGTGCTCGACGCCCTGGCAACGCCATGACGACGGGCTGGCCTTCGACGCCTTCGCGGACGGGCAGAAGGCCGCCGGCGGGACGCCGCGGCCCTGGCAAGACCGCTTCCCAACTGAATCATCGGTTCGCCCCGCGGTACCGGTTCCAATGCGATTTGCGGGATAGCCGCCGCCCGGAGGCCCCCTCAAGATTTGAGGTCGAGGGTCCGGGGTTCTCCATGCCGGGGAGTGGCGCAATGTCCGTGGTGACGCACGATACGAAGTGGCGACTGCTGGTCGGCGCAGCGCCGGTCGTGGGCGTCGCTTTCTTCTTGTGGGCGGCCGCCCAGGGCGAGGCCGACGTGGCGCGCTCGCCCACCGCGCGCGCCATCCTGGCCGTCGTCGCGGCGCTGGGCACCGCGGTGGCCTGGTGGACGGCGCGGCAGTTGCGCGCCGCGCCCACCATGCCGGTGGCCAAGGCGGCCGCGATGGCGCGGGCGGGCCAGTTCTCCGGTCTCGTCGCGCTGCGCGGGCGTGCCCGCGCGTTGCCCGATGCCATGCCGCTGATCTCGCCGGACGGCGAGCTGTGCCTCTGGTTCAAGCACGGCGAGCAGTTCGTCCACCACTACAGCGCCTCGGACAGCGTGCGCCCCTTCCTGCTGGTGGACGACAGCGGCGAATGCATCGTCCTGCCGGCGGGCGCCGACGTCACCGGCACCGGCTCCGTGCCCCCGGCGGCCGCACGCTCGGGCCTGCCGGGCACCACCGACATCGACGGCACGCACGACCTGGAGACGAGCGAACGCCTGCTGCGCAACGGCGACCGCATCCACGTGACGGGCCGCTTCGTCGCGGCCTCGCCGGAAGCGCTGGCCTTGCAGTCGGAGGCCGCATCGCTGGTGGCGCGCACCGAGGCGTCGCAGGCGCAGATCCGCAGCACCGATCCGTTGCCCTTCCGTGACCTGCGATCGGCCGCCGCCGTCGGCGCGGCCTTCGTCGCCGCGCCGCCGCTCGCGCGCCACGGACTCGCGCTGCCGGTGATCGCGGCGCCGGGCGCTGCCCAGCCCTTCGTCATCCGCATCGGCTCCGACAACGCCGAAGGCGAGGGCGGCGTCTACGGGCTGCTGGCCGTGGTCGATTGCCTGGTGCTGGTCGTCACGTCGTCGCTGGTGGCGTGGTCCATCCTCATGCCGGGCTGAAGGGCTGTCCGCCGGCCCGCGTGCCGGCGCCGTGCCCTCACAGGCTCAGGAACCCCGGCAGCAGCGCCGTGACGCGCTCGAGCTCCTCGCGCGCCAGCCCGTGCGTGGCGTCCGGCAAGTGGGCCACCTCGCCGGCGTCGCAGCGCGCGATCAACGCGTCGGCCAACCCCGGCTCGAGCGCCGCGTCCGGGCCGCCCCACTCCGGATCGTGACGATCTCGACAGCCGGCGGTGGCGAGCAAGCCACGCACCCGCTGCCGCTTCACGGGTTGCGACTAGGATGGCGACCGGGAGCGTGCGCCGCATCGCGGTCGAGCTCCCCCCAGTCCTTCCCGCGGATCCTCCAGCTTGCTTCGTCCCGTTCGCTACGCCCTGGCCAGGGCCCTCCCGAAGAAACGCCTGCCGGTGCCGCCCGTCGGGCTCGCACTCCGTGGATCGGCGTTCAACGGGGCGGCGGGCCTGCCATGGCCGCAGCCGGGCGTGAGCCAGCCCAGCCTCGAGCGTTGCCTGATCCTGGCGGTGCTGCTGCACATCCTGGTGTTCCTGATCGTGGGTACGGCGCCCGGCGGCGACTCGCCCGCGGGCAAGCGGCGCCCCGGCGAACTGGTCGTCTACGTTCCCGAGGCCGACGAATCGCGCGCCGTGGCCGCCAGAACCCCGCCGGAACCGACGGCCGATGCCGCGCAGGCACCGGCCGAGCCGGCGTCCGCCGCGACCGTGCCGGCAGACCGCGCGTCGGCGGCGGCCAACCGCGCCGCGGCGGATGCCGCCGAGGCGGCGGCCATCGTCGAGCCGTCCATCGTCATCCGCGACGCCGCGGCGCCCGCGCCGTCCCCCGTTCCAACCCCGGCGCCGGCTCCGACGATGCCGCTGTTGCTCGCCCGCAAGGCGCCGGTCTCGGCGGGCCAGGCCTCGTCGTCGCTGCCGTCGCCGCCCGTGCCGCTTCCGCTGCCCGCGGCCCTGCCGGCGTCCGCGCCGGCGCCG
>FTJN01000267.1_pt2 | contig 49597 bp, 42 predicted proteins | sample 1658361 | NCBI WGS metagenome assembly FTJN01 (sample SAMEA3914819, study PRJEB12502) | metagenome | biome: forest; material: soil | place: Canada | collected 2010-06-26 | depth 0.3 m
CTGACCAACAGCGCGCGGATCGCGAGGAGTTCGGCGCGGATCTGCTCGGGCGTGGCGAGCAGGCCGTGGGACGCGGCGGTCGGGGCGCTCGTCGTGGTTGGCGACGTGCGGCGCGTCGGCAACGCAGCGGCGCGCACGCCTGCGCTGCCGGCAGCCACGCTCGTCGTCGTGCGCTCTTGAACGGCCGTGGCGGCGAACTCGCCGACGCCGCGTTGGGCGCGTTCGATGATCGCGAGGTCGTCGCGGGCCATCGCCTCGAGGGCGGCGTCGTCGAGTTCGGAGAGGTCGGTCGCGCGCGAGCGCGTGCCCGGATCGCGCGCGGGCAAGGGCAGTGGCTTGGTCTCGACGAAGTCGGCCGCGGGCTCGTCGTCGAGCTCGTCCGGATCGAATGGCACGTCGGCGCTCACGGGCGGGTGCGCATGGCTGCCCGCCACGTCGGTGAGCTGGTTGCGCGCGCCGCTGATGGTGAAGCCCTGCTCGTAGAGCAGGTCGCGGATGCGGCGGATCAGCAGCACCTCGTGGTGCTGGTAATAACGGCGATTGCCGCGGCGCTTCATGGGCTTGAGTTGCGTGAACTCCTGTTCCCAGTAGCGCAGCACGTAGGCCTTGACGCCGCACAGCTCGCTCACCTCGCCGATGGTGAAGTAGCGTTTCGCAGGGATGGCGGGCAGCGGCTTGTTGTCCACTGTCATTGGCGTGCCCCTTCGGTTCTCATTGTCCGCTCCCCCTCCTGATGCCCGGCTCCTGCGCCGCGTTACAAATCAACGGTCTTCGGAGTGGGGCTCAGACTTTACTCGAACTCTTCGGGCGGCGGGATGTCGCCTTGGACAATGGCCTTGAGCTTGTGGCTGGAGTGGAAGGTCACGACGTTGCGCGCCTTGATCGGCACCGACTCGCCGGTGCGCGGATTGCGGCCCGGACGCGAGCCCTTCTCGCGGATCGAGAAGTTGCCGAAGCCGGACAGCTTGACTTCCGTGCCCTTGACCAGCGCCTCGTGCAGCAGGTCGAAGAAGGCCTCGACGATGTCCTTGGACTCGCGCTTGTTCAGGCCGATGCGGTCGAACAGCAGCTCGGCGAGTTCGGCCTTCGTCAGCGTGGGCGTCTCCAGCGAAGGCAGGATCACGGAGTCGGTACGCGTGGGGTCGGTCATGTCGGGCAGAGGCCGGTTCGGGTCGTCCATGTCGCCATCATCGCAGAGCTTCAGGCACGCAGCCGTGCGCCGCACGCCGCGGTCGCGCGCGCGATCGCGGCGGCCACGGCGGCGTCGATGATCTCGTCGGTCAGCGTCGCGTCGTCGGACAGCAGCTCCAGGCGCACCGCCAGGCTGCGCTCGCCGGCGGCGAAATCGGCCGCGTCGGCCTTCGGACGGTAGACGTCGAACAACGTCGCCGAGCGCACCAGGCCGGTGGCGTCGTCGCGCAGCGCGGCCATCAACGCGTCGTGCTTCACCTGTTCCTGCACTACCAGCGCCAGGTCGCGGCGGGCGGCCTGCTGGCGCGGCAGCGGCTGCGCCTGCGGCACGTCGCGCCCCTGCACGGCGGCGAGGTCGAGTTCGAACACGATCGGCGCGGTCGGCAGCTCGTAGGCCTGGCGCCAGCGCGGATGGAACTCGCCGACGTGACCGATGGACTTGCCGTCGACGACCACCGCGGCGCAACGGCCCGGATGCATCGCCGGGTGCTCGGCGGCCACGAACGTGACGGCGCGCGGCGCGAGCAGTTGCTCGACGTCGCCCTTCACGTCGAAGAAGTCGACGTTGCGCTCGGCCACGCCCCATTGCAGTTGGTCGACCGGGCCCCAGGCCAGGCCGGCCACGCGCAGCGGCTGCGCCACGCCGGCCACGCTGGCGAGCGTGGACGCGACGGAGGCGTCGCGGCTGAACACGCGCCCGATCTCGAAGATGCGCACGCGCGGCGCCTTGCGGGCCAGGTTGTTGCGCAGGATCTGCACGAGGCTGCCGACGAGGTTGGAGCGCATCACGGCCAGCGGCGCGGCGATCGGGTTGAGCACCTTGATCGGGTCGGCGTTGCCGGCGAGCTCCTGCTCCCAGCGCGCCTCGACGAAGCTGAAGTTGATCGTCTCCTGGTAGTCCAGCGCGGCCACGGCACGACGCACGGCGTGCGTCGAGCGGCTGGATTCGAGGCGCACGCGCGCGGTCACCGGCGCGATGGGCGGGGTGTCCGGCAGCCTGCCGAAGCCCAGCACGCGGATCACTTCCTCGATCAGGTCTTCCTCGATCAGGATGTCGAAGCGCCACGACGGCGGCGTCACGGTGATCGTGCCCTGGCCCTCGGTATACGACAGGCCCAGGCGTTTCATCACGCCGGCACACTCTTCCTGCGTCACGGGCATGCCGATCACCTTGGCCGCGCGCGCGACGCGCAGCGTCACGGGCGGCCGCGCGGGCAGGCGCGCGACGACGTCGTCGAGCGGGCCGGCCTGGCCGCCGCAGACGTCGAGGATCAGCTGCGTGATGCGCTCGACGTGCTGCGGAATCGTCTCGGCATCGACGCCACGCTCGAAGCGATGGCCGGCGTCGGTGGAGAAATTGAAGCGGCGCGAGCGCCCGGCGACGGCGGTGGGCCACCAGAACGCGGCCTCGACGTAGACGCTGGTGGTGTCGTCGGACACGGCCGAGGCGTCCCCACCCATGATGCCGGCGAGCGACTCGGGGCCGGCGGCGTCGGCCACCACGCCGACCTTCTCGTCGAGCGTCACCGTGTTGCCGTTCAGCAGCTTGAGCGTCTCGCCCGGCCGGGCCCAGCGGATCACCAGCTCGTCGTGGATCTTGGCGCGGTCGAAGATGTGCGACGGGCGGCCCAGCTCGAACATCACGTAGTTGGAGATGTCGACCAGCGGCGACACCGAGCGCTGGCCGCAGCGCGCCAGGCGGTCGACGATCCACGCCGGCGTCTTCACCTTCGGGTCGACGCCGTGCACGACGCGGCCGGCCCAGCGGCCGCACAGGTCGACCGCCTCGATGCGCACCGGCACCTGGTCGTCGTGCGTGGGCTTGACCGGCGTGAACCGGGGCTGGTTCAGCGGAGCACCGGTGAGCGCGGCGACTTCGCGCGCGACGCCCAGCACCGACAGGTTGTGCGCCAGGTTGGGGGTGAGCTTGAGCGTGAACAGCGTGTCGTCGAGCTTGAGCGCCTCGCGGAGGTTCATGCCCACCGGGGTATCGGCCGGCAGCTCCAGCAGGCCGCCGTGGTCGTCGGCCAGCTTGAGTTCCCTGGCGGAGCACAACATGCCGTAGCTGTCGGTGCCGCGCAGCTTGCCGACGCCGATCTTGAAGGGCTTGCCGCCCTCCTCCGCCGGCGGCAGCTCGGCGCCCACCATCGCGAGCGGCACGCGGATGCCCACGCGCGCGTTGGGCGCGCCGCAGACGATCTGCAGCGGGCCGTCCGGCGACAGCGCGCCGGCGTCGACCTTGCAGATGCGCAGCTTGTCGGCGTTCGGGTGCTGCAGCGCCTCGACGATCTCGCCCACCACGACGCCGCTGAACGGCGGCGCGACGGCACGCATCTCCTCGACCTCGAGGCCGGCCATCGTCAGGAGGTCGGCCAGGGCGTCGGTGGAGATGGGCGGGTTGCAGAACTCGCGCAGCCAGGATTCCGGGAATTGCATGATGAAGGGCTCGGATTCAGTGTTCGTGTGGACGTGACGATGCGTGCGGCGATCAACGGAACTGCGACAGGAAGCGCAGGTCGCCGTCGAAGAACTGGCGCAGGTCGTTGACGCCGTAGCGCAGCATGGTCAGGCGGTCCGGGCCCATGCCGAACGCGAAGCCGATGTAGCGCTCGGGATCCAGCCCGAAGTTCTTCACGACGTTCGGGTGCACCTGGCCGGAGCCGGCCACCTCGAGCCAGCGGCCCTTCAGCGGTCCGCTCTGGAACGCGATGTCCACTTCAGCCGACGGTTCGGTGAACGGGAAGAACGACGGGCGGAAACGGATCACCAGGTCGTCCGTCTCGAAGAACCTGCGCAGGAAATCGGTGAACACCGAGCGCAGGTCCTTGAAGCTGACGTTCTCGCCGATCCACAGGCCTTCGCACTGATGGAACATCGGCGAGTGCGTGGCGTCCGAATCGACGCGGTACGTGCGGCCCGGCGCGATCACGCGGATCTCGGGCATCGCCGACGTCGTGCCGGCGTCCTTGTGGCGCTGCACGTGCTGCATCGCGTAGCGCACCTGCATCGGGCTGGTGTGCGTGCGCAGCAGGTGCCCGCCCTCGACATAGAACGTGTCGTGCATCGAGCGCGCCGGGTGGTCTTCCGGCGTGTTCAGCGCGGTGAAGTTGTACCAGTCCTCCTCGATCTCGGGGCCGTCGGCCACGTCGAAGCCCATCGAGCCGAAGATCTGCTCGATGCGCTCCAGCGTGCGCGTCACCGGGTGCAGGCCGCCCTGCCCGCGCGCGCGGCCCGGCAGCGTGACGTCCAGCGCCTCGGCCTTGAGCTGCGCCTGCAGTTCGGCATCGGCCAGCGCCTGGCGGCGCGCCGTCAGCGCGCTCTCGATGCGCTGCTTGACGACGTTGATCTCGGCGCCGCGGGTCTTCTTCTCCTCGACCGGCAGCGCGGCCATGCCCTTCAGCAGCTCGGTCACGCGACCGGTCTTGCCGAGGAAACGCGCCTTCGCGTTCTCCAGGTCAGCCGGCGTGGCGGCGGCGGAGAATTCGGTTTCGGCGGACTGCACCAGGAGGTCGAGGTCGTTCATGTTGGCCGTCAGCGCTGCTCGGGAGCCCAGCATCGCTGCAATTGGAGACGGGAAAAAGAAAAGGCCGGCACCCAGGGTGTCGGCCTTGTCGTGGAACGCTACCGCGAGGCAGCGTCCGCTTGGCTTTGATCGCCGCCAGCCCGCAAAGCCGGCCGCGGCGTGATCACGTTCAAGCCAGTTGAGCCTTCACCTTGGCGACGATGCTGCCAAAAGCGGCGGGATCGTTGACGGCCATGTCGGCGAGAACCTTGCGGTCCAGCTCGATCGAGGCCTTCTTCAGGCCGGCGATGAAGCGGCTGTACGTGACGCCGTGCGAACGGGCGCCGGCGTTGATACGGGCGATCCAGAGGGCGCGGAAGACGCGCTTGCGGGTGCGGCGGTCACGGTAGGCGTATTGACCGGCCTTCATCACCGCTTGCTTGGCAACGCGGTAGACGTTCTTGCGGCGACCGCGGTAGCCCTTGGCCAGGGCGAGGATCTTTTTGTGGCGGGCGCGAGCCGTTACACCACGTTTGACGCGAGGCATGAGTAGTTCCTTTCAGTCCGTTACTTGAAGATCAGAGACCGGCGAACGGGAGCATCTGGGCCATGTGGCCCATGTTGGTCTCGTGCACGTTGGTCGAACCGCGCAGGTGGCGCTTGTTCTTCGTGGTCTTCTTCGTGAGGATGTGGCGCTTGAACGCCTGACCGCGCTTGACGGTACCACCCGGACGGACGCGGAACCGCTTGGCCGCGCTCTTCTTGGTCTTCATCTTGGGCATGTGAATGCTCCTTTTAATGCACCCTGGTCCAGGCGAACGTCGATGATCGGCGTTACTTGTCTGCCTGCCGGGCTTCTGGCGGAACCCGCAAAAAAAGCGCATCTCGCGACGCGCTTTCTCCACGGGCTCACCGTGAATTCCACCGATTTACCTGTTGGAGAACCGGGGAACTCAGGATTATAGACTAACTTTTCTTCTTCGGGGCAAGCACCATGATCATCTGGCGCCCTTCGAGCTTGGGCATGTGCTCGACCACGGAGACGTCGGCCAGTTCGTCGCGGATGCGTTCCAGCATCCGCATGCCGATGTCCTGGTGGGTGATCTCGCGGCCCCGGAAGCGCAGCGTGACCTTGCCCTTGTCGCCGTCTTCCGCGATGAAGCGGCGAAGATTGCGCATCTTGATGTGGTAGTCGCCATCATCGGTGCCAGGGCGGAACTTCACTTCCTTGACTTCGATGACCTTCTGCTTGGACTTGGCGTCCGCGGCCTTCTTCTGCTCGAGGTACTTGAACTTGCCGTAGTCCATCAGGCGACAGACCGGCGGCTCGGCCGTGGCCGAGATCTCGACCAGATCCACGTCGTACTCGCTGGACAGCCGCAGGGCTTCCATCAGGCTCACAACGCCGAGCGGCTCGTTTTCGGGGCCGTTCAGTCGCACCATGGGTGCGGTGATCTCTCGGTTGAGCCGGTGTTTGCGCTCGACATTGGGAGTCCGGCGGTCAGCAAAGGTAGCGATGGTGCAAGTCCTTCAAGGCGAATCCTGGGCAAGATCAGGACGCAAAAGCATGGGTTGGTGAGCGAAAGGGGCAAACCACCGACCCGACCGGGAGAGCGCGGACGCTCACGGGAATCGGGAAGGCGGGGTGCGTCAGATCTTGGAGGCGATGTCCTCAGCGAGCTTCTTTTCGAAGTCTGCGAGAGGCATCACGCCGAGATCCCGGTTGCCCCGGGCGCGCACCGCAACGGCCCCGCTTGCCTTTTCCTTGTCGCCAACGACGAGGATGAACGGAACCTTTTGCAATGAATGCTCGCGGATTTTATAGGTGATCTTTTCGTTGCGCAAATCGGCTTGCACCTTGACACCTTGATTCCGAAGTGCTTTCACGACGTCCGCCACGTAATCCGCCTGCTGGTCCGTGATGCCGCAGACCACCACCTGCACGGGCGCCAGCCAGGCCGGCAGCGCGCCGGCGTGCTGCTCGATCAGGATGCCGATGAAGCGTTCCAGGCTGCCGACGATGGCGCGGTGGAGCATCACGGGCGCGTGGCGCTCGCCCGATTCGGCCACGTATTCGGCGCCCAGGCGCTGGGCCATCGAGAAGTCGACCTGCATCGTGCCGCACTGCCACTGGCGGCCCAGCGCGTCCTTGAGCGTGTACTCGATCTTCGGGCCGTAGAACGCGCCGTCGCCCGGGGCGATGACGACCTCGACGCCCGACGCCTCCAGGCTGGCGATCAGCGCGGCCTCGGCCTTGTCCCAGATCTCGTCCGAGCCGATGCGCGCGGCCGGGCGCGTGGCCACCTTGTAGATGATGTCCGTGAAGCCGAAGTCCTTGTAGACCTTCTGCAGCAGCGCCGTGTAGGCCAGGCATTCGGGCAGGATCTGCTCTTCCGTGCAGAAGATGTGGCCGTCGTCCTGCGTGAACCCGCGCACGCGCATGATGCCGTGCAGGCCGCCGCTGGGCTCGTTGCGGTGGCAGTTGCCGAACTCGCCGTAGCGCAGCGGCAGGTCGCGGTAGCTCTTGATGCCCTGCTTGTAGATCAGGATGTGGCCGGGGCAGTTCATCGGCTTGAGGGCGTAGTCGCGCTTCTCGCTCTCCGTCGTGAACATCGCGTCCTTGTACTTGTCCCAGTGGCCGCTGAGCTCCCACAGCGACTTGTCGATCACCTGCGGGCCCTTGACCTCCTGGTAGCCGTTGTCCTGGTAGACCTTGCGCATGTACTGCTCGACGCCCTGCCAGATCGCCCAGCCCTTGGGGTGCCAGAACACCATGCCCGGGGCGTGATCGTCGATGTGGAACAGGTCCAGCTCGCGGCCCAGCTTGCGGTGGTCGCGCTTCTCGGCCTCCTCCAGCATCGTGAGGTACTGCGCCAGTTCTTCCTTCGTCGCCCAGGCCGTGCCGTAGATGCGTTGCAGCATCTCGTTGCGGTGGTCGCCGCGCCAGTAGGCGCCGGCCACCTTCATCAGCTTGAAGAACTTCAGCTTGCCCGTGGAGGGCACGTGCGGGCCGCGGCACAGGTCCTCGAAGGCGCCTTCGCGGTACAGCGAGACGTCCTGGCCCTCCGGGATGCTGCCGATGATCTCGGCCTTGTAGGCCTCGCCCATCGCCTTGAAGTGCGCGACGGCCTCGTCGCGCGGCAGCACGCGGCGCGTCACCGGCTCGTCCTTGGCGGCGAGCTCGCCCATCTTCTTCTCGATGGCCGCCAGGTCTTCCGGCGTGAACGGACGCTTGTAGGCGAAGTCGTAGAAGAAGCCGTTCTCGATGACCGGGCCGATCGTGACCTGGGCCTCGGGAAACAGTTCCTTGACGGCGTAGGCCAGCAGATGGGCCGTCGAGTGGCGGATCAGGTCGAGGCCGTCGGGATCCTTGGCCGTGACGATCGCCAGCGATTCGTCGCCCTCGATCAGGTAGCTCGTGTCGACCAGCTTCGTCGCGCCGGGCGCGCCCACGCGGCCGCCGAGCGCAGCCTTGGCCAGGCCCGCGCCGATCGAGGCGGCCACGTCGGCCACCGTCACCGGCTGGGGGAATTCACGTTTGGAACCGTCGGGCAGTTGGATGGCGATCATTGGGAAGGCTTTCTGGAAAACAAAAACGCGGCCATGTGGCCGCGTCTCTGGAATGAAGGGAAAAAGTTTGCCGCGCGTCAGTGCGCCACGGCCTGGCGCGCCCCGCGGGTGAAATCGAACGAAACCGTAGTTCGCGGTGTCATAACCCGTCGCGCCTTTCCCATTCTTGAAAATCAGTCGATACAGGATCGAGATGGCTGGATTCTAGGGGATTTTGAACGGCCTTGACGACAGGAGTCGCGCCGGCACCACCGACGACCTGCGACCTATCGCCCAAGACGGTCATCCTGCGCGCAGTCGCAGGATCCACGCGCATGACAACGCCTATGGGCAGCAGAAGGTCAGGGGTGGATCCTGCGACTCCGCGTCGCTGCGCGCAGGATGACCGAACGGGCTTGGCAACCGAAGCGCTTCAGGGCAAGGGCAGCGCGTCGATCGAGCCGGCCCGCGTCAACGCCTCGAACTCCTCGGCCAGCCGCGCGCTCTCCGCGGTCGCGCGCGCCCACACCCGCTCGCGCGCGTCGTGGTCGTCGCCGAAGGCCTTGAAGTCGCTGCGGTCGGGGATCTTGCCGCCGGGCAGCGTCGCCACCCACTCGGGGCTGGGCGACAGCAGCACCACGTTGGCCAGGCGTTCGCTGGCGCGGTGGCGGTGGCGCAGCGCCTTGTCGAGCCAGCCGGGCACCAGCGTCTTCTGGAAGTGCGGGTACAAGACCAGGCCCGCGCCTTTGGAGACGACTTCGTCGTCGTGCAGCGCGGCGTAGTCCAGGTGCAGGTGGTAGTCGGTGATGCCGCCGTCCCAATAGGGGCCGGGCGGCGCGCCCGGGATCGAATCGACCGCCTCGAGCCAGAACGGGATCGTGCAGCTCGCGAGGATGCTGCGGCTCAGGTTGGCGCCGCTCAGCGCCACGTGGTCCGTACGGTAGTCATGCGTGGGCACGGGCAACCTGTCGCGCGGATCCGAGAAGATCACGCGCTCGAGGAAGCCGCCCATCGCGCGGCGCGACACGGCGTTGGTGGCGAACGCGCCGAAGTAGCCGAGCGGCGTGCGCACGCGTCCGTCCCGCGCGAGCGCGCGCACGCCTCGGCTGGTGAACACGTGCAGCCGGAAGCGCGGGTGCGACAGCACCTCGTGCTCGCGGCCGCCGAAACGCTCCACCAGCTTGGCCTCGAACAGCTCGCTCACGTGGCGTGGCTTGGGCGCCTTGCCGGGCGCGTGCTCGTAGCGCTGCGCGATGTAGTCGTCGGCCAGGTCCTTCAACGCGGCTTCGGTGTCGGGCAGGCAGGCGCTGGCCATGCGCCATGCGCCGATCGAGGCGCCCAGCAGGTGCACCACCTGCGTGCTGCGCGGCAGCCACTGGCCGAACACGAAGCGGTCCAGGGGGTTCAGGATCAGGCCCTTGGGGCCGCCGGCCGCGGCCGGGATCGCGCGGATGTCTTCGGGCTGCAGGCCGCGCTCGCGCAGCCGCCTCAATGCCGTCGGCCCGGCCAGGATCTGCAGCGCCTTCATCGATCGCTAACTCAGCAAAGCGAAGTGCGAAAGCGCGCGGCCGCCGCGCGCGGCCGCTCCGGAGCAAGGCCGCGCGCCCCCTTGGGGGCTGAGCCCGGACGAAAACAGTCCGGGGGACTGTTTTCCGCCTGGCGAAGGGACTGGCCTCCGGCCAGGCGCGGCCTGCAAGGCTGCACGCGGTATTCCGCGGACGGGGGGCTCACATTACTGGGCGGCGATCACGCCGCAGGCGACGCGAGCGCCCGAATTGCCGCTCGGCTGCGCGTCGAAGTTGTCGGCGGTCGCGTGCAGGATCACCGCGTGGCCGACGAAGCCGTCGACGCCGCCGAGCGTCACGCCTTCGAGCGTGAAGCGCGCGTCGATCTTGCCGCTCGGGTCGGCGATCAGGCTGGGCATGTCGCCGGCGTGGTGCGGCTTGTCCTGCGGGCCGTGCGGCTTGTGCGTCGGGTTGAAATGGTCGCCGGCGCTCATGAAGTCGGCGCTGGCGCAGTTGCCGACGTCGTGCACGTGGAAGCCGTGGATCGAGCCGGGCATCAGGCCGGCGGCCGTCACGTGCACGTCCACCGACGTGCTGCCGCCGGAGAACACGACGATGCCGGACACGCCGCTGGTCGCCGACGGGCTCAGCGTGGCGACGGCCGACTTGGTGCGGCTGAAGTACGACTCGGTCACCTTCACCTCGGGGGAGGCGGAGGGCGCGGGCACGGGTGCCGGGGCCGGCGCCGGGGCGACGGCGGTCTTCGAGGCACAGGCCGCCAGGCCGACGGCGGCAGCGAGGGAAAGCGTCAGGGCGATTCGCATGGGGATCAGGTGGGTGCGGTACGACGAGGACTCGACCATAGCGTAATTCGGTTACGCGATGCTTTCGCCTCGAAGTAACCAGTCGTCAGTTCTTGCCTTGCAGCTTGGCGAACGCGGCCGCCATCGCGCTCTGGCCGGCCGGCGCGCTCGGCGCCTGCGGCCCGCCGCGCTGGCCGCCGCCGCCCGCGCGCTCGTTGCGCGCCGCCGGACGGTAGCTGTTGTCGGCGCCGCGCGCGCCCTTTTGCTGGGGCTGCGAGTCGAGCTTCATCGTCAGCGCGATGCGCTGGCGCGCCAGGTCGACCTCCACCACCTTCACCTTGACGATGTCGCCGGTCTTGACGACCTCGCGCGCATCGTTGACGAACTTGTTGGACAGCTGGCTCACATGAACCAGGCCGTCCTGGTGCACGCCGAGGTCGACGAACGCGCCGAACTGCGCGACGTTGCTGACCGTGCCTTCGAGCAGCATGCCCGGCTGCAGGTCCTTGATGTCCTCGATGCCATCGTTGAAGCGCGCCACCTTGAAGTCGGGGCGCGGATCGCGGCCCGGCTTGTCGAGTTCGACCAGGATGTCCTTGATCGTGATCGCGCCGAACTTCTCGTCGGCGAACTGCTCGGGCTTGAGCGACTTGAGCACGTCGCTGCGGCCCATCAGCTCCTGCACCGGCTTGGACGTGGCGGCCATCATGCGCTCGACGACCACGTAGGTCTCGGGATGCACGCCGGTCATGTCCAGCGGATTCGTGCCGCCGCGGATGCGCAGGAAACCGGCCGCCTGCTCGAAGGTCTTCGGGCCCAGGCCCGTCACGTCCAGCAACTGCGAGCGCGCCGCGAACGCGCCGTTGGCGTCGCGCCAGCGCACGATGGAGCTGGCCACGGCCTGGCTCAGGCCCGACACGCGCGCCAGCAGCGGCGCCGACGCGGTGTTGAGATCGACGCCGACCTTGTTCACGCAGTCCTCGACGACCGCGTCCAGCGTCTTCATCAGCTCGGACTGGTTGACGTCGTGCTGGTACTGGCCCACGCCGATGCTCTTCGGGTCGATCTTCACGAGCTCGGCCAGCGGATCCTGCAGGCGGCGCGCGATGGACACGGCGCCGCGCAGGCTCACGTCGAGGTCGGGCAGCTCCTTGCTGGCGAACTCGGACGCCGAGTACACCGACGCGCCGGCCTCGCTGACGACGATCTTCTCGATGACGACGTCCGGCGCGAGCTGCTGCACGCGCTTGATGAGGTCGGCGGCGAGCTTGTCGGTCTCGCGGCTGGCGGTGCCGTTGCCGATCGCGATCAGGTTGACGCCGTGCTGCGCCACCAGCCGGCCCAGCGCATGCAGCGAGCCGTCCCAGTCGCAGCGCGGTTCGTGCGGATAGACGGTGTGCGTGGCCAGCACCTTGCCGGTGTCCGAGACGACCGCCACCTTCACGCCGGTGCGGATGCCGGGGTCCAGCCCCATGACGACGCGCTTGCCCGCGGGGGCGGCCAGCAGCAGGTCGCGCAGGTTCTCGGCGAACACGCGGATCGCCACCTTCTCGGCCTCCTCGCGCACACGGCCGAACAGGTCGCGCTCCAGGCTCAGCGACAGCTTGACCTTCCAGGTCCACGACACCGTTCGCTTGATCAGGTCGTCGGCCGCGCGCTTGCCGTGCGCCCAGCCCAGGTGGCGCGCGATGCGGCCTTCGGCCAGGCTCGGCTGTCCGGCGACCAGCTCCTCGTCGAGGATCAGCTTGGCGTCGAGGATCTCCTGCGTGCGCCCGCGGAACACGGCCAGCGCGCGGTGCGACGGCACCGTCCTGATCGGCTCGGAGTAGTCGAAGTAGTCGCGGTACTTGGCGACGTCCGGGTTGTGCTCGTCCTTGCCGTCCATCTTCTTCGACTGCAGCAGGCCCTCTTCCCACAGCCACTCGCGCAGCACCTTCACGAGGGCGGCGTCCTCGGCCCAGCGTTCGGACAGCAGGTCGCGCACGCCATCGAGCACCGCGAACGCGTCGGCGAAGCCGGCGTCGGCGTTGACGAAGGCCGCGGCCTGCGCGTGCGGATCGAGCGACGGATCCGCGAACAGCTTGTCGGCCAGCGGCTCGAGGCCGGCCTCGCGGGCGATCATGCCCTTGGTGCGGCGCTTCTGCTTGTACGGCAGGTACAGGTCTTCCAGTTCCTGCTTGGTGGGCGCGGCGTCGATGGCGGCGGCCAGTTCGGGCGTCAGCTTGCCCTGCTCCTCGATGCTCTTGAGCACCGCGGCGCGGCGGTCTTCCAGTTCGCGCAGGTAGCCGAGGCGACTCTCGAGTTCGCGCAACTGGATGTCGTCGAGGTTGTCGGTGACTTCCTTGCGGTAGCGGGCGATGAACGGCACGGTGGCGCCACCGTCCAGCAGCGTGACCGCCGCGTTGACCTGTGCCGGCCGAACCTGGAGTTCTGCCGCGATTTGAAGAAGGATCTTGTCCAAGGCGAATGCCTATTCGTACGTCGCAAAGCGCGCGAGTTTGCCATAGCGCGCGGGTCGGTTTCGGAGCGATGCGTGGGGCCTTTCGGCCGTCCGATGTGGTAGTGGTTTCAGGCCGCAGAAACGGCCGCGGCAGCGTCTTCCCCGCGCTCGGAGATCCAGCCGACCAGCCACAGCATCCCCAGCACGCAGCCCGAGGCGCCCGCCAGTTGCAGTGGCGGCAGGCGGTGGGCATTCCACAGCACGGCGCAGGTCACGCCGATCGCGGCGAGAAAGGTCGCCGTCGCCGCGTTCCTGCGCGCGGGCGACAGCGCGGGCGCGTAGCGCGGGATCGCGCCCGGCACGAACGCGTGCTTCGGGAAGCGCGCGGCGACGTCGGCCGGCCGCCAGCCCGGCGGCTTGAACCAGACGCGCAGCTTGTCGCCCCAGCGGGCGGCGTGGCGGCAGTCGTGCCACAGCCCCGCGTAGACCTCGAGGTTGGCCCACACCGGGTTCCAGCTGCGCAGCGGGCTGCGCGTGCCGTAGTGGCACGGGTGCTCGTCGAGCTCGGGCTGGAAGCTGCCGAACAGGCGATCCCACACCACCAGGATGCCGCCGTAGTTGCGGTCCAGGTAGACGTCGTCGACGGCGTGGTGCACGCGGTGGTTCGACGGGGCGCAGAACCAGCGGTCGAACCAGCCGAGGCGGTCGATCTGGCGCGTGTGCACCCAGAACTGGTACAGCAGGTCGATCAGCGCGACGACCGCGAAGACGAGCGGCGGCACCCCCACGAGCGCCATCGGCAGGTAGAAAAGCCAGCCCGCGAGCCAGCCGGACCCGGTCTGGCGCAGCGCGGTCGACAGGTTGTATTCCTCGCTCTGGTGGTGCACGACGTGGGCGGCCCAGAACAGCGCGACGGTGTGCCCGGCGCGGTGCAGCCAGTAGTAGAGGAAGTCGTAGGCCAGCAGCGCGCCGAGCCAGACCCCCGGCGAACTCGCGCTCAGCGGGAACAGCGCCGCGTGCGCGTACACCCATTGATAGATGCCCAGCATGAACAGCTTGGTGAACACGCCGATGACCTGGCTCATCATCCCCAGCCCGATGCTGTTGAGCGTGTCCGACCAGGCGTAGGTGACGCGCCGGCGCCGCCATCCGACCAGCGCCTCGATGGCGATCAGCAGGAAGAACACGGGCGTGGCGAGCACGATGACCTGGGCGTCTTGCATGCGGGCGAATGCGGAGTGGGAACGCGCGAATGCTAGGCCAGCGCGCGCCGCGCGGCTGCTCTCGGATGCCCTGATGTTGCGCAACGGCCCGGCTGCGGATGCCCACGGTCGGGCAAGTCGTAAGGTTGAGTAGCCGGTTCCAGCGCGACCGTTTCGGCCTGTTACCTCGAAGCCCGGAATTGGCCGCAGGATGGCGGCGTCATTTCGTGAATGAAGTCACGCGGAACGCCGAACATACATGCATCAGCTGGCTAACGAGGCCTCCGGCGACACCGGGGCCGCCGTCCCTCCCGGTCCAGCAGCTGTCGCACATCACCCCTCCAGGTAAATCTCATGACGACCATTCAAGACATCGATCCCCTCGCTCCCGGCCTGAGCGCCACGGAACGGGCCATGCTGATGGACCTGATCAAGGCGCGCGAGGCGTATTGCCTGCAAGGCCGCGGCCGCGAGTACCACGCGCTCGGCAAGGCGTTGATGGTGGTGTGGCACTACCTGCAGCACAGCGCCGGCCGCCCCGACCTGCCGCGTACCGACTTCGGCTCGCTGGACGTCACGCTGCCGATCGACGACACCCGCGAGGCCGCCAACCGCGCTCACGCGCTGTCGTGGAACTTCTCCGCGACCCGCCTGCAGGCCACCGACGCCGCCATCGGCTGAAATTCCAGCGGCAGAATGGGCCGATGACGCCCTTGCCGCCGCCCACCCCCGACGCCGCCGCACCGCCCGGTCTCCGCCACGGAGGCTGCGCCTGCGGCGCGTTGCGTTTCGAGGCCCGCGGCGAGCCGCTGCACGTGGGCCTGTGCCATTGCATGACCTGCCGCCGCCGCCACGGCGCGCCGTTCAACGCCTTCGCCACCTATGCCGCCGCGGACGTGCGCTGGCACGGACCCGACAGTCGCTGGCGCTCGGGCGAGCGCTCGTACCGGCTCGGCTGCGCCACCTGCGGCTCGCCCATCTTCTGGGCCGACGACGCGGGCGACTACGTGGAACTGCACCTGGGCAGCTTCGACGAGATCGGCACGCTGGCGCCGCAGTACGAGATCTGGACCTTGCGCCGCGAGCCGTGGCTGGCGCCGCTGCCCGTTGCGCAATACGAGCGCGACCGCCCCGGCGAGGCGGCCTGATCAGGCGGACCGGTCCGCCGCGTCCAGCGCCCGCATCGCCTCGTCGATGAGCGCATGCAGCGCGATCACGCGCTCCGGCCCCAGCGTCGTGTTGACGCCCTCCTGCGCCACGCGCCAGCGGCGCTGCGCCTCGACCCGCTTCTCGCGCCCGGCCTCGGTCGCCTGCACGAGGCGGCTGCGCGCGTCCACGCCCGCCTCCAGGGTGACCCAGCCCGCCGCGACCAGCGGCTTCAGGTTGCGCGACAGCGTCGAGGCGTCGATGTTCATGCCCGCCGCCAGGTCGACCGGCCGGATGGGTCCGAGCTTGATGACGTGGCTCAGCAGCGAGTACTGCGTCCCCTTGAGGCCCACCTGCCCCACTTCCGCGTCGTAGCGCTGGGCCACGCGGCGCATCAGCTGGCGCAGCTTGAGGTTGGTGCAGCCTTGCGGCCGTTCGGCGACGGGCGCGCCCGGAGCTCGGTGCAACGAAGGTGACATGCCGCAATTATAGATGTAGCTACAATCATTGCATATGCATTGATCAACGCGGCACGACCGCCTGCCGCCCGAAAGGAACCCCATGTCCGCCGTGCTCCCACCGATCGCTCCGCCGCGCCTGTCCACGGACGAGGCCCAGGCCGTCCTGCAACAGTGGATCGCCGAGGGCGATGCGCGCGACGCCGTGATGCTGCGCGCCGGCCCCGGCGTCGCGACGGCGGCGCAATGGGCCGGCAAGACGGGGCTGGAGCAGATGCAGGCCATGCTGGACGGGCTGCTGCCGTTTGCGCCCATCGCCCGGACGCTGGACTTCTCGTTGATCCGCGTGAGCCCCGGGGCCGCGTTGTTCCAGGGACGGCCGGGGCCGGCGCACTTCAATCCGATGGGCGGCGTGCACGGCGGCTGGTTCGCGACCCTGCTCGACTCGGCGCTCGGCTGCGCCGTCCACACGATGATGCCCGCGGGCCGCGGCTACACGACCGCCGAGCTGAGCGTCAACTTCGTGCGCGGCCTGTCGCCCAAGGTCGGACGCGTGCGCGCCGAAGGCCAGGTGATCCACTGCGGCAAGCAACTGGCGACGGCCGAGGCGCGCCTGTTCGGGCCGGATGGCACGCTGTTCGCGCATGCGACGACCACCTGCCTGGTGTTCGAGCTGCCCGCGGCGCGCTGACGCCAGCGCGCGGGTTCTCGGCACGAGCGGCGCAGCCGGTCATCGCCATCCTGCATTCCGTCACGCGCCCCTTCGAGGGTCGCCGCTTGCCCGCTAACGTCGAAGCCTTCTGTCCATCGGAACCCTTCGACATGCCCCTCCTCCGCCGTCCCTTTCGGCTCGCCGCGCTCGCACTGGCGTGGCTGGCCGCCGGCCTCGCGCCCACCCTCGTCCTCGCCCAGGCCTCCGCACCGGCCGCACCGGCCGCCGCCAGCGCGTCCGACTGGCGCACGCCGGCGCAGAAGATCCTGCGCGACGTGCGCCGCATCCCGCAGCCGCAAGGCATCGAGGAAAGCTTCGCGGTGCGCATCGGCGGCATCGATCAATGGATCTCCGTGCGCGGCCGCGACCGGCGCAACCCGATCCTGCTGTTCGTCCACGGCGGCCCGGCGTCCACCGAGCTGCCCGTCAGCTGGCTCTACCAGTCGGGCTGGGAAGACTACTTCACGGTCGTGCAGTGGGACCAGCGCGGCGCCGGCAAGACCTACGTCGCCAACGACCCTGCCGCCGTGGAGCCGACGATCGCGCAGGAGCGCATGGTCGAGGACGGCGAGGAGCTGGTGGCATGGCTGCGCACGCACTACGGCAAGCGCAAGATCTTCATGCTGGGCCACTCGTGGGGATCGCTGCTGGGCCTGGAGGTCGCGCGCCGTCATCCCGACTGGCTGCACGCGTACGTCGGCATGGGCCAGATGATCTACGGCCGCGACAACGAGCGCCTGGGCTACGAGTGGGCCCTGAAGGCCGCGCGCGCCGACCACAACGACAAGGCCGTCCGGGAGCTCGAGGCGCTCGCGCCCTACCCGCGCGCGGACGGCAGCGTGTCGGTGGCGCAGATCCTCGTCCAGCGCGAATGGGTCATCCACTACGGCGGGCTGACCTGGGGCCGGCCCGATTTCGACTACGCGCAGGACGCCGCCAAGTTCTCCCCCGACTACACGCGCAAGGAACTGTCGCCCGAGGACGGCATCGGCGAATCGCTGCCGCGGCTGTTGTCGGCGATGACCGGCTACGACGTTCGCGCCGTCACGCACATGGACTGCCCGGTCTTCATCTTCGCGGGCAGGTACGACTACGAGACGCCGTCGCAGCTCGCCGTCGACTGGCTGGCCGCGTTGCACGCGCCGCGCAAGGGGCTGGTGCGCTTCGAGAACTCGGCCCACATGATGGAGCTGGAAGAGCCCGGCAAGATGCTCGTGCACCTGGTGGGCGACGTGCGGCCGATCGCCGTCGAGGCGGGCGACGCGGCGCCGGTGAACTAGCCGCCCAGCCAGGCGCGAAAGGCGGCCGCGCGATCCGGGCTGACGATCAGCTCGCCGATCGCCGGCGCCGCCGACTCCACGCGCAAGCGTCCCTTGCCCGCCGCCGCGAAGCGCCGCACCGCGTGCGCGGCGATCAGCACCTGGCGATTGGCGCGGAAGAACTGCGCCGGGTCGAGCTCGTCCTCCAGCTCCGCGAGCGCGGTCTCGACCTGGTAGCGCCGTCCGTCGGCCAGCACCGCGAAGGTGAGCTTGTCGACCGAGACGAATCCGGCGACGTCGGCCACCGCGAGCGAATGGAACTGGCCGCCGAGCTTGCCCAGCAGGCGCTGGCGCCAGCGCGTGCGCGCCGGCTCGACGTCGCGCAGCACGCGGGCGACGTCCGCTCCGAAATGCTGGCGCAGCCGCGCCACCTTGGCGAGGGCAGCGGCGAGCGCGGCGTCGGCGACCGGCTTGAGCAGGTAGTCGACCGCGAGCGCGCGGAAGGCGTCGATCGCGAAGCGGTCGTAGGCCGTCGTGAAGATCACGGGCACCGTCAGCTCGCGCCCTTCGAACAACTCCAGCGACAACCCGTCGGCGAGCTGGATGTCGAGCATCAGCACGTCCGGCGCGGGCATCGTGGCGAGCCAGCCGGCCGTGCCGCGGACGGTGTCGGCGTGGCCCACGACCACGGCCTGCGGCGCCACCCGGGCGAGGGTCTCGACGAGACGCTCGCGCGCCGGCGGCTCGTCCTCGGCGATGAAGATCCTCATGCGCCCTCCTCGCGCAAGGGCACGTCGACCGCGAACACGCCCTCGCCGGCGCGCACGGCGAGCGCCGCGCCGGTGACGAGCGCGCAGCGGGCCGCGAGGTTGGCCAGGCCGACGCCGGCCGACGGCAGCGCGCTGCGGCGCGGGCGCAGCGCGTTGACGGCGCGCAGGGCCGGCGCCGCCGCGTCGGCCGGGACCAGCGTGAGGGCCAGCTCGAGCGGCTCCTCGGCGCTGGTCTGGTTGTGCTTGACGGCGTTCTCCAGCAAGGCCTGCAGCGCCAGCGGCGGAATGCGCCAGCGGCCGGCGTCGCGCTCGACGGCCGCGTCGACCGCCAGCCGGATCGCGCCGCCGGAGCGCAGTTCGAGCAGGCGGTGATAGCGCCGCAGGAACTCGAGCTCGTCGGCCAGCGGCACCAGGTCGCGCTGGCCGCTGTCGAGCACGTAGCGGTAGACGTCGGCCAGGGTGTCGCAGAACTCGCGGCCGCGCCGGGCGTCGTGCTGGATCAGGTGGCCCAGCGTGTTGAGGCTGTTGAACAGGAAGTGCGGATCGACCTGCGTCTTCAGGGCCGCCAGCTCGGCCTGCACGCGCAGGCGGTCGAGGCGCTCGACGCGCACGAGGTCGGACTCGCGCTCGCGGATCAGGAACATCGTCTCGTAGCCGTGCGTCACGAAGAGCACGCAGATCACGTTGGTCAGCACGACCACCTGCAGCGCCGTCCGGTCGATGGGCAGGCCCGCCAGCGCGAACCAGGCGAGCAGTCCCAGCACCGTCACCGGCGCGGTGTAGAGCACGTTGGCCACCACCAGCATCAGCAGCTTGCGCAGCGGGTGGTTGAACCAGTCGAAGTGCTCGCGCTGCTTGAACAGCAGCCAGCGGTTGCCCAGCCAGATCGCCGCGGCCAGCACGATGAAGCCCGCCATGCCGATCCAGTAGACGCCGTCGCCCGGACCGTACGGGCCGAACAGCCCGGTCAGGCGCGGGATCGCCAGCCCGAACCCCAGGCTGCCGACCGCCATCGTCGCGCGGTCGTCGAAGTCGACCGGGGCGGCCAGCACCGCCGGCGGCGCGGCGTTCGCCGTCTTCAGCGCGGCCATGTCGACATCCGGCACACCGATGTCCGGCTTGGGCGGGTGCCCGATGGCCATGCCGCGCCGCCGGACGCAGCATCGCCGACTTCAGCCACCCTCCGAGGACACGACATGCAGGAACTCCACTTCAACCTCTGGGCGATCGTAACCGCGGCGCTGGTGACGTTCGCCGTCGGCGGCCTCTGGTATTCACCGATCCTGTTCGCCCGCGCGTGGATGCGCGAATGCGGCCTGACGGAAGAGCAGACGCGGCAGGCGCCGATGGCACGCGTGTTCGGCCTGTCCCTGCTCGCCGCCCTGGTGATGGCCACCAACCTCGCCGCCTTCCTCGGCGCCAAGGCGACGCTGTCGTTCGGCCTGTTCGCGGGCGCGGCCACGGGCATCGGCTGGGTGGCGATGTCGCTGGGCGTCACCTACCTGTTCGAGCAGCGATCGCTCAGGCTGTGGCTCATCGACGCCGGCTACCAGGTGGTGGCCTACACGCTGATGGGTGGCATCCTGGGCGCCTGGCATTGAACGATTCCGCGCCCTGCGCGACCTGACCCAAGCGGATGAAGCGGTTGTTCGCCGATCGATGCGCATGCGCCGCGACTGGCCGGGGTCTGGCACCGCCTTCGGCCGCGCCGCGGCGCAGGCCAACGAGAGCCGGATCGTCGCGGGCGAAGGCGGAGCCTGACCTCGATCCCGGGGAGGTCGCGCCGTCCGGGGTCGTTGCCGGGAACCCCGTCTCAGCGGATCGAGGTCAGGCACCGCGTCACATCGCGACTGCGCCGCCCAGGCTCACGGCGACGGCACGGCGCGATCCGACGCGGTGCCAGACCCCTCCAGCCACAGCCTGACCCGGCGGCACCAAGCTCCCTCGCCTCCGAGCTCCATTGCGCGGAATGCGGCGAAGGACAAAAAAAAGCCCGCCGGCTGGTTGCCGCGGGCTTTTTGGTGGGGAGCGAAACGGGACGAGGCCCCGCGCGCACTCAGTTCGGGCCGGGGCCGCGACGCTCGATGTGGCGGAAGGTGATCCGGCCCTTGGTCAGGTCGTAAGGCGACAGTTCCAGGGAGACCTTGTCACCCGCCAGGATGCGGATGTGATGCTTGCGCATCTTGCCGGAGGTGTAGGCGACCAGCTGGTGGCCGTTGTCCAGCTTCACTCGGTAGCGCGAGTCCGGCAACACGTCCTCGACCACCCCGTGCATCTCGATCAGTTCTTCTTTTGCCATTGAAAACGCTCCTGAAATTTATGCGATGGAAAGACCTGCGGTGCCCCGTGCGGCAATGGCCCGCGAGGTGGACCACGCCGGCTGTTGGCGAGCCCAGTTCAGGCCTTCTGAGGTGGCATAACGCAATGCAGCTTCGGACGTCTCGAAGAGGGGGGCGAAGCGCATCACGCGGGCATGGGCCGCGTTGCCGCGACCCGTGCCGATGGAAACTGTGGCGGTGTAGCCGCCGTCGGCTTGCGGTTTTGCGATGGGGCAAACCGTGTACTTGCCGATGGGTATGTCAGTGATTATTTTATTGCTTTCTGTGCGATCTGTTGCCCGTTGCCTCTTGCCTGCTCGGGGGTAGACCGCCGCACCCGCTCGGGGCGCATTCATTTTCGGGGCCTGGTCGCCTGCGCGACGTCGCGTCCGGCTCGCGTTCATCCGCGAGCCTGGGTCGAATTGGCCCGGCTTTGCGAGACCACGTTCGATCCGGTGACGGTCAGCCGCAGCGTGCCACCGTGCCATTCCAGCCAGTTCAGGGCGATGAATTCATCGATCTCCCTGGGGGCTATCAAGCCGGCCTGCCGGGTGCGCAAGAGCTCCACGGCAGCCGGCAGTGCCTGCCGCAAACGTTCCTTCCGCTCCGCTTCCTCCTTGAGAGAGGCGTCCAGTAGTCCCTTGGCAGCTTTGCTCATGGGGGGCCCTGCTTTGCGGGGGGACCGTTTTGCGGCCGTCACGCTGCGCGCCCCGATAGAGCGCGCAGACCGTGCATTACAGCGGCTTGATGTTCGAAGCCTGCAGGCCCTTCTGGCCTTGCTTCACTTCGAATTCAACGCGCTGGTTTTCCGCCAGGCTCTTGAAGCCGGTGGAGCCTTGGATTTCGCTGAAGTGGGCGAACAGGTCCTTGCCGCCGGAGTCCGGGGTGATGAACCCGAAGCCCTTGCCGTCATTGAACCACTTCACGATACCAGTTTCGGTCGTCATACTCTAAATCCTAATTTCAAAATCATGCGCAGCACATGCCAACGCAGTGCAGGTACTACGCAAGAAAATCAAACTGGAGAGTTCGACCAAGCCGAGTCGTTCACACGACGGGGTGCCGGAGGAGTCCTTCTGGACGACGGTCTTAAGTATTGCCTACTCCGACATCATACACCATTTGTCGCGTCCCGGCCAACGCTTCGCTCCGGACGAACCCTGAAGCGCCCCGATCCCGCCCTCAGCGGCGCAGCGCCGCGCGCAGTTGCTCGCCCAGTTCGGGACGCTCGCGGTACGGGTCGGACGGGTTGCGGGTGGCGAGGATGTCCTCCGCGCGCGTGCCCACCGGCGCCAGGGCCTTGGGGTGGCTGTAGATGTAGAAGCGGTCGGCCTCCAGCGCGTCGAACACGAACTGGGCGACGTCGGTCGCGGTGACGCGGCCGCCGGCCACGGCCTTCTCGATCAGGCCTTGCGCCACGCGCTGGCTGGTCGTCGCCCTGCGCGCGTCCTCCTGCGCGTCCTGCGGGCGCGCGCGCTCGCTGTGCGCGATGCCGGTGGGCACGAAATACGGCGCGAGCACGTGCGCGTGCACGCGGTCGCTGACCAGGCGCAGGTCCTGGTAGAGCGTCTCGCTGAGGCTCACGACGGCGTGCTTGCTCACGTTGTAGACGCCCATGTTGGGCATGTTGACGAGACCGGCCATCGACGCGGTGTTGACGATGTGGCCGACATACGCCGGGTCGGCCTTCTCGGCGGCCAGCATCATCGGCGTGAACACGCGCACGCCGTGCGCGACGCCCATCACGTTGACGCCCATCACCCAGTCCCAGTCGCGCGCGGTGTGTTCCCAGATCAGGCCGCCGGCGCCCACGCCGGCGTTGTTGAACACGAGGTGCGGCGCGCCGAAGCGGGCCAGCGTCGCGGCACCCATCGCCTCGACATCCGCCGCGTGGCGCACGTCGCACTTGAACGGCAGCACCTGCACGCCGAGGGCCTCGATCTCCCTGGCAGCGGCGGCCAGCGGCTCCTCCAGCACGTCGGCCATCACGACGTTCATGCCCTTCCGGGCGGCCAGGCGCGAGGTCTCGAGGCCGAAGCCGGACGCGGCACCGGTGATGACGGCCGTGCGGCCTTGCCAGGAAGAGGGGGTCATGGAGGTCTCTCTGAAGTCGTTGTTGATTGGAACCAGGCCGGACGGATCTGCAATCCGTTGCACAGCCGCTCGGCTTTTCTCAATGCGGCGCGGCGCGCCGCAGGATCGAATCGAAATCGGTCGTCGCGCCGAGCTGGCCGAACGCGTCGGGCGCGCCGTCGAGGCGGCTCTCGCAGAACGCCGCGAAGACCGGCGCGGGCGCCGTCTGCGCGAGCAGCGCGGCCTGCGTCACGAGCGCCAGGTCGCGCGCGAAGCGGCGCGCGTCGATCTCGTCGACGCCGTTCTCCACGCGCGCCACCAGGCGCTGGATCGCGCGATCGAGCAGCGGGTGCGCGCCCTTGGCGGCACGGGTCTCGTGCTGGACGGCGTCGGCGATCGGGCCGCTGCGCAGCGCGCGCAGCAGGTCCAGCGCCATGATGTTGCCGGCGCCCTCCCAGATCGAGTTCAGCGGCATCTCGCGGTAGATGCGCGCCATCACGCCCTCGCCCTCCCCTTCGACGTAGCCGTTGCCGCCCAGGCACTCCATCGCTTCCTGCGCGAAGTGGCTGCCGCGCTTGCAGACCCAGTACTTGGCGGCCGGCGTCAGCAGGCGGCGCATCAGCGCCTCGTGCTCGCGCTCGGCGACGGGCGTCGTCGTGTCCTCGCTGCGGTCGACGGCGCGCGCCAGGCGCAGCGCCAGCGCCGTCGAGGCCTCGCTCTCGAGCGCCAGGTCGGCCAGCACGTTGCGCATCAAGGCGTGCTCGACGAGCCGCTTGCCGAACGCCATCCGGTGGGTGGCATGGTGCAGCGCCAGCGACAGCGCGCCGCGCATCAGGCCCGCGGTGCCGAGCGCGCAGTCCAGGCGCGTCAGCGCGCCCATCGCGAGGATCTGCGGCAGGCCGCGGCCCTCGTCGCCGACACGCCAGGCCAGCGCATCGACGAACTCGACCTCCGAGCTCGCGTTGGCCTTGTTGCCGAGCTTGTCCTTCAGGCGCTGGATGCGCACGGCGTTGAGCGAGCCGTCGGGGAGCCAGCGCGGCAGGAAGAAGCAGGTGGGGCCCGCGGGCGTCTGCGCGACGACCAGGAAGGCGTCGCTCATCGGCGCCGACATGAACCACTTGTGGCCGACGAGGCGGTAGCGCTCGCCCCAGGCGTCCCGGCCGTCGGGCTCGGCCCGCGTGGTGTTGGCGCGCACGTCGGAGCCGCCCTGCTTCTCCGTCATGCCCATGCCCATGGTCATGGCCGTCTTGGCGCTGGCGAGCTGGAAGCGGGCGTCGTAGCGCGGGCTGGCCAGCAGGCCGCCGAAAGTCTGCTGCAGCGCCTCGTTGGCGCGCAGCGCGGGCGCCACGGCATAGGTCATCGACACCGGACACAGCACCGACGGCTCGAGCTCGGTGAACAGCATGAAGCCGGCCGCGCGTTCGACGTGGCCGGGGCCGTCGGCCGCCCAGGGCGCGCCGTGCAGGCGATGCTGCAGCGCCGCGCCGAGCAGCTGGTGATAGCTGGGGTGGAACTCGACCTCGTCGATGCGGTTGCCGAAGCGGTCGTGCGAATGCAGCATCGGCGAGTGCAGGTTGGCCAGGCGCGCGTGGCGCTGCATCTCGGCGCTGCCGGCCATCGCCCCGAGTTCCGACAGCGCCCCCGCGGCCAGCGAAGGCGCATTGAACTTGACGGCGTCGCGCAGCGCCGCGTTCGTCTCGAAGAGGTTCACGTCCTCGAAGGGCGGCACCTGATTGAGGACGGCGTGCGTGGCGCCGTGCGGGGCGGGTGCGGTCATGATGCGGGACGCTCCATGTCGATGTGGACGATGCCGTCCTCGAGATAGGTCTCGCCGACGGGCGCATAGCCGTGGCGGCCGTAGAAGCCCTGCAGGTGCGCCTGCGCGCCGATGCGGTTCGGCTCGCCGGGCCAGGTCGCGTCGCAGCGCTTCAAGGCCTCCGCGATCAACACATGGCCGAGGCCGGTGCCGCGCTGCGACGGGTCGACCACGACGCGACCGATCGACGGCGGCGCGTACTTCACGCCCGGGTCGCACACACGGACGTAGGCCAGCAGTTCGCCACCGGCGCCACGCCCCAGCAGGTGCCAGGACTGGCGGTCGAGGCCGTCCGGATCGAGATAGACGCAGTCCTGCTCCACGACGAAGATCGTCGAGCGCAGCGCCAGCATGTCGTACACGTCGTCGCCGCTCAAGCCCGCGAAGCGGGTCCATTGCCAGGTCAGCATCTGTCTCGTCCGGTGATTGATCTCAGACGAGTTTTACCAGTTGCTTGCCCTGGTTCTTGCCCTTGAGCAATCCGAAGAACGCTTCCGGTGCGTTCGCGATGCCTTGCGCCACGGTCTCGCGGTACTTCAGCTTGCCGGTGGCCACCAGCGTGCCGAGCTCCTTGAGGGCCTCGGGCCAGACTTCCATGTGCTCGCTGACGATGAAGCCCTCGATCTTCATGCGGTTGGTGAGGATCAGCTGCGGCAGCGTCATCGGGATCGGCTCGCCGTTGTAGCCGGCGATCATGCCGCACATCGCGACGCGCGCGAACGCGTTGGCGCGCAGCATCACGGCGTCCAGCAGCAGGCCGCCGACGTTCTCGAAGTAGCCGTCGATGCCGTTCGGGCAGGCGGCCTTGAGCGCGCCGCTCATGGACTTCAGGTCGGGGAACTGGCGATAGTCGATGCACTCGTCGAAGCCAAGCTCCTCGACGACCGAGCGGCACTTGTCGGGGCCGCCGGCGATGCCCACCACGCGCGCGCCGCGCGCCTTCGCGAGCTGGCCCACCGCGCCGCCCACCGCGCCGGCCGCGGAGCTCACCACCACGGTCTCGCCGGCCTTCGGATCGATGATCTTCACGAGGCCGTACCAGCCGGTCACGCCGGGCATGCCTACAGCGCCGAGGTAGGCCGACAGCGGCACGTGCGTCGTGTCGACCTTCTGCAGCACGCCGCGCTGGTCGGCGTCGACGACGGCGTACTCCTGCCAGCCGCCCATGCCCACGACCTTGTCGCCGGCCTTGAAGTGCGGGTTCCTCGACTCGACCACCTCGCCCGCGGTGCCGCCGATCATCACCTGGTCCAGCGGCTGCGGCGCGGCGTAGCTCTTGGCGTCGCTCATGCGGCCGCGCATGTACGGGTCGAGGCTCAGGAAGTGGTGGCGCACCAGCACCTGGCCGTCGGCCAGCGGCGCGACGGGCGTCTCGACGAGCTTGAAGTTCTCGGCGCTCGGCTCGCCCTTGGGACGCGAGGCGAGGAGGATCTGGCGGTTGACGGTGGACATGGAGGTCTCCTTGTTGTGTCGAAACGCGGCGCACGTTCGTGCGTCGCCGGGATATTCAGGACGCGGCGTCGATCTCGGTGCCGCGCTTGAGGGCGCGCAGGAACTTGAACGTGCCGGTGGCGTGGGCACACAGCGCGCCGCTCGCGTCGCGCACGCTGCCTTCGCAGAAGGCCATGCTCTTCGTGCCGTGCAGCAGATGGCCGGCGGCCATCAGCCGGCCGGTGGCCGGGCGCATGAAGCTGGTCTTCATCTCGACGGTGACGATGCCCGGCGCGCCGTGGTCGGTGTCGTCGCGCACGCTGCGCGCGGCGTGCGCCATCACCACGTCGAGCAGGGTCATCACGACACCGCCGTGCGCGACGGCCCACGAGTTCTGCATCTCGGGGCGCACCTCGAGGCTGATCTCGGCGAAGCCGCCGTCGAAGCGCCACAGCTGCATGCCCAGCGCCTGCACGAACGGGATGTCGAGCGCGAATTGCAGCGGCGTGCGTTCGGTCATGACGATCAGCCGCCGTGGATCGCGCTGACGCCGCCGTCGACGGCGATCAGCTGGCCGGTGATGTGCTTGCCCGCGTCGCTGGCCAGCAGCAGCGCGGCGCCCTTCAGGTCCTCGTCGTCGCCGAGGCGGCGCAGCGGCACGTGGGCGCGCATGTTGTCGACGCCCATGTGCGCCAGCAGGCCGGCCGTCATCCGGCTGGGGAAGAAGCCCGGCGCGAGCGCGTTCACGTTGATGCCGTGCACGCCCCATTCGCCGGCCAGCGCGCGCGTGAAGTTGATCACCGCGGCCTTGCTGGTGTTGTAGGCGACCGTGGTCATCGCGCCGGAGTTGCCGGACAGGCCGGCGATGGACGCCACGTTGATGATGCGGCCGCGCTTGCGCGGGATCATGCTGGCCTTGCCGACGGCCTGCGACAACAGGAAGATGGACCGCACGTTGAGGTTCATCACCTTGTCCCAGGCCTCCAGCGGATGGTCTTCCGCGGGCGCGCCCCAGGTCGCGCCGGCGTTGTTGACGAGGACGTCGACGTGCCCCAGCGTCGCGATGGCCTCGTCCGCCAGCCGCTGCACCTCGGCGGGCTGGCTGGAGTCGGCGGCGATCCAGGAGGCGTCGACGCCGCGCGCCTTCAAGGCCTCGACGGCGGCTTGCAGTTCGCCGGCCTTGCGCGCGCTGAGCACGACGCGCGCGCCGGCCTCGCCGAGGGCCTCCGCGATCTGCAGGCCCAGGCCGCGCGAGCCGCCGGTGACGAGCGCGGTACGGCCCGTGAGATCGAACAGCGCGTGGACGCTGCGGCGCTCGGCATGTTCGGCGGTGGGGATGGCGGAAGCGGTCATGTCGGGTCTCGGGTCGTCGTTGTTCTTCAGAAGGCGTCTTCGGGGACGTCGCGACAGGTGCTGTCGCGCGACTCCACGACGCGCAGCCACGCGTCGGTCTTGGGCAGCTCGTAGCGCATGAAATAGTCGAGCGCGGCAAGCCGGCCGACGTTGGCGCTCGAGGCGGCAGCGCCGGACTCCAGGATGGCGGCGCCGACGTCCAGCCACAGCCACGCGAGGATCGTATGGCCGAAGGCCTGCAGGTACGGCGTGGCGTTGGCCAGCGCGTCCTCGGGGTTCGCGGTGGCCCAGGCCGATCGCGTCGCCGCGCCCAGGCGTTGCAGCGCCTGCGCGAGCGCGTTCGCGTGCGTCGCGAGACGCGCCTGCGGCAGCGCGCGCGCGACGCTCGCGTCGATGCGGTGCGCCAGCAGCCTCAGGCCCGCGCCGCCGTTCATCACCGCCTTGCGGCCGAGCAGGTCGAGGCCCTGGATGCCGTGCGTGCCTTCATGGATCATGTTGAGGCGGTTGTCGCGCCAGTGCTGCTCCACCGGGAAGTCGCGCGTGTAGCCGTAGCCGCCATGGATCTGGATCGCCAGGCTGTTGGCCTCCAGCGCCCATTCGCTGGGCCAGCTCTTGGCGATGGGCGTGAGCATCTCCAGCAGCGTGCCGGCCGCGGCCGCGGACTCGGCGTCGCCGGTGCGCTGCTCGTCGACCAGGCGCGCGCAGTACAACGCCAGCGCCATGCCGCCTTCGACGTAGGACTTCTGCGCGAGCAGCATGCGGCGGATGTCCGCATGCTCGATGAGGCGCACCGGCGGTGCCGACGCGTCCTTGCCGCCGGCGGATACACCGGGCGCCTCCGCACTGCGTGCTGCGGTGTGAGCACCTTCGGGCGGCCGGGCGGTGCTCGGTCGTCCCTGCGTGCGCTGTCTGGCGTACGCGAGGCTGGCCTCGTAGCCGGCCGCACCCAGCATCGTGGCGCCCAGGCCCACGCCGATCCGCGCCTCGTTCATCATGTGGAACATGCAGCGCAGGCCCTCGCCCGGCTTGCCGACCAGGTAGCCGGTCGCCCCGCCCTTCTCGCCGAAGTTCAGCAAGGTGTTGGTCGTGCCGCGATAGCCCAGCTTGTGGTTCAGCCCGGCCAGGCTGACGTCGTTGCGGATGCCGGTGAGCTGGCCGTCGGCGTCGACGAGGTGCTTGGGCACGATGAACAGCGAGATGCCCTTCACGCCGGCCGGCAGCTTGCCGTCCGGGCCGGGGATCTTGGCCAGCACCAGGTGCACGATGTTGGGCGTGATCTCGTGCTCGCCGGCCGAGATCCACATCTTGTTGCCGACGAGCCGGTAGCGCGCACCGAGCGGGTCGGCCTCGAAGTCGGCGCCATCGGGCGTCGCCCGCGTGACGATGTCGCTCAGCGACGACCCCGCCTGCGGTTCGCTGAGGCACATCGTGCCGAACCACTCGCCCGCGAACTCGCGCGCCGCGAACACCTGCTGCTGGCGCTCGCTGCCGTGCGCCATCAGCAGGCCGGCGTTGCCGTGCGTGAGCATCACGTAGCCGCCCATCGCGATGCAGGCCTGCGAGAAGAAGGCGTTGGCCGCCTTCTCCACGACGCAGGGCAGCTGCATGCCGCCGATCTCCGCGTCCTGCGATGCCGCGATCATGCCCGTGGCCGCGTACGCGTGCAGCGCGTCGTGCGTGGCCTGCGGCAGGCGCACGCGCCCCTTCTCGAAGCGCGGCTCCTCGGTGTCGAGCAGGCGGTTGAACGGCGCGAACTTGTCGCGCGCCAGGCGCTCGCAGGTGTCGAGCACCGCGTCGAAGGTGGCGCGCGAATGGTCGGCGAAGCGCTCGCGTTGCGACAGCTGGTCGACCTTCAGCCAGTCGTACAGCAGGAAATCGAGCGTGTCTCGCGTCGTCATGTGGGTTCGACCACGGCCAGCGTGGCGCTCAGTTTGGCGACCAGCACGCGCTGCTGGCCCAGGATGGCGAAGACCTCGGACTCGGCGAAGATCAGCGTGCGCCCCGCCTTGACGACCGTGCCGGTGCAGACGAGCTTGCTGCCGATCGCCGGCCGCAGCAGGCTGGTCTTGAGTTCGGCGGTGATCGCGACGCCGCCGCTGCGCACCACGCTCTGCGCCGCGGCGCCGGCCGTGTGGTCGGCCAGCGCCGTCACCACGCCGGCATGCGCCTGGCCGGTGTGCTGCAGGTGCCGCGGCTGCAGCACCATCTCCGTCTCGCACCGGCCTTCCGACACGGCCGTCGGCACCACGCCGAGATCGACCATGAACGGCGCCCGGGCGAAGAAGTCGCGAACGGTCTCGAGGTCGATCATTCGATGCAATGGTTGGGGCATTGACCTGCTGTCCTCACCGGCGCTGCCGCTCAGAGATCCCAAGAGAAGTTCAAGGGAGCGGCGGATCCGGCTCTGCCGGGCCGCTCGCGGCCGGCCCCTCGGGGGCAGGGAGCGCTAGCGCCCGTGGGGCTCAAATTACCTCGAAGACGCCGGCGGCGCCCATGCCGCCGCCGATGCACATCGTCACGCACACCTTCTTCGCGCCGCGACGCTTGCCCTCGATCAAGGCATGTCCGGTCAGGCGCTGGCCGCTGACGCCGTAGGGATGGCCGACGGCGATCGCGCCGCCGTTGACGTTCAGGCGGTCCATCGGGATGCCCAAGGTGTCGGCGCAATACAGCACCTGCACCGCGAAGGCCTCGTTCAGCTCCCACAAGTCGATGTCGGCCACCGTCAGGCCCAGGCGCTTGAGCACCTTGGGCACGGCGAACACCGGGCCGATGCCCATCTCGTCGGGCTCGCAACCGGCGACGGCGAAGCCGAGGAAGCGGCCGATCGGCTTCAGGTTCTTGCGTTCGGCGTACTGGCTGCTCACCACCACGCAGGCGCCGCCGCCGTCGCTGAACTGGCTCGCGTTGCCCGCGCTGATCAGGCCGCCCGGCAAGGCCGAGCGCAGGTCCTTGATGCCCTCGTACGTCGTACCCGGACGGATGCCTTCGTCGTTCTCGACGGTGACCTCCTTCGTGCGGATGCCGTTCTTCGGATCGGCGACGCCGGCGGTCACCGTGATCGGGGCGATCTCGTCCTTGAACAAGCCGGCCTCGAGGGCCGCGGCGGCCTTCTGCTGGCTGGCGGCGCCGTACTGGTCCATGCGCTCGCGCGAGATCTTGTAGCGCTTGGCCACGGTCTCGGCCGTCTCCAGCATCGACATGTAGACGGCCGGCTTGTTCCGCGCCAGCCACATGTCGCGCAGCATGTGGTGGTTCATCTCCTGCTGCACGCACGAGATGCTCTCCACGCCGCCGGCCACGTAGACGTCGCCCTCGTTGGCGATCACGCGCTGCGCGGCCATCGCGATGGTCTGCAGGCCGCTGGAGCAGAAGCGGTTGACGGTGGCGCCGGCCACCGTCACCGGCAGGCCCGCGCGCAGCGCGACCTGGCGCGCGATGTTGGCGCCGGTCGCGCCTTCGGGGTTCGCGCAGCCCATCAGCACGTCCTCGACCTCGCCGCCGTCGATGCCGGCGCGCTCGATCGCAGCCTTGACGGCGTGGCCGCCCAGCTCGGCGCCGTGCGTCATGTTGAAGGCACCCTTCCAGCTCTTGCAGAGCGGCGTGCGGGCGGTGGAAACGATGACGGCGTCGGTCATTGGGGAACTCCTGGAATCTTGATCTGGATCAGGGAATGAAACGGGGAAGTCAAACGCGCTGGTCGGGCGCGCGCTCGCGCTGGATCGGTGCGGGCGGCGTCGGGTCGGACTTCCTGTTGAACAGCTCGCGCCACGGGCCGGCGCCCGAAACGATCAGCATGCCCAGCACGATGCCGGCCAGGATGGCCAGCGTGCGTGTCAGGAAGCCTTTCACGCGACCGCCTCAGCTGAAGGACTTGCCTTCGGCCGCCAGCCTCGCGAGCAGCGGCGCCGGTTGCCAGAACGCCTGGTCGTCGGCCGGGTTCTTCGAGAACTTCTTCATCGCCTGCACGACGTTCCACAGGCCGACGGTGTCGGCGTAGTTCATCGGGCCGCCGCGCCACAGCGGGAAGCCGTACCCGGTGAGGTAGACCATGTCGATGTCGGACGCGCGCAGCGCGATGCCTTCCTCGACGATGCGCGCGCCTTCGTTGACCAGCGAATAGACCAGGCGATGGACGATCTCGTCGTCGCTGATCTTGCGGGCCGTGATCCCCAGGTCGGCGCGGTGCTTGCCCAGCATGTCGTTGACCAGCTCCGACGGAATCGCGTCGCGCTTGCCCGGCACGTAGTCGTACCAGCCGGCGCCGGTCTTCTGGCCGTAGCGGCCCATCTCGCACAGCAGGTCGGCCGTCTTCGAGTAGCGCAGGTCGGGCTTCTCGACGTAGCGGCGCTTGCGGATCGCCCAGCCGATGTCGTTGCCGGCCAGGTCGCCCATGCGGAACGGCCCCATCGCGAAGCCGAACTTCTCGACCGCCTTGTCCACCTGCTGCGGCGTGCAGCCCTCCTCCAGCAGGAAGCCGGCCTGGCGGCTGTACTGCTCGATCATGCGGTTGCCGATGAAGCCGTCGCAGACGCCGGAGACCACGCAGGTCTTCTTGATCTTCTTGCCCAGCTTCATCACGGTCATCAGCACGTCCGGTGCCGTCTTGGCGCCGCGCACCACTTCCAGCAGGCGCATCACGTTGGCCGGGCTGAAGAAGTGCATGCCGATCACGTCCTGCGGACGCTTGGTGAACGACGCGATCTTGTCGAGGTCCAGCGTCGACGTGTTGGAGGCCAGGATCGCGCCCGGCTTCATCACGGCGTCGAGTTGCTCGAACACTTTCTGCTTGACGCCGATCTCCTCGAACACCGCCTCGATCACCAGGTCGGCGTCGCCCAGCTCCGCGTACGACAGCGTGGTCGACAGCAGCGCCATGCGTTCGCCGTACTTGTCTTCCTTCAGCTTGCCCTTCTTGACCTGCGCCTCGTAGTTCTTGCGGATGATGCCCAGGCCCTTGTCCAGCGCCTCCTGCTTCATCTCGAGGATCTTTACCGGGATGCCGGCGTTGAGGAAGTTCATCGCGATGCCGCCACCCATCGTGCCGGCGCCGATGATGGCCACGCTCCTGATGTCGCGCGTGGCGGTGTCCTCGGGGATGCCCGGGATCTTCGAGGCGGCGCGCTCGGCGAAGAACGCGTGGCGCAGCGCCTTGCTCTCGGGCGTGAGCATCAGCGCGGCGAAGGCCTCGCGCTCGTACTTGAGGCCGTCCTCGAACTTCGCCTTGGTGGCCTGCTCGACGCAGTCGACGCAGCGCACCGGCGCCGGGAAGTTCTTGGCCATCGCCTTGACGGTGTTGCGCGCGAAGCCGAAGTAGGCGTCGCCGTCGGCGTGCTTGCACTTGATGTCGCGCACCATCGGCAGCGGACGCAGCGCCGCGATCTCGTTGGCGAACGCGACCGCGCCTTCCAGCAGGTCGCCCTCGATCACGCGGTCGAACAGCTTCTGGCCGGGAATCTGCGCGAGCAGCTCGCTCTTGACCGGCTCGCCGCTGACGATCATGTTCAGCGCGGCCTCGACGCCGATCGCGCGCGGCAGGCGCTGCGTGCCGCCGGCGCCCGGCAGGATGCCCAGCTTGACTTCCGGCAGCGCGATCTGCGCGCCCGGCGCCACCACGCGGTAGTGGCAGCCCAGCGAGAGCTCGAGGCCGCCGCCCATGCACACCGTGTGGATCGCGGCGACCACCGGCTTGGACGCGCCCTCGACGCGGGCGATCAGGCTCAGCAGGTTGGGCTCGGCCAGCGCCTTGGGCGAGCCGAACTCCTTGATGTCGGCGCCGCCGGAGAACGCCTTGCCGGCGCCGGTGATGACGATCGCCTTCACGGCCGCGTCGTCCTCCGCCTTCTCGACGGCTTCCGCCACGGCCTTGCGCGTCTCGTAGCCCAGGCCGTTGACCGGCGGGTTGTTCAACGTGATGACGGCGACGGCGCCGCGGACTTCGTAGCTCGCACTCATGGGGATGGTCTCCGTGAATTCGGTTCAGCAAGGGTTCGCCAAGGGCTCGAACCAGAAAATAGAACGATCGTTCGATTCTAGGACCGTTCTCGCGCCGGCGGCTGTCCCGGCTGCGACAAGGGGCGAGCCATCGGCCGGCGCCACTGGTAAACCCGCAGCTTACTCGGGTCGCCTGGCGATTCTGACCTCGGCCGATGGCGGCGAGGATCAGCCGCGGACAAGCCCGTTGCGGTGTGTCGACTAGGATGGTCCGCACCGCCCGACGCCTGTCCATGGATCACTACGCCGCCCTGCTCGCCCTGGCCATCGGCCTGTTCGTCACGACGAACATCGACGACATCTTCGTCGTCGTCGGCTTCGTTTCCGACCCGAGGTTCAAGCCGCGCGAGATCGCATTCGGTCAACTCGCAGGCCTGGCCGCGCTCTACGGCACGAGCGTCGTCTTCTCGCTCCTGTCGCTCGTGGTGTCGCCTGCCTGGATCGGGTTCCTGGGCGTGCTGCCCATCGTGATCGGGCTGGGAAAGATCCGGGAACTCCGCCAGGTCGACGAGCCGGAAGACGACTCCGGGGCCCGCTCGAACGGTCGACGTACGCGCGGCAACATCCTGACGGTCGCGGCGGTGACCGTCGCCAACGGCGGCGACAACCTCGGCATCTACACCCCGATGTTCGCGACGCGGTCCGCGCTCGACGTGGCCCTCATCGGTCTCGTCTTCGCCGCGATGACCTTCGCGTGGGTGGGTGCCGCCGTCTGGCTCACGCGCCACCGAACGCTCGGCGTCCCCATTCGTCGCTACGGGCGGCGCGTCGTCCCCTTCGTCCTCGTGGCGCTCGGGTTCTACATCCTGGCCGAGGCCGGAACATTCACGCTGCTGCGGGGCTGGGTGTGAGCGCGTTTCGAGCGGGGCAACCCGATCACGAGAGGCTCGCCGAGGTGCCTGGGATATGCTCGACCCAACTTTTGGAGCGTCGACATGCATAACGAGACCTGGTACGACCGTGCCGGCGGTGAACTGGTGTTGAGCGTCCGGCAAAAGCCGAACAACGCGTGGGGCGGCGGCGCGAACGCGGCGCCCATCTACAAGGATGGACAGGGCCACGTGATGCAGACCCCGGGGCGCGAATTCCTGGTCCATCCGAAGTCGAAGAAGCAGTACTGGCGCACCCAGGGCTGACGCACCCATTGAGAAGACCTGGGGCCCGGGCAGCCGTTCCCCAGGAAGGGGGAGAGGCGTTCTCGAGCGCCTTCCTAGAATGAATCCTTGCCCCCCAACAGGATTCCCATGAACAAGACGATCAGCGCAGCCGGCGCCCAATTCCTGATGCTGAACCAGGTCGCGATTCTCGTGCTCGCGCTGGCGCTGATCTTCATTCCGGGATGCCGCAGCGAGCATCTGAGGCTGCTCTTCAGAGGGCTGTTCCTCATCGCCTGTGCCGCCCTGGTGTTTCGCGCAATTCGCCGGGGACGCGGCACCGAGACGCCCGAAGGCATGATCGAAGGCCTCGGCAGCGGCCGCTTGAATCCGCTGACCACGCCACTGGAACGATTCGCCATGGTCGCCGCGATGGTTGCCACCACCGTCCTGGCATTCGCGTAGCCCGCAAACCACCAGTCGACTCAGTCCGAAGCAGCCGCCGGGTGCACGGACGCCGGGCACCTTGCTCGACGTCATGCTCCTCGCCACGGCCTCTTCGAGGCCGGATTCCGTGCGACTTCTCACAGAGCGCCCGCGGCCCGGCAGACGCCGGACTGTGCCCGCCGCCGAAATGGACGATATATCGATCGCCATGGAAGCACTCCCACCGTCGACGTCCCCCTGGGAGTCGGCCTCGCCCCCGAACCCGGAATCCCGCCGCCTGCGCATCGGCGTGGTCCTCGACGACATGGACGGCGAGTACCACGACCCGCTGCTCGACGGCGTCTGCCGCATGGCCGAACGCCTGGGGATCGACCTGATCTTCACGCCCGGGCGCTCGCCCGGCACGCCGCTGCAGTACGAACGGCAGTTCGGCATGGTCTTCCAGATGGCCCGCGAGAATGCACCGGACGGCCTGCTGATCTTCGGGACGCTGATGCAGGCGCACGTCGACGAGGAGGGGCTGCGGCGCTTCATCGCCACCTTCTCGTTGCCGGCCGTCGTGGTCGGCGTGCGCCACACCGGCCACCCGACCGTCCTGCTCGACAACAGCACCGGATTCAAGGAACTTGTGTTGCACCTGATCAACACGCACGGCCACCGCGCCATCGCGATGGTGGAAGGCCCGCCGGAAAATCGCGACGCGCAGGAGCGCCTGGCCGCCTACCTCGAGGCGCATCAGGAGGCGGGCATCCCCGCGGATCCGTTGCTGCGCGCGCCCGGGCAGTTCCACCAGGCCTCGGGCAGCGCCGCGATGACGGAGCTGCTGGCGCGGCGCGTGCCGTTCACCGCCCTGGTCTGCGCCAACGACGAGTCGGCCCAGGGCGCGCTGTCCGTCGCCGTGGAGCGCGGCATGCGGGTGCCGGAGGACGTCGCGATCGCGGGGTTCGACGACCTGCTCTCGATCTATCGCGTCGGGCCGTCGCTGACCACCGTCAACCCGGACATCCCGGCGCAAGGCGAAACCGCCCTGCGCCTGCTGGCTCGGCGGCTGCGCGGCGAAGCCGTTCCCGCGGAGACCTCGCTGCCCACGCGGCCCGTGTTCCGCCGCACCTGCGGCTGCATGGGATTCGTGGCGCTCGGCTCGCCGCAGAGCCACGGCGTGCACGAGCGCGCACGGGCCCTGGTTCGCCAGATGGAGCCGCCGGAGACCCTGTTCGACAGCTTCGTGGACGACGTCATCGCCCTGGTGGGCACGCTGGCCGCCCCGGACGGACGGGCGGCGTTCGACCAGATCCTCACCCGCATCGCCTTCGCCTGGCTCAAGCAGCAGGCCGACATCACGCCGCTGCAGAACCTGCTGGTCGCGATCCAGCGCACGTTCGCCGGCCCGCTCGAATGCGCCGACCCGGGCGAGGCGGCCGAACGGCTGCAGGTCGGACAGATCGTGCTGGCCAACGTGCTCGAACTGTTCCACACGCGCGCACGCGTCGCGCTGAGCAACAACGGCTGGGCGCTTCGGCACGAACTCAAGAGCCAGGTGACCACCGTCGACATCGACGAATTGCTCCGCGTGCTCAGCGGCGCCCTGAAGCGACTCGGCGTGCCGACCTGCCTGCTGGCCTTGTACGACCAGCCGACGACGCTGGCCGACGTCGAGCGCGTCGGCCTGCCGACCTGGTCGCGCCTCGTCCTGGCCCTGGATCGCGGCGAGTTGCGCAGCGACGCCGTCGGCACGCCGTTCCGCACCGCCCACCTGCTGCCCGACGCACTGGCCGCGTCCCCCGAGGTGCGCCGCTGGGTCGTGCTGCCGATGTTCTACATGCGCGAGCATTTCGGCTACATGCTGCTGGAGCGGCAGACCGTGGAGCGCGTGACCTACGCCGACCTGCACCACGAGATCACCGGCGCGCTGCACAGCTGCCTGGTGGTCCGGGAACTCGCCAGCGCACGCGACGCCCTGCGGCTCGACCTCGATCGGGCCCGCCGCGACAACGAAGCGCTGTCGCACCTGGCGATGCGCGACGAACTCACGGGACTGTTCAACCGGCGCGGCTTCTTCGAACTGGCCCGCTCGATGATGACGACCGCGCGCCTGACCGAGCAGCCGTTGACGCTGTTCTTCGCCGACCTCGACGGCCTGAAGCAGATCAACGACCGCCATGGCCACGAGGAGGGCGACGAAGCGATCCGCGCCGCCGCGAAGGTGCTGTTGGCCACGTTCCGGCAGGACGACGTCGTGTCGCGCCTGGGCGGCGACGAGTTCGTGATCCTGACGCGCGCCGACAACCTGGAGAGCCTGCCCGAGATCGAGCAGCGGCTCGACCGGCATTTCGCGGACTTCGACGCGTCCGCCTGCAAGCCCTACCGCCTCGGCTGCAGCCTGGGCGGCACGATCATCGCCGGCGACTCCACCGAGCGCCTGGACCAGATGCTGGCGCGCGCCGACCAACTGCTCTACGCCGCCAAGCGCCGGCGCAACGCGGCGGCGCTCGTCCCGACCGAACAGCGGCCATCCGGCCCGGCGCGCCACAACAAAACGACACACGCCGATACCTCCTCGACAGGATAGCCCCGCGCCCGGTCGCGACCATGCGGGCAGGTCGACGAACCCGTCGACCGATCCAAGAGGAGACTCCATGAAAACGCATGAATCCGCCGGACGCCCGGCGATCGCGACGCACGCCGACACCCGCGTCGCGGGCTTCCTGACGCTGGCCGCGGCCGTCGTCTCGATCGTGTTCGTCGCACTCGACCCGGTCGTCGTCGCCGACACCTCGCGCACCATTCTCGAAGGCATCGTCGCGAACGGGCCGGCGCACCGCCGCGTCCACGCGGTCGAGCTCGCCTGCGTCTCGAGCCTCCTGTTCGGCTTCGTGAGCCTGGCCCTGCGCATGGGCCTGCGCCGGCCCGCCGTGCTCGGCGCCTGCATCGCCTACGGCGTCGGATGCCTCGCGATGGTCGGCGCGGCGATCACCGACGGCTTCATCACGGGGGACGTCGCCGGCTACTACCTGCAGGCGGGGCACAACGTGGACACCGGGCGCGAGATGATCCACCTGTGCTACGTCGCGGTCCAGGATTTCGCCGCCACGTCGTGGTTCTTCCAGTCCGCCGGCGTGCTGGCGATGGCGGTCGCCTTGCTGAGCGAACAAGGCCTTCCCCGCATCGTGGGCGCGCTCGGCCTGGCGACCGGCGCGTTGCCGCCGATCGCCATCCTCGCGACATGGCCGACGATGGATACCGCCGTCGTCGTCGGCATCCTGTCGGCGCAGGTGGTGTGGAACGCGGCCGCCGCGACGCTGCTGCTGCGGCAGGCCGCGCCGCCCCGGCCGGCCATCGCGATGTCGCCCGGCCCGCTGGCGGCCTGACGGAGCAGGAGGGATGGCTGCAACGTGCCGACGGGCGACGCGCGATCCGCCCAGCGGCCATCGACCGTGCGGTTGGTGTGGTCGAATGCCAGCCGGTCTGCAACATGCCGACCTTTCGGGAGAGGATCTTCCATGGCTGAAATTCATCCCTTCTACGAGGCGCATCGCGGCGCGATGGAAGCCGCGATGCTCCAACGCCTCGACGTCGTCGAAGCGATGCTGCGCGAACACACGCAACTGCCCGGCGTGAACGGGATCCGGTCCGAGGTCATGGACGAGTTCGAGATCGTCCTCACCCAGATGCCTTATGTCGGCGGCACGGCCAGTCGCATGAGCGACTTCTTCATGCGCCTGACGGGCTTCATGGCGATCGGCCGCGTGCTCAAGCGACACGGCGTGGCGTCGCCGCTGATCGGCGACATCGAGCGCGAGAGCTACGAGGCGCAATTGCTCGCCGCGCCCGAAGCCGAACGGCTCGCGTCGGGGCGGCAGTTCATGTCTCCACAGAACCAGGCCCTGCTGCGCGAGCAGGCGCAACAGAGTCACCGGCAAGAGTATCCGGAGGATTTCGTCTACGATTTCGTCGAGCCGGGCCCCGGCGACAGCTTCGACTTCGGCATCGACTACAAGGCTTGCGGCTTCTGCAAATTTGCCGATCGCCACGGCGACCAGGAAATCCTGCCGCACATCTGCGGGCTCGATTTCGTGGCCTATGCAGCACGGGGCATTCGACTGGAACGGACACAGACGCTGGCTGGCGGTGCGAGCCACTGCAATTTCAGGTTCTGGCGGATCGTGCCGGAGTAAGACCGGCCGGATGCCCGCCCTGGGCGCATTGCTGCCGCCCGGGGCGGATGCGCCGATGACGGCAGGAAGGGTCAGCGTCGACGCGGTCGGGATGCCGATCCCGCGACGTTCAGGAGCCCGGCGTGGCCGACATCCGCGCCGCCTTCGAGCCCCCTCGAACAGCCGGCGCCGCGGACCGCGCCTGCGCGCCGCGCACGTCGAACGTCACCGCGTCGAGCACGCCGCCCTTCGCGTCCATCAACTCCAGCAAGTGATGCCCCGGCCAGGGCGACCACGGCAAGGCCTTCGCCGCGCCCAGACGCCTGCCGTCCAGGCGCCACGCCGCGCCGGCCGGCGGCGCGCCGGCGACCTCGAAGCGCAGGCGCTGCACCGCAGGCGGGATGTCGGGATCGAGCGCGACGACGGACTTGTCGTCGGGCGAGGCGATCAGCCGCGCCGCAGTGCCGGCGGCGCTCGCGAGCGTCACGCGCGCGGTCTCGGTTCCCGCGAGGAACCATTCCGTGCGCGGTGCCTCGAGCTGGCCGTCGAAGGCGATGGACTGCGCCACCACGCCGGGTGGCGGCGTGGGCGCGCCGGGCACGATCTCCGGCGTGGCGCCAGGGACGGCATAGGCCGCCTTGAACAAGGCTCCCGCGGGCCCGCGCGCGTCACGCGGCGCGGGCGCGATGGCGCGATGCGGCGAAGCCGGGCCGAGCCGGCCCGGATGGTCGCTCGCGACATCGCTGCGCTGCAACGCGTCCATCACCGTGCGCCACACCGGCGCCGCGCCGGTCACGCCGGAGACCGCGTGCATCGGCGCGCCGCCGGCGTTGCCCACCCACACGCCCACCGTGTAGCGCGCGCTGAAGCCCACGCACCAGTTGTCGCGCATGTCCTTGCTGGTGCCGGTCTTGACCGCCGACCAGTAGCGCGTGGCGAGCGCGTTGTCGAGGCCGAAGGTGGGCACGCGGGCGCCGTTGTCGGAGAGGATGTCGGCAACGACGAACGAGGCCGCCGCGTCCATCACGCGCGTGAGCGCCGGCGCGGGCACGCCGTCGGCCGGCCACCGCAGGCGCGGCGCGCTCGCGAGGCCGCCGTTGGCCAGCGCGCGATAGGCGTTGGTCAGCGACAGCAGCGTCACCTCGGGCGAGCCCAGCGCGATGCTGTAGCCGTAGAAGTCGCCCGGCCTGGCGATGGGCAGGCCCAGCGCCACGAGGCGGCGCGCGAAGCGGTCGGGCGACACCATCACCGCGGTGCGCACGGCGGGCACGTTGAGCGACGAGCCGAGCGCGGTGCGCACGCTCACGCGGCCCTTGAAGTCGTGGTCGTAGTTCTGCGGGATGTAGAGCCCCGAGGGCGTGTGCAGGCGCGTGGGCGCGTCGTCCAGCACCGAGGCTGCCGTCAGCCAGCGCTGCTCGATGGCCTGTTCGTAGAGGAAGGGCTTGAGCGTGGAGCCGGCCTGGCGCGGCGCGACGACGGCGTCCACCGCGGCCGCCTGCGACAGGTCGCCGCTGGAGCCCACCCAGGCGAGCACGTCGCCGGTGGCGTTGTCGAGGACGACCACCGCGCAGTCCTCGACGTCGCGGTTGCGCAGCTCGGCGAGCTGCTGGCGCAAGGCCTCGCGGGCGCGGCGCTGCGCGCCGGCGTCGAGCGTCGTGCGCAGCGTCTCGGGCGGCGCCGCCTTGCCCAGGGTCCTGAGCACCTGGCGCGCGAAATGCGGCGCGAGCTGCACGCCCGGATCGGCGGACGCGCTCGACGCGCGCCCCAGCACCAGCTCGGCGAACCCTTGCGCGGTCGCGCACGCGTCCGCGCGACCCTGCGCCTTCAGCACGCCGCAGGCGCGCTGGCCCACCAGCGCCGGCGGCGCGTTCGGCGCGCGCAACAAGGCCGCGGCGATCGCCGACTCCTCGGCGTTGAGGCCCGACGGCGCCTTCTGGAACAAGGCCTGCGACATCGCCGCCACGCCCACCTGCTCGCCGCGGAACGGCACCAGGTTGAGCCACGCTTCGAGGATCTGTTCCTTGCTCCACGTGCGCTCGATGCGCATCGCCGCGGCGGCCTGCTCGATCTTCGTGCCCATCGAGCGTCCGCCCCTGGGCAGCGCGAGGTCGGGATCGAGCAGGCCGGCGAGCTGCATCGTGATCGTCGACGCCCCGCGCGTGCCGCCGGCGTTCGCGCGCCCGATCGCGGCGCCCGCGACGGCCGGCCAGTCGACGCCCGCATGCTGCAGGAAGCGCTGGTCCTCCGACGCGATCGCGGCCGCGCGCAACGCCGGCGAGACCTGCGCCAGCGGCACCCAGGCGCCGCGCCGCACGTGCAGGTCGGTGCGAACGGTCTGCACGACCACGCCGTGGCGATCGAGCAGCACCGTCTCCGAGCTGCGATACGCCGCGCGCACCTGGTCGAACGACGGCGCCGCGGCCTGCGCGCCCAGGCACGCGGCCAGGGCGGCCGCGGCCAGGGTCGTTCGCCAGGCGCGCGCGGTCACGGCTGCACCGTCCACGCCGCATTGGGCGATTCACCGAACATCTCGGGCGCGTACATCGCCTCGACGCGCGTCTGCGGCATCCCGAAGCGGCCGGGGTTGTTCAGGCGCACCGTGTACTCCACGCTGAACGCGCCCTTGGGCAGGTAGCGGTAGTACGCGCGGAACGCCTCGAACGTGCGCTCCTGGTACGCGAGCCAGCCGCGCGAGTCGTCCTTCTCGGTGCCCGTGTTGATCTGGTCGTCGTTGCCCAGGCCCGTGCCCAGCATCGCCGCGCCGCCCGGGATCGGGTCGTTGACCACCACCCAGGTGGCGTCGGCCTGCACGTCGATGTCGATGTGCACGCGCGCCACGTCGCCGCGCGACCACGCGCCCTTGACCTTCTGCTCCACCGGCGTGATCGTCTTGGTGATGCGGTAGCCGCTCCCGAACGGCGCCAGCACCGGCACGGCGGCCTTGGAGGTGAGCGTGACCCAGGGCTTGCCGGTGCCGTCGTGATCGACCTGCAAGGTGGCGTCGGCCTTGTTGCCGTTGACCGCGAAGCCCGCCGGCCAGCCCAGCGGCATCGTGCCGCCGGCGGGAATCCTGCCCCAGTCGAACGACGTCGTCGCGCCCGGCACGCCGAAGCCGGCGCGCGTCGTGCCGCGCACCGGAACGCTCTCGAACTTCTTCGAGAACGCCTCCATCGCGACGCTGCCCCACGCGTTGGCCACCGTGGTCGACCAGCGGCCGAACTGCTGGCGCTGCAGCGTGCCGGTGACGATGCGCGGCACGTCCTCGACCCAGTCCTTGCGATCGAGCACGGCCAGGGTCATGCGCACGCTGTTGACGTCGGCGTTGCTCATCAACCACCACCAGCTGTCGTCGCGCTCGGTGGAGAAGCCCAGGCGCGTGCCCTGCACGTTCAGGCGGGCGCGCAGGATCTGCTGGGCCTCCTCGATGCGCTTGGCCCGGTCGGGAATCATGCCGACGCGGTCGAGGATCTGCAGCCAGTCGATCACCGCGCCGGTGGGCCACTGGTTGGGCAGGACCTGGATCGACTCCAGCATGCGCGGCTGCGCCTTGCCGTAGCGGCTGAGCGCCTCGATGGCGGCGAGCTTGCGCACGTCCAGGTCGCCGTTCTTGAGGAAGGCCGGACGCCAGAAGTCGCGGTTCACCTTGCCCTCGACGAAGCCGATCAGCCCGCGCTGCATGCTGGCCCGGGCCTCGTCGGGCAGCGCAAAGTCGTAGCCCAGCTTCGTCGCCTCGTCGCTGATCGCGAGCACGTAGGCGGTCAGGCTGTCGCTGCCGGTGCGCGGCGGGGCGCCGGGGAAGTAGTTCAGCAGCCCGTCCTCGTCCTGGTACAGCGACACCTGCGCCGCCAGCGCATGCCAGTGCGCCGTGTCGCGCAGCCCGACGGCCACCGACGCCTGCTGTTCGAAGCACGACCACGGATAGCGCTGGAAGAACTCGCGCACGCCGGGCAGTCCGTCGCCCAGCCTGGGCTTGAGCGCGAGGTCGATGCCGCCGCGCAGCCGGCCGGTGCCGTCCGCGAGCGCGTTGACCGGCGGCGCGATCGGGATGCGCAGCGTCTTGTCCAGCTGCACCAGCGTGGCCTGCTGCACCGTCACCGGCACCGCCGGCACGACCTTCTGCGCGAACTTCATGCGGTCGTGCGCCGCGCCGGCGTCGGCCGCGATCGTCCACGCGAGGTTGTCGACGTTGAAGGGCACGTCGACGTCCCAAGCGACGTCCACCGCCGCACCCGCCGCGATGGGCACCGTCTGCGCCGGCAGCGCCTGCGCGCCGGCCGAGGCCGCGAGCGCCGCGTTCATCGCCACCTTCGACGTGTTGCGCAGCGTGAACATCGCCTTGTAGTGGTCGCCCTCGCGCACCAGCGGCGGCACGCCGGAGACGATCTGCAGGTCCTGCGTGGCGGCGATGGTTGCCTGGCCGGTGCCGAACAGCGCGGAGTCTGCCCCCTGCACGACGTCGGCGATCGCGACGATGCGAAAGCTCGTGAGCGAGTCGTTGAGCGGCACCGGGACGACGGCTTCGCCCTTCGCGTCCAGGACGACGGTCGGGTTCCACAGCAGCAGCGTGTCGAACAGTTCGCGCGTGGGGAACTGTCCGCCGCCGCCGCCCGGAGGCGCCGCCTTCTTGCCGAAGTGGCGCTTGCCGATGATCTGCATCTGCGCGGTGGCCGTCTCCACCGCGTAGTCGCGGCGGCGGATCATCGCGTCGAACAGGTCCCAGCTGTCATTGGGCTTGAGCGACAGCAAGGCCTCGTCGACCGCGGCCAGCGTCACCTCGGTGCCCGCGGGCGCCGTGCGGCCGTCGGGCAGCGTCACCTTGACGCGCACCTGGCTCGTGCCGCGGATCGGGTACGTCGCCTTGTCCGGCACCACGTCCACCTTCAGCCGGTGCGCGGCGGTGCCGACCTCGATCTCGGCGATGCCGAACTTGAACGCGGGCTTGGCGAGGTCGACCATCGCGGTGGGCGGCTGGTAGTCCTGCCCCTCGTCGCGCCACGCATGCCACCACTCCACCGGTGACTTCCAGCCCCAGGTGAACAGCGAGTACCACGGCACCTCGCGCACGCGTCCGCGCACCGCGAGCACCGACACGAACACGTTGGGCGCCCACTCGGCCTTGACCGGCAGCTCGATGGTGGGATCGCGGCCGTCGAGCTCGAACGTGCGCGTCTCGACGATGCCGTTGCGCTCGATGGCCAGCAACGCGGTGGCGTGGCGGAACGGGCTGCGGATCTGGAACTTCGCCACCTGGCCCGCCTCGTAGGCGCGTTGCTCGGGCAGCACGTCCATGCGGTCGTCGTTGGCACTGCCGAACCACACCTCGCCCGCGCGCGTCACCCACACGCTCGAGGCGGCGCGCGCGAGGTGGCCCTGCGCGTCCTTGGCCTGCGCGATCAGCTCGACCTGGCCCGACGCCTCCAGCGTGGCCTCGCACAGCACCAGGCCGCGCGCGTCGCTCCGGCCCGAGCACACCTCGCCCAGATCCTCGTCCACGTTCTTGTTGTCGTAGGCGTAGAAGCCGCCGACCAGGCGCTTGCGCGCCGACAGCGCGTGGTGCACGACGGCGTGCACGCTCACGTCCACGCCCGCCTGCGGCTTGCCCTTGGTGTCGAGCGCGACGACCTGCGCGGGCAGCTTCTGGTGCACCGACACCCAGTCGTCGGTGCGCACGCCCAGCACCACGCTCGACGGCCACAGGGGCAGGGTCTGGCTCAGCGTCTGCACCTCGCCGTTCGGGTCGGCGTAGGTCGCCTGCACCAGCAGTTCCCGGGGCGCGGTGGTGGGCGGCAGCTTGGCCAGCGTCACCTTGCCCGCGCCGGCCTTGTCCAGCGTGACGGCCAGCTTGTCGGCCACCAGCTTCGAGTTCGGATCGCGCTGCGACACCATCTTGTCGGCGTCGTCCTCGTCCACGTACTCCTCGCCGAACATCGCGCCGTCGCCGGACGTGTCCGCGCCGCCCGGCGCCTTCGGAGCCTCGAAATGGAAGCCGGGCCAGCGCAGCACGGGAATCGCGCGCGACAGGTCGATGTCGCGCACCTGCGCCGACACCTTCAACGGCAGGTTGGCGGCGCCGCCGCCGTTGCCGTAGTTCACCATCACGTCCATCGTCAGCTCGCGCGGGTCGACCTGCGGCCCGGCAGGCGGCACCAGCCGGCCGACCATCGCCGGCAGCCGGAACTCCTCGACGCGAAACGAGCCGGTGGACACCGCGTTGCGGCCGTCGCGCATCAGCGTCACGTCGTAGACGCCCAGCTTCGCGTCGTCGGGGATCTTCCAGCTCGTCTCCGCGTAGCGGCCGGCGCGCCACTTCAGCGGGAAGTCGAAGTGGTCGCCCGAGCCCTCGTGCTCGATGCGCAAGGTCGACGGCAACGCGCCGGCGTCGGCCAGCGCGAGGCCGGTCAGCAGCTCGCGGCGCGCGTGGCTCTTCATCGAGACGGTCTGGCCGGCGCGCAGCAGCGTGCGGTCCATCACCGTGTGGAACAGCTCGCGCGACAGGTCCTCGCCGCCGCCCGACGAATTCAGGTTGAAGCGCCAGGCCTCGATGCCTTCCTGCCATGTCGACCACACGAAGGCCAGGTCGGCGCGGCCTTGCGCGTCGGTCTTGCGGGCGCTGACGAAATAGCCGTTGGGCCGGCCCGACTGCCCGGACCAGCGGCCTTCGTGCTCGCCGTTGCAGGTGTTCCACTCCAGCCTGGGCAGGTTCTTGTCGATGCGGGCAAAGCCTTGCGCATCGGTCTGGCCGCTCCACACCTTGTTGCCCTGGCAGTCGGACACCTGCACCGCGGCGCCCGCCACCGGCTTGCCCTTGTCCAGCGAGGTCACCCACGCGCCCGAGTTGATCGGGGCCCACTTGAAGTGCACGGCCAGGTTGGTGACGAGCACGCCGGTGCGCACGTACATCGGCGCCTTGCGATCGAGCAGCGCCTCGCCCAGGCGCGGCGACTCGATCTCGACGACGTGGTAGCCCGGCTGCGGCAACGGGATGCCGATCACCTCGAACGGATGCGGCTCCGTCTGCGATTCGGGCGGCAGCTTGACCATGTGCACGCCGGGCGCCTTGGCCAGCAGGCTCACGGTGCGCGTCTGCACGGCGCTGGGATCCTGGGCGTTGACGTCGGAGTCGTCGGCATCTTCGTCCTGCTCCTGCTGCGTCTTCGCGCGGCCGTGGTCCTTGGCCGGGCGTGCGGGCTTGGCCTTGACCGGCGGCGGCGGCAGCTTGATGCCCAGCTCCTGCTCCACGCGGTCGCGCTCCAGCGAGGTCTCGTCATAGCGCGCCACCTTGGCGAACCACTCGATGATGGCCGCGTCGTCGGTCAACGTCAGGTCGCGCGCCGGCGCGCCGCCGAGGGTGATGGCCTTGACGCCCACCTGGCCCTCGATCTTGCGCACGGTCAACGGCAGCACGGGCTCGGCGTTGAGCTCGAGGATGCCGAAGGTGGCCGCCGGGAACTTGGCGAGCGGTGGCGCGTCGGACGTGCGCGTCTTCAACGGGAACTGGTCGGCGTTGGCCAGCGCGCGGCCGCTGTCGTCGGCGAATCCGGCCGGCAGCTCGATGCGCAGGTCCGACTTCTCGGGCAAGGCGTCGGAAAACTGCACGGCGGTCACGCCCTCCTGCGACGCGTCGCCGGTCACCTCGCCCTTGTTCCGGCCGAAGAAATACAGGAACTTGTGCAGGCCGGATGCGTGCAGGTCGACCAGCGCGTCGGAGGTCTCGCCGCGGTGCTGCTCGAATTGCGGCTTGTGCTTGCCGTCGGGCCCGACCAGCACGACCTGCTCGGCCAGCTTGCGCGGCACCGGCGACGAGAACTCCACGCGCAGCGGGCGCATGGGCAGGCAGTCGGCGCGCGAGTTCACGCGCTCGCAGGTGAAGCTGGCGGTGAACGCCGGACGCACCGCGTAGTCGAGGCGCCTGTCGTCGGTGCTCGCGACGCCGGTCGTCGTGGCGATGCCTTTGCCCCACACCAGCGACACCTTGGCCTCGGGCGCGGCCGGCCGCGCGCATTGCAGCGTGACGCTGCGCGCCTGCTGCGGCACGAGGCCGACGGCCTTCAGGATCGCGTCGCGCGTGGGCCCGGTGATGAGCTTGACGGGCACGCGCTCGCCGACGCCGGCGAACTCGCAATACGCGAAGCGCTCGATGCTGTCGGCCGTGGCCGGGCCGTTGAGCAGCAGCGCGAACACCTGCTCCTCTTCGATCTTCGAGTACGCGCTCGGCGACGGGTAGGCGCGCACGACCGCCGGGCCGCCGGTGGAGAAGGCGAACTTCGCGTCGGCCGCGATCGCCGCGCCCGCCACCGACTTGATGCCGGGGTGCGGCGCGACGCTGCACTTCGTGCCGGGCGGCAGGTCCTTGGCGAAGTCGAAGACCCAGGTCTTGTCGTCGACCCAGCGCGCCGTGCCGGCCTGCGCCGTGTTGGGCGTGCAGGCGACGTCCAGCGGCGCGGGCAGCCGCGGGTCGCCGAACTTGACCATGGACTCGCTGAACGTGGCGCGCACCTGGCGCACCAGCGCGACCTCGCCCTTGGGCGACATCGTCTTCAACGTGGCGTCGGCGCGCGCGAGCGCGAGCGCGGGCGCCAGCGCGAGCAGGCTCGCCGCGAGGCAGGTGGACACGGACTGGCGGCGAACCTTCGACTGCATGCTTTTCTCCTCCCGCGCCCGGTGGCCCGGACGTCTGGGGATGCAGTCTATGTCGCGAAACGCAATGAAAGACGCCGTGTGAGCGAAGTCTCACGAGGCCGAGCGTGGGCTCACGAAGAAAACATTCATCGATGAGCGGCGGGCCGCTGTCAGAGGGGTCTGGCACCTTCCGTCTGCCGCCGAGCCCACGCCGTAAATCGCCAAAAGACAAAGGGCTCCGGTCGCGGCAAGACCGCGATCCGGAGCCGATTCGGGATTTACTTCTTCGTGTAGATCTGGTCGAACACGCCGCCGTCGGCGAAGTGCGTGGCTTGCGCCTTGGTCCAGCCGCCGAACGTGTCGTCGATCGAGAACAGCTTCAGCTTCGGGAACTTCGACGCGTACTTCGCGGCCACGGCCGGGTCGATGGGGCGATAGAAGTTGCGCGCCTCGATCTCCTGGGCTTCCGGCGAGTAGAGGTAGTCGAGGTAGGCCTGCGCCACGGCGCGGGTGCCCTTCTTGTCGACGACCTTGTCGACGATGGCCACCGGCGGCTCGGCCAGGATGCTGGACGGCGGGTAGACCACGTCGAACTTGTCGGCGCCGAACTCCTTCAGCGACAGGTAGCCTTCGTTCTCCCAGGCCAGCAGCACGTCGCCGACGCCGCGCTCGGCGAAGGTCACGGTCGCGCCGCGGGCGCCCGAATCGAGCACCGGCACGTTCTCGTAGACCTTCTTGATGTAGGCGCGCGCCGTGGCGTCGGTCGCGCCCGGCTGCTTCAGCGCCCAGCCGTAGGCCGCCAGGTAGGCCCAGCGCGCGCCGCCCGAGGTCTTCGGGTTGGCGACGATCACGCCGACGCCCGGCTTGGTGATGTCGCTCCAGTCGTGGATGCCCTTGGGGTTGCCCTTGCGCACCAGGAACACGATCGTCGACGTGTAGGGCGTGCTGTTGTCCTTGAACTTCTTCTGCCAGTCGGTGGCCAGCAGGCCCTTCTGCGCGATGGCGTCGATGTCGTAGGACAGCGCCAGCGTGACGACGTCGGCGTCGAGCCCGTCGATCACCGAGCGCGCCTGCTTGCCCGAGCCGCCGTGCGAGTTGTTGACGGTGACGGTGTCGCCCGTCTTGGCCTTCCAGTACTTGCTGAAGGCGGCGTTGTAGTCCTGGTAGAGCTCGCGGGTCGGGTCGTAGGAGACGTTGAGCAGCGTGATGTCCTTGGCGAACGAGACGGCGGCGGTGGCGGCGAGCGTCACGGCCAGGAGCGTTCGGGTCAGGAGGCGGGGGGTCGTCATCGGAGAAGTCCTCGGGGGTTCGAAAGCGGAAACGCGTGCAAGCTGAGCACAGGCTGAAGTGGATTCTGGGGATCCTGCTCGGCGGCGGCAAAGAACATAAACGTCGTTGCTTAAACGGCGGACAGCGAGAAACGGCCGCCCGGGAGCGCCGGCGCCAGGTCGTGCTCGACCGCATCGGGGTCGCCGCCCTCCGCCTCGCCCGGCTCCGCGTCGGACTCGGCCGCGCCGGCCGCGAGCAGTCCGTGGCGCTTGAGCAGCGTGCGCACCATGTTGCGGGTCACCCCCAGCGCCTTGGCCGAACGCACCTGGTTGCGGTGGGCGTGATCGAAGGCGGCATGGACCAGCGCGCGCTCGACGGCGTCGAACAGCCCGTCCCCGCCTTCGCGCAGCAGTTCGTCGAACACCGCCGGCAGGCGGGCCCGCACGCCGGCGGGTGCGCTCGCCGGCGTGCGGTCGACCGCCGCGGCCGCCG
>FTJN01003199.1_pt6 | contig 49483 bp, 42 predicted proteins | sample 1658361 | NCBI WGS metagenome assembly FTJN01 (sample SAMEA3914819, study PRJEB12502) | metagenome | biome: forest; material: soil | place: Canada | collected 2010-06-26 | depth 0.3 m
CGACGCCGTGGTGCTGATGGAAGAGGCAGGCCGCACGCTCGCCTCGGGTCCCTTGGCCGAAGCCCTGGTCGCGGCTCGCCTGTTGGCGCAGCTGGGTTCGGACCAGACCGCCGACCTGCTGGCCGCCGCCCTGGCCGGCGAGACCGTCGTCACCCTGGCCTTCCAGGACATCGCCACGCAGCCGCGCCAATGGATCGCCGGCGGCCTGGTCGCCGACAGCATCATCGCCCGCAGGGGCGACGACGTCGTGCTGATCTCGGTTCCGCAAGCCGCGCGGATCGCCGAGGAGAACCTGGCCTCGACCCCATTGGCCGAGATTGACTTCGTCAGCCTTTCGCCGACCGTGCTCGCCTCGGGCGCCGACGCCCTGGCGACCTTCGCCGCCGGCGTCGAAGAGTGGAAGCTGCTGATCTCCGCCGCCCTGGCCGGACTCGGCCGCGAAGCCCTGAAGCTGGCCGCCGCCTATGCCAGCGAACGCAAGCAGTTCGGCCAGTTCATCGGCCAGTTCCAGGCCATCTCGCACCCGCTGGCCGACCTGGCCTGCGAGGTCGATGGCGGCAAGTTTCTGGTGTGGAAGGCCATCCGTAGCATCGCCGACGGCGACAAGGACGCCGCCGCCGCGGTCTCCATCGCCATCTGGTGGAACACGCAGGCCGCCGCGCGCACGGTCGCCCAGGCGCTGCACACCTTTGGCGGCTACGGCCTGACCACCGAGTACGACATCTTCCTGTTCAACCTGCGCGCCAAGGCCTGGCCGCTGGTGCTGGGCGATCCGCAACGGCTGCTCGATGAAGCCGGCCGCCGCCTCTATGGCGGCGAAACCACCGCGCTTCCCGAGGCCGGCGAGAGCCCGATCGAGTTCGAGCTGGGCGAGGACGCCCGCGCGATCACCCAGGAAATCCAGGCCTTCTTCGCGGCTAACGTCACGCCGGAGATGCGCGACACCTTCCACTACAGCTGGGAAGGCTACAATCCGGAGCTCAACAAGAAGCTCGCCGCCGAGAACCTGCTGTATCTGGGCCTGCCCAAGGACGTCGGCGGCCGGGGCCTGTCGCCCTACGCCAAGATCGCCGGCATGGATGCCTTCGAGGCCGAGGGCTACAATAACCCCGCCGCTGGCGTATCGCAGATGGTGTCGCTGATCATCAACCGCTTCGGCACGGATGAACTGAAGCGGGACGTCCTGCCCCAGATCATGGCGGGCGACGTGATCTGCAGCCTGGGTTATTCGGAACCCGCCTCGGGTTCGGACGTGTTCGCCGCCCAATGCCGCGCCACGCCGGATGGCAATGGCTGGCGGATCGACGGCACCAAGATGTTCACCAGCGGCGCCAACCTCGCCAGCTACGTGCTGCTGCTGGCCCGCACCAATCCCGACGTCGCCAAGCACAAGGGGCTGACGATGTTCATCGTGCCCCTCAAGACCGACGGCGTCACGGTCCAGCCCGTCTATACCTTCCAGGACGAGCGGACGAACATCACCTTCTATGACGGCGTCCACGTGCCCGACAGCTATCGGCTGGGTGAAGTCGACGGCGGCGTGCGGACGATGAGCGCCAGCCTCGAGTTGGAGCACGGCGGCGGTTTCGCCAAGTATCAGCGCAAGATGCTCGAAGCCGGCGAGGCGCTGTGTCGCGAGATCTCCTACCAGGGCAAGCCGCTGATCGACGACGCCTCGGCCCAGGCCCGCCTGGCGCGCACGACCGCCAATCTATGGGTCTCGGAACTGCTCATCTTCCGCGCCACCTGGGTGATCGCCGAGAAGAAGACCAACCTGGCCTATGGCCCGATGGCCAAGATGTTCTCGTCCGAGAAGTTCCTGACCGACGCGCGGGACCTGCTCGATCTGACCGCCCCCTACTCGCTTTCGAAGCGCAAGGGACCGGCGGCCGAGATCAATATGTTCTACCGGCACGCCCAAGGCTCTACGATCTATGGCGGCACCAGCGAGGTTCACCGCTCGATGATCGCCGAACGCGGCCTGGGCCTGCCGCGTACTCGGGCCTAGGAAGCGTGACAGCCGAAAGTGGATGCCGGTTTCGGCGCCTGTCACGCGCTAATGTCTGAAGGAGACGTCATGTCGGAAGAACCGCACCTCCTGACGGAAGAGCAGGACGGAATCCTGATCGCGACGTTGAACCGTCCGGAGAAGCTGAACGCGCTGTCGGCGCAGACCATGCAGCTGTTCGAGCAGGCCCTGCACCGCTTTCGCGACACGCCCGAATTGCAGGTCATGCTGATCCGCGCCACGGGTCGCTTCTTCTGCTCCGGCGCCGACCTGCGCGGCGGATCGCCGACCGCCCCGGCGCGTACGGCTTCCGCGATCCGCGAGAACCACCGGCTGAACTTGAACGGCATGCAGCGCATCTATGACGAGATGGAGCATATCGAGAAGCCGATCGTCGCCGCGATCCACGCGACCTGCGTCGGCGGCGGGCTGGAGATGGCGCTGTCCTGCGACTTCCGCCTGACGGCCAAGAGCGCCTCGTTCTCGTTCCCCGAAGGCCTGTTCGGCGTGCTGCCCGCCTCGAACGGCGTCAGCCGCCTGACCCGCCTCTGCGGGCCGCACTGGGCGCGCTGGCTGATCATGGGCAATCAGAAGGTCGACGCCGATCGCGCGCTGATCATGGGCCTGGCCCATGACGTGCTGCCCGACGAGGGCTTCCAGGAGGCTGCGCTCGACTTCTGCCGCCACCTGACCAAGTCGTCCGGCGAGCAAATGGGCGCGGCCAAGGTCGCCATCGATCTGGTCGCCGAGCTGGGCCGCGAAAGTGGCCGTCACGTCGAGCGCATGGCCAACAGCGCGCTGATGCTCAATCCCGCCTATCTCGAGGGCATCGAGCGTTACATCAAGAACCTGGGCTCGAAAGAGAAGTAGCCCCGAGCAGCGTGGCGACCGACAGCGGCGCCACGCTCCAGGCCGTTAGGCGTCGGCTTTCGCCAGTTCACGGAAGTCGCGAATGCCCAGCTCCAGCAAACGCGCCTCCGACCGCAGGAAGTTGCGCACGTTCGGCGAGAACTGGCCGGGCAGCACGGTCGGCAGGATGTGGTCGGTCGCGATGGTGACCACGCGCTCGATACCCGTATAGAGCACCGTGGCCATGCCGACGGCCGGCGATCCGGCCTCGCGGGGGTCCTGGTCCATCTGCATGACCAGCAGACCGATGACCGGCTGCGCCGCCTGCACGCGGTTGGCCATCATCCGCTTGTCGCGCTGGTCGGACATGCTGTTGCGCAGGTGGAGCACGGCCGAGTTCTTGTGCCAGAAGCCGTGCAGCGCGGTGACGAACTCAAGGCAGTGCGCGTTGAGCGCCTCGTCCGGCCACCGCTCGCGCAGATGGTTCAGATAGGCCGCGTCGGTCTCCGCCATCACCGGCTCCAGCACGGCGAGCAGCAATTCCGTCAGGTCGGTGAAATAGAGGTAGAGCGACGTCATGCCCAGGGAGGCCTGGCGCGCCACGGCGCTCAGCGAGAACGGGACGTCGCTCGGGTCGGCCAACAGTTCGTTGGCCGCCACGAGGATGCGATCGCGCGTGAGGCGCCCCTTGCGGCCCAGCCGCTGGCCGTTGAGGTTGTGGCTGCTGGGCTTGGCGGGGTGAGCCGCGGATCCGCGTCTCGCCTTCACGGCGCCAGTCTGGTCGACGGCCTCCACGCTCACTCGTTCCTCCGTGCCTATGCGGCGCGCCATGCAATCAACTTGGTCTCGAGAAACTCCTCGATCCCTTCCAGTCCCCATTCGCGACCCACGCCGCTAGCCTTATATCCGCCGAAGGGCAAGTCGCCGGCGATGCACATGCCGCCATTGACGCTGACCGAGCCGGAACGGATGCGCTTGGCCACCCGCATGGAGCGGTCCAGGTCACCCGAGCTGACGCCGCCCGAAAGGCCGTAGGCGCTCTCGTTGGCGATGCGGATGGCGTCTTCGTCGTCCTCGAACGGAATGACGACCAGCACCGGCCCGAAGATCTCTTCCTGAGCGATGCGCATGTCGTTGGTCACGTCGCCGAAGACGGTCGGCTCGATGAAGAAGCCACCGCCCTTGTCCGGCCGAGCCTTGCCGCCGGCGATCAGGGTGGCGCCCTCCGCCTTGCCGATCTCGACATAGGACAGCACGCGCTCCATCTGACGCTTGGAGATCACCGGGCCCATGATCTGCTTGGGATCGTCGAACACGCCCCAATTGTCGCCGAAGCTGGCATAGGCGTGCTTGAGGATGCCCTTGGCCTCCTCGTAGCGGCTGCGGGGCACCAGCAGGCGCGACTGCACGGCGCAGCCCTGGCCGGCGTGGAAGACCAGCATGGACATCGCCACTTCCATGGCGAAGTTCGGGGCGTCGTCGAGCACGATCTTGGCCGACTTGCCGCCCAGCTCCAGGAACACGCGCTTCAGCGTTTCGGCGCCCTGCTCCATGATCCGCTTGCCCACGCCGGTCGAGCCGGTGAAGGAGATCAGGTCGACGCGCGGGTCCTTGACCAGCATCTCGCCCGCCAGCGCCGGATCGGCGCCGAACACGACATTGATCACGCCGGGCGGGAAGCCGGCTTCCAGGGCCAGTTCGCCGAAGATCGCGCCCATGCCGGGGGTGTTGGGGGCGGGCTTGAGGATCAGGGTGCAGCCGGCGAGCAACGCCGCGACCACCTTGCCGACGTTGACGTACAGCGGCACGTTCCACGGCGTGATCGCGGCGACGACGCCGATCGGCTCGTACACCGCCTTGCGGACGGTCTCGAAGCCGTAGCCGTGGCGCGAGCCATAGTCCTTTTCCCAGCGTACTTCCGGGAAGACCTTCAGGTAATCGTCCCAGCCGTCCAGCGCCATGTCGACGTGGGCGCGGCCGACCGCGCCCCAGGCGGCGCCGGCTTCGTGGCGGGCCAGGTCCGACAGGCGTTCCTTGTTGGCTTCAAACAGCGCGCGCAGCTTGGTGACCAGGGCCACGCGCTTTTCGATATTGGTCGACCAGTCGGTCTCGTCGAAGGCCCGACGGGCCGCGACGATCGCGGCCTCGACATCGGCGGCCGAGGCGTCGGCCGCCTTGCCGACCGGCTCGCCGGTCCAGGGACCGATGACGTCGAAGGTCTTGCCGCCTTCGGCGTCGCGCAGAACGCCGTCGATGAAGAGCTTCGCGTCGGGGAGGCTGGCCATGGTGATCGTCTTCCTATCGAAACGTCTACGCGAATTGTCGAGTTAGCGCCTGGAGGCGCTGAGGGTGACCATGCCGACGTGCAGGTCGGCCGGCATGTCGAGCACGGCGCGGAACGCGTCGGTGACCGACTTGTAGTGCGAGATCGGACGCTCACGCAGGTTGAGGCCGACCTTGGCGTTCTCCTGGGCGAAGCGCATGGCGACCTCCATCGGCCAGCTCGTGCCGGTCTTGGTCTCGTCCATCATCTGGCCGGCCCGCACCACGGTGACGCGCACGCCGTCGGCCTCGAGCTCGCGGGCCCACATGTCGGACACGAACTCCAGGCTGGTCTTGGTGCCGGCGTACATCCACAACATCGGCATGCGGACGTGCACGGACTCGCTGGTCACGTTGATGATGTGCCCGCTGCCGCCGAACAGCGGCAGGGCCGAGCGCGAGCAGAAGATCGGGCCTGCCAGGTTGGTGTTCAGCGCGCCCAGCACCTGGGCGTCGCTGGCCTCGGCCAGGGTGAAGGGCTCGAAGATACCGGCGTTGTTGATCAGCACGTCGATCTTGGGATGGCGCTCGGCGATCGTCGCGAAGGCGGCGCGGACCTTGTCGGGATCACCGACATCGCACTCGACCGCGAAGTGCGGCGCGCCCAGCTCGTCGGCGACGGCCTGAACCTTGGACAGCGTGCGGCCCAGCAACACCACGGTGTCGCCATCGGCGGCGAGACGTCGGGCCAGCGCACGCCCCAGCCCATCACCCGCACCGGTCACTACGACGACTTTACCCACGATCCGCCCTACGATTTCACTTGTTGTAAGTTGCTAACTGCGCCCGCCGCCCCGCTCGCGACAAGAGGGGGGCGTATCGCGCCCGCGATGGTTCCGAAACTCAAGTCACGGGCCGCGCGAAATCAGCCGGATAGACCGAAAGATCGCCGTCATAAGCCACGCCGCCGGGCCAGGATTCAGCCCCGCTGACCTTCTTGAAATAGTGCACCGTGCGAGCGGTCGACCCGGCCGAGGAGCGTTCCTGGAACGCCACGCCGCTGGGGCTGACGCCGCGCGCGCGGGCGCTGAAATCCTTGACCGTGAACAGCAGGTCGTCGGTCTGCTGGGCGCAGAACACCAGGTCGCTGCCTGGGCAATAGCGCTTGGGTTCGATCTGGAGATCCGACAGGCGGCCACGCTTCATGGCGACCTTGCCCGGCACGCGGCTGACCTCGGGCATGTGCACCTCGTCGTACCACTTGTGGTACTCGGCTTCGCGCCCGGCGATGAAGTTGGCCAGGATGATGCTGACGCCGGAGAACGGCTTGTCCTTCTGGTGGTTGGGGCTGGAAACCCAGTCCGAATACATGGCGTAGCTGTGGATGCGCTCGCTCTCGGTGCTGTCGTCGATCAGCCCCGCGTCGCGCGCTTCGGCCAGCAACGGCCCCAGCGCCGGCAGGTCGATCTCGGGCGCGGGATAGTCGAACTCGTAGACACTCATGAAGCGCCAGGGCTGGGGAATGTCGGGCATGATCTGCTCGCGCGACACCTCATGGCGATCGGCCGAGATGAAGCCGCGCAGCCGGCCCAGGTCCTCCAGATGCTTGCCGTCGAACCATTTCGCGTAGTCCGCCTCCCGACCGGCGGGGACGTTGTGCAGATGGAGGGTCGTGTACAGGCTCATTCCCAACTCTCTTCCGACTTGCCTTCAGACGGGCGCGGTTTGGAACACCTTATCATCGCCCCGAGCGGCAGCGGGCCAAACCCATATCGCTGGAGCGTTGTTGACCGCTCCCCGGCCCTGCCGCACCCTTGCGGAGCCTTTTGCCGGGAGATCTCCCATCACCACGTCCGCCCCCAAGCCGCCCCGCTTCGCCCTCTTTCGGGGCGCGGAATCCCGCGATTTCGAGCAAAGCGGGATCATGTCCCAGGGCATGCCGACCGAAACCGAAATGGCGGGCGCGGTGGCGGCCGTCGGGGCCGGCATGCTGGAAGGCACGACCGTGCGCTTGCTGTTCGAGATGCCCGGTCTCACCCTCGCCCATGCCTGGTTCAAGAGCGGGTTCCCCCTGCCCCGCCACACGCACAACGTGGACTGCCTCTACTACATCCTGGCCGGTTCGCTGCGCATCGGGACCGAGACGCTGGGCCGCGGCGACGGGTTCTTCGTCGGCGCCGACGTGCCCTACAGCTACGTGCCGGGACCCGACGGCGTGGAGGTGCTGGAGTTCCGGGGATCCAACAGCTTCGACATCAAGATGCTGGCCGACAATCCCGCCTTCTGGGCCAAGGCGGTCGAGAAGGTCGAGCGCAGCCGCGAGGGTTGGAGCCATGAGAGCCCCCCGTCGGGCGTGCCGCTCGCCTCAGCCTGAGGGCTGCATGTCGACATAGAGCCGCGTCAGCCTGGATTCGGCGATCTTCCAGTCGCCGCCCCGCCGGACGTACCGCTCGTGATAGTGGCCCGCGCCGTCCAGCTTGCGACCATTGGGCCAGGTCAGCCGGTCCTGCATCGCCCACACGACACGCGCCTCGTCCCCGTCAATTTCGATCTCCGGGGTGTGTACGTGGTGGGTGGTCGTCGCGGCGTCCAAGGATGCACGGATGCTGGCGATCGCGCTGTCGCGGCCTTCCATGCGAGGGCCACCGGAAGCGGTCGTATCGATGACCACGTCTTCCGTGAACAGGTTGGCGAAGCCCGCCCAATCCTTGGTGTCCAGGTAGCGGCAGTAGCGCGCCTTGAGGTTCGCGACCGCCAGCCATTCAGCGAAAGTCGGGACGGCGAAACCGGGCGCGGCGGTCATATGCGGAAGCCGCGCATCTGGTTGCCGCCGTCGCAGAGGATGACCTGGTTGTTGATGAAGCTGCCCTCGTCCGAGGCCAGGAAGACGCCCAGATTGGCGATGTCCTCGGCCGTGCCCTGGCGCTTGACCGACTGCATGCCCTTGAGGCGCTCCCAGTTGTCATCCGCCACGCCGCCGCGCGCGGCGTCGGTCTCCATCAGGCCGGGCGCGATCCCCACGCAGCGGATCTCGTCGACGCCGAACTGCATGGCCATGGCGTGGGTGAAGACGTTGAGCGAGGCCTTGGTGATCCCATAGGCGGTCGCCGGGTTGTAGCTGGCCATCGAGCACTTGTTGATGATCACGCCCTTGGCCTTGGCCAGGGCGGGACGGATCGCCTCGGCCAGCAGCATCGGCCCGATGGTGTTGACCGCGAAGAAGTGCTGCCACTTGGCCTGGCCCAGGCCGAAGAAGCCGCGCGCGATCTCGCCGGCGTGCAGGCCAGCATTGTTGATCAGCACATCGATCCGCTCGTGCTTGGCCACGATCTCGGCGCCGAAGGCCTGGATCTCGGCCTCCACCGCCATGTCCAGGCGATGTACCGAGGCGCTGCCGCCGACTTCCTCGACCAGACGCTTGCTCTCGGCCAGCCCCGCCTCGTTGATGTCCGCCAGGATCAGGTGCGCGCCCTCGCGACCGAAGGCCAGGGCATAGGCGCGCCCCAGTCCGCCGGCCGAGCCGGTCACCAACACGGTCTTGCCTGCAAAACGATTGGCCATGGTCTGCGTCCTTGTGGGTTAGGTCAGCCGCGTGAAGGTAACGCGCGCGATCCGCCAGCCTTCCGGCGTCAGGCGGAATTCATCGGAATAGCGTCCCCGGACCAGGTCCACCTCTCCGCTTTCGCGGCGCTTGAGGTGGGCCATCACGGTCCAGTCACCCTTGGCCGTGTCGCCGGTGATCTCGATCATCGGCGTGTGGATCATGTGCAGGACCCATTGCGAATTGCCGGCGATCGCCGTGCACAGGAACTTGCCCAGCGCGTCCGCGCCCCGCATCGGCTCGAAGCCGTAGTCAGCCTCGACGTCGGGCAGGAAGACCGAACCGAAGGCCGCTAGCGCGCCATCTGGATCGTCGGCCGCGCTGTCGGCGACGGCGCAGTAGCGCGCCTTCAGGTTCTGGATAGCCAGCACGTCGTCGGCCAGCGCGCTCACGCCTCGGACTCCAGCCGCTTGATCACCGCGGCCTTGAGGTCCGAGGTCTTGATCTTGGCGCTGCCGGTCAGCTGCAACTCGTCCTCGCCGAAGAACAGAACCCGGCGCGGCACCTTGTAGCTGGCCAGTTCCGCCTTGGCGAAGGCTTGCACCGCCTTCTCGTCCAGCGTCGCGCCCTCGTGCGGAACGATGCAGGTGACGACCAATTCGCCCAGCGTGTCGTGCGGCACGCCGACGGTCTGGGTCACCTTGACCCCCGGGCACTGCTTGAGGACGGTGTCGATCTCGATCGGCGAGACATTGGCCCCGCCGGTCTTGATGATGTCGTTGAGGCGGCCTTGCCAGAACAGCCGCCCGGCCTCGTCGACATAACCACCGTCGCCGGTGCGGAAGAACCCTTCGCCATCCAGCGTCTCGTCCAGCGGCGTGCCGATATAGCCCAGCATCAGGGTCGGGCCCTTGACGGCGATCTCGCCGCGCTCACCGAGCGGCACCACCACGCCGGTCAGCGGATCGATGATCTTGAACACCCCGCCCGGCTGCGGCTTGCCGCTGCTGCCGGCGATCTCCTCGTCGGACGTGCCCGACGGATAGATCGCGCTGATCGTGAAGGTCTCGGTATTGCCGTACGCCGCCATCGGTTCTTGCCAGGTGGTCTTGACCGTCGGATGGCGGCCCAGCGGCGTCTTGACGTCGACATATTTCAGCGTGGACAGGTCGACGTCGTTCCAGTTCGACGCCGCCTCCAACTGAGCCCATTGGTGCGGCCAGGCGACGGCCATGGTCGCCTTCTCCGCCTGCATCAGGGCCAGCGCCTCTTCGGCCTGGAAGGTGGGTTGCAGGACCAGCGCGCCGCCGCTCGACAGCCCGCCGCCGATCGCCATGCCGAAATTGCCCGACCAGAAGAAACCGTTGGCCGACCAGATCCGCACATCGTCGCCGGCCGCGTAATAGCGCTTCCAGCGCCACAACTGCAGGGTCACGCCGCGATGGGCGCTGAGGATGCCCTTGGGCTTGGCGGTCGAGCCGGACGAGAAGAACAGCACGCCGGGATCGGCGGGCGTCACGGTCGCGGCAGTGGCGTCCACGAGGTCTTGCGAGGTCGCATGGCCGCGCGCCAGGAATGCGCTCCAGTCCTCGATGGCCCCCTTGCCGCCGCCGATCGAAGCGATGTGGCGGAGGAACGGGAATTTGGCCACGGCCAGTTCGCCGGGCCGAGCCGAGGCGATGGCCGGCTCAAGCGCCGTCACCATCTCGGTGAAGTCCTTCTTCAGGACGTTGCGCTCCAGCAGCAGCACCGAGCAGGCCGAGGATTGCAGCAGGTGTTCGAGCTCGGCGGGCGTCGAGAAGGTGCTCAGCGTCGTCGCCACGCAGCCGGCCAGGGCCGCGCCGAAACAGGCCGACAGGAACTCCGGCCGGTTGGTCATCAGCACGCCGACGCGGGTTCCCTTGCCCACGCCGCAGGCCAGCAACGACCGCGCGACTTCGTTGGCGCGGTCCCACAGCTCGTCATAGGTCCAGCGGATCGCGCCGCCGTTCTCGTGCAGGACGAGCGCTTCGCGCGGACCGAAGCGCTCGGTGACATCCCGCAGCCACCCCCCCAGCGTCAGAGCGCCAAGGCCCTCCTCTTCGGAAAGAGGAGGACCCGAGATGATGGAAAGCGGCCGGTCGTTCATGCGTACTGATCCTGCCGATTAAGCCAGCGGCAGCTCGACATCGGCGGTCGACTTCACCAGCACCATGCCGTCTTGGTTGGAGAGCGTCAGGGTCACCCGCACCAGCGGAATGCCCCACTCGGTGACGTCGCGCTTCTCGACCACTTCGGCGTCGAAATAGGTGACGTCGCCTTCGAAGGCCGGGCCGCGGAAGTCCGACTTGCACCAGCGGACGAAGCCGTCATGACCGGCCCAAAAGGCCAGGTAGTCGGTCACCCAGGCCTGCATCGTGGCGCCATAGCCGTACGAGCGGCTCATGCCGACCTCGCCGGCCTTCTGGTCGTCGACGTGGCCGCGCGACGGGCCGAGATAGAGGCCGTCCCGCTTGCGCGGATCGATGAACGCGCCTTCCTCGTCGAAGCCGAAGCCTTCGGCCCAGCCGGGGTCCTGATGGACCCACGGATCCTTGACGCCTTCCGGAGCGACCCAGTCGAAGCTGCCCCAGATGTTGAACATGAACGCACGGTACTCGGTCGCGAAGCTGGCCTTGGTGTGCGGGCCGATCACGCGGCGTGTCAGCTTGTCGCCGACCTTGACCTCTTCATAGCGCGGCGAGACACCTTCCCGATTGGACATCAGCCAGTCGAAGCGAACCTTGTCGACCGCGGCCAGCTCGTCGGCTGACCAGCCCTTCAGCTCGCCGATCATCGAGTCGTACATGCCGCGCTTTTCCGCCTCTTCCTTGAGGTAGCGGATGGCGGTCGAACGGGCCTTGGCGACCAGCGAACCGTCCTGCTTGTAGTGCAGGGTGTCGCCGCGCGAGAACATGGTCGGCCCGGCGAACTTGGTGTCGGTGACCTTGTAGTCGTGGAAGCGGCGCTGCTGGGTCAGGTGATCGCCCGGCTTGATCCGCGCGCCGTAGAACCACCATTCCTCGCCACCGAAGATCAGGTGCGAGTCCTTGATGTAGCCCACGCAGGCCGGGGCGCAGCCGTGGCCATAGTCCATGCAGACCGCGATCGACTGCGGGGCCACCAGGCCCCCGAACTTGGTCTTGGCCGCGTAGGTCGGGTCCCAGTGGATCGGGTTGGGATAGTCCATGGCCATGACCCAGCGACGCAGGTCGCTGCCAGCCAACGGGTCACGGATCTGGCCACCGCCGATCAGGGCGCCGACGCGGGGCTCGACGTCCGACAGGTCCATCGTGACCTTGGCTTCGGTATCAGACATGCCTCAAGCTCTCTTAGCGGTTCACGTCAACGAGGACGCGGCCGCGCACCTTGCCGTCGAGCAGGTCGGCGGCGGTGGCGATCACCTGGCTCAGACCGATTTCGGTGGCGATCAGATCCAGCAGCGACGGATCCAGGTCCCGGGCCAGGCGCTGCCAGGCCACCAGGCGCGAGGCCTTGGGAGCCATCACGCTGTCGACGCCGAGCAGGCGCACGCCGCGCAGGATGAAGGGCATGACGGTGGCGGGGAAATCCGCGCCCTGCGCCAGGCCGCACGCGGCGACGGCGCCGCCGTAGCGGGTCTGGGCGCAGGCATTGGCCAGGGTCGCGCTGCCGACCGAGTCGACCACGCCGGCCCAACGCTCCTTCTGGAGCGGCTTGCCGGGCGCGGACAGTTCGTTGCGATCGATGATCGAGTCGGCGCCCAACTTCGTCAGATAATCGGCTTCCGAGGCCTTGCCGGTCGAACCGACAACCTTGAAGCCCGCCTTCTTCAGCAGGGCCACCGCGACGCTGCCGACGCCGCCGGTCGCGCCGGTCACCAGCACTTCACCCTGTTCCGGCGTCACGCCGGCCTTGATCAACGCCTCGACGCAGAGCGCGGCGGTGTAGCCGGCCGTGCCGATCGCCATCGCCTGCTTGGGCGAGAAGGCCGAGGGCAGCGGCACCAGCCAGTCGCCCTTCAGGCGCGCGACCTGACCGAGGCCGCCCCAGTGGGTTTCGCCCACGCCCCAGCCGTTCAGCACGACCTGATCGCCGGCCTTCCAGTCGGGGTGGCTCGACTCGCGGACCGTGCCGGCCAGGTCGATGCCCGGGATCATCGGGAACTTGCGCACGACCGGCGAGCGGCCGGTGATGGCCAGGCCGTCCTTGAAGTTCAGGGTCGAGTACGCGACGTCGATGGTGACATCGCCCTCAGGCAGTTGGCTCTCGTCGATCTGGGAGACGGCCACTGTCTGGCCCGCTTCGGTCTTGTCGATCTGAATGGCTGAAAACATCGTGCTTCACCTCGGGTCTTGCATGGTGATGTCCGCCTTGCGAGGCGCGACCACCCTGCCCTGGCTGGACAGCCAAAGTTGGAATTCCGGGTTCGACACTTCCTATTATCGACCGCCCTGGTCATCCGAAATGATGGGCGCCGCGAGATTCATCGCCCCCCCGCTACACGGCGCGGACGGGGCGACCTTTCCCTTGCAGCTCCGGCCTGGGATCCGGAAACCGAGCGACGATCTCGGGGAATTGTTCTTCCCGCATCGTGCCGTACAGCGAAAGGCGGATGCATTCGTTGGCGAAGCGGCGGGCCAGGGCGCGCCGCTGATCCTCGTCCTTCTCATGGGTCTTGGCCCAGACTGGCCACAGGAAGTTGCCGGCCAGCAGCATCAGCGAAAGGACCTCGCTGTCGATGCCGGACTTGGCCATGTCGGTCTGGGTGAAGCGGTGGAACGAGCCCGCGTATTCGCGCCAGAACGGATCCTGGGAGGGCTCGTCGGAGGCCAGCAGCTGCAGGAACCAGATGCGGCACAGCACGGGATTGTCGACCGCGAAATCCGCCAACGTCATCGTCAGGTGCGTGATGTCGACTTCCTCGACGCGCCTTTCCTTCGCGGTTTCCATATCGCCGAACGTGGCGAGAAACAGCTGGTCGGACACCGACTTGGTCGTCGCCAGCACCAGGTCTTCGCGCGTCTCGAAATGTTGATAGGCCGTGCCCCGGTTGACGCCCGCCAGGGTCGCCACGGCGGAGACGCTGATGCCCTCGAGCCCATCCTTGGCCAAGATCGCGCGCGCGGCCTTCAGGATCACTTCGCGCGTGCCCGCGGGGTCACGGGGGCGGCGGGTCCGGACCTTCGTCATGCGATTTTCCCGTTCTTCGGAAGGCGGCCGGCGGTCAGGTCGATATCCTCCGCGTTTTCGGGCGACGCCCCGAGACGAACAGCTTTTATGACCACTAGGGAAAGCTCCCTCAAGAGCATTCCTTCGACCTGATCGATGGCCTCGAACGCCGCCAGACGTTCACTTCAAATAGAGTAGAGCATCTATCGGTCGATCAGCACGCGGAAAAGTGGCGCCCCGCACATATTCTCAAAAGCATCGCCACAACGCGCATCGTTATACTCAGATTGAAACCAAAACAGCGGATGGCCAATGGCCATCCGCTGCCTGGATTTTCATGCCTGGCTTGCAGACAAGAAGGGTCTTAGCGCGAACCCAGAGCCACCCGCAGGGTGACGCCGAACTCTTGCGGCGCCGTCGTGGTGATGCCGGTGTAGGTGCTGGTGGTGGTCACGGCCGCGGTGGTCCGGAAGGTCGGCGGCTGCAGTTGCTGGAACGAGGTCGACAGCGGGTCGGTCCGGGTGAGGACCTTGACCGTGTTGAACAGGTTCTTGGCGTAGACCGTGACTTCCCAGCCCTTGTCCTGGGCGCGGACGCCGGCGAACAGGTTGACCAGGCCGTAGGCCTTGACGTCGTCGAACGCGTTGGTCGGGTCACCCTGCGACTTGCCGTTGTAGTTCAACAGACCGCGGACATAGCCCTCGAAGCTGTCTCCGATCGGCATGCTGTATTCGGACTGAAGGGTCGTGCTGAACGGCGGCTGGAAGGACGAACGCTGCGTCAGCTTGCACTGCGAGATATTGTTGCCGCCGGTCGCTGCCTGCAATTGGGCCAACGTCGGCGCCGAGGTGATGGTGTCCGGCTTGCCGTCGCTGTTCAGATCGTTGCAGGGAATGGTCCCGCTCTTGATCTTGCCCAGCGCATAGCTGGCCACGGCGCCGATGTTCCAGTTCGGCGTCAGCTCGTACGAGACTTCGCCTTCCACGCCGTTGACTTCGACCGGCACCGCCGCGGCGAAGTTGAACTGAGCCACCGACTGGGCGGTGCCGCCCTGCCCGTTCGAACTGGTGTTGACGTAATAGACGCCGCTGCCCGGAGCGCGATACGGATAGTTATTGAACTTCTGATGGAAGCCGCTGACGTTCAGTCGCATCTTGTGATCGAGCAACGTGGTCTTCAGGCCGGCCTCGTAAGACTTCGAGCTCTCGGACGGCAGGTTGAGGAACGTCTTTTCGCGAGCCGATTGCGCCAGGTTGAAGTCGCCGACCACGGCGATACCCGGACGGTAGGACGATCCGGTATTGACGTAGACCATCACGTCGCGCGTGACCGAATACTGAGCCGACGCGGTATAGACCCACTTCTTGTCATCTTGGTGGTCGGTCGTGAGCAAGTTGCCGCCGACAATGAGTTGCCCGACGTCGCTGTAGTCGATGTGGCGCAGACCACCCGAGACCTGGAATTTCTCACCGACGTGCGCGGTCAGGTTTCCGTAGATCGACTTTTCGTGGGAATGACCCAGTCGCTGGATCGAGGTCTGCACGACCTGAGCGACCGAGCCGCCGAGCGGGGCCGGCAGGAAGGTCGGGAAGGCCACGACCGTGGGCCGGTTCAGCGTCGTCGGCGTGTTGTTCTTGTTGTCGAAGTAGCCGACAACATAGTCGAACATATCGAAGACGCGTTCCTGGTTCTGCAACCGGACTTCCTGCGACGTCGACTTCACGTTCGACAGCGTGTTTTGATAGGTGTTGGTGGTCGGGAACAGATTGGCCGGATCTTGGCTTTCCTTGGAATCCAAGTCTTGGGTGTAGTGCTGACCTTGATAGATCAGCTGTTGACCGAGAACCGAGATTTCCGAACGCCAGTTATAGATGTCGAAATTCTGCTTGATGACGCGGGGCAGCGATTGGAAGCCGAGTTGGTCCTTGGCGCTGATCACGGTCGGGCTGGCCGGCGCGCTCGGATTGACGGCGCTGAAGGATTCGACCTGGTTGTGGTTGCGAATGTTGGTGGCGATGCTCTGATACGAGCCTTCCAGACGCAGCCAGTCGATGGGCGTGACCAGCGCGCTGATCCGGCCGCTTTCGGTGCGGCTATAGGCCTTGCGCTTTTCCGTGGTCGTGTCGATCGAGCGGACCTGATTGCCGTCGTCGTCGTTGTACAGACCGCCGATGCGGATCGCGGCGATACCCTCGATGAGCGGGATATTGACCGCGCCGTTGACGTTGGTCGTGCCGATATCATTGAGCGTGCTGCTCACATAGCCGCCGGTCCGATAGAGGTCCGGCTTCTTCGTGCTGATCGTGATCGAACCCGACGGCGAGGCGCGGCCGCGCAGCGTGCCCTGCGGTCCACGCAGGACTTCGATCTGACCCACATCGTACATCTGCTGCAGGATGACGCCGGCGGTGATCGGGGCGTCGTTCAGGTAGAATTCGACGGTCGGGTTGTTGCCGCTGGCGTTGATGTCGAAGTTGACGCCGCGAACCTGCGCGTTGCCGCCGATGCCGTTGGCGTTGGTGCCCAACGTCAGGCCGGGGACCAGGGTCTGGACCTCGGTGAAGTTGCGGATGTTCACCTTCTGAAGGGCTTCGGACGTGACCGCGTTCACGACGGCGGGAACGTCCTGGACGCTTTCGTCACGACGACGGGCAGTCACGATGATTTCGGTCAGGCTGGTGGAGGAGGTCTCCTCGGCCGCGGCCGGGGCGGTTTGCGCCATCGCCGTCACCGGGACCAGCGGCGCCATCAGCGCCAACAGACTCACGCCTCTCAAGGCATTGATCGAAATTGCATTCATGGACTGTCCTCCCCTGTTGAGCCCGTCGGATGACATCGCTCATGCAATGCTCAAATCCGCGGGCGTTTATTGTGATCATCCTCACGCCCTAAACGGCGCAGGCATAGGCCTTCTTCTTTCCGCAACGGCAGATATCGCCGCTGCGATTGCCCACTAACCCCTGCCTGTCTCGGGATTGGCTCGGATGAGCCGATCAAGGCTGGCAGGGGAAAGTGAACGGCCGGTGTCAGAATTTCGCGCCAAATGACGCACCCCAGGTCATTGGCGAATTCCAGACGGAACCGACGCCCAAGGTGTTGGACAACACCTGAGTGCGGTAGCGTTTGTCGGTCAGGTTGTCGCCGAACACCGCCAGCGTGTAGCGCTCCGACGGATCGACCCACTGCGCGCGCAGCGACAGGACCTCGTAGGCGCCCTGCGAGAATTGCTTGGACGAGTCGAAGTAGAACTTCGAGGTGTAGTAGAGATTGCCCGACACGGTCAGCCGACCCTCGGCCAGGGGCGTATGATAGTTCACGCCCACATTGCCCGTGAAGTCCGGCGCCCGCGGCATCTGGTAGCCGCTGGAATCGTTGTCCGTCTGGGAGACCGACCCATACCCGACCGAGCCGCAGGCTTGGCCCGAATTCGAATTGGCGGGGTCCGTCGGGTTGCAATAATTGTAGTACGGAGCATGCGGGAACGAGCGGTAGCGCGCATGGGTGTAGGCCGCGCCGACGTTCAGATCGAACGCATCCGAAAGCCTGTAGCGCGCCGATCCCTCAAGACCGTAGATCCGCGCCTTGGCGGCGTTGGTGATGTTCGCCAGTCCACTCTGGAAGCTGGAAACCTGGAGGTTCTTGTAGAAGTAGTAGTAGCCCGCGAGATCGAAGGACAGGCGCGCACCGTCATACTTGTAACCGGTCTCCAGCGCGTCGATGTCTTCGGGCTTGATCCGCGACAGCGACTGACCGCCGACATTGAGGATCCCCGCCTTGTAACCCCGGCTGTAGGAGGCATAGACGCTCGACATGTCCGTGGGCTTGTATCGCAGCACGACGCGCGGCGTCAGCTTGTTGGTCGGATAGTCCGGAGCCGGAACCTCGGTCTGAATGAACTGGATCTTGTAGTAGGCGTCCTTGACCTCGTCATGACCGTAGCGCGCGCCCGCGGTTAGGAAGAGCTGGGGCGTGATCTCGTAGGTCAGATCGGCATAGGCCGCGTAGGAATAGGTCGTCGTGCTGGATCCGCCGAAGGGGATATAGGGCGGCAGGCCGAACGCCGCGTTGACGATGTAGGTGTCGCGGTTCTTGAAATAATAGAGACCGGTGGTCCATTGCAGCTTCGAGCCGGGCTTGGAGGTCAGCAGGAACTCTTGAGTGACGGTCCGGTCTTCGATGCCGATGTAGATGTTGAAGTAGTTGTTCGCGGTCGAATCCAGGTCCTCGAGATTGACCGCCGATTCCTTGCGGTACTGGGTATAGGAGGTCAGGTCGGCGAAGCCGAGGTCGGCCTTGATCGTGCCCTGGTAGGTATCGGTGGTGTTGGTGAACGCCACCGGCGCGCCGGGGTCGAACGCAACCTTGCCCGGCTGGGTCTGATAGGATCCGGGCGGGAGCGTGCTGCCGGTTCCGTCGCGATAGACATAGGCGTTGGCCAGGAGCAGCGAGGGGTCGTCGGTTTCGGAGTGGCCGTAGCGCAGCAGGACCGAGACGTTGTCCGAGACCTCGAACTTCAGCCCGGTGCGAACCGACCAGTTCTCGTAGGCGCCGACCTTCTTGTCGTCATCGACGGTGTTGGTGAAGTAGCCGTCGCCCTTGCGCAGCTGGCCTTCGACATCGAACGCGACCCGGTCGCCGAGGCCGAAGGTGGCGTAACCCTGGTAGGTCTGGGCGTTGAACCGGCCATAGCTGGCCTTGACCTGGGCCGAGGTCGTGGTGCTGGGATCGGCGGTCGACACCAGGATCGCGCCGCCCGTGGTGTTGCGGCCAAACAGCGTGCCCTGCGGGCCCTTCAGGACCTGAATGCTCTTGATGTTGGTCAGGTCAAAGGCGGTCGATTCCGGGTTGGCGATAAAGAAGCCATCCACATAGATGCCGACATTCGAGCCGCCACCCGAGGTGGTGACGGCGGTGCCGACGCCGCGGATGGTCGGCTGGGAGAAGCTGCCCGAGCTGTCGAAACGCAGGGCGGGCGCCAGGCGCGGAATGTCCGACAGCTGGACCACGTTCGCGGCTTCCAGCTGCGTGGCGCTGACCGAGGTGATCGAGATCGGAACGTCACGGGCCCGTTCGTCGCGGCGCTGGGCCGTCACGATGACTTCGGTCACCGAGCTCTGCGCGTCGGCCGCCTGAGCGTGCGCGACGGTGGGCGCGACGCCCAGCATGGCCGTCAGCGCGAGCACCGAGGTCATGGTTCGATTGGAAAGAGCCTTCACGTTCTTCTCCCCTAGGTTATTTCTTATTATTATTGAGATATTGCCGGGCGGCGCTTTGGCCGACCCTTTTCATTCTAGTTTATTTAGATGATCGACCACTGGATCGGCGGCTCGCGGCAGCGCCGTCAGAAACTCCACTCGGGAATACATCGCGACTCAAGTTACGCGCACCCTACCCACGGGTAAAGCTGCTACGCCCCCGCCGCACGCATATCGCCCGTGCGATTGAGGGTGGGGCGCGACTTGCGGCAAGCATCCGCGGGCCTCGGCGATATTGGAGCGGATCGATGGACACTGGACTTGCTGATCGCGTCGCGATCGTCACCGGCGCCACCGCCAACATCGGCCGCGCCATCGCGCTGGGACTCGCGGCCGAGGGCGCCAAGGTGGTGGCCGTGGGTCGTGACGAGGAGGCCGGGGCGCGGCTGATGGCGCTGTGCCGCGAACGGGGCGCCGCGGACGCCCGCTTCGTGGCCGCCGACCTGACCGAACCCGCCTCCCCCGCCCGCATCCTGGAGGCCGCGACGGCGCTCGGCCCCGTGGCGGTGCTGGTCAACAATGTCGGCGGCAATGTCGCGGCGGGTTTCTTCGCCGACTCCGATCCCGCGACCTGGGCCGGCGATCTCGACCTCAACCTGGGCACCGTGCTGCGTATGACCCACGCGGTGCTGCCCGGCATGATCGCGGCCAAGGCGGGGGCGATCGTCAATATCGGCTCCACCGCGGGCCTGGTCGGCGACTACATGCTGCCGGTCTATTCGGCCGCCAAGGGCGCGGTGCACGGCTTCACCAAGGTGCTGGCCAAGGAGGTCGGCCAGCACGGCATCCGGGTCAATTGCGTCGCGCCCTACGGCACGGTGTCGCGCGATCCGGGCGCGTTCAGCACGGGCAGCCGGTTCAATCGCGACAACGGCTTCTTTGCCAAGGCCTTCGCTGGTTCCAGCCCCGAGGACGCCGCCAAGCGCGCTCGCCAGACCGTGGTCGGCCGGCCGGTGGCGACGCCGGAAGAGGTCGCCTCGCTGGCGGTCTATCTGGCGTCGGACCTGGCCGGCTTCATCACCGGCCAGGTCTATCCGGTCGACGGCGGCAGCCTGCTCTAGGCTGGCCCACCCATGTGGAAGACCGTCAGCTTGTTGCCGTCCAGATCGCGGAAATAGGCGCCGTAGAAGCCGTTGGGATCGGGGCCTCGCACGCCCGGCGCGCCTTCGCACTGGCCGCCCAACTCGAGCGCCTTGGCATGGACCGCGTCGACCTGGGCGCGGCTGGAGGCGAGGAAGCCCATCTGGGTCCCATTGCCCACCGTGGCTTCGCCCTCGAAGGGCTTGCCGATCAGGAACATCCCGCCTTCCGCGCCCTTGTAGGCGGCCAGGTCGGGCCGACTGAAAGCCAGGACCGCGCCCAGCATTTCGGCGATCGGATCATAGAAGGTTCGCGCCCGCGCCAGATCGCGGGTGCCGTATCGTGCCACGGTCAACATGTCTCTTCTCCCCTAGGTTTCAATCAAACGCCGGGCCGCCTCGACGGCGGGCTTGAGCCGCTCCATCGGCGACACCCCGGCTTGCGCCTGGGCCAGCATGGGTAGCTCAAGGCCGATCACGACATCGCGCGGCAAGGCCGCGACGAAGTCCGCCAGCGGCAATTCACCCGCGCCGGGCGCCCGCCGCTCGAACGTCGCCTCGCGCATGTAGTCCGGGTCCACGGCCACGCGCGGCGCGTCGCACAGCTGGGCGTAGCCGATCAGGTCCGGATCGAGCGCCGCCAGGGTCGCCACGTCGCCGCCCGAGCGGAAGAAGTGCATGGAGTCCACCAGCACCTTGAAATTGGGGCGATCCACCTGCCCCACCAAGGCGAGCGCCTGCTCCAGGGTGGCCACGGCCAGCCCTGGCGAAAACTCGATCGTCACCCGCAGGCCGCGCGCCGCCGCCATCTCGACGAGCGCGGCGAACTGATCGACGACACGCGCCGGATCGGGATCCATGGCCACGCCGCCCAGGCAGCCCGCGCCGAGCTCGGCCATGATGTCCAGGTCCTGGCCTCGGTCCCGGACATCGACATTGGGACGAACGGCGAAGCCCTCGCCCAGCGACACCGCCACATCCCGGTCGCGCATCACGGCGATCATCTCGCGACGCAGCGCGGGATCGTCCCTCAGCGACCAGGGCGCGTAGCCTTGGGGATTGACCGGAAACGGCGTCAGGCCCGTCGAGATATGGCCGCAGCCCAGGTCGGCGGCCAGCGTCACGTGCTCGACCGGATTCATGCCGAACACGCTCAGCAGTTCGATGCCGAGGCGGCTCATAACCGCCTCGGGTCGATGACGGTCCGCACCGGCGCGGTCGGCCCCGACATCTCGTCCAGCGCGGCGGCCACGCCCGACAGGCCGATGCGCGCGCCGACCCAGGGGGCGATGTCGATCGTGCCGTCGGCGATGGAGCGCAGGGCCAGCTCCATGTCCTGCTGCTCTTCGCCGGCGGCGAAGTGGATGGTCAGCCGCTTGTTCTGGGCGGCGAAGACGTAGATCTGCTCGGGCGCCATGCAGTAGCCGCCCATCACCACCCGCGCCCCAAAGCCGACCGACTCGATGATCTGCTGCAACAGGCCGGGCAGGCCGACGCACTCATAGACCAGGTTGACCCGCCGCCCGCCCAGGTCCGGGATCGGCGCATAGGGCGAGATCTCGCGAGGATCGACGGCGATGTCCGCCCCCATGCGGATCGCCATCTCGCGGCGCGCGGGGTGGAAGTCGGCGGCGACGATCGGGGCGATGCCGGCGATCTTCAGGCCGGCGATCACGCCCAGCCCGATGGCCCCGCAACCGACCACCAGCGCGACGTCGTCCTGGGTGGGATGGCCGCGGCGGGCATGTTCCAGCCCCACGGCCAGGGGTTCGGTCATGGCGGCCAGGTCGTCGTCCAGGTCCGACGGCACCTCCATGATGCTGGCCTCGTCCAGCAGCATGTATTCGCCCCAACCGCCCGGGCATTCGTGGCTGAAGCCGATCACGGCGTGGCGGCCCTCCTGGCGCATGACCGGCACCGAAGTCACCCGCCGACCCGGCTTGACGGTGCGCAGGCTGCCCGGCCCGTAGTCGATCACCTCGCCGACATATTCGTGGCCCGGAACGAAGGGGCGCGTCATGTCGAGGCCGGCATAGGCGCCGCCGAACTTCTTCGACAGGTCGATCACGTGCTGGCCGCTGTGCAGGAAGTGCTGCTCGGAGGCGCACATGCCGCAGCTGTGGGTGCGCACCAAAACTTGTCCTTTGGCGGGCGTGGGATCGGGCATCTGGCCGACAAGGACCTTGCCGTTCTGGATGTAGGCGGCCTTCATCGATCAGCCTTTCAGGACGGCGTAGGACGGGTCGGTGGGATCGCGGCGGCCGGCGCTGACGCTCATCGGCGTCACGGGCCGCATATCGTCGAAGTCGCGGATGGTGAGGCGGTGATCGATCCCCCAGCGCCCGTCGCGCTTGGACCAGCGGTCGATGTAGCGGCCCCGCACGGTGATCTCGAACACCTGCTCGCCACGCGCGATCCGCAAGCCCGCGAAGTGGTAGGACTCGCTGGCCGCCCGGTCGCCGTCCAGTTCGAGGATGATGTTGGTGACCTGGTGCGAGTGGCCCAGCGTCTGGCCATGCTGGCCGATCACGAAGTCGATGAAGCCGTGGCCGCTGCCTTGATAGACCTCGGCTCCGTAGTCGGCGGTCCCGTCGGCGTGCCAGATCGAATAGCCCAGCGCGTGATCCAGCCGATCGACCGCCCGGCAATAGCGGTAGATCAGATCGGTGATCGCGTGACGGTCAGCAAGGGAGTCCAGGTCGGTCATGAACCGCGTCCTTCGGCGTTATTTCTGGCCGTAGATGGCCCGGCTGGCCTGGACGATCATCTCCACGCGCTGGCGACGCTGGGCCGCCGACTGTGGCAGTCGTCCCACCTCGTCGTCGGCCTGACCCCAGTTCTGGATCGGCCCTTGTGGCAGGCGCGCCAAGCCCAGCTCCACGGCAGCTTCCGGCGAAGCGAGATCGGACGGGATCGGCAGGCCCTTTTCCGTCAAGAACCGGCGCAGTTCAGGCGTGTCGGTCCGGCCCAGCGACAGGTACAGCACGTCGACGCCATGCGGCTGGAGCTCGGCCCACAGACCTTCGGCCAAGCACATGTCGAAGGCCTTGCTGCCGGAATAGACGGCCATGTTGCTGGCCCCGCCATAGCAGGCGCCCGACCCGACCAGCAGCAGGCCGCCCGCGCCGCGCTCACGCATCTGGCCGCCGAAATGGTGGCAGCAGCGCACGGCGGTCGTGACGTTGCGGGTGATCAGGTCGATCCAGGCCTCGACCGGCTGGTCGAGGAACGCCGTGCCGTTGGGATCCCCACCGGCATTGGCGATGAACAACCCGACCTGGCGGTCCGCGACGGCCTCGACGATCCGGTCGAAGGCATCGGCCTTGGCCAGGTCGATCGAGGCCGTGACGCACTCCACGCCATGCTGGGCGCGCAGCTCGTCCGCCAGCGCGGTGAGCGGCGCTTCACGCCGGGCGATCAGGACGCAGTGGACCCCGTCGGCGGCAAGCCTTCGCGCGAAGGCTTGCCCGGTCCCCTCGGAGGCTCCGGCGACGACGGCCCAGGGACCGTACTTCGCCAGGGCGCTCACTGTCCGCCCATCGCGGCCCAGCGCTCGGGGGACGCCCAGACATACTCGGTGTAATGGCCCAGCCACGGCCGCGTATCGACGTAGAGGAACTCCAGCAGGCCCGGCGCGCCGCCCTTCAGCACCACCGGAAAGGGCTGTTGTTCGACCCGCGCCAGCAACGCGCCGAAGTCGTCCACCCGGTGGCAGACATGGTGGAACACCAGGCTGTCATCCGCCGGCAAGGCGTCGCGGTAGATGGCCAGGACGTCGCCTTCCTTGGGCTGGATCAGCTCGTAGTTCAGAGCCCCGACCCAGACGAAGGCCAGCTTCTGCACGCCCTTGCCCTCGCCCTGCGGCGTCCAGACCTGGACGGGAACCTCGATCTCCATCAGGGCGCGGACGTCGGCATATTGCTTGAAGCCGGCGACGGCCTTGTCGACGTCCCGCGTCACATAGGCGTTCTGGTAGTGGCGACCGGTGCTCACGGCTCAGCCCTCCCGCGCGACGTCGTATTGCGAGAGATAGCGCTCGAAGCGCGGCGTCAGGTTTTCGACCGACAGGCCGTACTGATCCAGGGCGTATTCGTGCTTGCCGAACTTGCCCTGCGGGTTCTCGGCGAGCCACGCGAGCATCGCCGCCTCGGCCTCGGCCGACAGGGTGTCACCCAGGTCGGCGTAGAGCTTGCGGATCGCGCCCATCGGATCGCGGGTGACGTCGGCATAGTGGAGGTCGACGATCCGGTCGTGGCCCAGCTTCTCGCGGGTGTCCATGATCCGGTCCAGGTGCAGCACGGCCTGATACGAGCAGTCCTCGCCCAGCCATTCATAGTCGATCTTGCCGGTATAGCCCCGGTGGGCCATCGACAGGATGCTGCAGAACGAGCTGGTGGCGGTGAACGGGTCGCGGTGCGCCCACACCAGCTGCGCGTCCGGATAGATCTTGAGCAGGGTTTCCAGCCACAGGGCGTGGCTGGGCATCTTCAGGTTCCAATGACCCGGCGCGTCGGCCTGCAGCAGCTGCAGGAAGCGCTTGTGGTACTGGTAGGTCGAGGTCATGTCGGTCGACAGCAGCCAGTCGCGATAGGCCGGCAGCTTGCCCCGGGACTCGTAGGCCAGGCCCTTGAAGTCGTGCATCATGAAGAACATGCACTCGTTCGGGTAGACCGCTGAATTACGATAATATTTTCCCATGTCCGGGTGGGCGGCGAGCATCGCCTTTTCCGCCGCCAGCTTGGCGATGGCGCGCGGATCGGTCTTCAGCGTCGCCGTGGTCGGCGGCGGCACCGGCTCTTCGATTTCCCAGGTCAGGGCCGAGCGGCGGGCCGGATCGCAGGCCAGCAGGTTGCTGAGCAGGGTCGTGCCGGTGCGGGGCATGCCGAACACGAACAGCGGGCGCGCGACCGAGCGGTCCAGCAGTTCGGGGCGCTTGGCCAGATAGTCGGTGGTCGACAGGCGGTCGGCGAGCATCTGGACGAGGTTGCCGCTCATCCGCTGGATCAGCGGCTCGGGATGGTCGTTCTTGTTGTAGTCGGCGATCAGGACATCGAGCCCCTCGCGCCAGGAATTGGAATCGAACCGGTCCAGGCCGGTCTTCTTCATGGCCTGTTCGATCAGCGCGTCGGCGACGAGCGGTGCGCTCATGACGTTTCTCTCCCGCATTTCTATTTTGCGGGCATCATGGGCAGCGCACCGGCGCGGGCAACGTGGATAGCTGTCGATATCGGGACGATCTATCGACATCAGGCCACAACGCCTCAGATGTGTTTTCGCAAGTGCCTCTGACGGAAACGAAGCGGCGTGATGCCCGTGGCCCGACCGAACGCATAGGAAAAGCTCGAGGGCGACACGAAACCGAGCGCGAAGGCGATCGACTTGATGCTGTCGTCGGAGGCTAGCAGGCGCTTGGCCATTTCGATGCGGGTCTGGGCGATATGGTCGCCGATCGTGCAGCCCCGGCTGGAGCGAAACCCGCGCGTCAACTGGCGGACGGAGAGGTTGCAGAGCTCGGCCAGTTCCTCCAGCGATGGCGGCGTGCCCCCCTTGTGCAATCGCTCGTCGATCAGGTGCAGTCGCCATGACGCCAGCCCGCCCGTGATGGGTCCCTCGGCGATGGCCTCGCAGTAGCGCGCGACCTCAATGGCCAGTTGGCCGGCCACCAGTTCGGCCAGGGTCGAACTGCCCGTTCCACCTCGGCGCGCCTCCTCCGCCAGGCGCGACAGGCACGAACGGATGTGCGGATGGACGATGTCGAGCCCGCCCGCCAGGCGCCGGTCAGTCCATTCCAGACCGCCGGGCAGCCAGCGGTCGACGGCCTGGGCGTAGATCTCACAGACGATCGAGGCCTGGTTCTCGCCGGCCTCGGTGCGCACGTGCAGGGCCTCGCCCGGCGGCAGCAGGAAGATCTCGCCCAGCCGCTCGAACCGGTGCGGACCCCAGCGCTCGGGATAGCCGCCCCGGGCGTTCTCCGGGCGCGGCGTCAGGCACAGGTCGAGCCAGTAGTGATCGTTGCGGCGGAAGATGTGGTTGGTCGGCTGGGCGTTGGTGAAACGCATGATGCGCGCCATCCCGTGCGGGATGGCCAGTTCGGCCTCGAAGACGCTCTGGGTATACGTGTCGGACTTCACTGACCCTGATCTCCCTGTCCGACTACGCCAGACGCGCGTGTTCACCTTTGGCCATCTGACAGTAAAATGGCTGGTTGTCGATAGTCTGGCCAATTGCGGCCGGGGCCGGTCTGCTCAACATTCACCGGCGTTGATCGGCCCGGCTGAACAAGGGCGCGACGGAGGAAGCAGATGTCCAAGGGTCTTTTCGATTGCACCGGCAAGGTGACGCTGGTCACCGGCGGCAACAGCGGCATTGGCTTGGGCTTCGCCCGCGGCGTCGCCAAGGTCGGCGGCGACATCGTGATCTGGGCGCGCAACGCCGAGCGTAACGCCGAGGCCGCCGAGGACCTGCTGAAGGCCGGCGCCGGTCGCGTCCGCACCTACCAGGTCGACGTCACCTCCGAGGAACAGGTCATCGCCGGCTATGCCGAACTGATCGCCGACATGGGCCGCGTCGACTGCGTGTTCGCCAATTCGGGCCGCTCGGCCAAGCAGCACTCGCTGCTCGATATGCCCACCGAGGAATGGCACGACCTGCTGAACCTGAACCTGCACGGCACCTTCTTCACGCTGCGCGAAGGCGCAAGGGCGATGGTCAAGCGCGCCGAGGCCGGCGAGCGCGGCGGCAGCCTGGTCGGCTGCGGCAGCCTGTCGATGTTCCAGGGCCTGGCCGGTCGCCAGAACTACGCCGCCTCCAAGGGCGCGCTGGGCGCGATCATCCGGGGCATGGCGGTCGAGTTCGGCAAGTACAACATCCGCGCCAACACCATCGCGCCGGGCTTCATCGTCACCGGCATGATGGCCGGCGCCGACCACGTGATCGACATGTTCTCGCAGCGTACGCCGATCGGCCGCGCGGGTTATCCCGAGGACTTCGAAGGCATCGGCGCCTTCCTGGCCAGCGACGCCTCTTCGTTCGTGACCGGCGAGACCATCACGGTCGACGGCGGTTACATGGTCCGACCGATGTGACCGAGGGAACCACCATGCACCTCCTCAACATCCACGACGTCAACGACGTCCGGCTCGACGCCTACCAGCGGCCGGAGCCCGGTCCCAAGGACGTCGTCGTCAAGATGAAGGCCTGCGGCATCTGCGGCAGCGACCTGTCCTACATCAAGAACGGCGGCATTCCGGGTCCCGGCAAGCCGACGGCCCTGGGCCACGAGGGCGCCGGCGAGATCATGATCGTCGGCTCGGAGGTCGAGGGCGTGACGGTGGGCCAGTCGGTCATCATCAACCCGATGATGACGCCGAGTTACATCGGCAGCGGCGGGCCGGAAGGCGCGTTCACCGAGGAACTGCTGGTGCGCGACGCGCGGCTGGGCGACAGCCTGCTGCAGATCCCCGAGGGCATTTCCTACGAGATCGCCGCTATGTGCGAGCCGCTGTCGGTGGCGCTGCACGGGATCAACCGCGCCCAGGCCAAGGCCGGCGAACGGATCGTCATCTTCGGCTGCGGCCCCATCGGCCTGGGCATGGTGATGTGGGCCGTCGATCGCGGCTGCAAGGACGTGATCGCCCTGGACCTCTCCGACGAGCGTCTGGCGCGCGCCGAGGCCCTGGGCGCCTACACCATCAATCCCGGGCGCGAGGACATGGCCGCGCGGATCAAGGAGCTGCACGGCACGGTCACGGTGTTCGGCCGCGAGAAGTCCGGCACCGACGCCTATATCGACGCGGCCGGCTCGCCCTCGATCCTGCGCGACGTGGTGATGCTGGCCAAGACCCACGCCCGCCACGTGATCACCGCCGCCTATCTGAAGCCGATCGAGCTTCCGGCGGGGCCGATGCTGACCACCGAGATGACCATCACCACGGCGGTCGGCTATCCCACCGAAATGCCCGACGTGATCGCCGCCATGCCCCGCCTGCGCGACAAGATCGCCGCCCTGATCAGCCACACCCTGCCCTTCGACCGCGTGCTGGAAGGCCTCGACATCGCCGCCACCCCGCAGTCGGCCAAGGTGATGATCGCTTTTGATGGAGCCGACGCATGAGCGCCGCCGACAAGCAGACGCCGCTCGGCGCCCTGGTGATGGCCGGACAGGGCCAGACCGAGGCCGAGAAGATCACCGACACCATCTTCATGGTGAAGGACATCTCCAACGCCTATCTGGTCACCACCAGCGACGGCGACCTGCTGGTCAATACCGGCTTCATCGGCAACGGCGAGCGTAACAAGGGCCTGTTCGCACCGCACCGCACCGGCCCGCTGAAGCGCATCCTCCTGACCCAGTCGCACGCCGACCACTACGGCGCCCTGCCCGAGCAGAAGGAAGACGGCACGCAGGTGATCGCCGGCGCCGGCTTCACCGAGACCGCCGACTATTTCGATCGCCTCGCGCCGTTCCTGGCCCGTCGGTCGGGAAAGCTGTGGGCCTCGATGACCCGCCGCAACGGACCGCCGCCCACCCCGCCGGTCGTGATCCCCGACCTGGAAGTCGCCGACATCCACCGCTTCGAACAGGGCGGTCGTCGCTTCGAAGTGGTCAAGACGCCCGGCGGCGAGACGCTGTGCGCGATCTTCGTCTGGCTGCCCGACGAGCGCACCGTCTTCACCGGCAACCTGTTCGGCCCGGTGTGGCGCGCCATGCCCAACCTGGTGACGATCCGGGGCGACAAGCCGCGCCTGGTCCGCGCCTATCTGAAGTCCGTCGAGGCCGTCCGCGCGCTGAACCCGGAGCTGGTGATCACCGGCCACGGCGAGCCGATCCGAGGGGCCGACAAGATCCGCGCCGACCTGGACACCATGCACGCCGCCGTCTCCTACCTCGAACGCGAGACCATCGCGGGCATGAACGCCGGCAAGACCGTCGACGAGCTGATGAACACCATCGTCCTGCCGGACGACCTGAAGATCGGCGAATTCCACGGCAAGACCTCGTGGGTCGTCCGCGCCATCTGGGAAGAGAACGCCGGCTGGTTCCATTTCGAGGACGGCACGACCGGGCTCTACGGCTCGCCGCGCTCGTCGGTGGACACCGAGCTCGTCGAACTGGCCGGCGGCGCCGCGCCGCTGGCGGGCCGCGCCAAGGCGCTGGTCGAACAGGGCGAGCCGCTGAAGGCGCTGCATCTGGTCGAGATCGCGCTGGCGGCCGAGCCCGCCAACCCCGACGCCCTCACGGTCCGGAAGGCGGCGCTGGAAAGTCTAGCCGCCGCCAATCCAGGCTCCAATCTGAGCCAGACCATGTGGCTGAAGGCCGAGATCACCGACGTGGACAGCCGCTTGGCGGCCAGCCAGGACGCCTGACGGATAGCCGGGCTATCCCGGCCCCAAGAAAGCATTGATTGCGGGCGCCCGTCCTTTCCGGTCGAACCGCCCGCGGAGAACTGACCCATGAAGACACTGACTCACCTGGAGCGACTCGAGGCCGAGGCGATCCACATCATGCGCGAGGTCGTGGCCGAGGCTGACAAGCCGGTCATGCTGTACTCGGTCGGCAAGGACAGCGCGGTGATGCTGCACCTGGCGCGCAAGGCGTTCTATCCCTCGCCCCCGCCCTTCCCGCTGCTGCACGTCGACACGACCTGGAAGTTCCAGGAAATGTACAAGCTGCGCGACAAGATGGCGACGGACAGCGGCATGGAGCTGCTGGTCTACCAGAACCCCGAGGCCATCGCGCGCGGGATCAATCCGTTCGATCACGGCGCGCTCCACACCGACATGTGGAAGACCGAGGGTCTGAAGCAGGCGCTGGACAAGTACGGCTTCGACGCGGCCTTCGGCGGCGCGCGCCGCGACGAGGAGAAGAGCCGCGCCAAGGAGCGCATCTTCTCGTTCCGCACCGCCAGCCACGGCTGGGACCCCAAGAAACAGCGCCCCGAGCTGTGGAACCTCTACAACGCCCGCAAGAGCAAGGGCGAGAGCATCCGCGTCTTCCCGATCAGCAACTGGACCGAGCTGGACGTCTGGCAATATATCCAGCTGAACAACGTGCCGATCGTGCCGCTCTATTTCGCCGACAAGCGTCCCACCGTCGAGCGTGACGGCATGCTGCTGATGGTCGACGACGATCGCTTCCCGCTGCGTCCCGGCGAGGTTCCGGTGGAGCGCTCGATCCGCTTCCGCACGCTGGGTTGCTACCCGCTGACCGGCGCGGTCGAGAGCGAAGCCTCGACCCTGTCGCAGATCATCCAGGAAACCCTGCTGACCACCACTTCGGAGCGACAGGGCCGGGCGATCGACAAGGATGCCGGCGGCGCCGGCATGGAAAAGAAAAAGCAGGAAGGGTACTTCTGATGTCGACGCTCACCACACAGGACAGCGTCTATCAGACCGAAGCGCTGATCGCCGACGACATCGACGCCTATCTCGTCGCCCACCAGCACAAGACCATGCTGCGCTTCATCACCTGCGGGTCGGTGGACGACGGCAAGTCGACCCTGATCGGGCGGCTGCTCTACGACAGCAAGATGATCTTCGAGGATCAGCTGGCGGCGCTGGAAGCCGACTCCAAGCGGGTCGGCACCCAGGGCCAGGAGATCGACTTCGCCCTGCTGGTCGACGGCCTGGCCGCCGAGCGCGAGCAAGGCATTACTATTGATGTCGCCTACCGCTTCTTCGGGACCGAGAAGCGCAAGTTCATCGTCGCCGACACTCCCGGCCACGAACAATATACCCGCAACATGGTGACCGGCGCCTCGACCGCCGACCTGGCCGTGATCCTGATCGACGCCCGCAAGGGCGTGCTGACCCAGACGCGTCGCCACTCGTATCTGGCCCACCTGATCGGCATCAAGAACCTGGTGCTGGCGGTCAACAAGATGGACCTGGTCGGCTATGACCAGGCCAAGTACGACGCCATCGTCGCCGACTACACCGCCTTCGCCGACAGCATCGGGATCAAGGCCTTCACGCCCATGCCGATCTCCGGCTTCAAGGGCGACAACATCACCGACCCCAGCCCGAACACGCCCTGGTACACCGGTCCGACCCTGATGCAGCATCTTGAAACGGTCGAGGTCGGCATCGCCTCCGACCAGACCAAGCCGCTGCGCATGGCCGTCCAGTGGGTCAACCGCCCGAACCTCGACTTCCGGGGCTTCTCCGGCCAGATCAACAGCGGCTCGGTCAAGCCGGGCGACGCCATCCGCGTGCTGCCGGGCGGCAAGACCTCGACCATCAGCAAGATCACCACCCTGGACGGCGAACTGGATGAGGCCGTCGCCGGCCAGTCGGTCACCCTGTCGTTCGCCGACGAGATCGACTGCTCGCGCGGCAACGTCATCGCCGCCGCCGACGCGCCGCCCGAGGTCTCCGACCAGTTCGAGAGCACGATCGTCTGGATGGACGACGAACCGCTGATCGTGGGGCGCTCGTATTGGCTGAAGCTGGGCACCCAGCTGGTCTCCGCCACCGTTCACCAGCCCAAGTACCAGGTGAACGTCAACACCATGGAGCACCTGGCGGCCAAGACGCTGGAGCTCAACGCCATCGGCGTGGCCGAACTGGCCACCGATCGCCCGATCGTGTTCGAACCCTATGAGGCCAACCACACGCTGGGCGGCTTCATCCTGATCGACAAGATCACCAACGCCACCGTGGCCGCCGGCATGCTGCACTTCAGCCTGCGCCGGGCCCAGAACGTCCACTGGCAGGCCACCGACATCACCCGCGAGGCCCACGCGGGCCTCAAAAACCAGAAGGCCAAGGTCCTGTGGTTCACCGGTCTGTCGGGTTCGGGCAAGTCGACCATCGCCAACGAGGTGGAGAAAAGCCTCGCCCTGATGAACCGCCACACCTTCCTGCTGGACGGCGACAACATCCGCCACGGGCTCAACAAGGACCTGGGCTTCACCGAGGCCGACCGGATCGAGAACATCCGCCGGGTCGGCGAGGTGGCCAAGCTGATGGCCGACGCCGGCCTGATCGTGCTGACCGCGTTCATCTCGCCCTTCCGGGCCGAGCGTGACCTGGTCCGCGCCATGCTGCCCGAGGGTGAGTTCGTCGAGATCTTCGTCGACACCCCGCTGGAGGTCGCCGAGGCGCGAGACGTCAAGGGCCTTTACAAGAAGGCCCGGGCCGGCGAACTGAAGAACTTCACCGGAATCGACAGTCCTTACGAGCCGCCTCTGCAGCCGCAGATCCGGGTCAACACCGTGGAGATGACGCCGGCCCAGGCCGCCGAACACATCATCCGCCAGATCATGCCGCTCAAATGACCAGTCCTCTCAACGACACCGACCTCGCCGCCCACCTGGCGGAAACCGCGGGCAAGATCCTGCTCCAGGTTCGCGACTCCGGCCTGTTTGGCGCCAAGGCGCTGGGCAAGGCCGGGGACCAGACCGCCAACCAGTTCCTGGTCCACGCCCTGCGTGAAGCCCGGCCCGACGACGGCCTGTTGTCGGAGGAAATGAAGTGCGACGGCACGCGGCTCGGTCAGAGCCGCGTGTGGATCATCGATCCGGTCGACGGCACGCGCGAGTATGGCGAAGAGCGTACGGACTGGGCCGTGCACGTCGGTCTAGCGATCGACGGGGTCGCCACGATCGGCGCGGTGGCCCTGCCCGGCCTGGGCGTGACCCTGACGTCGGGCGAGACCCCTGCGCTCGCTCCGGCTAACAGCCCGCTGCGCATGCTGGTCAGCCGCACCCGTCCCGCCGCCGAAGCCGTGGCGGTGGCAAAGGCGCTCGACGCCGAACTTCTGCCCATGGGCTCGGCCGGAGCCAAGGCCATGGCCGTGGTGCGCGGCGAGGCCGACATCTATCTGCACACCGGCGGCCAATATGAGTGGGATAACTGCGCGCCCGCCGCCGTGGCCCAGGCCGCCGGGCTGCATGTCAGCCGCGTGGACGGCTCGCCCCTGGTCTACAACACGGAAGACCCCTACCTGCCCGACCTGCTGATCTGCCGGCCGGAACTGGCCGAGCGGGTTCTGGCCCTGGTCAAGGCCTTGCCCAAGGTCGCGGCGTGACGGAAGCGGCGCACGACCTGGCGCGCCGCTTCTTCGCCGCCCTCTCGGCCGGCGCGTTTCCCGACGGCTTGCTCGCCGACGAGATCACCACCTGGACCACCACCTCGGGCGCGGCCACCGACAAGGCGCGCTACCAGGGCGGCGTGAAGCTGCTGTCGTCGCTGTTCCCCGCGGGCCTGACCTATACGGTCGACAGCCTCACCGCCGAGGACGACCGCGTCGCCGCCGAGGTTCGCGCCGAGGGCGTGCTGGCCAGCGGCGAGGTGTTTCAGAACCGCTATGCGTTCGTGCTGCGGATCCAGGACGGCCGGATCGCCTCGATCGCCGAGCACTTCGATCCCGGTCCCGTGAGGGAGAAAATCGTGCCGTTGCTGATGGCGGCGATGGCGCAAGCCAAGGGCTAGGACTCCGTTTGCTCCCTCTCCCTTGGGGAGAGGGTTGGGGTGAGGGGTTACAGAGCAAGACGGAGTGCCGGCACGCCGTCCACCGGCGTAACCCCTCACCCTCCCATCGCTTCGCGACGGGCCCCTCCCTCTCCCTCTGGGAGAGGGTCGCAAGGAAGCGGATCAGCTGACGATCTTGTCGGCCCGCAGCTTGGCGATCTCATCCGGCGATAGGCCCAAAATCTCCCTCAAGATCTCATCCGAATGCTGCCCCAGCACGGGCGGCGCCTCCGGCACGGGCTGAGGCGCGCCCGCGAACTTGATCGGCCGGTTCAGGATCTGGATCGCGCCCAGCACGGCATGCTGCGTCTCCACCACCAACTCCCGCGCCACGGCCTGAGGCTGGGACAGCGCGGCCTGGATGCCCAGGATCGGCGCGTTGGGCACCTGGTGCTCGGCGAACAGGTCCTCGAGATCCTCGACGGTGCGGAGGCTCGTGAAGTCCGAGATCAGCGCGTTGACCGCGTCGCGATGGTCGCGCCGCTTCTCGATCGTGTCGAAGCGCGGGTCGTTGACCAGCTCGGGCGCCCCGATCGCCGCGCAGATCCGCACCCAGAAGGCGTTGGTCAGGCAAGCGATGACGATCGAGCCGTCCTGGGCCGGGAAGATGCCGTAGGGCACGAGGTTCGGATGCTGCGAGCCCTGCCGTTGCGGGTCCTCGCCCGTGAAGAACGTGAGCTGCGCCAGATAGCCCAGCATGTTGACCAACCCGTCCATCAGGCTGATGTCGATATGCCGACCGCGCCCCGTGACGCCGCGCTCGTAGAGCGCCGCCAGGATGCCGATGGGGCCGTTGATCCCGCCGACCAGGTCGCCGACCGGGATGCCCAGCTTGCTCGGCAGTCCGCCGGGCTCGCCATTGACGCTGAGCGCGCCCGACATGGCCTGCAGCACGATGTCGAAGCTGGGCCGGTCCTTCAGCGGGCCGGTCATGCCGTAGCCCGAGATCGAACAATAGATCAGCTTCGGATTGGCGGCCGAAAGCGCCCCGTAACCCAGGCCCAGGCGATCCATGACGCCGGGACGGTAGTTCTCGACCAGGATGTCACACTGGGCGGCCAGGTCCTTGACCAGGGCCACACCGGCCGGCGTCTTCAGGTCGACGACGATGCTCTTCTTGCCGCGATTGACGCTGAGAAAGTAGTGGCTCTCGCCCTCGCGATGGGGCGGAAAGGCCCGGGTCTCGTCGCCCGATCCCGGCGGTTCGATCTTGAAGACCTCCGCGCCCAGGTCGGCCAGGGCCAGCGACGCCGCCGGTCCGGCCAGCACGCGCGTCAGGTCCAGGACGCGAACGCCCTTCAGCGGACCGGCCCAGGGCGGGGGCTCAAGGTCGTCGGGACGGTCGGACGTGGAAGCCATGTCTGTAGGTCTCGCGAAGGAAGGCCGCCGCTGGAGTCGAGACGCCGGGCGCTTGAGGCGCCCGGCGGCAAGATGGTCATCGCCCTCTCCTGCTCCGCCCAAGGCTGACCTGGAGCGTCGCACGGAGAGGGCTACTCAAAGCCTGAGCGGATTAAGCGGTCCGGCTAGGCAGTTCGACGATCGAGGAACCCATGGCCGAAAGCTCGCCGCGGTGGGTCAGGGCTTCCTGCTGGATCTCGACGTAGTACTTGCCGTTCTCCACGAACTTGCGGGTCACGTAGCCGTCGATGAAAATCACGTCGCCATCGGGATTGTGACGGCGGATCTGGCACTTGGCCTTGTAGAGGAAGCCGGCGTCGCCCATCCAGTTGGTGATGTGGTGGGTCAGCCACGAGTTACGCTCGGGGCCATAGTCGTAGGCGCCGGGCGCGCCGACTTCCAGGGCGAAGGCTTCGTCCCAGTGAACGCGCTCGGGGCAATCCGGAACATTGAAGCGGTTCTTGATACCCAGGCCCGGGTGCTTGACCTGCATCTGCCACGCCATCTTGTTGGCGCGGATGTAGAGGCCGCCCCAACCTTGGGCGTAGGCGATGAAACCGGTGACGGTCATCGGGCCCTTGATCATGCGCGGCAGGGCTTCGTTTTCCTTGACGTCTTCCCAGTAACGGGGAGTCGCGCCACGGATTTCCTCGGCGGCGTAGAGCTCGGAGAACGACTCCAGTTCCTCTTCGGTGAACGGCACCACGCGGCCACGGGCTTCGGTATATTTGGTGCCGCGCTCGCGGGCTTCGTCGCGGTCGGTGCGGAACACCCAGCTGTTGCAGTCAGCGACCTTGTCGCCGCGCTGGTTGAAGAAGTCGACGTGATAGATCTGCTGGAACGAGCGACCGGCGAAGCGGGTCTGGTGCTCGATCAGGTCCTTCAGGTGGGCTTCGGTGTTGATGGTGTCGTTGCGCAGGACCGGCTTTTCCCAGGTCCATTCGGCGCCGGCCCACATGGCGTGGACGCCCGACAGGCCGCCGACATAGCCCGAGACGATGCGGCTGGTGCTGAACAGGAAGCTCGGCAGGGCCACGATCGAACCGTAGGCGGTCTTCTCGGCATAAGCCGGGTCGCACCACAGGGGGTTATCGTCGCCGATGCCGTGGGCATAGTGGCGGATGCCGTCGCGGGTGGCTTCATAGTTCCACGGCTCGACCGTGTCGGTGATCTTGACGCCAATGCGCCTGCGCAGGTCGTCCAGGCCGGATTCCGTGATCTTCGGGAAGCGGCTGGTGGTCTCTTCCATGACGTCGGTCATTCTAGTCTTCTCCTGAAATTTAAAGGGCGGGCACGGCGGCCGCGGCGGCGGCCTCGCGGTCACGCAGAACCTTGCGGTTCACCTTGCCCGCGGGGGTCTTGGGGAGTTCGTCGGTGAACTCGACGATGCGCGGGAACTCATGCTGAGCCAGTCGCTCGCGCGTGAAGTCCTGCAGTTCCTTGACGAAGGCCTCGCTCTTGGCGCGGGGCGAGACGACGAACGCCTTGACCACCAGGCCGCGCGTGGCGTCCGGCGCGCCGATCACGGCGCATTCGTTGACGTCGGGATGCTTGAGCAGCGTGTTCTCGATCTCGACCGCGCTCATGGTCCAGCCGGCCGAGATGATCACGTCGTCGGCTCGACCCGCGTGGTAGAAATAACCGTCGGCGTCGATCTTCGCGAGATCCTTGGTGGTCTCCCAGCGGTCGCGACGCCACAGCATCAGCTCGCCGATCACGTCGGGCGCGGTGGGGCCGCCGTCGGCGTTCTGGACCTGCAGCTTCAGGCCCGGCACCGGCTTGCCCAGCGAGCCCGGCTTGACCTGGAAGTCGTCGGCGCCCGGATAGTTGACCAGCACCACGCCGATCTCGGTGGTGCCGTACATGCTGCACGCCGGCACATGGAAGGTGTCTTCGATGAAGTCCAGCGTCGCCGGATCGATCGGCTCGCCCGTGTAGGACAGCTTCTGGATCGAGAAGCTGAAGTCCCCCGCCTTCCCGGTGTTCTTCATCATCCGGTAGTGCGTCGCGGCCGCCGACATGTTGGTGATCTTGTGGTCCTGAAGCGCCTTCATCAGCCGCGTCGCGTCGAAGCGGCCGGCGAAGGTGCCGGTGGTCACGCCCAGGGCCAGGGGCGCCAGCGTGCCGTGCCACAGGCCATGGCCCCAGGCCGGCGAGGACGGGCAGAAGAACGCGTCGCTGGGCCGGATGCCGGTGCCGTACAGGGCCGCGAACATCAGGGTCACCAGCGCCCGATGGGTGTGCTTGACCGCCTCGGGCAGCTCGCGCGTGGTGCCGGACGTGTATTGGAACACGGCCAGGTCGCTGGCCTTGGACTTCGGCGCGTAGGTCGCCGGATAGGTCAGGATCTCGTCGAGCAGGCCATCGTCGGCGACGACGACGCGCGGGCCGTCGGTCTGGCGCGCCATCGGCGCCTTTTCGGTGTTGGTGATCAGGATGGTCGGCTTGCAGTCATCGACCCGCAGCCGCAGGGCGTCGGGGCCGAACAGCGTGAACAGCGGCACGCTGATCGCGCCGGTCTGCATCGCGCCAAACAGGCAGACATAGAACGGCAGCGACGGCTCCAGCATGAAGGCGATGCGGTCGCCCTTCTGGATGCCCTGGGCGTCCAGCCAGTGAGCGAAGCGGGCGGCGCCGGCCGAGATCTCGTCGAAGCTCAGGATCTCGTCGCGGCCGTCGGCATGGGCGATGCGCACGGCGGCGCGGCCCGAGCCGTCGGCATGGCGGGTGATGCACTCGTGAGCGATGTTCAGCTCATCCTTGTCGCCGTCGAACAGGTCCCACAGCGCGGCCGAGTTGGCGTGCGCCTGGGCGTCCTCGAAACGCGAATAGTCTGTCAGCTTCACCATCGGTCCACCGGCTCATCGGAGCGACGCGGCGCATGATCGCGCGTCTGCTCTGGATGAGCCGCAGATGGCATTACTCTCTTGTTGTTGTAAATATAGAATGCTATTCAATATATTGAATGACAAAGTTACCGCACAAAACGCCAGCCGTCGACCGCGCCCTCGCCACGACCGTGAAGGAGAGCAAAGCGCCCGCCATTTCCCGGGCCGCCGCCGTCCTTCGCCTGCTGGGCAAGAGCGATGTCCCCCTGGGCCTTCAAGCCATCGCGCGGGAGCTCGGTCTGGTGCCCTCCACCTGCCTCTATGTCCTGCGGGCCTTGGTGGTTGAGGAACTCGTGTCCTTCGACGCCGACACCAAACGCTACGCGCTGGAGGCCGGAATTCTGACCCTGGCGCGGCAGTGGCTACGGCGAAATCAGTTCCCGGATCTGGCCCAACCCGCGCTGGATCGGATCGCCGAGGACTTCGGCGTGACCGTGCTCGGCGTGCAGATCGTGGGCCTGGATCACATCATCGCCGTCGCGGTATCGCGCTCGGGCGCCACCATCCAGCTCAGCACCCAGGTCGGCAGCCGCTTCCCGGCGCTGATCAGCGCGACCGGTCGATGCATCGCCGCCTTCGGCGACTATCCCGAATCCGAGGTCGAGGCCCGCTTCCACACCCTACGGTGGGACGAGCCGCCGACCTTCGAGACCTGGAAGCAGCAGGTGGCCGAAACGCGTGTGCAGGGGTTCGGCGTCGACGAGAGCAGCTACATCTCCGGCGTCACCGTCGTGGCCGCGCCAGTGTGGAAAGGCGGCGGCAATCCCAGCCACGCCCTGGTCGCCATCGGCATCAGCAGCGCGCTGAAGCCCGGCAATGTGGCCGCCTTGGGCGAGGCCTTGGTTGCGCGGGCGCGGGATCTGTCGGGAAACCTGACGGGTGGATAGCCAAGTCTGATCGGAAACCGCACTTCCGTTGTCATCCCGGAAACGCGAAGCGTTGTCCGGGACCCAGGTGAGCCGCAATCACATCGGCCCAGTCTCCTGGGTCCCGGACAGCCTCTGCGAGGCTTCCGGGATGACAACGGTTTGGGCTTTGAGTTGGCGCGACGCTTCGGACGCTGAAATGAAAGCTTTAAACCGCTCGCAAGGCCAGCACGCTGCCTTCCGCATCGCCCGAGATATAGAGCGTGCCGTCCGGTGCGGCGGTGATGCCCGCGAACGGTCCCATCGGGCCCGACATGTCGCCGATCGGCCCCAGGAACTTCGGCGTCACGCCCGCCGGCGCGCCGACAGGCAAACCCGAAGCGATCGTCCGGCGCGCGCCGCTGGTCAGGTCGTATTCGACGAGTTCCTTGGCGAGCGCGTCGACGATGTAGAGACGCACACCCTGGACCAGGATGCCCTGCGGTTCCTTGAGGCCGTCGACGACGGTCTCGGCCCGGCCGCCGGCGATCTTGACCACCCGGCCCGCGCCGGATTCCGAGACGTAGACCGTTCCGTCCGGACCGATCGCCACGCCCATCGGCGCGTTGAGCCCGGACGCCAGCACCTCGGCCTTGCCGGACTGGATCGCGATCACCCTACCGCCGCCGCCTTCGGCGACGACCACGCCGCCACCCGACGTGACGGCCACGCCATAGAGGCGGTCGTAACCCTCGCCGAGGAACTCGCTTTCCTGCGCCGCCGGACGCCAGCGGGCCACATGCCCCAGGGCGGTCGTGACGATCACCTCGCCCGGCCCCGACGCGGCCACGCCGCGCACATAGCCCGGGCAGCCGGGCGTGAAGAGCATGCCGGCGACCTGCCGGCCCTGCCCCGGCTTCACCCAGTAACAATACGGACCGTCGGCCACGAACAGCTGGCCGTCCTCGAGCACCGCCAGGCCCAGCGGCCAGTTGAGGCCATCGGGAACCACCGAGCGCAGCTTGCCGCCGGCGAGGATCTCGTTGACCTGGCCCGAGATGCTGGAGACGAAGGTCCGGTCGCCCACGAAGGTGACGTTGTCCAGGCCCGGCGCGACCGTGGCCAGCACGGTCCGGTCACCGTTGCGCGGATCGATCCGCAGCACCTGGCCGCTGTGGACCTGGGTCGAGACGATGAAGCCCTGGGCGTCGAACTTGACCGAGTCCGGCACGCCCAGGTCACGGGCCACCACCTCGGGCGCGCCGCCGTCCAGGCTGATGCGCCAGATCTCGTTCGTGCCCATCACCGGGAAGTAGAGCTTGCCGTCCGGGCCCACGTCCATGGCGTTGGGCATCGGCACGTCGGTGGCGATCAGGCGCGGCGCGCCGCCGTCGCGGTCCAGCTCCATGATCCGCCCGCCGACCCGGCACTCGCCGGCGATCAGGCGGCCCTGGTGGAAGGTGATCGGGTTGGCGACGGGGATGTCGCCGTAGATGACCTTGGTCGTGCCGTTCGGCGCCAGCATGCTGACGCGGCCTTCGGTTATCTCGGTGGCGTAGAGATTGCCGGCGTCGTCGAACACCAAGTCATCGGGCGCGACGATGTCGCCGCCCTTGGAGGTGATGATCTCGACCACCCCGGTGTCGACGTCGATGGCGCTGATCGTGCTGCCCGAGACCTGGGCGACATAGATGCGGCCGTCAGGACCGGTGCGCAGGCCGTTGGCGCCGAACAGGCGGCTGGGCGGCGCGGCCCGCTCCAGCGTCCAGCCCTCGGCGACCGTGGCCGGGACCGAAGTGGTGTAGCGCCCGTTTTGCAGCGACATGGTTTGCCCTCTCCTGCCGGGGCTTGCCGCCCCTTGTCCTTGGGCGGCCCGCACCATCGGCGAGGGCCGCATTGGTCCGAAATGGTCGTGTCGTTCGGCGCTTAGCCGGCCGGCGCGAAGCCGAGCAGGCTCTTGATTTCCAGATATTCGTGGAAGCCGAACTCGCCCCACTCGCGGCCGTTGCCGCTCTTCTTGTAGCCGCCGAACGGGGCCTGGAAGTCGAAGCCGCCGTTGATGCTGACCCAGCCGGTGCGCATGCGGCGGGCCACGGCGTTGCACTGCGCGGCGTCGGCGCCGACCACATAGCCGGCCAGGCCGAACGGGCTGTCGTTGGCGATCTCGATGGCGTGGTCGATGTCGTCATAGGCGATGATCACCAGCACCGGGCCGAAGATCTCTTCGCGGGCGATGGTCTTGTCGTTGGTGGTGACGAAGACGGTGGGCTTCACATAGAAGCCCTTGGCCAGGCCGTCGGGACGGCCGGGGCCGCCGGCGATCAGCCGGGCGCCCTCGCTGATCCCCAGCTCGATATAGCGCTGGATGTCGGTGTACTGCCCCTTGGAGACCACGGGACCCATGGCGAAATCGCCCTTGGGATCACCGACGGTGACGCCCTCGGCGGCTTGCTTGGCGGCCGCGACGGCCTCTTCCAGGCGCGAGGCGGGCACAAGCAGACGCGCGCCGGCGCTGCAGGTCTGGCCCGAATTGACCATCATGCCTGCGGTGGCGGCGGCGACATTGGCGGCCAGGTTGGCGTCGTCCAGGACGATATGAGCGCTCTTGCCGCCCAGTTCCTGGCAGACGCGCTTGACGCCCGGCGCCGCGTTCTTGGCGATCTCGACGCCGACGCTCTCGGAGCCGGTGAACGAGATCATGTCCACTTCGGGGTGGGTCGACAGGGCCGTGCCGATCACGCTGCCGCTGCCCTGGACCATGTTGAACACGCCGGCCGGAACGCCGGCCATGTGGAGGATTTCGGCCAGGATATGGGCCGAATAGGGCGCCAGCTGCGGCGGCTTGAGGATCATGGTGCAGCCGGTGGCCAGGGCCGGGAAGATCTTGACCGTGGTCTGGTTCATCGGCCAGTTCCACGGCGTGATCAGGGCGCAGACGCCGATCGGCTCCTTGACCACCAGGGTCGCGCCGCGCTGCTCCTCGAATTGGAAGGTGCGCAGGGAGTCGATGGCGGCGGCCAGGTGGCCCGCGCCGAGCCCGACATGGAAGCCGTTGCCCAAGGCGGACGGCGCGCCCATCTCCTCGACGACCGCCTCGCCCAGCTCGCCCATGCGCTTGTGATATTCGGCCTGGATGGCCAGCAGCAGCTCCAGCCGCTCCTCGCGGCTGGTCTGGGACCAGCTGGCGAACGCCCTGCGCGCCGCCGCGACGGCCTTTTCGACATCGGCTGTCGAGCCCAGCGAGATCGAGCCGGACGCCTCTTCGGTGGCCGGGTTTATGACGTTGGTGGTCTTCGGTTCGATCGGATCGACCCACTGGCCGTCGATGTAGAACTTGAGATATTCGCGCATGACATCTCTCCCTGGGACCACCGAGTTTTAGGTCTCGGCTTGTTGAATCGTCAGCGCCGGACCCTTGCGAGCCCGGCGCTGATTGGGTCGATTTACTGAGTGCCTTCGGCGTACCAGGTGCGGAATTCGGCGTACTTGGGCATTTCTTCCGAATTGGCCTTGGGGTCGATGGCGACGTGGATCACGGCCACCTTGCCGCTGGCGTAGCCGCGCGCGATGGCCGGACCGATGTCCTCGGCCTTGGTGACGAATTCACCGTGGCAGCCGAAGCCCTCGCCGATCTTGTCGAAGCGGACTTCCTTGCTCCAGTGGGTGCCGGTCTCATTGGTGCCCTGGCCGAAGGTGCGCTTGTAGACGCCCACTTCCAGGCCCCACTGGAAGTCGACGCCGACGACGCAGACCAGCGGCAGGTTGCAGCGGACGGCCGTTTCCAGCTCGCCGATGTGGAACAGGAACGAGCTATCGCTGGTCAGCAGCATGCCCGGGCGCGACTTGCCCGTGGCGGCCTTGTCGGCCAGCATCGCGCCGGTCGCGTAAGGCAGGCCGGTGCCGATGTGACCGAAGTTCTGGTTCCAGATCACGTCGTGCGGCTTGCACATCGAGTAGGTCCACTGGAAGATCACCGTGGCCCCGCCGTCGCGGATCATGATGCCGTCCTTCGGGAAGGCCTTGGTGGCTTCCACGACGAACCGCGAGGTGTGCATCGGCACGTCGCCGGTGCCGTCGCTCTTGGTCAGGGTCTCGGCGGCCAGCGAGTCCAGCTCGTCCTGGCCGTCCTTCATGAACTTGGCCAGGCCCGGGGCCGGCGCCAGCGGCTTGTCCTTCAGCGCGGCGACCAGTTGCGGCACGACACCGCGAAGGTCGCCGACCAGCGGCACGTCGATCGGACGGTTGACGCCGATGGCGGTCGGGTCCTGCTCGACATAGATCCACTTGCGGATGGCTTCGTTCTTCACCCAGTAGCGCCAGCGACCGTAGTGCACCGGCTCGCCCAGCTCGGTGCCCAGCGCCAGGCAGAGGTCGGACTCGGTCACCGCCTCGATCGAGGCGTTGGAGAACACGTACTGGAACGTGCGGTCTTCCAGGCCCTTGATGTACGAGGTGCCGCCCGAGGTCTGGATGACCGGGCAGTTCATCAGCTCGGCCAGCTCCTTGACCGCCGCGCCCATGCGTGTGGTGTGGACGGCGTGGCCGACCAGCAGGATCGGGTTCTTGGCGGCCCGGATCAGCCTGACGGCTTCAGCGACCTGATCGATGTCGGCGCCCTGGTTGACCAGGCGGTAGCGCGACGGCGGCAGCGGCTCGGGCAGGTCCAGCTCTTCGGTGATGATGTGGCTGGGATATTCGATATAGACCGGGCCCGGCGTGCCGCCGATGGCCTGGCGGATGCCCTCGCGGATGATCTCGTCGGTCTGGTCGGCATATTCGATCGAGGCGGCGTACTTCACCGAGTTCTCGAACAGCGGCATCTGCTTGACGAACTGAATGCGGCCGCGACGGACGCGTTGCTCGGTCACCCGGGCGCGCTGGCCGCTGAGGAAGATCACCGGCGAATTCTCGACCAGGCAGCACTGGATGGCCGGCGCGGCGTTGGCGATGCCCGGGCCCAAGGTCCCGATGCACAGAGCCGGCTTGCCGGTCATGCGCGAGGCGGCCTCGGCCATGAAGCCGGCGGCGGCTTCGTGGTGCGGAGCAACCACGGTCCAGCCGCGCGCTTCGGCCTCGAGGAACATGTGGACGAAGTTCGGATCGGGGATCCCGAACAGCGTGTTGATCCCCTCGGCCTCGAACAGGTCCAGGATGCGCTTGTAAACGGGTACGCCCATGGAAAGTCCCTTTTCATTTGCTCGGCGGGCCACCTGGCCTTCGGCGAGCTTGTTCGATCTTAATCGGGGGCCGGGTGACGTGATCCTGACGGCAAGTATTTTTGACGGCAGGCGAACGGCTGCGATGATGAATTGATCGGTGCATAGAGGCGCTCAAGACCGCCCGTCAATGAAGCCTCCAGACCTATCGCCCCTGCGCTATCGTCGGGCCTGTTTGGCCGGATTTCGGGCCCGATATCGCCGTGGCGTCGAGCCATGAAGCACCTGCCAATACAAACGAAAACGCCCGACTTCCTCGCGAAAGCCGGGCGCTGTCATGCCTCGATAAAGGGTCCGAGGACGCCTATTTCGGGTCCAGCAGGCTCGGCGTTCCCCGGCCCATGTAGCGGGCCAGGTTGCGGTGGAAATTGGTCACCTTGCGCTCCTGGTGCGGGTTGGGCAGCGGGCCGCGGAAACCGCGCGACTTCATGCCCTTCTGCACGAACTGCATGTTCGAGAAGTCCTGGGCCAGCACCGCGCCCCAGTTCTCGGCGTTGGCCTCGGCATAAACCCACTCGGTCTTGGGCTCTTGGCCTTCGGGGAAGCGCTCGATCGCGTAGGACTCGAAGATGCACTTGTTGGGATCATCGCCGTACGGCCGCGTCCGGTAGCACAGGGCGAAGGTGATGCCCTGCAGGATGGCGGTGTTGGGGAAGACGTTCCAGGCCAGACCCGCCTGCCCCATCTGCTCGGGCGTGATCGTCGGCCATTCGATACCGCGCGCCGCGTCGTCGGCCTTCGCCGAGGCCAGCCAGTGTTTGATCACCTCTTGCGGCGGCGTGCCTTCGGGCAGTTCGTCGACCAGCCGCTTGGCGGCATTGACCAGGGTCTCGGTGGTGCTGGCGTTGTTGACCGTCTGGTAGATCTCGTTCTGCAGCTCATAGGTCGAGACGCGCGCGTCGGCGCCCTTCCCGGCCCGGGTGATGCTGCTGCTTTCCTTGGTCTTCTTGGACGCGTCGCGCTCGTCGAAGCCGCTGACCCCGTGCAGGCCATAGGCGGCGCTGTAGGCGTAATATTCGCCGTATTCGAGCAGTTGCGGGTGGGTGCCCGCCACGTGGTAGGGCTCCATGAACGCTTCGAGCGCGGTCTTCCAGTTGCAGTCATAGACCACCCACTGGCGCCACTTGTAGCGCATCTTCTCGAACTGGAACGGATCCAGGATACCGGCGGCCGGCTCCAGATACTCGCGCAGCGGCACGGCTTCCGGGTCCATGTTGATGAAGATCCAGCCGCCCCAGCTGTCGGCCTTGATCTGGGCCAGCGAGGTGCGCTCCTCGTTGAGCGCGCCCTTCCAGTCCTGCGGGTCCAGAATGTAGGTGTTCTTGCCTTCCAGGTCGAAGGTCCAGCCGTGGAAGCCGCAGACGAAGTTCTTCTTCTTGCCGCAGGCGCGGTTGGCGCCCTCGGGCACGTCGACCAGGCGGCGGCCGCGGTGCGGGCAGACATTGTGATAGGCCTTGATCGAGTCCGGGGCGTCGCGAACGATCAGGATTGACTCGTCGCCGATCTCATAGGTGATGTAGTTGCCGACCTCGGGGATTTCCTCCACGCGGCCCGCGACTTGCCACACCTTGGCCCAGAGCCGGTCAGCCTCCTCCGCCGCGTATTCGCGGGAGAGGAAGGCCTCGGTGGGATAGGTCAGCGGCTCTTCCAGATCGTCGACGCTGATATTGACCAGCTTGTTCATGACCGTCGTCCTCGCTCCCGCCCCTGACTAAAAACCATAGCCCGTCAGTTTTTCAGGTCCAGCCCCGGCATGTCACCGGCGGCGCGCCAGTCCGACAGCAGCTTCTGGAACGCGTCCCAGCCCGGCCCGTAGGCGCGAAACAGACGCCACTTGGCCTTGTCCTCGCCTTCGTTGTTGAAATAGCTGGGCGTGCATTCGTGGGTGAACGCGGTCATGTCGATTTCCATCGACTCGAAGTGGCTGACGTAGTCGTCCTGCGCCTGCTGCGTCGGCTCGACCACGGCGGCGCCGCGCTTGAGCGTCTCGCTGATGATGTGGGCGATGTGATAGCCCTGCTTGCCGTTCTGCTCGGTCACCGAGGCGTTCAGACCGCCCTGGATGTAGCCCATGTAGAACTGGTTGGGGAAACCGTGGGTCATCACGCCGTGGAAGGTCTTGGGACCGTCGGCCCAGTGCTTGTAGATCGACAGGCCGTCGCGGCCCTCGATGGTGTCGATGCCCCAGCGGCGATCCAGGTCGCTGGTCACCTCGAAGCCGCTGGCGAAGATGATGCAGTCGACCTCGTATTCGCGGCCGTTGGCGACGAAGCCCTTTTCGGTCATCCGCTCGACGCCCTTGGTCAGGGACACGTCGACCAGTTCGACATTGGGGCGGTTGAAGGTGGGGTAGTATTCGTCGCTCGACAGCGGACGCTTGCAGAGGAAGCGGTAGTAGGGCTTTAGCGCCTCGGCGGTCGCGGGGTCCTCGACCAGGGCCTCGACCCGGCGGCGCAGGCGTTCCATCACCCGGTAGTCGACCATTTCGCGCTTGGCCATGTAGTCTTCGAGCGACAGCTGCGGCCAGCCCTCGGCTTCCATCTCGGCGGCGAAGTTGCGGGCGATCTCGGTCCAGATGTCGCAGATCAGGTCTTCTTCACCCGGCGCGAAGGCTTCCATCGCGGCGCGGTGGAAGTTGGCCTGGCGCTTGTTCTGCCAGCCCGACTCCAGCGACTTGACCCATTCGAGATCGGTGGGCGGGTTGGGGCGCTCATCGACGCTCGAGGGGGTGCGCTGCACGACGTAGAGCTGCTGGGCGTACTTGCCTAGGTGCGGCACGGCCTGGATGGCCGTGGCGCCGGTGCCGATGATGGCGACGCGCTTGTCCGCCAGCTTGTCCAGCACCGGGTTCTCATAGTCGCCGCCGGTGTAGTCGAAGTCCCAGCGGGCGGTGTGGAACATCTTGCCCTTGAAGGTCTCGATGCCCGGCACGCCCGGCAGCTTGGGCATGTTGAGCACGCCGCTGGCGATGATCACGAAGCGGGCCAGCAGCTCGTCGCCGCGGTTGGTCGACACCCGCCAGCGATTGATGCTCGGATCCCAGCGCAGGCCGTTGTTCTGAGTGTGGAACAGCGCCTGGTCGGCGAAGCCGAACTTCTCGGCGATCAGCCGGGCATAGCCCTGGATCTCCTTGCCGTCCGTGAACTTCTTGGACGGCATGAAGCCGGTCTCTTCGAGCAGCGGCAGGTAGATGTAGGATTCGTTGTCGCACTGGATGCCGGGATAGCGGTTCCAGTACCAGACGCCGCCGAAGTCGCCGGCGCTGTCGATGTTGCGGAAGCTGGTCACCCCGGCCTTGGCCAGGTGATAGGACGCCATGATCCCCGACCAGCCGGAGCCCAGGACGACGACGTCCAGTTCTTCGGAGATCGGGGCGCGCGGCGTGACCGGGGTGTGTGGGTCGGTGACGTAGTCCTCGACGATCTCGCCACCGGCGGGGCGGACATATTGCTCCTGGCCCTCGCGCTTGATGCGCTTGTCGCGCTCGTGGCGGTACTTCTCCCGCATGGCGGGGATATCGATTTCACTGGCCGGGGGCGTGAGGGTCGGTTCGCAGCGCATGGATCAACTCCCGGATCGTCTCGACGCCCGATAATCAACAGGGCTGTCCATTTTGCAGCACACTTGCCCGGAGCGCCCCCGCCGCGCCATAGGGCCGGCAAGAACTTCGTGGGTGCGATGAGTCAGCGGTTTGACGCGGATCAATGCGCCCCGCGCCCGACGCCTAGGCCTTGCGCACGAAGGTGGGATCGTTCGGCCCGGGCATGCCCGGAAAGGCGCCGTAGTCCACCGGCTCGATGAAGGTCCCGCTCAGGTCGGTGGGGCCATGATAGGCCATGCTCCAGTGGCGCCACGCGAAGCGCCAGGCGCCGTCTTCCTCGACATAGCGGTCGTAATAGACGCCGAAGGTGATGGCGGTGCTGCCGTCCTTCTTCTTGGCGAACTCGGTCATCTGCAGGCGACCGATCGCGGCGCCCTCGCCGACTTCGAGGATCGGCTGCCCCGAGACCAGCTGGATGCGCTCGCACCGGCCCAGCAGGTTGCGGCAGGCTTCGGCGATGTCGTCGCGGCCCCGCAGGTGCAGGCCGGCGATCTTCCATTCGCCTTGCGTGGCGAAACACTCGGAGAAGCTCTTGGCGTCCTGGCGCCAGACGGCGTCGACGAAGCGGGCGTGCAGTTGGCGGATACCGCAGTCGGCGGTCACGAAATCGGTCATCGGGTCACTCTCCCTGCGAGGCGGCGAAGCAGCCCTCGCTGTTGTTCTTGCCATCGCTGTTGTTCTTGATCGTCACGTCAGGCGCGCGAGTTCCGCCTCGAACGCCGCGTCGCTGATCTCCGTGCGGGCCACCAGCAGGCTGCAGTCGACGCCGTCGACGATGTAGCCGCCGCCGGTCCACCAGCGTTCCAGGAAGCTGCGCTTGCGGTGCCCGACGACCACCAGATCGGCCTTCACTTCACGGGCGAAGTCGCCGATCTGCTGGGCGGGATCGCCGCGCACCAGCCGGCCGACGGCCTTGAAACCCAGCTCTTCCAGCTTGGCGAGGCCGTCCTTGAGGATCTGCCGGTGCGTCTCCAGATGCATGTCGGTGACGCCGGCCTGGAAGCCCTCGACCAGGGCGACGCCGGAGCTGTCGGCGACCACCGACAACAGAAAGACTTCGGCTCCGCAGCGCTTGGCTAGAAGGGCGCCCTCGCGCAAGGTCGAGCGCCCGGCCACGGTGCTGTCGAACGCCAGGACGATCCGCCGGTACATCGCTCTTCCACTCGCCTCTCGAGGATCGGGAGCTCCGCGATCCTCTGTCCCCAAACGGCGTTGCGGCGCTCGCTGGAAAGGCGCCGTTCAGGGTGTGATGTGGCCATTCCGGTCGGCGGCGGCGCAAGGGCGCGAGGGCATCCATCGCACCTGCGATGGGCGTCCGTATCGCACCCGCGATGAGCGGCCGAGCGCTATGGGCACTTGCCGCCGGCCTTTGCATAATTGGCGCGGCCTTGTTGCGCGTCGGCGCTTTTGGTCGCTCTGAACAATAGCGAGGACCCAGTGCGGGCCATTGACCATTTCATCGCCGGGGCCAGCGCGCCCGGCGCCTCCGGCCGTTTCGGCGACGTCTTCAACCCCAACACCGGTGAGGTGCAGGCGCGGGTGCAACTGGCGACCGATGCCGAGCTCGACGCGGCCGTGGCCTCGGCGGCCAAGGCCCAGATCGGCTGGGCGGCGACCAATCCCCAGCGCCGGGCGCGGGTGATGTTCGAGTTCAAGCGCCTGATCGAGCGCGACATGAACAGCCTGGCCGAGATCCTGTCGGCCGAGCACGGCAAGGTGATCGCCGACTCCAAGGGCGACATCCAGCGCGGCCTGGAGGTCATCGAGTTCGCCTGCGGCATCCCTCATGTGCTGAAGGGCGACTATACCGAGAGCGCCGGTCCCGGCATCGACGTCTATTCGATGCGCCAGCCGTTGGGCGTCTGCGCGGGCATCACCCCGTTCAACTTCCCGGCCATG